>Ga0334885_1000294_pt1 | contig 91509 bp, 93 predicted proteins | sample GraSluR1_MG_8_FD_207233 | JGI IMG/M metagenome (GOLD analysis project Ga0334885, IMG submission 207233) | Sludge microbial communities from methane-producing bioreactor in Wageningen University, Netherlands - Granular Sludge_31_05-R1 | ecosystem: Engineered > Bioreactor > Anaerobic >...
ATCAAGTCAGCTAGTTGATCTTACTACAACATCTATATTTAATTTTTTTAGTCACCTACGGATGGCTTATTTGTTATGCACTTTTACTCTTGTGGCAGTTCATACTTTTATTTTCAACCTTATTTCCCCCTCATTAACAATTTTAATATTAACAAATATGCAAATCTAATTAAATACATTTAATACATAAAAAAACATATTAAATTAAACGATAACATGTTTTTCATTATCATTTATAGACCATAAATACTCCTCCTCCTAAATTTATTTTCTGTTTATATATCCAGTAAGTAACTACATATATTCGTCTTGAAACTGTTTACATTTGTACTTTAACAAAATTTTTAATATATATAAATAGTTTTTGAACATAAAAAAACATGTTAATCTCATCCATAACATGTTTTTTGTAAATTAAATTATCATTTTCACAATATACTCTAAGTATCACTACTTAAAAAATCAGCATTTAATAATATTATATAATCTTCACTCCCTATACCTTTCTTTTCTAGTGCTAAAGAATTTAATTTTTTTATAGTTTTTTCTTGTTTTAATTTATCCAAAATTTCATTAATTGAATTTTCATTTACACTTATGCTTATAATAGTATTTATATTGTTATTTTTGCTTTTGAATTCTTTTATTTCTCCATTATATTTATTGGCTATATGAATGATATTGTTGTAGTATATATTTTTGCCAATGTCCTTATTGTTTTTGGCTGTTCTATTTAATAAATTTAACTGTTCTTTATTATTCGTATATTGTAAATTTATTTTTGCATATAACATATTTAATAAAAATACTGCAATTATCAAAAATACTATAGAACTGCAGTAAAAAAATTTTCTCACTTTTTTACCTCCATACTTACCTGAAATTTAAATATATCTTCTGCTTCTTTTTCAATTGATGACAACTTGATTATATTCCAGTATGAGTTATTTTCTATATATCTTACAGCTTCTTCATAATCATCTTTAGTACTTAATACTATATTTGCATTTATAATTTTCCCTTCTACTATTAAATTTTCAATTTTAAATCTCTCACCTGCATATTGAAAAAAATCTTTGGTATTTTTAAATATGTCAGAATTATTATCTGTAGAAGTTATTATCTTGCTGCTCATTTTTGAATAATTAATTTCTTTAATGGATTCTTTTAACTTCTTTGTTTCACTATACAAATTAATAATCCTATAAATCAAAATAGAAGCAATAATAATTAAAATTATTATGACTATATTAAGAATATAGGTCTTTTTTTTATTTCTTCTTTCTCTATAAGAGTATGGTAAAAAATTATATTCCATAAGTATAATTCTCCTAAACAACTTTCTTAAATAATTTATCTTCTTCTATTTTTCCTAAATTCTCAAAGTTATATATTTTTTTAATATCAGCTATTATTTCTTCTTTAACCCCTGATATATATATAACTTTAAAACTGTGTTTTATTTCCCTATTTAAATTTATAAAATAGTCTAAACAAGCTTTAAATTCTTCAGAAGATTCTTTAAAATTTCTAAATATATAATTATATTTTATTAAACCTTTATCACAGTAGATTGTATATAATTTACTGTTGTGAAGAAATAAAAATATATATTTATCCTGTTTTATTATACTTTTTAAATATTCTGCATAACAAAATTGAATTAAATATAGAGCTTTTATATTTTTCAAATTCATATCATTTAAATTTTTGCTGTTTATATAAAATACACCAAGTTCCATATTTGTCTTATTCTTTTTTAAAATAGAATATGTAAATGTAATATTTTCCTGGATTCCATAATAAGAATTCAATTCATCTCTTACTATTTTTTCAGCTTTATCTCTACTTACTCTTGGAATAGTAATATATTTAATATATATCTCTTCATTTTCCATTATCATAATTGAATTATTTTTAAATTCTACATCACTATTCAATATTTCTTTATTCAAAATATTAAACTCCCCCGTAAGCAAATTTTTATTGTAGCATATTCTAGAAACAACTTTACCGTCTACTGTAAAAATATTATCTTTATTTACAAATATCAAATTCAGATTCCTCCTTTTATATTCTTTGATTTTTGCTTTTACCCAATATTTTTATATAAATAGTAATATTTAATGGAAAATACCTTTTTTATCTTTATAAAGAATACTATTTAATTATATTTTGAATAGGAATACATATAATTTATCTTTCCATCCACAAAATCATATGTATATATGTCCCTTTTAATTTGTCTATTTCTATAATTTTGCTTTACAACAAAATTATCTGTTATCAAATCGTAGTATATAAAATAATCCTCATTACCAATTTTATTTTTATTGGGATTTGATGAAAATAATTTATATAATTCATATCTATTTATGTCTATATTTTGAGACAATACATATTTATTCATTTCACTAAATAGGTACTCTGTGGTTTCTCTATTATAGGATTTTTCTGTTATATTGTTTTTTAGACTTAATATGTATGTTTTCTTTTTAATTTCTAACATAAATACATAACTGCTCATCATAATTATAATCAATCCTATAATAAGTGTATAAATCATTACAAACCCCTTTTTTAATATACTTTTTTTACTCCAAAACATCGATTAACAGTTTCACCCTCTTTATTTGTCAATGAAATATATATTACATTATCTTTTTTACGAACTTTCATATTTCCTATATTTGTAGCTACTACATTAGCCGTTTTAACAGTTCCAAATCTATCATAATAATCTACAACAATTTTTCCTGAACTGCTTACAAATCTTATCCTCTTATTTTCATTGTCTTTACATATAATTTTTATATCATTGTTTTCTATTCTAATTTCTTTCATTTTTTCATAAATTAAATTTTCAATTATAATAAAACTTTGATTACAATAATTTCTATCTCTTATAACCTTAATGTCTGTGTTATAATCCTTTAAATTTTTCACAAATATAATACATTGAAAAGAGAGCAATATCGAAGCAACTGCCATAGCAATCATAAGTTCTATTAGAGTAAATCCCTTTTTTATTTATAACCCTCCTTGTATAATGTAGTCATAACATTCAATGGAAAACTATCTTGAATTTTAACGAATATTACAACTCATCATTTATTTAAAGATTTTACACTACGATGGAGTGTATTAATATCATCTAACTATCCTTTGCTTTATAGTAAAAATTTATTTCACTTCAATAAATTTGTAAAATTTACAAACTATACTCTCCTCTTTTCTAAGGATATCAGCATATAATTCCAAATTTACAGCTATTAAATTATCCCTTGAAAGTGAAATTTTCATATAGGGTTTTTCATAGGAAGGTAATGTAGTAATTACTTCTGTAATTTTTTTATCCCTAATTGATTCAATATCAATATTATTTTTGTCTATATATACCTCTCCTAAATTCAGCATTGATTTTATTTCTTCATCAGAACTATTAGACAAAATTTCATTTTTTACTCCATTTATACTTTCAATATATTTTTCCATTTTTTCATTATGAACTCTCATTTTTACTGTAGAAAATCTTATAGATATTGCTGTCATGAATATTAATGTAAATATGGATAAAGCACACATTACTTCTATAAGTGTAAATCCTAATTTTTTACTCTTTAATCTCTGCATAAGTAGTACCAACTCCTATAGTAATAATATTACTTTTACCTTTTCTATCTGAATACTTTAAACTACAAGGAGTAGTTATCATTCCGCTGCTGTTAATATAAATTAACTTATCTGATGTTATTACATTATTATCTTTTATTGCAAAACCAGAGGGCAATTTTAATCTCCCCTTTAAATGGGAACTCTCATAAACTTTTACTTCATCGCTTCCTTTTAAAAAAGAAATTTGTCTGGAAGATTCCTTAAGTATACATTGAATTCTGGATTCATTTATGAATGAAATCACATCACTATTGAATCTTTTAACCTCTATTTGATTTTTCAAATCCTTATAACTCTTAACCTGTATAAGTGTTATACTAGTAATTATAGATATAATTGAGATTACAACTATTATCTCTATCAAGGTAAAACCTTTAGACATAAAATTTTTATTATACATATACCAAATTCCTTTTTACAGAATGTATTTTAAATAAATAACTAATTCATTAATGCAAATCACTTATTATTCCGAATATTTCTTTTATGATTAATTTTTATTTAGCGTAAAAGTACTGTTATTTCCCTTTATAATCACTGTATATTTATCATTTGCCGTATTAAAATCCGCATATATGGTATCACCTTCATCAGATGGATTTTTAACATTTATATTTAAATCGCTAATGTTCATGTCCTCATTTATAGCTTCAGCTACTTCTTCTCTTACAAATTTTTCATTATTCATATAGGACCTCATGGCGGATACAAAAATCATTTTGGAAATTTGTTCTGCTTTAGCTTCATTGGTTTTCTTTATATACCCTGTATATTTTGGAATTAACATTCCACCCAGAATAGCTATTATAGCTATAACTATAATTACCTCTATTAAAGTAAATCCCTTTTTAAACTTTTCCACTGTAATCATTTCCTCCTGACCTAAACGGATTGCATTATCTTTAACATAGGCATCATAACAGATATTACTACTGTACCTACTATAAGAGATAATATTATTATCATAGCTGGTTCTACTGCACTTATAATCTTACTTAAAATATCCTCTATATCATCTTCATATATATCTGCTGCAAGTAACATCATATCTTCTAAATTTCCAGATTGTTCACCTAATGAAATTATTGATATAGTAAATTTTGGAAATATATCTAATTTGTTTACAGACTCTGCAATACTCTCTCCCTTTCTTATATCTGTCAATATTTTTTTTAATTCTCCTTCTGCATAAGAATTATCTACAACTCTGCTCACTATATCTATAGAATTCATTAAATCTATACCACTTTTTTGCATAATACTAAAACACCTTGTAAATCTAGAGGCTATAATTTTTTTATAAAAGCTTCCCATTAAAGGAGCTGATATTTTAATTTTATCAATATTTATTTTTATCCTTTTTAAATTGAATGATTTGTACATTAAAAAAATTATAAATATAATCATAATTAAAATAGCTGCGGTATTTTCTATAATAAATTTACTGAAATTCATCAGTATCATAGAATACATAGGCAGATCCTGCCCTAATCCTTTAAAAGTATCCCTAAACATAGGTATTATATTTATTTCCAGATAAAAAAATATAGAAATAGATGTAATCAATAATATTGCAGGATATACCATGGCAGATTTAAAGCTTCTTTTAATTTTAAATTCCTTAAGATAATATTTAGACATGCTTTTTAATATTATATCCAAGTTTCCTGACTGCTCTCCTAAATTTATCATTTCTATATAGAAATTTGGATAACTATTTTTATATTTGGATATACTATCGTAAAAACTATTTCCCTTTTCTAAATCTTTCTTAATGGATTTTATATTTTTCTTAAGTGCTTTACTATAGGATTCTTCTGAAAAAATACTTAAGGCTTCTGATATGTTAAAACCTGCTGACAGCATAGCTGACAGTTGTCTTGAAAAAACAGAGATGTCTTTAAAACTTATTTTTGAAAAATACTTTAAATATATTGAATGATTAATTTTTTTACACTTGATTAGAAAAAATCCTCTTTCTCTCAATTTATGAGATAGATCTTCTTCACTTTTATAGTAATCAATTCCCTTAAAATCTTTTCCACTATTATTAACAGCTTTAAATTTAAATAATTCCATTTTAATAATCCTCACTACTGTGTATGACATTTATATATTCACCACTAGTGGTGATTCCTTTTTTGATTAAATCTAAACAGTTTTCCTTTAAACTTTTCATTCCCTTTTTAAGGCTGTATTCTCTCACTCTCTCTGTACTCTCACCTTCATATATAAACTTTTTAATTTCGCTATTTATCTTCATTATTTCAAATACTGCAATTCTTCCCATATAGCCCGTGTTATTACATTTTGAGCAGCCTCTCCCCCTATATAGATATTGTTCTTCTTTTAAATTGCATAATTTCCTCTCCATACTATCTGGAATATATTTTTCTTTACAATGTGGGCATATTTTTCTTACCAAGCGCTGAGCAATAACTCCTATCAATGCATCTGCCAGTAAGTAATTCTGAACCCCCATATCTAAAAGTCTTACAACAGTTCCTGAGGCATCCTTCGTATGAAGGGTACTTATAACCAAATGACCTGTTATAGCTGCTTTTACTGCAACCTTAGCTGTCTCTTCATCTCGTATTTCACCTACGGATATTACATCTGGATCTTGACGTAAAAAGCTCCTGAGTCCAACAGGAAAAGTAAGTCCAGCTGTTTTATTTACATTCACTTGATTTATATTATCTATAGTAAATTCAACAGGGTCCTCAATAGTAACTATATTTTTTTCTTCTTTGTTTAACTCCTCAAGAATAGAATATACCGTAGTAGATTTCCCACTTCCCGTGGGTCCGCACAATAAAATTATTCCATTAGATCTTGAGATAAACTCCCTTACAGCATCAGCACTATCATAAGCCAATTCATCTAAAGAAATATTCTTTCTGCTTTTATATAAAACCCTTATAACAAACTTTTCTCCATATATAGTTGGAATGGAAGAAACCCTGAAGTCATACTGTATTCCATCCCTTACATAATCTATTTTTCCATCTTGAGGCAGCATTCTTGTGGTTATATCCATTTTAGCCTTTACCTTTAATGCTATATTGATACTTTTATACAAGCCTTTTTTAAGGGGTTTTGTAATTTTTTGAAGTTTTCCATCTACTCTTATTCTCACATGTACATAGTTCTTGAAAGGCTCAATATGTATATCGCTGGCATTTCTAGCTATGGATTGAGCAATAATTGAATCTATTAATCTTACAGAAGGAGAATCTTTTATTCCAGTATCATCAATATTATCTATCTTTTTATCCTTAACTTCTTTTTCCATTTCCATTATGGTATTTTTGCTGTCTTTTATCTCATAAAATAATTTTATATAGGAAATTATCTGTTTTTTATTAGCTTTAAAGGGAATTACATTCTTTTGTGAAATGAACCTCAAGTCATTTATTGCCACTGTATCAAAGGGATCATTCATTGCTGCAAATATTTCATTTTTATTTTCCTTATAGATAAATACACAGCGTTTATAAGCTATAGATTTGTCTATGACTTTTATGGATTCTGCTGATATTTCAAAGTCATCCAGATCTATAAATTCATAAGTACTATATTGGTTTTCTATGGAATTATTATAATTATTTTCTATTGTTATCATCTCCTTAAATAAGTTATTTTCTTCTATTATTTACCTTATTTTTTATATTTAATCCTATAAATTTAAAATTTTTTAATATTTCATTTAATTATTTATAAACATTATTTCAATTTGTATAAAAAAGCAGTATAACAATGCATTCATAAACATTGTTATACTGCTTTTTATCTATTCTAATATTAAAAACATTTATTAATATATAATCAATGGAGACATTTTCAAGTTTAATAAATATTTATCCTCTTTGATACAGACCTTTAACATATGAACTATAAGTACTCATAATACTGCAAGTGAGTACTTTTTCTTCAAAAAATATATTTTCAAATTGACAAACCGGCATAATTCCCATAACACTATTAGTTAAAAAAATTTCATCTGCCTCTATTAAATTTTCTTTAGTAAATTTCCCCTGAACTACAGAATAGTTTTTTAATATATATTTTCTTATAGTTCCATCTAAAAGTCCACAATCTACACTGGGAGTATAAATTTTTTTATCTCTTATAAAAAATACATTTGATATACTTCCCTCTGTAATTTCATCCTCTAAATTTAAAAAAAGTACTTCATCATATCCTTCTTCTTTACATCTTCTATGTTCCAGTATATTATCAAGATAATTTAATGATTTTAAATACGTAATAATAGAATATTTATTTCTCCTCAATTTACTTATCTTTAATTTAAATCCCCTACTATACATATCCTCAGTATAGTTATTATCTCTGCAGACAACTATATCGTTTTTTTCACTAACAGCTAATTTTAAAACTCCATCTCTGCATTTCAATTTTTCAGCAGAATTTATTATATATTCCTTTGACATTTTTTTATTTATTCCTAAAATTTTTAGTCCACTGTTTATTCTCTCCAAATGTTCCTCTAAAAATAAAATACTATTATTGGAAACCCGCATGGTTTCAAAAAGACCTTCCCCAAAGAAAAATCCATTGTCTGCATATATAATATCTTCTTTTAACCGACCATTTATAAGCATAAAATAATCTCCTTATAAAGTTAATATTTCTTATCCCTAGTTCTTAGTATTACTATTTTAAATATTAAAAATGATTATTTAAGTACATATGGACCATTATATGAATTTTTTACAATCTACTAGAAAATATTAAAATAGTAATGATTATATAAAATCTTAATTAACTTAAACATTTCATAAGTGCCCTTGCTTTATCCAATGTTTCCTCATATTCATCCTCATTTATTGACTCCCAGGTAATTCCTCCTCCTACTCCAAAATAGGCATTTTTACCTTTCATAACTATAGTTCTTATAGCTATATTCAAATCCATGTTTCCATCAAACCCCAAATATCCTATGGCACCTGTATATATATTTCGTCTTGTAGGCTCTAGTTCTTCTATAATTTCCATAGCTCTTATTTTAGGAGCCCCTGTAATAGATCCTCCTGGAAAACAAGACTTTAGACAATCTACTGACGTAAATTCTTTCTTTAATTTACCCGTTACAGTGGATACCAGATGGAATACAGTACTATATTTTTCTAATTTAAATAATTCTGTAACCTTTACCGAATCAGCTCTGCAGACTTTACTTAAATCATTTCTTTCAAGATCTACAATCATAAGCAATTCAGATTTATCTTTTTCACTTTCAATAAGCTCCTTTGCATTTTTTAAATCTTCACTACTATTTTTCCCTCTAGGTCTAGTACCTTTAATGGGCCTAGTTTCAACTAAACCATTTTCAATTTTTAAAAATCTTTCTGGAGAAGAGGAAATTATACTGAAATTTTCTACATTTAGAAAAGCTGCGAAAGGAGCTGGATTTATGTATCTTAAATGTTTATATATTTCATAGGGATTTTTATCTGTTTCACAGAAAAAATTTTGAGTTAAATTAGCTATATATATATCTCCATTTTCTATGTATTTTTTTATTTTATCTATGGAATTCAAATAATTATCTCTTGTAAAATTGGATAAAAAATCTCTGCTTTTTCCCTGTGAAATTGAATATGTAACCTTATTTCCCCATGCTATTCTATCTTTTATCTCTCTAATACTCTTTTGAGGATCCTTCATGATTCCCAAAGCTGTAATAAAAGTTTTGTTTTGTAAATTATCTATTATTACAGTATTATCGTAGAAATACAGATAGATATCAGGCATTTTGATCTCATCAAGAGCTATTTCAGGTATATTCTCTATATTTCTTCCCAGATCATAGGAAAAATACCCTATGGCTCCTGACACATAGGGAAGATCTGTAGTATTTTTTATACTATATCTGCTCATTAATTCTTTTATAACTTTAAAGGGATCTCTATCCTCCATTAATTTTTCATCTATAAAACATTTATTATTGGCATATTTAAAATTCATAAAAGAATTTATTCCTATAAGAGAATATCTTCCCAAATTATTAAAATTCATACCACTATCTAGAAAAGAAACAGTTTTATCTTCTTTAAATAATGAATATATGTCAAAAGCATCCAATTCAGTATCAACTTCTTCTATAAAAAATTTCATAACTACCTCTTATAATTTTAATTATCTCTTACTTTACATTCCTCTAAAAAATTTCCCATCATTTCATAACCCTGTTCCGTTAATTCTGCTTCAGGATGAAATTGAACACCCTCTACTAAAAAGTCCTTATGTCTAATTCCCATTATTACTCCATCTTTAGTCTGAGCTGTTATATTAAGACAATGGGGAAATTTTTCTTTACTTACAATGAGGGAATGATATCTTGTTACCTTTAATGGACTTTTTAAATTTTTAAAAAGCCCCTCTCCATTATGGTGTATTTCAGATATCTTACCATGCATTGGCCTTTTACCTTTACATATTTTAGCACCAAAAACCTTGGCAATGATCTGATGCCCAAGACATATACCTAAAATTGGTATTTTGCCACTGAACTCTTTTACTATATCTAGACATACCCCTGAATCCTCAGGTCTCTTTGGACCAGGAGATATTATTATCCCTTGAGGATTTATTTTTATTATATCTTCTATAGTTATTTTATCATTTCTATATATCTCTATTGATTCTTCTAAATTTTCAAAATATCTTACCAAATTATAAACAAAAGAATCATAATTATCAATAACTAGAAACATTTTTATTTCCCCTTCTGCTAAAATTTTCTACTTTAAATTCTGAATTACACGATATATTCCTCTTTTATCACTTATTAAATTAACAGAATTATTTTGATTTAAATACATATATATATTGTTACTGTTGTTATCAGTATCCAAACCACAAAAATATATTTTTCCAGAGCTATCTACTGCTATGCCTCCATTTTTATCCACTATTTTAGGGAAATCATAGGTTATTCTCTTTAAAGTTTTATCTTCAATATTAAATTTATATAGAGAATTATTTTCAGCATTGGTTTCCTTTCCAATAAAATAAACTATATGATTTTTATTATCTATGACATAATCTTCAATATTATCCATAGTATTTGTAATTAGAATTGATTTGTTGTCTTTACCATCATAATAATACATATTATTTAAGTCTATATCATTTTCCATATAGAGAAAACTATTATTATCTGTTGGTGCAAAAAAAGTACAATATCCATTAAACTTATCAAATACCATTTCTCTTTTGGACTTTTGAAAATCATAACTATATATTTTACCATAATCTTTCTCATCCTTCTCCACTCCATAGTAGAGCAAATTATTTTCAGAATCCCATCTATATAGATCTCCAGATACTATAATTTTATTATCAAAGTCAATTTTCTTTCCTGTATACACATCATATACACTTAAGCCCTCAGCAGAAAAAAGAGAATCTTCTGAAAAACTCCTAAGGGCAACTCTTTTTCCATCAAGGGATAATCTTGAATCCATATATGAATATTTACCTTTTATACTATTTTTATTTTCTTTAAAAATTATACTAATATAATTTTTTGTAAGATTAGTTCCCTGAGAAATTATATTAGTATATACTTGTATACTTTTATCCTTATTGTACACAATATTTGAAATATTATCCAAATATCCAATATTTTTCACCTTTCCATCTGTTAAGCTGTATATTTTTTCTCCAGCAGTTTCCTTAGATAATACCATTATATCTGTAAATTCTATACTCTTTTGTGTATTACCATTTTTATCTTCATTGCCTTTCCTCTTTAAACTATTACATCCTGTAGACTCCACCACAAAAATTGCAATAAACAAAAACATCAGAAATTTTTTTAATACTTTCATATGAGATCAGTTTCTCCTCTAAAAGTAATTTCTGCACCGCCTATCATATATACTGCTTCATCACATATTTCTACTTCTAAGTTTCCACCAGGAACTGAAACTTTAACTTTTTTATCAGTAAACCCCAATTTGTTACATGCAACAGCTGAGGCACAACATCCTGTACCACAGGCAAGAGTGGCTCCTGCTCCTCTCTCCCAGGTTTTAACTTTTATATTTTCTCTATCTTCTACTTCACAGAAATTAACATTAGTTCCTTCTGGAAAAAGTTCCTTATACTTTTCTATAAAACTTCCTTCCTTTACATCGAAATCATTTAATTTTCCCAAAATAACCGTATGAGGTACTCCCATAAGCATTGAATTCAATTTATAAGTTTTATTATTTATATTTACATCATAATTTATAATTTCTTTATCTACATTTGCAGGAATATCCTTTGATATAAAACTTGGAGATCCCATATTTATCTTTATTCCCTTGGCTTTACCATTCTCATCTATAATTTCAGCTATTTTTATACCATCGCCAGTTTTTATACTTATTTTTTGTTTTTTCATAACTCCTTCATCATATACATATTTTGCAAAACATCTTATTCCATTTCCGCACATAGCAGCATAGGATCCATCTGAATTGATTATAACCATCTCCACATCAGCTACATCACTATTTCTGATTAAAAGTATGCCATCTGCTCCTATGCCAAAATGTCTATCACAAATTATTTTTGCAATATCACTTTCTCTATTTAAAAATTTATTATCTCCATCCTCCAAGACAACAAAATCATTTCCAGTACCCTGCATTTTTACAAAATTCATAGTATCACTCTCCAGACTTTATTTTACCCAGTACACACAAAATAGACAGCAAACAAAATTTCACTTAGTTTACCAGCCTATTATTTGAATATGTTCAGTATTAATGCTATACTAAAACAGTTAAGATTAATTAAATTAATTCTAAACTAATAATTAATTTTCATTTCCATAAAATAATAATAATAAATTTTATGCTTTATGTATACAATTTTTAATAATTTTTATATAAAAATATTTACTGGGAAGGAATGATTTTAATGGCACTAGACGGAATATATATATATAGTATTTTATGCGAACTAAAAAATAAATTCATTGGCAGCAGAATAAGCAAAATAAATCAGCCTGAAAAAGATGAATTAAATTTTCTCATAAGGGGAATTGATAATAAAAATTATAGACTTTTGATAAGTGCTAGTTCCAGTTATCCTAAGATACATATTACAGATAATAGTAAAAAAAATCCTCTTACCCCACCTATGTTCTGTATGGTACTTAGAAAATATCTTCTAAATTCAAAAATAGTTGATATAAGACAGATTGAAACAGATAGAATAATAATTTTTGATTTTCAAAGTGTTGATGATCTAGGTTTTAACAGCATATATTCATTGATTATCGAGATAATGGGAAGACATAGTAATGTAACGCTAGTAAGAGCAAGGGATAATATTGTTATGGATAGCATAAAACATATTACTCCTGAAATAAACAGATTTAGATCTCTCTATCCTGGAATAGAATATGTATATCCTCCAAAAAGCGAAAGATTAAATCCTTTTAATTTTTCAAGAGAGGATTTTTTAAACTATTTATCAGACAGATATTTACCTATTGATGAAAAAATGTGTTCTAAAGTATTTATAGGTGTAAGCAAATCTCTTTCTAAGGAAATTATGTTTAGATTACAGCAAAATGTTGAAGAAGGCAATATTAATCCTGATACTGCTTATGGGCACATAGATAAACTTTTTACTAGTATAAAAAATTGTAATTTCTCCTACAATATTTATTCTGAAAATGGTATTATAAAAGATTTTTCATGCATAGATTTAACTAGTTTAGATCACATGAATAAAGTAAAATATAATTCCTCTTCAGAATTATTGGAAAACTTTTATTTTGAAAAAGATAAAGCTGATAGGCTTAATAACCACAGTATAGACCTTCAAAGAATTGTCAATACAAATTTAGACAGATGTTTAAAAAAAGATGAAATACTAAATAAGAAATTAATTGAGTGCCAAAGTAAGGATAAATATAGGTTATATGGAGAATTGCTTACTGCTAACATATATGTAATAAAAAAAGGCGATAAAAATGTAACTTTACAAAATTACTATAGTGATGATCTAAAAGATATAACTATACAATTAAATGAAAATAAAACTCCTTCGGAAAATATCCAGGCTTATTTTAAAAAATATAATAAACTTAAAACCACAGAAAAGATGGCAAAAATTCAACTTGAAGCAAATTCCAAGGAGATAGATTATCTTCAATCTGTATTTACCAATATAAAAAACTGTGAGGACTATAGTGAAATTGAGGAAATTAAAAAGGAATTAATTGATACTGGATATATAAAATTCAATAAGAAAAACAATAAAAAATCCACAAAAGTTTCAAAACCTTATCATTTTATATCCAGTGATGGAATAGATATCTACGTAGGTAAAAATAACTTTCAAAATGATTATCTTACGCTGAAATTTGCAGATAAAAAAGATATTTGGATGCATACGAAAAATATACCGGGATCTCACGTAATTATTAAAAATCGTGCTGAATCTCTGCCTGATAAAACTCTAGAAGAAGCTGCAGGTCTAGCTGCCTACTATAGTAAAGCAAAACATTCAAATAATGTAGCTGTAGACTATACAGAGGTAAAAAATGTAAAAAAGCCCTCTGGAGCTAAACCTGGCATGGTCATATATTTAACCAATAGAACTGTCAATATTATGCCTAAAAAGCTTACACCAGTTAAATAGTCCTTGGGGAAAAGTGCAAAACACTTTCCCCATTTGATATTTGTTCTTTGAACTTTACACTTTGATGTTTGTTTCGTCCTTTCCCACATTTACGAATTTCCATTTTAATAACATCCGCATATTGATGCTATAACTCATATATTCCCACAGAATCATTATCATCCAGTTCTGAAACTCTTACAGCTATAACTTCGCTATTTGAAGTTGGGACATTCTTTCCTACATAATCTGCCCTTATAGGTAGTTCTCTATGTCCTCTGTCTATTAATGCCGCAAGTTGAATCATTTTGGGTCTTCCACAATCTATAATTGCATCTATGGCCGCTCTGGCACTTCTACCTGTATGAAGCACATCGTCTACCAATATAACTTTCTTGTTTTTTATATCTATCTCTAACTCTTCTGTATTAACTATATTCTCATTATCATTACTGTCTTTAAGATCATCCCTATATAAAGCTATATCTACACTGGCTACAGGTATAGTATTACCTTCTATACTTTCTATAATTTTTGCTATTCTCTCCGCTAAAGGCACTCCTCTTCTCTTTATCCCTATTAAAACCATATCCTCAGTTCCTTTATTTTTTTCAATAATCTCATGAGAAATTCTAGTTAGAGTTCTCTTAATAGATTTTTCATCTAATAATACAGCTTTAAGTTTCATAATATATTACTCTCCCTTTTAGATTTAGATAAAGCTTTCTAAATATATTTTATAATCAAATATAACTATTAAAATAAATAATACAAAACAAAGCAAAATTGTTTGTTTTGTATTATTTATTTACATTTAATATAATAAATTAACATGAAAAAACCTTAACCCCAAAAAGGTTAAGGAAAATTATCAATGAAATATAAAATGACAATAATAGCCTTATGACCTCTCGGGTACATTTAAAGGATTTATTAAATCAACTATAATAAAAACATGATATCATAGAATATTTTCTATTTCAATTCATTTCTTAAAATATCTATAATTCTAGTAAAATAATGAGGTTCTGGACTTTCAAATTCCATATAAGTTCTCTTAGACGGATGTATAAATCCTAACTTTTTTGCATGAAGCATTTGTCCTCTTAAATTAAACCTCTGCTTTTTATATCCATAGAGTGGATCTCCTACAAGAGGGTGACCAATATGTGCCATATGCACTCTAATTTGATGAGTTCTTCCAGTTTCTAATCTACATTCAATCAAAGTATTATTTTTAAATCTCTCCATTACATTGTAATGAGTAACCGCATTTCTTCCATCTTTTATCACGCTTATTTTGATTCTTTCCACAGGATGTCTTCCAAGAGGTACATCTACTTTACCTTCATCTACCTTTATTATTCCTTCAACCAGTGCTAGATAAACTCTAGTCATTGTGTGCTCTTTCAATTGTTCTGCTAAAAATTTATGAGCTTTGTCATTTTTAGCTACAACTAATATTCCAGAAGTATCTTTATCGATTCTATGTACTATTCCAGGTCTATTAACCCCATTTATTCCCGATAAATCCTTGCAATGATACAATAGTGCATTTACTAAAGTACCAGTATAATTTCCTGGTGCTGGATGAACCACCATCCCCTGTGGTTTATCTATAACTATTACATCACCGTCTTCATATAATATATGAATTTTTATATCTTCTGCTTCTACATTTAACTCTTTATTTTCGGGTATATTAACATAAACCTCATCATTAAGCTTTAACTTATAATTGCTTTTTTTCAATTTATCATCATTTATTTTAACATTGCCATTTTCGATTATCCCTTGTATATAACTTCTAGATTTATCTTCGAACTTATCCTTTAAAAACACGTCCAATCTCTTAATATCTTTTAAATCCTCTACCCTAAACTTAAAATATTCCATTACTATCATCCTTTATAAGACATATTGCCAGCAATATAGTCCCTAAAACTACAGACATATCAGCTACATTAAAAGTTGGAAAGCTATATATATCCTTATAATGAAAATATATAAAATCAACTACATATTTATTAAACATTCTGTCATACATATTTCCAACAGCTCCGCCAATTATAAAACTAAGGCTTACTCTCATAAGCATATTTTTAGGCCTATATTTAAATATAAAATATATCATTCCTACAATTATAACTATGCTCACTATTAATAAAAAATTAGTTTTTCCCTGGAATATTCCCCAGGCGGCCCCCCTGTTCTCTAGGTAAGATAAACTGAATATATCTTTAATAATAACTACATCATTACCTTCTCTTAAAGTTTTTATTGTCCAAATTTTACTCAATCTATCAATTAAATTTACTATTATAATAATAATTATTTCCATATAAAATTCACCTTATCCTTTTTTAATAAGGAATATACAATACACTTATTATTTTTTTATTATTTAAACTAGGCGGGAATACTCCCGCCAAAGCTTTATCTTATTAATCTGGCAATTGGTTCTTATACTGTTCGTTACTTATTTTTTCTATAGGCTCTACATAACCCTCTTCATCTTCATAATCATAAAACTCTACTATATTTTCCATCTTATTGAATACTTCTACACTTTGGTAGCTGTCTTCAGCATCAAATTCTGAACTGTGTATATGATGATGATGTCCCTTATTAAAAGGATGTCCTATTACACTTTCTTCTATAGGTCTATCATGTATTTCCCTCTGTTTTAAACTACTAATTTTCTTTTCACATTCAATACAATTTTCTGCATAGGGAATAACTTGAAGCCTTTTCATATCTATATCTTTGCCACAGTATTTACATTTACCATAGCTTCCATCTTCAATTCTTGTAAATGCATCATCTATTCTTCTAATTATAGACTCTTCATTCACTTTAAAAGCCATACCTTTTTCTATATCGTTAATTTCAGTAGCTATATCCGATGGATGATTATCATAATAAGATAATTCAGAAGAAATTTCACTTTTAGAATCAATAGTTTCATTCTTGATCATAAGTCTTAAAAGATCGTTAGCTCTTTTCTTTTCATTAATAAGCTTTTCTTTAAAATATTGAAGTTCTTCCATTTGCATAATAATCACTCCCTGTATTAAGAGATCTAAAAATGAACAACCAGACAAGTATGTCATAATTATTTTGCCAAATGAAAAATTTTTTATTACATTATTTTTATCATATTTTTAAGTATATATGTAGAATTTTTAACTGCTATAGGAGTAAATTTCTGAAAATCCATATGAGCCCCATTATTTGCATTGTCAGATATGGATCTTATAACCACAAAAGGAACTTTATTCAAATAACAAACCTGCGCTATACTTCCACCTTCCATTTCACAAGCAATTGCATCAAATTCCTCATTTAACCATTTTATTTTTTCTATATCTGCTACAAATTGATCTCCTGTAGCTATTCTTCCTGTAAAGAAATTCTTTTCAAAACTCTTGCAAGCTCCTTTAGCTAATTCTACTAATTTATTATCACATTTAAAATCATAGGTATCAAGTCTAGGTATTTGACCTATTTTATCTCCAAAGGCAGAAGTATCCATATCATATTGAATTAAATTTTCTGCAATTACTATATCTCCAGGGAAAATATCTTTACCTATACCACCAGCTATACCTACATTTATTACAGCATTTACATTAAAATCATCAATTAATATCTGACTGCATACAGCTGCATTGACTTTACCTATGCCGCATCTTACTATTACCACATCTTTTCCATAGAGACTGCCGAAATTAAACACCATAGATGCTTTAACTTCTTTTCTCTTAAGTTCTATTTCTTTTAAAAGTAGTTCTATTTCTTCATCCATTGCTCCAATTATTCCAATTATCATAAAAATCCTCCTAAATTCTACAACAAAAAATCCCACTTTACAGGTGAGATTAAATTTTTATTCTTTTACAAAAAAACTTTTTATTTCATTTAAATCATCATTAAAATTTTCTTCTTTATCATCCAAAGCCTTTAATTCAGTGGACAAAGATTTATCCTCGTAATTTTCTATTTCTTTTTCCTTAATCTCTTTTTCATTTATTATATTATAATTTTTTTCAAAATCCATTTCCAAATCGTTGAACATATCCAGCTGAGTATTCATAAAATTTCTATACTTTGCCCTAAATTTTATAAACTCCTGTTTAATAGTTTCATAATCATCACTTATCTTTATAACTTCACTGTTAGCTTTATCTATTATTCTCTGTGAAGTGTCATTTGCATTTTTTATAATTAATTCCGCTTCTTTTTTAGCAGATTGTTTAGCCTGCTCTGCAGCATTTTGTGCCAATATAAGAGTATTTTGAATAGTTTCTTCTATTTTCAAATAGTGATCAATTTTTTCATTTAAAATAGATACTTTTTCTTTTAAAGCAGAATTTTCCTTATATATTTCTTCATAATTATCTCCTATTTTATCCAGGAACTCATCTACTTCATCTTGATCATATCCTCTTAATACTTTTTTAAATTCTTTATTATTTATATCCATTGAAGTTAATCTCATAACTATTACCACCCCTATCAAACAAATTTTTTCATTAGAATTTTTATTCTATTTTTAGCAGTGACGCCAGTATCACAAAATAATTTAAATTTACCATATCCCCTTATAGTTATAGTGCTACCAAAGGATACATTATAATCTTTTTCTTTTTCAGTTACATAATTCAAAAGTACATTTCCTCTATTTATCAATTCAACTGCTCTATTTCTAGATATATTACATATGGAACTTATTAAACAATCTAATCTTAAAGAAGAAACAATGATATTTAACTCTTCAAATTTTATCTTAGGTATGTTAGACTTTGTAAGTTCTAACTCGCAAATATTACAGGTACATTTACCTATGGAATTTAAATTATTTAGAATATAACTTGCTATCTCTTCACTAACAGCCACATAACATGAATTTTCTATTACAATTAAATCTCCAAACTTATTTCTATTAACTCCCATAGACATTATAGCACCTAAATAGTCTTTGTGGCTTAATTTATTGAATTTCGACTTATTTTCTATTTTAATAAGCTTAAGTGGAAAATAACAGTAATTATCTCCTTCGTAAGAAAAAGCCATCATATTTCTTTCACTATTTTCAAATATACCGTAAGTTTCAATTTTTACTCCCAGCAAAGTTGACAGCTTTTTCACCTCTATACAGATATCCGTAGTATAAAACTCATTAGTATATATGGGTACCTGCACTTTAATTGCAAGATTAATTTTATCAAATATATTCGATAAAATTAACCTATCTTTATTGGTAAATCTATTTAAGAATTCATTTTTATTCATTTTATGTCAATATTCTATTTATTCCAGGTAAACATGCTTTTACCTGAAATTTCAGATTGTAATTCGTTAGAAACCTCCACATTGGAAGGTGATAATATGTAAACATTCTTTTCAACTTCTTGTAATTCTCCATTAAGTACATAACTTGCACCACCCATAAAATCCAGTAATCTCTGAGCTGTTTTAGGTTCCAAATCACTTACATTTACTACTACAATTCGTCTGCTCTTTAAATCATCACATATAGAAGTAGCTTCATCATAGCTTTTTGGTCTTGAAATAACCACTCTTACAGAAGAAGCTGTATGGATATTTACAACTTTGTTATTTTTCTTAGTATTTACTATTGGTTCACTTAATTCTTCTTCATCTTTTTTTTGATCTATTGCTTCTTCCTGCTCAAACTCCTCCTCTATACTTCCATCATCCAGCCCAATAATACCCATAATCTTATTAAACATTTTTGCCATTTTGTTTTCCTCCTATTTATTATAGTTTCTCTTACCAAATATTCCTTCTCCAACTCTAATCATGTTGGAACCTTCCTCTAAAGCAAATTTATAATCATGAGTCATTCCCATAGATAGATAATCCATAGAAATATTTTTATAACTTTTTCCCTTTATACTGTGCCATATATTTTGCATTTCTCTAAAATATTTTTTACAGTCTTCCTCTGAACCCTTTGGAATTACAGACATAAGTCCTTTAACTTTTATATTATTACAATTTTCACAGGCCTCTAAAATTTCAGGTAAATCTTCCTTGAATATACCAGTTTTTGATTCTTCTCTACCTATATTTATTTGAATTAATATGTTCGCTGTTAAGTTATCAGCTCCATATCTTTTTTCAATTTCCTTTAACAATTTTATACTATCTACAGAATGAATTAAATGAACTTTACCAACAATATATTTAACTTTATTGGTCTGAAGATGACCTATAAGATGCCATCTGACAGAGGAATCAAATCTGTCTATTTTATCCGTAAGTTCTTGAACTTTATTTTCTCCAAAGTCTCTTACTCCTTGATCATATACTTCTTGAATCTCTTCTACAGTTCTGGTTTTTGATACAGCTATTAATGTAACATCTTTAGGCAGCTGCTTTTTTATATCACAAATATTTTCTTCTATAGACAAAATCACACCGTCTCCTTACAATATTGATAGATTAAACTAAGTCTGATATTCATAAATATATTATTCTTCATAAAATTGAAAAATCCTTCATTATTCAATAATTTTTTTAATATAATTATATTATTGATATAAAGCCCCTTCAAACTCAAATATTTTTTATTTAAATCACAATTAATTGTAAAATATTGTAATCAAATCAACAAGGTTAATTACTTGATTTTAAATACTTATTAACAAGGTCTCCATTATAACCATTAATCTTTATATTGCTATTTTGTGTTAACTTTACTTTTATTCCCCTATTGATCATTGTATACAGATAATTGTTACTTGACATCATATAATCCTTAAGCTTATCTTTATCTCCTATAGCATCTATATAGAACGGAGAAGCTACCTGCACACCATTAACTCTAATAAATGCCCCTATACAATAAATTTCTGTAGTACTTGCTATCCTCTGCCCATTTACCGAAATAGCCTCTGCTCCAGCCAATTGTAAATCATTAACTACATAGCTTACATCATAATTATGAATTAGTTTTAATAAATCATATTCAGATTGTATAACAGTACCATTAAATTTATCTGTGTCATCATTAAGCACTATTTTAATTCCTGGACCCTCTACATCCTCTTCTCCTGAAATGATTCTGGCATTATCCAGTTCTTTTTTTAATTCTTTTTCTAAATCTTCATTGCTCTTATCATTGCTTAATTTACCTATTTTACTTTGCAAATCAAAATAATTGTCTCTAAGTTCATTAATTTGATTTAGTAAAGTATTTTTGTAATTATACTGATCCTGATATTGTTTTGCATTTAAAAAAACTCTTGTACCAGTTCTGGAAAAATTAAAATTTGAAGTTATTAAAATTCCTATTATAATGCAAGCTACAAATACAAATACTGTCGATTCATTATTCTTCATTTTATCACCTCATCAGTGAATTTTTCCTCTATCTAACAAGCTTCTTCTGATCAATGCAAAATTGTTAAATATTCTGCTTCCAAAAACAATAACAGCTGCAAGATAAATTGGAATTCCTAGTTTATCCCCTAAATATACTAATGCAACAGAAAGAACTGCATTTCCAAAAAAACCAGAAATAAATACATCGGCTCTGAATTGCTTTGAAAGTCCCGCTCTCAAAGCACCAAATACAGAATCAAGGCATGCAAATATTGCCACTGACATATAAGGTGAAAATTTATCTGGAATAGGTGCATTCCAAAAGACACCTATTATAATTCCTATTAACAAACCAAAAAATGCTATCATATGAATTCACTCCTTAAATATTACAAATAATTTAACCTGACTAACTTGGCGTAAGTCTCCTACGCACTCTGTACAGCCCTCACACAAAATCGAAGATTTTGGTTCTCTGCTTGCACTCTGTGAAAGTGATTCACACCAAATTAAAATTTGGGCTCTCTACTTGCACTTTGTGAAAGCGACCAAATACAAAATAAATTTTGTTTTGTCTGCTTGCACTCTGTGAAAGCGATTCACACAAAATCGAAGATTTTGGTTCTCTGCTTTTCTTCAAGTGGGAGTTCAACGCCAAGTAAGCCATGCATTTGCAGTTCTAAAATTCAGATGGAATAAAAGAATCCCCACCTGAATTAAGAACTTGCTTCAAATACAATTACTTAGCTGCTGGTCTTGCATATTGAAAATTAAATACTTTATTAGATTTAGGAATTTTTATATTGTCACTTTTCTGTGGTGTAGCTACTATATACGCAGCAGAGGGTATATCAGGATTATTATACAGCACTCCAGGGAAAACCATTCCCGAATTAAGATCTTCTTTATTTCCTATAGCTTTTATTGTAATGGTATCATAGGGTGATATCTTATCACTAGATCCTATAAAAATATTTGAAACCCCCCCGGATGTCTTTATACCTGTATAGGATGTTACCCTTATGTTGTTTATGGAAATAGCCTCTGCACCAGCAAAACGTAGTTCATTTACTATATTAGTAAGGGCCTTATCTGTAATAACATTTCCCACACCATCAATATCTGATGAAAATATATTCCTTGGAGTTATGGTTATAATAATTCCCTGACCCTGTACATCTTCACTACCTATAAGTGCATTTAAATTATTTAATTCATCTATCATTTGTTTATCTGCACCACTCTTAGTGACTGCTGCATCCTGATACTGCTTTAACTTAGTCTGAAGCTCATTTACTTTTTTATTTAAATCCTCTTTTTCCTTGTTTAACTGTTCCACTTGGCTAGTTATCTGAGAACTATCTCCTTGAAGACTTATATTGGATTCCTGAAGACTTATTATCCTAAATTGATAGGCAAGCATAAAACCAAGTATACAGCAAACCAAGGCTACAGCTATTTGTGATCTTATTCTCTTCATATTATATCCTCCTACTTTTCAACAAAAAATACTGGATTTCCATTAAAACTTACATCTACATATCCCTTTGAGGCGGATAAATTTCTATCATTTATTATATTAATAGCCCTATTCAACTTTTTTTGCAGATTTTCACTAGAACCAAGTTTAATACACATATTATTGTAATAAGTCTCTAGATCCATAGTATCGGTTATATTTACCACTTTAATATTTTTACACACCTGGTTATTCATTATAATATCTGTAAGACTATTTATTATATCAAGTTTTTTATTGTCATTTAAGACCACTTTTCCAATAGAAATTTTTGAAGTATCTATACCAACAATTTTTATAAGATTCATATTATCAATATTATCTTTAATCTCAAGTACTGTGCCAGCTCTATCTATAACAGCAAATTTATTATTATTATTTTGTGCATAAAAAACAGCCTTTCTTTCATTTACATTAATATTTATTGTATTGGGAAGTTTTTTATGTATATCTACACTGAGTATATAGGGATTATTTAAAATATTATTTTTAATATTTTTGCTATTCATATAAAATATATTTGTATTCTTTTGTATTCCTGATTCTTTAACTATCTCCTCAGAGGCTATAGTATAGTTGTTTGATACATTAATATATTTTATATTGAAATATGTTAATTTTAAACATAAAGTGACAAGTACTGCAATCAGCAGTATCATAATAAAAAAAACTCTTTTAAATCTTCTCTTTTTTCTTCTCTTCTCTATAAGTTCATTTTTACTCTTTTCCATGTACTCACCTATTAATTAGAAATATTAAAAACACAATGAAACATTAAGTATATATCAATTGACTATTTAATAATACCACATAATACCACTCATTTAAACAGCAAAATTTATATAATTTTATATAAATATAGCATTGCTTGCAAGCAATGCTATATTTTCTATTTATTAGTTTGTGAAGATATATTTAGCAAAATACCTACAGCCATCAAATTAACTACCAGAGAGGATCCTCCATAACTTATGAACGGCAGTGGTACACCAGTAACTGGTATAGAGCCTGTAACAACAGCTATATTTATTATAGCCTGAACTGCTAATACAGATGTTATTCCCACTGCTATTAATGTTCCATACATATCTTTTGCATGAATTGCAATTTTAATACCCCTCTGTATTAAAACTAAAAACAATAATATTATAACCACGCAACCTACAAAGCCCAGTTCTTCACCTATAATTGCAAAAATAAAATCATTGTGAGGTTCTGGTATATAATAAGCCTTTTGCCTTGATTGTCCAAGTCCAAGTCCCATTACGCCTCCAGAGCCTAAAGCTAAAAGTGATTGAACTAATTGATATCCTACATTCTTCGCATCTTTCCAAGGATCTCTAAAAGACATAAGCCTTGCCCATCTATAAGGCTCTGCCTTAATAAATATAAAACCTAAAGGTATAAGAGAAAATATTATAGATCCAAGCTGCCAGCCTTTTGCACCACCTACATATATTATTATTAAGCTAACAAGCATAATTACAGTTGCTATACTTAAATTCTTTTCTATGTATACAAAACCTGCAAAAAAAGCTGCCACAAATAGATATATAACTACCGTTGGGAAAAATTTTTTAATATTTTCACCAGTTTTCTCTATTCCCTTTGCAAGTAATAATACCACAGTATACTTTGCAATTTCAGAGGGCTGAAGGTTTCCAAGAGGTCCAAGAGGTATCCACCTTCTGGCACCATTTACTGGTGGACAAAAAAGCACTATACCCAGAAGAATTATAGTTATAAGTACTATAATATTTGTTGCTCCTTTTATTCTGTGATAATCAATCTTTTCAACAATAAGCATCATTACAATACCTGCAATGGCAAAGATACCTTGTTTTTTTAAAAAGTACATATCATCATTAAGGGAAGGATTATTAAGTGCACTATAGGAACTTGCGCTGTACACCATTATAATACCAATTGCTAAAATTAATAACACCGTGGCCAGTAAAACAAAGTCAACCTCTACCTTTTGAAAAAGTTTAGGTTTATTCATAACATACCTCCAAAATATTTCTTAAAATATATCAAAATAAATAACAGGTAAAAGACCAATCATTTATTTAATATAACTAAAGTGATAAAAGCGATATGAGACATAGTATAACAGTTACAATTGAAAACACAGCTACTACTTTAGTCTCGTGCCATCCAAGCTGTTCAAAATGATGGTGGATAGGAGCCATCTTAAATACTCTTTTACCTGTAAGTTTAAAACAAGTTACCTGTATAACTACTGAAACTGTCTCAAGTACATATATTCCTCCTACTATTATAACCACTATTGGCAATTTTAGTATAATAGCTATACCAGCTATTGCTCCGCCAAGGGCCAAAGATCCTGTATCTCCCATAAAAATTTGTGCTGGAAAAGTATTATATTTCAAGAATCCCAACAGAGCTCCTGCCATAATGCCGCAAAATATGGCAAGCTCATAGGAATGCCAGGCAAAACTTATTATGGTAAAGAAGGTCATTACAAGCAGCGTTACAGAAGTTGCCAATCCATCCAATCCATCTGTTAGATTTACTGCATTAGTTATTGCCACCATAAAAAACACTATAAAAATCATATAAACTACAGGATTTAACTGTAAAGTTATTCTAAAAAAAGGTATATATATATCAGTTCCTACGGTTATATAGGAATAATATGCAATTCCCAAGGAAACTATAAGCTGAAGAAGTGATTTCTGCTTAGCTGTAAGCCCTTCATTTCTCTTATGTACTATTTTTAGAAAATCATCTAAAAATCCTATAACTCCAAATGCAACAAGACATATAAATGCAAATATTGCCGTCTTATTTGACGCTATGTTATTCTTCATAATAAACATAGTTATAGCAGTAGTAAATATAAATATTAATCCTCCCATAGTGGGTGTACCTGCTTTTTTTCTGTGACTTTTAGGTCCCTCTTCTCTTATATTTTGTCCAAATTTTAGTTTATGAAGTATAGGTATTAATATAGGTCCCTGCAGCAAAGAAATCAAAAATGCTACCAATACAGAATATATTATTGCACTCATAATTGCATCTCCTTTTCTAAATTGTTTAAATATTTTAAAGCATCTAAAACACTGTGCAATTTCATTTTAATAGTATAAATTTATCCATTGTTTAATTAGTTGTTTTCCTCAAGATGAGAAACTATTTTTTCAAATTTCATTGCCCTTGATGCCTTCACCAGCACCACGTCATCCTCTTTTATAAACTTATCGAGAAATTCGGAAGCTTCTTCTGTGGAATTAAATTTTTTTATCTTCTCACTGTTTTGAAAGCCTTCCCTATAGGCCTGTTCAAACTCTCCCAATACTATTAGTAAATCTACTGAATTTTTCTTTGCATAGGTACCTATTTCTCTATGGGCATCATAAGCTTTTTCACCCAATTCTCTCATAGTTCCTAAAACTGCTATTTTTCTTTTTCCCCTTATATTTTTTAAAACCTCAATTGCCGCTATCATTGAATCGGGACTGGCATTATAACAATCATTAACTATTGTGTATTTTTTACCTTTAATTATATCTAACCTCATAGAAGTCATATTAAGGCCTTCCATCCCCCTATTCATTTCCTCGTAGGTCAATCCAAAGGCTTCACCACAGGCAATAGCAAGTAAGGCATTAGATATATTGTGTTTTCCAGGTAAGCCTACCTTAAAGCCTTCAAATACCACTTTATTATCTCTAGATATATCAAAGACAACTTCTGCTTCTTTAAGTTTTACATTTTCAGCTTTCAGCTCACAATCCGATTCTGTGCTAGTACTTATAATTTTGTATATTTTATCTTCCCTATTTACCTTTGAAAGCATATCGTTATCTGAATTTAAAATAAGGATTGAATTTGAATTAAAATAATCTGTTATTTCTAATTTAGCCTGAAGTATATATTCTCTGGTCTTTAGATTTTCTATATGGGATATTCCTATGTTAGTTATAAGTGCAATATCCGGCTTTGCTGCCTTTGCCATATTGTGAATTTCAAAAAAATTACTCATTCCCATTTCAAGTACAGCTATATCATAGCTTTTATCTAAATTAAAAATCATCAGAGGGAGACCTATTTCATTATTAAAATTCCCCTCTGTTTTAAACACCTTATATTTCTGTGATAAAATGGCATAGGTCATATCTTTAGTGGTAGTTTTTCCTGTAGAACCGGTAATCCCCACAATTTTTATATCAAGGGTACTCCTATAGAATTCAGCTAATTTTAATAATGCTTTTCTGGTATTTTCTACAATTATAATTGAAGTATCTTTAGATATATCCTCTTCTTTAAATTTTATTTCATCTACAATACAAAGTCCTGCGCCTTTTTTACTTGCTTCTGCCACAAATTCGTTGGCATTATATTTATCACCTTTAATTGCAATAAAAATGCTTCCCGGTTCTATTTTTCTAGTATCTATACTTACATGATTAAATGCCTCTTTAGAACCTTTTATCAATAATTTACCTTCTACTGCCTCCACAATAGAACTAAGAAATTTATATTCCAATTAAAACAGCTCCTTTATGATTTCATCAACAACTTCTCTTTCGTCAAAATGAATTGTACCTTCTTTTAAAACTTGATAGTCTTCATGACCTTTCCCTGCAATTACTATAACATCATCCTTATTTGCCATGGAAATTGCCTTTTTTATTGCTTCTCTTCTATTTTCTATAGTTATATAGTTGTCTTTACTTATACCCTTGACTATTTCATTTATTATGCTTATTGGTTCTTCAGTTCTTGGATTATCAGAAGTTATTATTGCAATATCGCTAAGTTGACTTCCAATTCCTCCCATTATAGGTCTTTTTGTCTTATCTCTATCTCCGCCGCATCCAAAAACAGAAATAAGCCTTCCCTTTGTAAATTCTCTAGCTGTTTTAAGTATATTCACAAGACCATCAGGAGTATGTGCATAATCTACAATTATATCAAACCCAAGGTCAAAATTTGTACCAACAGCTTCACACCTTCCTGGAACTGCCTTTAATGCTTCCAATCCTGTCTTTATCTGTTTTAATGTAATCCCTTCTAATAGACATGCTGCAGCACTTCCGAGGGCATTGGATATATTGTATCTTCCAGGAATATTTAAATTAACAAAAACAGATTCATTTTTATAGTTAATTTTAAAATCTATTCCCCTGGAATGCATTTTTATATCTTTTGCTTCTACATCCTCATGTTTTTTAAACCCATAGGTAATTTTATTGCAGCTTAAATCATCATATACTCTTTTTCCATAATCATCATCCATATTAATTATAGCATCTTTACTGTTTTTAAATAATATGAGCTTTGCATTATAATAATTTTCAAAAGTTTTATGAAAATCCAGATGATCCTGAGTAAGGTTAGTAAATATGCCCTCATTAAATTCTATTCCATAAACCCTATTTAAATACAGAGAATGAGAAGAAACTTCCATAACGCAATATTCAGCCCCACTATCTACCATTTCTTTAAAGAGTTTATGGAGTTCTAAAGATTCTGGCGTAGTTCTATGAGCTAATATCTTTTTATCTCCTATATAGTTGGCAATGGTACCTATAAGACCTACTTTATGTCCTGCATTCTCCAAAATAGATTTAATCATATAGGTAGATGTAGTCTTGCCATTAGTTCCAGTAATTCCAATCATCTTTAACTTTTCAACAGGATGACCATAAAAATTGGCTGCTGTAAGTGCCAATACCTTCCTGCTGTCTTCCACATGGATTACAGTACAATTCGGTAAATCCTTTGGAATTTTTGTGCAGACAATAGCTGTGGCTCCACTTTTTACTGCATTGCCAATATATTTATGTCCATCTGTACTGAAACCTTCTATGCAGATAAATAGATCATCTTTAGTTACATTTCTAGAATCGTATTCTATTTTATTAATATTTAAATTTATATGTCCTTTTACTACCTGGTATTTAATACCTTCAAATATATTTTCCAGTTTCATACTATCACTTCCTCTTTAAATAAGCACAATACTATATATAGTATTGTGCTGTCTATTAGACATTATTGAATTAACTACTGATTTTTATACAAATTAATCACCTATAATTTCAAGTTCCAAATTCACTGTAGTTCCCTTCTGAACTCTTGTTCCTTCCGTTATATCCTGTTCAGATACCATTCCCTGGCCTGAAAAATTGGCCTTTAATCCTAACTCCTCAAGGATCTGTGAAGCTTTTTCTTTGCTTAATCCATCCAAATCTGGTACTTCTATGTCTTTATTATTATAATTTGGACTGCTGCCAGTGTAAAGTATTATTTTTGTTCCCTCTTTAACAGTAGCTCCTGGAAGAGGCGTCATATTTGTAACATAGTCACCATTTTGATCTGCATCAAAAGTTAAATTATTTTCCTTCAATATTTTCTGTGCATCAGATATTTTCATACCCCTTACATTTGGAACTACTACATCATTTAACATACTTTTTGTTACATCCTCATTAGAAGCCTCAGTTTTTATATTTAGATAATTGAATATATCACTGAACATCTGTTTAGCCACTGGCGTAGCTATTTGTCCTGCGTAATAATTTGAAGGATCTGGCTCATCAATAGATACCATTACAGTAACCTGTGGATCTTCAGCCGGTGCCATTCCAGCAAAAGATGCCACATATTTTCCAGATTCATAACCGCCGCCCTTAGGATTAGGTTTTTGTGCAGTACCAGTTTTCCCAGCTATATGATAGCCATCAATGAAGGCCTTTTTACCTCCACCTTCCGATATTACCTTTTCAAGATAACCTCTAAGCTCTTTTGCCACATTTTCATCTACCACTTTTTTAGTACCATAGTCATCATAATTTTTATCTATAATTTCTTTGTTATTTGAATCATAATGAACTATCTTTTTCATTACATGAGGTCTTACCCATGCTCCATTATTAGCTACTGCATTAAAAGCACTTAAGTATTGAACCATGGATACTGTATTGGCCTGACCAAAAGCTATTGTAGCTACATCTACAGGAGTAATTTTATTTGTTGCCTTAACTATCCCCTTGGCTTCTCCAGGTAAATCTATGCCCGTCTTTTGGCCAAAGCCAAATTTATTAATCCACTTATTCAAATTAGCAGCTCCAAGTCTCTGACCAAGAGTTGCAAATCCCACATTACAAGAGTTCTTTATTATATCTACAAAACTCTCCTGGCCATGTCCTGTACGCTTCCAGCAATGTATTATCTTATTTGCAATGGTTATAGCACCAGTACAATTAAATTGATCCGTCTCTTTTACTACTTTTTCTTCCATAGCTGCTGTCGCAGTTATAACTTTAAAAATTGATCCAGGTTCATAAGCATCATTAACAGCCCTATTTCTCCATTCACTTTGAAGTTCATTGAAACTTTTTCCCTTCTCCCAAGGATCATTTGGATTATAATCTGGTTTATTTACCATAGCCAAAATTTCTCCATTTTTAGGATTGGCAACTACAATTGAAACTGCTTTAGCTTTATTATCACTAAGTGCCTGTTGAGCATTTTTTTCTGCAAATTCCTGAATATTTTCATCAATAGTAAGTACTACATCTTTTCCATTAGAAGGCTTTGTATAATCGGAAATAGTATAGGGCAAATCTTTACTATTTTTACCTATTTCAGCAATCCTCTTTCCTGGAGTTCCAGATAAATAATTATCATACTCCAATTCAACTCCAGTTAAACCCTTACCATCGGAATTAGTATGTCCAATTACCTGGGCCAAAAAATTATTATTTACATAGTATCTCTTTGTATCTGGTGAAACAATAATCCCATTTACTTTTATATCAGATACTTTGTCTGCTACATCTTTTTCAACTCTTCTAGCCAAAGTAGCAGATCCTGCAGGATTTCCATTTGGAAGTTTGTAGTTTAATAGCTTATTTACATCTTCAGTTTTTTTACCAGTAGCTTCCGCCAGCTTTTGAGCTAAAGTATTCATGTCCATCTTCTTAGTAGAATTCAAATCAGCTCTTATAGTACTTAGATCCAAATCAACTCTATACACATTCCCACTAACTGCCAATTCTTGTCCATTTCTATCCAGTATTTTTCCTCTCTTTGCAGATATTTTTACTTCGCTTGTCCATTGATCAACAGCCATTTTTTTGTACTTAGGAGACAAAATAACATTTACTTTAAACAATCTGCAAACCAGTAAAGCAAATATAATGATAAAAATAATCAATACAAAAAATAATCTATTTTTTATCATAACATGGTCTCTATATGTTCTTTTACTCAAACTCAGATACCTCCATTACACTAAACTAACATTTTTTATGTTTAGTAATAATTATTAGATATCCTATAGAAATATTACCATGAATTTATTAATAAACAATTAAAGTTTATGTATATATTAGAAAATCTTGCTTTTTAATATTTCCAATATAGATTTATCTTTTTCATTTTCAACACTTTTATCTGTTTTAAGAGTTTGTCTATCATAATCTACTTCTACAGCTTTGTTTTTATCTGGTTGTACCATATTCATATGGGATGCTCTTTCTTTTATGTTTTGTATCTGATTATATTCCATTAACTCTAATTTTAAATTCTCATTTTGTTTTATGGCATTATTAGTCTTAGCCGTAGCAGCTGATAGTTCTTTTTCCATATTATATATTACAGAATATCTATAAATTATAGTAAAACCTACAATAAAAGTTAATGCTATGCCAATCATTATTTTAGCCTGATATTTTAACTTAGATTGTTTTAATTTTTTTCGTCTTTTATTTTCCTCCTGTATTAAACGTTTATCCTCTTCCCCATAATGTTTTCTCTCTGGCTGCAGTGCACTGCTTCCATTATTTATATAGCTTTTTTCTTTTAATATCAATATTTTCACCCCTATGCATTATTTAAAATATAATTATTTTTGTATTTAAATTAAATTTTCTCCCCTATTCTAAGTTTAGCGCTTCTACTTCTTGGATTAATTTCCAATTCGTATTCATTAGCTTCTTTTGGTTTTCTTGTTAAAATTTTTATTTTGGGACTTTTACCACATACACATATTGGAAAATCTTTAGGACATTCACAAGGATTTTCAAGTTCTTTAAATTTTGTCTTTACTATTCTATCTTCTAGAGAATGAAAAGTAATTATAGCTATCCTTCCTCCCCTATTTAGTTTACTTACTGCATCCTCTATGGCCTTATTTAATATTTCCAATTCCTTATTAACCTCAATACGTATTGCCTGAAAAGTTCTCTTCGCAGGATGAGGACCTTCCCTTCTAAATCTAGCCGGAATAGCTGATTTTATAATATCTACCAGCTCAAAAGTAGTTCTTATTGGTCTTTCTTCTCTTTCTTTGGCAATAAATGAAGCTATTCTCTTTGCAAACTTTTCTTCTCCATAAGCTTTAATTATTCTATATAAATCCGCTTCTTCATAGTTATTTACTATTTCATAAGCGGATATATTGCTTTCTCTGTTCATTCTCATATCCAAAGGAGCATCATTCATATAGCTAAATCCTCTTTCAGCTTCATCCAATTGATAACTTGATACTCCTAAATCCATTAATATTCCATCTACTTTATCAATATTTAATTCATCTAAAATATTTTTTATATTATAAAAATTGTTATGAACATAAGTTACATTATCATAATCAGCTAATTTTTTTGAAGCTGCATTAATTGCGTCTGTATCCTGATCTATTCCAATTAATCTTCCCTTTTCTGATAACCTTTTAATTATCTCACTGGAATGGCCTGCACCTCCTAAAGTACAGTCAATGTAAATACCATCTTCCTTTATATTTAATCCCTCTATACATTCATCTAGTAAAACTGGTATATGCTTAAAATTCATAATTATCTCCTTGTCTTTAACAGGTGTTAAATTGAAGCAAGTTCTTAATTCAGGTGGGGATTCTTTTACCCCATCTGAATTTTAGAACTGCAAATGCATGGCTTACTTGGCGTTGAACTCTCACTTTCACAGAGTGCATGGGAGACTTACGCCAAGTTAATCAGGTGAAAAGTTCACCCATTTGCTCTGCAATTTCGTCCATGTCTATATCGGATTCATTGTATTCTTTCCATTTTTCTTTGCTCCAAATTTCAATTCGTGTAGAAACTCCTATACTTACTATTTCCTTAATTATAGAAGCATATTCTAATAAACTCTGAGGAATAAGAGCTCTACTCTGTTTATCTAAAGTTATTTCATTAGCTCCCGAAAAGAAAAATCTCACAAATGCCCTGGCATTGCGGTTTGTAAGCGGCAGCTTCTTTAATTTATTCTCTAAAGCCTTCCATTCGTCCATAGGATAAGCATATAAACATCCATCTAGACCCTTAGTTAGAACAAAGGTATCATCCAATTCTTCTCTAAATTTTGATGGAATTATAATTCTATTTTTACTGTCAATAGCATGCTGATATTCCCCTATGAACATCCAATTACACCTCTTTGCTATTTCACTCCACTTTTAACCACTTATAACCACTTTACTCTACTATTCTATAATAATATAAAAAATCCTTCTTTACTATTAAATATTTTTAAATTATTTAGTGAATTTTATTTAAACTTTAATGTTAATACACACTTTTCCCCTATTACTGCCTAACTTAATTCCAAATCCCATTAATAAATTGAAATGTATAGTATTGTAGAGTATAATTATTAGGTATTATATAAAGGTAATAGAAAGGAATGTACATAAATGAGATTAGGAATTGTAGGATTGCCAAATGTTGGAAAAAGCACATTATTTAATGCCATAACTAAGGCCGGTGCTGAATCAGCTAATTACCCATTCTGTACAATAGAACCAAATGTAGGTGTAGTTGATGTTCCTGACAAAAGACTGGATGTTCTTGAAAAGATGTATAACTCAAAACGTAAGGTTCATGCCAGTATTGAGTTTTATGATATAGCAGGTTTAGTAAAAGGTGCCAGCAAAGGAGAAGGACTTGGGAATAAATTTTTATCCCATATAAGAGAATCTGCTGCTATAGTTCATGTAGTAAGATGTTTTGAAGATGAAAACATTGTCCACGTAGAAGGTTCTGTAGATCCTATACGTGATATTGAAACTATAAGCCTTGAATTGGTATTTTCTGATTTAGAAGTACTTGAAAGAAGGATGGAAAAATCAATAAAATTAGCTCGTTCTGGAGATAAAACAGCTAAAGCAGAAATGGAAATTATGGAGAAAATCAAAAGTCATTTGGAATCAGGCAAGCCAGTAAGAACTTTAGATTTAACAGAGGATGAGCAGCTATTTGTTAAGGAGTTATTTTTACTTACTTCAAAACCAGTTTTATACGCTGCAAATATTTCAGAAGATGATCTATTATCAGGTAATGCTGAAAATGAATTTGTAAAAAAAGTTAGAGAATTAGCAAATTCTGAAAAGTCTGAAATAGTTACAGTATGTGCCAGTCTTGAAGAACAGCTTTCAACTTTAACGGAAGAAGAAGAAAAGGAAATGCTTTCAGAATATGGTTTAGAAGAATCTGGCCTGGACAAATTGATAGCCTCCAGCTATAAACTTTTAGGACTAATGAGCTTCTTAACTGCTGGAACTGATGAAGTAAGGGCCTGGACTATAACTAATGGCACTAAGGCACCTAAAGCTGCTGGTAAAATCCATACAGATATAGAAAGAGGTTTTATAAGAGCTGAAATTGTATCCTACGAGGATTTAATCAATTGCGGGTCAGAAGCTGCAGCAAAGGAAAAAGGTCTCTATAGATTAGAAGGAAAAGATTACATAATGAAAGATGGAGATGTAGTTAACTTTAGATTTAACGTATAATAAAATAACAGCAGTTTTTAAAATTAATATTAAAACATTGTAGCAGAACAAGTCTTTAAATTTATTATTTGTCTGTAATTATAATTTGTAGATAGATAGTATTTAAAGACTTATTTTATTATGATAAAATAGTAATTTAAAATTTTTAATATTAAGGTATAAAAAACGAAATACTTGCCAATATATATAATAGTTAGTAAATTTACAGGAGTGATATCATGAAATATATATTTATAATAATATCCATATTATTTATACTAACTATTCTATCCTTGTGCAGGGTTGCAAGTAATGCAGATAGAAAAATAGAAGCTATTTTAAAAGAAAAAAACGATAATTTAAAAGATAATGATATTCATTAAAAGGATGTGCTATATTAGTATTATGAACGTAGGAAGTATTGTCAGATTAAATGATGATAACGAGTGGAATGGATTATACGGAGTAGTTAAATATATGCATAAAGATGTAGCCTATATATTTTGTATACAAAATCCCTGCTATCTATATGTGGCAACAAAAAAAAACAATATATGTATAATTGATGAGTAACATTCTATTACTAAAAAAGAAATACTATAAAATATTGTGAATTTTATAGTATTTCTTTTTATCTTAGACATAACTCAAAGAACTACATCTATCTAGAATTATCAGGATTGTTTTTTAACCATTGCTCCCAGGTAGTATTGAAATTATCATTATTTGTCCTGCAATAGTCATAAAAATTCTTTAAAAATTTTGCTCTTGTGCCTTTAATATTTTCTACAGTAGTACGCTTTAACAGATTTTCTCCACCTAATAAAAATTGCCTTTTTATTATATCTTCAAAAGAAACATTTTTCGCATTTTTCATCATATCATACATAGCCATAAAGGTAGTGGTCCTTCCCTTGCCAGCCTTACAGTGAAAGTGAAGCCATCCGGAATTAGGTACTGATTTGGCAAAATTCACAAATTCATCTACCGCTTCTTTAGACGGTGCCTCCTTATCTGTAACAGTTATTCTAGTATAGGATATACCATGTTTTTTAGTTAAGTTTTCTTCATTTTCAACTTTTTCCACATTTAAAGTCCTGTTTTTAATTTCAACAGTTTTTTCCTCTGAAAGCTTCTTTAATCTTTCATTCTCATCTTTTATAACTTGTGCCTCAATTAATCCTTTATTGGCTTTATTATGGCCATCAGTCCAACTTATAGCATTACCATTTAAAAATCCGTGAGATTCTTCTCTCAAATCTACTACTGTTATTGGAACCTTTTCTCCTATATTTTCCTTAGCCATCTCTAGTCCCTTTTCAGAAAATTGGCCACTTCCAGATATATTCAGTTTATTCATGCCTTCTAAATTTACTGACTTATCAATATCTTTTATCTTATCACTGTCTGTAGTCTTTCTAAAATTTTTCGGTAGTGTAACAGTATTATTTGCATTAAGAGTTAACCTCAATTCTTTAGGTGCAAATGACACTGCATTGACATTTTCAAAAATAAAGCTTAATGAAAAAATGGCTATAAAAAAAGTAATCCAAAATAATTTTATTCTCTTTCTCATATGCGACCCCTCTGCTCAAATAAATTTTATTCACAATTATTATGAGCAGTTTGGATTTACTTATACATTTTATTGTGAAGGTAATCTATACTTATTCATCTCATTTTCAGCAAACTTTATAATTTTGTATGAATCCAATGAGTCATTTCCCATCATTATATCCATGGCATCATATATATTCTCCATAGTATATATATGAAATTTATTACTTCTTATGGCCTCTTCAACTTCATCCTTGAGAATTATGCTGTCTATATTTCTCTCTGGTATTAATACTCCTTTACTGTCAACACTATCAAGTATTTTACATACATTAAAAAAGCCTTCAATTTTTTCATTAACTCCACCTATGGGCTGCACTTCACCAAATTGATCTATAGAACCGGTAACTGCCATATTCTGCCTTATGGGTATTCTGCTAAGAGATGAAATCATGCATAATACTTCTGCCACCGATGCACTATCCCCTTCTATTTTTCCATAAAGTTGTTCAAAACACAAATGAAAATCCACACTTAAACTTTTATAATTTCCCAAAGCATTATTTATCCATCCCTTTAATATATTGATAGATTTTGAATGAATATTTCCACTTAAATTGCTGTCTTTTTGAATATCAATAATATTTCCATTTCCCTTATAACAAGTACAAGTTATTCTATTAGGTTTTCCAAGGCTCATATATCCTGTATCAATCACAGATAAACCATTTATTTGACCAATCTTTTTATCTTTTACATCTAATAATATTTTATTTTCTTCATACATTTCAAGAATTTCATCTTCCAATATGCTAGAACCATAAATAGCATTTAATACATCTTCCCCTATAATCTTGTTTCTATTGTTCTTTTCTGAACTACTATTAGCCATCATCAATATTTTATCAATCTCTAGGCTGTCTAAATATAATTTATTTCTATTCTCAGCCTTCCTTGATAGATGCTTTGCCAATTTGTCTATGGCCAAAGAAGTCATGGATTTAATATTATTGTTTTTTAAACATCTTTTTATATAATTAAAAAAAATAGCTTTGTTTTTGCTGTTTATTCTTATATCTGATTTAAATTCTGCTTTGATTTTAAAAATATTTCTGAAATCATTATCATAATTGTATAACATATGATAAGTGTTATAATCACCAATTACAATAATTTTTTCTTTAATTCTTATAGGCTCTGGACTTAAACTATTTAATGTTATAAGTTCCAAGTAACCTTTACTGTAATTAAAAGTAACTTTTTCATTTAATAATACCTTTTTTAAATAATAATAGGCAGAAAGATTATTTACTAAATTATCCATCCTAATTATTAAACATCCTCCATTGGCCTTTAAAATTGATCCCGCCTTTATAAGATTCACATCTGTAATATAACTTCCATTATGATTTTCATATTCAATAGTTCCTATAAGATTGTTTAAATTAGGATCCTCCTCGTAGATAACTGGTGCATTCTTATTTTTGCTATTATCCACAAGCACATTTACAGCATATTTTGATATTATACTTATGATATTTTCTTCATCTTCTTCATAATTTATACTATAGTTGTCTATAACACTTTCTTCTATATCTTCAAACATATTTTTTATATACTCATATATCTTTTTATCATCTTCAAATCTTGCAATATACTCATCTTTGGATATATTCAACTTGCTGTCAAAGTAATCCTTAAATATATTTTTTATCTTTTGTATTTCCATCTTTTCTATATTTTTAAGCTCTTCTAATATATCCTTGGATGTACTTCTGAGTCTTTTTATTTTACTCAGTATACCTTCCTTTTCAGAGGCACTTAATACATCATAGTCACTTTCTGTCATCAGTTTATTTTCTTTCATTGGTATAAAACTAAAACCACCATCAGTGATTTTAATTTCAAAGCCTTCACTATGACTTCTTTCAATGAGAGTATCTATAAGTTCATTTTTCTTCCTTTGAATCCTATCTATTATTAATTCCTTTTCTTTATTACTGCTGCTATTATAAAAATTATATATAAAAGTCATATAGAGCTTTTTAATCTCTTCTACTGTTTCTTTAAATAGAATTCCCTTTCCGTTGTCAATAGTAATAGCTACCGGGGATTTTTCATCTTTACTTACCGCATAACAAATATCCTTAGGATTAATTTTATCCTTATATAGTTTTTTTACATATATAATAATATCATCTAACTTTTCTTTAGTAAAATTATCAACAATATAGACATTATATCCGTACTTATCAATATTAATTACCTGACTCAATTTGCTGTATATATCTTCATATTGAGGCATTATATTATTATCAAAATTTTCATCACCATCTATATGCACATTGTATATTACATCTTTAGGAGTTAATTCTCTTTTCATACTATCCCTCCCTGCTATTCATAAATATCCCATCATAATACTTTATAAAGAGAAGTTGCGTGGATTTATTTAAAGAATGAAATTAAACAATCTTCTTCTATCAATAAATCTTACTGAGTTAAAACTTATCCGATAACTCCCAGCTTCTATCAAAGTGGGAGATAAGGGCTGCTACGTCCCTCGTATAATGATTTCTAAGTTTCAGTTGTAGAAAAAAACTCCATCTGAAGCAAAGAACTCTGTTTATACAAATCTTCTGGCAGTGCTGTGTATAAAATTAAGCAAAAATTCCAGCAGCTACTATAGGATAAAAGATTCTATAATATAATAATATTCTTCTCATTAATGTTTAGGAACATTTTTATAACAATGTGCAAAATAAAATAGCTTATTCTAAAATAAATTTATAGAATAAGCTATTTTATTAATTCTATTGAGATTTTAAAAGTTACTAATTAATTTATTGAACTTTACATTTCTGATGGAATTATTTTATATACATATGTACTTTCATAGACAAAAGGACTATCGCATACAAAGAAAATCAAGCCATCTACACCAGCAAAAAGTTCTTCATGTACTGACCCATCATAGGGATCCATAATTCTTCCAAGCAATTCCCCTTTAATCACATGATGCCCAGCTCTTTTTATTCTCTGAAAAATTCCTCCTTTAGTTGAAATCACTGAAGAAACATATTTTGAATTAATCACCTCAGAAACAAATCCTTCTTCTACAGAACAATTACATACACCCATTTTATTTAAAAATCGTATTACAGCTCTAATAGCCATTTCTGCAGCAGATTCATCAATTTGTGTAGTCTTTCCAGCATAAAGTGAAAAGGCCGAGGTATTCCACAATTGCCAGTTATAATTTAAAGTAGTAGTGTCATAAGGCCTGCTGTCACGAATATACACATAAGGCAGTCCAAACTCCCTCCCAAGTTCAGCTTTTTCGTAACCTGTATGCATAATTCTAATATGAGGTATAAATTCACCAGGCATATAGTAACTTGGGAACTGTATTCCATAAGTATAATTTTTAACCTGTTCAAATACATTATAGGCAATTCTTTGGGTAGTTTCACCTAAATCATAGCCAGGAAACATTCTATTAATATCCGTATTATCTAAGGACCAAAATCTCTTATTAGTATTCATGGAATAATTATTTACTGTGGGAATTACTAATATCTGCTTATTTGAAGCTATTTTACCCTTTTCCTCCAGTTTTCTAAATACTTCTACTAGGCGAGAACAAACATATATCTGTTGTGCTTCATTTCCACGGGTAGCACCAACAATTGCACAGGCCTTTTCAGAATTTTTATTTTCATAATCACCAAATCTAAAAGCGGTAATTCTCATAGTATCTCTATAAGGAGACTCCAGTCTAAATATTATTTCCCTTTTCATTTGATATAATCTCCTCTCCAATCAACCTTGCTACAAGGGATCCTGTATAAACTATTGGATATTCCCTTAGGGTAAATACCATTCCATTACAGGGAGATATAAGTTTTTCTTTTATTTTTCCTTCTAAAGGATCCAATATATTTCCTATTTTATCTCCTTTTTTTACAGTTGTACAGTGATCTATAGATGGAACAAAAATACCTGAAGCAGAGGAATTCAAAAAGAACACTTCATGTTCCATTGAATTAATAGCTTTGCGATAACTATCAGCATTTTTAGTTTCTCCTGACCATATTTTTAATTTTTTCATAACATTAAATATACCCTTTAGAAGCTGATTTCCATAATCCTTTGTTATACGCATTCCAACACCCATTTCCACAACAATACAAGGTGTATCAATTATATTAAGTGAGTGACACAGGGTGGATTCAAGCACCGTGGCAGCAGGGTGAACCCATAAAAAATCTAAATTCAATAAATTTGCAATAGGAAGTAATCTATCTGCCATGTTCTCATTAATTCTAGCTTGAGGAATCTCCCGAAGAAAAATGTTACTAGCATGAATATCTATAACAATATCAGCACCTTTAAGGCTCTCCACAATATTATGAGCAATTCTTGTAATGGTTGAGCCATCAGACTTACCAGGAAATATACGATTCATATCAAGGTCAAAATTGGGAATACCTCTGGAAATAGAATCTATTCCCAGGGGATTTAAAGCTGGATAAATATCTATTATTCCTTGAATATGCTTCGGATCTTCCTGAAGTTTTTTTGAAAGTTCATAGCATATATACTGTCCTTCAAGTTCATCTCCATGAGTTCCCGTAACAATACAGATTCTTGGAAGCCTTTCAATATCATTTTCATTGATATTATCTGGTATATATCTGCATCGTTTAATTTCAAGTATCTCATCTACGGGAAGTTTTCTTGTAAAAACTGTTTCCACTTGTTTACCCATTGATTTCACCAACTTTAGCTGAAATTTCTATACTCTGCTTTACTTCTTTATTTACAGAAGTAAAGCATCCTCTTTCTACAATACAATCTAAACAATCACGACCACTGGAAATTTTAATATAACCATATTCTATAAACTTATCATTTGTAGGGTCTATACCATACCAAGTGCCATTATTATAGTATTCAACCCAAGCATGGGTCTTACCTTCACCTTCCATTAAACCCACACAATAACGAGCCGGGATCTTAAAATATCTCAAAATAGCAATGGTTATATGAGAATAATCCTGACATACTCCTTTTCTATTGTAAAAAGCTTCTTTTGCAGTGGTTTTTGTATTGGTGGATTCAGGTACATATTCTATTAAATTATGAACAGCATTACTTATTGCAAAGACCTTTTCATCTATATTCCCTTCTACTTGAATGTTATTTGCAAATTCTTCCATAGCTTTACCAATAGCGGTACTATTAGTTTCATATAAAAATATCCTGTCCAGTATCTCTGAAGATCTATATCTGCTAAGAAGTGCATTTCCCATAATTTTATACTGAAATATATGATGTTTAGGCTTAATAGTCCCTGAAAGAGTTTTATTTTCAAAAGAATCTCTATCATAGCTAAATTCTGCCTCTGGAGATATAGTTATTTTTTCATCATATATCTTTTGAAATTGATAATCTCCTGGTAGGCATCTTAACATAAAATGTTGACTTTCAATATTACTTTCAAATATTAATTTAGTAATAAAGGAGAATTCATATCTTTTCACTGTCCTACCTCCGCTTTTGATAATTCATCAATATATTTTTTAATATATTCATAATTTGAAGAATCTGTAATATTTAAAAAGTTTATATCCTGAAAAGTATTTTTATCCATTTTTAGATTTATGGCATACCTTAAAAGTCTATCCATTGTTGCTTTTTTTATATCTTTATTTTCTTCAAATCTATTATAAAGTTCTACCCTCTCTATATATTTTCCTGCCTTTATAAGATCTCTAGCATTATTTTCTAATATATAATCATCTACAGCTCCCCAAAATCCAATTAGATGGTCTGTAACTATTTGAAGATTTACAATTATATATTCTTCTCTATTATGACATGTATTAAGTACATTACAAGCAAGTTGAATATAGGATAGAGTTTTACTTGTAATTACATCTCTAAGAACTATTCCATTATCATAAGTTTTATTGAGATAATAAGCTATACTTATATCACTGGTTTCATCATATATAAAATTCTTTATAAAATCTGTTTTATTATCATATTTATTTACAATTCCAATTCTATTACAAAATTCCGAATAGGCCATGGGATTCTTGTCCACCATTTCATCATAAAAATGTCTAAGATATGAAATGGTAGTATATACTCTTTCTGCATATCTTCCCAGCCAATAAAGATAGTTTGCTCTATTTATTGAGATATTATCCATGTATCTTTAAAGCCTCCTCCCTGTGAAGAATTAACTACAAATGAATTTGGATTACGTGAAAATCTGGTAAGTCCGCTTTTCCATACACTAACATCTTTTCCGTGAATTACAAAAGCTCTAAGATCCGCCTTTCTAGGAACAGCTTCCTCACCCTCCAAAACCATAAGGTCTAAAAAGTCTATAACCTCCTGAGCTATAAATCTTCGAGGATTATCTATTATAATATTTCTTAAATTATTCCTTTCCTCCTTTGAAAGCTCACTTCCAAACACAACTCCATATCCACCAGATTCACTGACATCTTTAATTACAAGCTTTTCTAGATTTTCAAGCACATACTTCTCATCTTCTTTGAAAAAAGGAAGATAAGTAGGTGCATTTTTTAAAATAGGATCTTCTCCCAAATAATAAGAAATCATTGCAGGGACAAAGTAATAAATTCCCTTATCATCAGCTATTCCATTTCCCGGTGCATTGACCAAAGCTACATTGCCTTTTTTATAAGCTTCCATAAGATGAGGAACACCAATTACAGAATCCTGCTGAAAAGCTATTGGATCTATATATTCATCGGATACTCTGTGATAAATAGCTCCAACCCTCTGTTTTCCACCGTTAAATTTATTATAATATACTACTCCGTTCTGCACCTGAAGATCTCCCGGGAAAGCAAGTACTGCACCCATTTTTTCTGCCAGATAGGAATGTTCAAAAAATGCTGAATTATATCTGCCAGGTGTCATAACCACATTGATTCCTCCACAATTTACTTCTTCCAGCATTTTAGAGAGAATAGAAGCATAATTTCTGTTTTCACACACCTTGTTCTTTTCAAAGGTTTCAGGACTTATACTCCTTGTAATTTCTCTTGCAATCATAGGATAAGAAGCCCCCGAAGGAATACGCAAATTGTCCTCCAATACATACCATCCATCCTTAGCTTCTACAAGATCTATACCGGCAACATGAGAATATATACCTTTTGGTGGAGTAATACCACAGCATTCAGCAAAAAATCCTTTAGAGGAATACACAAATTCCTCCGGTATTATTTTATCTCTCAAAATACATCTATTAGAATAAATATCTTTTAAAAATAAATTAAGAGCACACACTCGTTGAATTAATCCTTTTTCCAGAAGAGCAAATTTATCTGCCTCAATAATTCTAGGTATTGCATCAAAGGGAAACAGCTGTTCAATAAATTTATCATTTTTGTAAATACCAAATTTAACCCCATATCGCTCAAGCCATTCATTAACCAATTTGGTATGTTGGGTAAGCATTTTCAATTAAATCACTTCCTTTAAAGTTACTTTAGTATAATTTTTTAATATTTAATATTAATTTATTAAATTATCAATGATATTTTTGCGAATATTTTTATCTATATAAACAAAATATACTATCCACTAAAAAAAAGCAATAGTTCAATTTTATTGATATGCTTTACATAGTTATCCATAAAAGTGCTAATGATAATCACTGTACAGTTCATAATATATATTTAAAAAAGGTATATGTTATGATATAATTGTAATTATTATTGTATGTAAATATTATTATATAAAATATACTATTAAAAGGAGTCATAAGAATGGGTTTTAAAGAAAAAATACAAGATTATTATACAAAATCTTATCTAAAAAAATATGGAGATAGACTTACACAGGTACAAGGTAAGGTAATATCTGTTAAGCTTGAAGAGAAATCGATTTTATGGATTTTCCATAAGCTAATAGTTACTTTAATTATAAAACCCGATAGGAGCAAAAATATTACAAAATGTACTTATAAGAGAAATAAATGGTTTAAAAAGCCGGAGTTTATGACTATAAATCAAGGTAATCTTCTAATTGTACAGGGAGTAAAGGGGCCACGAGGCAAAGGAAATGGAGAAACTGTAGAAGTTATGAATATCAGAAATATGACCACAAAAAAAGATTTGGTAAAAATTGAAGGCAACACACCAAAAACCGTTAGGCAGATTAGAAGGTATAAGTGATTCCCTACATATGATATATAATTATCCAGTTGTAATTTATACTATAATAAAATCATTTTTATGGATAATTCAGTTAATATTTAAGGAATATAAATTTATATCATATGGCATCATTGATTTTTAAAATAAAAGAAGCTATTTTACAATGTATATATGCATTATAAGATAACTTCTTGTTTATTATACTTACTATTTTAACCTGACTAACTTGGCGTAAGTCTCCCACGCACTCTGTACAGCCCTCACACAAAATCAAAAAAAAGATTTTGGTTCTCTGCTTGCACTCTGTTAAAGCGACCAAATACAAAATAAATTTTGTTTTGTCTACTTTTCTTCAGGTGGGAGTTCGACGCCAAGTAGGCCATGCATTTGCAGTTCTAAAATTCAAGATGGGGTAAAAGAATCCCCACCTGAATTAAGAACTTGCTTCAATGAATATTTATTTCTCTTGATACAACATTTAGTTTTTATTGAAAAACAAATAAAGACTATTAATCATTGCTATAATACCCGAGAAAAACATTACTATAAGCCATTGACCTATATTTAAAGGATTTGTATGAAAAATTGTTCCGAAAAATGGTACATATATAACTACTATTAACATTATTATTGATATGGCTACAGCTCCCACCAGATATATATTTGTAAATAATTTTATTTCAAATATTGAATGCTTTTCTGACCTGCATTCAAATACATGTATCAGCTGAGACATTATAAGGGTTCCAAGAGCTACGGTTCTAGAGGTTTCAAGACTCATATGAAAAAACCTGCCTGATAGAAAAGCTAGTACCGTACAAACACCTATAAGGCTTCCTCTTATAATTATCTTTTCCTTCAGTCCCCTTGCAAATATACTTTCATTTTTATCTCTCGGCATCTCATACATTACATCTTTATCTGGTGGATCTACCCCTAATGCTATAGCTGGTAGTCCATCTGTTGCCAAATTCACCAGTAATATCTGTATAGGTAGCAAAGGAGTATCCAAATAAAGCAGTGATGCCAAAAACATGGTTATAACCTCTCCTAAGTTACAGGATAAAAGATATCTTATGAACTTCCTTATATTATTGTATATTACTCTCCCCTCTTCAACTGCAGATACAATAGTTGTAAAGTTATCATCCAAAAGTATCATGGAGCTTGCTTCTTTCGTAACATCAGTTCCAGATATGCCCATAGATATACCTATATCTGCTTCTTTAACTGCAGGAGCATCATTTACTCCATCTCCCGTCATGGCTACTATTTTATTTTTCTTTTTAAAGGCCTTTACTATTCTAAGTTTATGTTCAGGACTAACCCTTGCAAATATTTTAACTTTATTTATTGCCTCTGCCAGTTTCTTGTCATTTAGTCTATCCAGCTCCTCACCAGTTATAACTTCTGATATATGGCTGCATATATCTAGTTCTTTACCAATGGCAAAGGCCGTATTCTTATGATCTCCCGTTATCATTATCGGCTTTATCCCAGCTTCTTTGCACTTCAATACTGCTGGTTTAACTTCCTGTCTTGGAGGATCAATCATGCCCGCCAGACCTAAAAAGACAAGATCTTTCTCTTGATTATTCTGGGTAATAATACCTTTATCTTTATAGGCAGCTCCAATACACCTTAGGGCCCTATTTGCCATAGTATCCACTGCTGCTTGAACTTTACTCTTGTAACTATTGGTAAACAATTTTACTTCACCATCTATAAATATATACTTGCATCTTTCAATAATCCTCTCAGGTGCTCCTTTTACATATGAAATCTTATTGCCTCTATCATTTAAAATTACAGACATCATCTTTCTGTTGGAATCAAAAGGTATTTCACTGATTCTATTCACCTTATTTAAAAATCTCTTCAGTTCATCTGCACTACTAAAAAATGCCTTAATTAAAGCTGTCTCTGTAGGGTCTCCCATAAGAGCTTTACTTATATCTTTTTCTTTATTATTTAAATCACTATCGTTACAATAAGTAAACACCTTTTTTAATGGAGTCAACACTCTCTCATTAAAAGAGTTCTCACTATACATTTTTCCATTGTAATACATAGATTTTACAGTCATCATATTCTGCGTTAGTGTACCAGTTTTATCACTGCATATTATAGAGGTACAACCTAGGGTTTCTACTGCAGGAAGTTTTCTTATAAGAGAGTTTCTCTTAAGCATTCTTGATACCCCTAAAGCTAAAGCTACTGTTACTATAGCTGGTAATCCTTCTGGTATAGCTGCTACTGCAAGACTAACTCCAAGTAGAAACATCTGGTATTTATCCTGCCCTCTTATAATTCCAAGGGCTGTAACTATTATACATATAGCTATACATAGTACAACCAGCACTTTTCCCAAAGAAGATAATTTTTCTTTTAAAGGGGTCTTATCTTCATCTATATTTTGGAGTAAATTTGCTATTTTACCCATTTCTGTATTCATACCTGTTTCAATAACTCTGGCTTCGCCCTTGCCAGTAAGTACAATAGAGCCCATATATATGTTGTTATTTTCATTACTATCAGTCTTTTCTACTCCAACAGATTCCCCTGTGAGAAGTGATTCATCAACCTTTACATTGGATGCCTGTACAATAATAGCATCTGCCGGTATTCTATCACCACTCTCTATTATGATTAAATCACCAGGCACAAGATTTTCTGCATTTATTACTTGAATATCTCCATCTCTCATTACCTTTGCAGTGGGTGACGCCATATTTTTTAAGGCTTCAAGAGATTTTTCTGTTCTAAATTCCTGAATAAACCCTAAAATTGCATTCATAACAATTATGACTATTATAGTTATGGCATCTGCTTTCTCTCCCATTATTCCAGATATAACTGTAGCTCCTATCAGAACCCAAGTTATAAAATCATTAAATTGGGATAAAAATATACTGAAAGCAGATATAGTCTTCTTCTTTTCCAGTATATTTAATCCATATTTTTTTAGTCTGTCTTCCGCCTCCTTACTCCTAAGTCCATTATAGATTTCCTTTTCATTAATCATTTTCTTTCCTCCTGCCTTAGTTATTAGCTTTCAAGCATTGCTTATTTATTACTTATTTTTCAGCTATATACCTTTACCCTTGTCCATTTCTATATAAATAATATATGTGAATACCTATAAGCTTTATGAAAAAAATTTAATTCTTTTACTTTACTTTTATAGAGGTAAATTATAAAATATAGTAAGGTAAATTGTAACAATAGCTCATATTACTAAGTCTTGAGGATTTTAAAGACTTCAAAACAGCTTTATTGATTTATCTTATAATTTTAATAATAAATATACAATTAAATGAAGAACAAAGGAGGGAGTTGCCAAAATACATAACCTTTTGGTAACAAGCATTTATGAAAGATGTAATTTACGTAACAGGGCATAAAAATCCAGACTCAGATTCCATATGTGCCGCTATAGCATATTCAGATTTTAAAAATAAGACAGGTAAAATAGAGGCAGTACCTCTAAGACTTGGAGAAATCAGCAGAGAAACTAAATTTATTCTAGATTACTTTGGAGTAAAAGAACCACAACTTAAAACTACTATGAAACTTCAGGTTTCAGATCTTACTTTTGACAATATTTCGCCAATATCTCCTGATATTTCTCTAAAAAAAGCTTGGTCTCTTATGAAAGAAAATAAAGTAAAATCCCTGCCTGTAGTTGACGAACAGGGAAAATTAAAGGGTCTTGCCTCAGTTTCAAATTTAGTATCTACTTATATTGACAATTGGGATGATAATATTCTTGCAAAATCTAAAACTGAAATAGACAATATACTTGATACATTATCTGCAAGAGCAATTTACTTAAGTGAAAATACTTCTAGTTTTCCTGGTAAAATTGTAGTTGCAGCAATGCTTCCAGTAAGCGCTGAAGAATATATCAATGAGGGTGATATAGTAATCTGCGGAGATAGAAAAGATACTCAATCCATCATTGTAGAAGCAAAAGCTTCTCTCATGATAGTAGCGGGAAATCATATTGTAGATGAAGAAATAATTGAAAAGGCAAAAAAATCCGGTACTTCAATCATCTTAACTCCTTATGATTCCTTTACTACAACTAGACTTATAGTTCAAAGTATTCCTGTAAGTTACATACTTAATGATTCAGATATTATCACTTTCAATATCGACGACTATGTTGATGAAGTAAAAGATTCAATGATAAAAACAAGATACAGAAGTTATCCTGTACTTGATGAATCCAATAGAGTAGCAGGTACAATTTCACGTTATCATCTTATAGCAAAAGATAAAAAGAAACTTATACTGGTAGATCACAATGAAAAATCTCAGACAATAGATGGTCTTGAAGATGCAGAAATAATCGAAATTATAGATCACCATAGACTTGCAGATATACAGACAGGTTCGCCTATATATTTCAGAAATCAGCCTGTAGGAAGTTCTTGTACTATAATTGGTTCTATCTTCTTTGAAAATGGTATAACACCTTCAAAGGAAATTGCAGGTCTTCTATGCGGAGCTATAATATCTGATACTCTATTATTCAGATCTCCAACTACTACTGATGTGGATAGAGAGATACTTGCTAAATTGGCTAAAATAGCTGAAATCGACCCTGAAGACTTTGCAACTGAAATGTTTAAGGCAGGTACTTCTCTGGAAGGTAAAACTGTAAGTGAAATATTCAACCAGGACTACAAGGTTTTCCACTTATCAGATTACAAAATAGGTGTATCTCAGGTTGGAACTATGGATCTTGAAGGCTTTGAACCTATGAAATCAGAAATGATAGATTACATGGAAGGTAAAGCTAAAGACGAAAATTTCAACATACTTTTGCTTCTCCTAACAGATATATTAAAAGGCGGATCTAAGCTTATTGCCGTAGGCACAAATAAAGATATTGTTTCAAAGGCCTTTGGAGTTGAATTAGTTGACAATTGTGCTTATGCTCCAGGAGTACTTTCAAGAAAGAAACAGGTTATACCACCACTTACAAGTACAATTGAAAATTTAGATTAGTTAAAAATAACCTTTTTAAGATTAATACTGCATCTTAAAAAGGTTATTTTTAATCTTTATTTAATATCTATCTAGACCTCAAATTATTCACCATGCCCCACATTTCATCTGCGGTAGTCAAGCTTTTAGTATTAAGCTGAAAAGCCCTTTGAGCTGCAATCATATCTACCATTTCTTTTGCAATATCCACATTAGAATTTTCAGTATATCCCTGCATTATATTGGTATTGTTAGCAGTGAAGATCTGTGCACCAGGCTTTGGAACATATAGATTATTTCCTACAGAAATAAATGGCTCCTCACCTACAGCATCATATACATTTATATTTCCCACAGCTTGGAAAGCTCCATTAGCTTCTTTTACACTTAAAGTTCCATCTTGAGAAATCATAAAATTCCCTTTTGTAAGCGGTGTATTTCCATTGGTAAAATTTATTTCGAGTATATTTCCATTACTGTCCACCAATCTTCCATTTACATCTAAATTAAAATCACTGCTTCTCTCATAAGCAGCTGATCCATCAGGACGAATAACTCTAAAATATCCGCTGCCATCCAGTGCTAGATCCGTTTCTTGGCTAGTTTCAGTCAAACTTCCCTGAGTATTATCTCTTATCCAATCAGTAGTTTTTACTCCAGTACCATTCTGAGGAACACTGTTAATACCATTGGCATTATTAGTATTTGTAGGATAACCTAATCTTGTGAAATTTTCATATAATAAATCACTAAACTCAACTTTCTCCGCTTTGTACCCATTGGTATTTACATTTGCTATATTATTTGATATAGCATCCAGTTTTTGCTGCTGTGCATTCATAGCACTTCTACTGGTCCACATTAATCTATCCATTCTATTCACCTCTCATATCATCTAACAGTACCTACATCAATAGCTTGTCCCAAAGTCTGATCTATGGATTGCACTATTTTTTGCTGTGTTTCAAAGGTCCTCATGGTAGACATCATATTTACCATTTCATTTACAGGATTTATATTTGACTCTTCCAGCGATTTTTGTTTTACAAATATATTGTTATTAGCTATTGGGTTTTCTCCTTGATACAGATTATCTCCTACTTTTTTAAGCGTATTATAATTGTTAAAATCCACCGTTTGAAATGCATAGGCAGGAGTTCCATCTATATTTATATTGCCATAGATATCGCTGGTAATCTTCCCATTGCCCACATTAATTCTCTCCACATTGCCGCTGTTAATATTTCTTCCCATGACATAATCTCCAGAATCATTAACCAGATATCCCTGCATATTCACATGGAAATGTCCATCTCTGGTATAATAATTCTGTGCTGTTGTTCCATTGTCCCTGCTGACTGTGAAAAACCCCCTACCGTCAATAGCAAAATCCGTATCTGAATCAGTGCTTTCTATATTGCCCTGAGTAAAATCTGTAGCAGTTTCATCAATTCTGCTTCCAAAACTTAAATTTCCTATAGTCTGAGTGTAATTTACTCCATTATATATTTTGCTTTGGTTTTGAATAAGTACATCATTAAACTTTCTTATGGCAAGATTATCTCCCTTAAAACCTACAGTGTTGGCATTTGACATATTATTTGTTATAACATCCTGCTTAGCCTGCTGAGTAATCATTCCTGAAATAGTTGTATATAAACTTCTTATCATTTTTTCACATCCTTATCATTTATCACTTTCATATCCTGAGGATATTTCATTCCATAGGAGGAGGCCTTACTCTCAATTTCAGCTCTGCTAAGTGTTACCGCTGATTTTGCAGTAATCATAAAACAGGTAGCTATAATCATCCCTATTCCCATACCCGCAAGAACTTTTCTATCTGAAAGAAATTCTATAAAAACTTTTACTTTATGTATAATTTTTTTATTAATAATATCTCCCCCTTACCTATTCCAAGCTTTTCCGATATGCTGTCTATGGATAGCCCTTCCTTCATAAGTCTTTCTATATCATCAATTTTAACATTGTTTATTTCTCTATTATCTAAGTATGCATTTTGAGTAGCGTAATTCTCTTTATAATCTATTTTTTTCTCTTCTACAGCACCATTTTCAGTACTTTGAATTTCTATTACATCTAATTTATTATTTTCCAAAAGACTGCTTTCCAAAGAATTATCTATTTTAAAATTATGTACATTATCTTTCTGTATATCTGATTTTTCTTCCAATCTATCCTTTAAATTCTCTATTTCATTCTGAAGTTCCATTATTGTCTCTGCAAATTCTTTTCGTAACTTTCCAATCTCTAAATCGTAATCTTTAATATTAGTTGAAGCATTATCAAAAGCATTTTTAAAACTACTTTTATCCTTTCTCATAGCTCTAATATTTACACCTATTAATAAAATTCCTATGATTAATAGTAATACCGTAGTCATATTAAATTAACCCCGCTTTATTATTCATATTTCAGTTTTTTCAAAGCTTGTCTTAAGTGTACTATGGCTCTTGAATGAAGCTGACAAACTCTTGATTCCGATACAGATAAAACCTTGCCTATTTCCTTTAAAGTTAAGCCTTCATAGTAATATAGTGAAAGTACGGTTTTATCTTTCTCATTCAATATATCCAATGCCTTTGCCAAAAATTCTATCTGTTCTTTTTCCTCCAAGGTCTTTTCTGGACTTGGACTATTTTTATCTTCTATAGTAGAAATTACAGGCATATCATCCTCCTCTGAAAAAACTAAATTTTCAAGAGAAGTTACGGACATATAATTTATATAATTTTCCACCTCTGCTATCTCTCCTATAGTTCCTCCAAAAGCCTCTGCTATTTCTTCATAAGTAGGTTCCCTTAATAATTCCTTTTGCAGCATTTCAATTATTTGATTGTATTTATTTAATTTATCCATAGCACCTTTGGATATAGGACTGTTTTTTCTCAGTTCATCTATCATAGCTCCCTTTATTCTGATAGAAGCATAGCTGGAAAACTTCATTCCCTTGCTATTATCAAATTTATTTATGGCATCCATCAGACCTACCATTCCATATCCTACAAGGTCTTCGTATTCTACATATTTATTTTTACCTATTATAACTCTGGATGCTATATACTTTACTAAGGGAATATATTTTTTAACTACTGCTTCTTTGGTATCAGAAGTTCTCCTCATGGCCATAATACCAATCACCGCCTTAAATTTTTTTCATCTGTTCACGCATTATCCAAAACAAATAAGCTATGATCTTATCCTGTACTTTTGTATCAATATTTACAAAAGAAAAGCCTGAAACATATAAATTACTATCTGTATCCTTATATACCCTTACACAATCATCTATTACAAAAATCTCTTCCTGCTGCAGTGGAATCTTTATTATAAATCTATCACCTAACTTGATTTCTTCCTTAGTTTTTAACCTAAGACCTCCGCCGCTTAAATCTATCATCAGTGCTTTTTTAAAATTCTTTGGATTTTTAATGAGTTCATTGAAGGTACTATCTGAAATATTTTTGTCAGCTTTTAAATATTCTACTTCCTTTAACAGATTTACTCTAAAAAATTTCCTTCTCTGCACTTTTTTTATATCTTCAGGCATACTCAGCAATATAATTGGTATTTTGTCCTTTTTTCTGCCTATGACATTGGCATTAAAACCATATAAATTATTCTTATCATAATATACTACAGTCACCTGCTGATTTTCACTTAAAGGTGCATATTTACCATTACAAACAGGTATTGATATACCTATATAACCTTTTCCCATATCCTGTATGCTGCTCTTATATACACTGCTGTCCTCCTCTATAAAAACTTCACATTTTGAATTCATATTAAAGTTAATATTACTACTATCCATAATTATATCTCCTTATGAAAATATATTAAATATCTTTTTAAATAATCCCTGTATACCTGCTTCATTAGATTTATAATATCCTTCAGAATCACCTAAAATTTTATTTGCTATTTTCAGCAAGTCCTGAGAAGCGGAAGAATTAGGGCTTCCAATTACAAAAGGTTCTTGATTTCTCACTGCTGAAACCAATTTCCTATCTTCAGATATATTTCCCATATAGGAAATATGAATCTTCAAGAAATTATTTACTGCATTTGCAAATTTATTATAAGTTTCTTCTGCTTCTTCACTGTCATAGGTTCTATTGACAATTATCTTTATCTGATCCTTTATTTTAAAATGTACTACGGCTTTTAAAAGGCTATAAGAATCCATGAGGGAAGTTGGTTCTGGGGTTATTATGAGAAAAAGCTCATCACAGCAGGATACAAACCCCAATACACTTCTGCTTATTCCTGCACCAGTATCCATTATAATATAATCCAAATTTTCTAATTGTGATAATTTATTCAAAAAATTATTTCTTTGAGTATTGGTAATCTCATTTATTCTTGCTACACCAGATCCTCCCGGCAGAAGTTTTACTCCAAAAGGGCCTTCTATAATTACGTCCTCTATATTTTTATTGTTGAATATAACATCAAATACATTGTATTTAGGCAAAAATCCCATCAGTACATCATCGTTCCCCATACCTACATCTGCATCAAAAATGAGAACTTTTTTTCCCATTTTCTGAAGAGTTATGGAAAGATTTACTACAAAATTACTTTTACCTACTCCTCCTTTACCAGAAGTAACTGTAATTATTTTAGGTGCTGTTTGAGATTTATTCATATTACCCTCTTTTGCAGCCATCTGTCTTAAGCGCTGAGCTTGATCTAACATATACTTTCCACTCCTGTAATAAGATTTACCAGTTCTTCTGCCGTTAATGTCCTGATATCATCTGGAACATTTTGTCCAATTGATACATAGCTTAAAGGTTTTTTCGCTTCTTTAAGTATATTCAATATAGAACCATAAGTAGTAGTTTCATCTAATTTTGTTATTATAATATTATTATAATTCAAAACTCTATAGCCCTCAACTATAGACTTAATATCACTGTTCTTCGTAGTGCAGCTTATTACTAGATGTAAATTTTCAGAATGAGTTTTATCTATAAAAGCTCTTAGTTCAGAAATCTGCATTTTGTTTTTACTGCTTCTGCCAGTAGTGTCTACTAGTATTACATCACAATTCTGCATAGCCTCCACTGCACTTTCCATGTCCTTTATGGAAAATACTACTTTAAAGGGTATATCCATAATATCTGCATAGGTCTTAAGCTGTTCCACTGCTCCTATTCTGTAGGTATCCACAGTTATTAATCCTACCGCCTTCTTTTCAATAAGTGCAAATTTCCCTGCAAGTTTTGCAATAGTGGTTGTCTTTCCTACTCCAGTGGGCCCTATTAATACAATAACCCCCTGTTCTTTAGTTTCAGTTACAGAAATCATAGAAACTAAAACCTTTTTTAACTTTTCTTTTTCATCTAAATCATCACTTTCCAGCTTCATTCTACTTATAATTTCTTCTATTATCTCTTCTTTTAAATCATAATCTCTCAAAGTTTTATAAATAGGACTTCCATTTTTTAAGCTGACATTTTTACTATCCATAATATCATTTAATATATTTTTCATATCCTTAATTTCACGAAGTAAATTATCTTCACTTTTTATAATGTTAAAATTTCTTTTAATATTCTTATCAATAGATTCCTCTACATTTTTTTGCTGTAATACTACTTCTTTGTTATCTCTTTGAATTTCCACGGCCTTTTTTATGGCTTCTAAACTGTCTTTAACGGAATCCTTCTTAACTTCTACTCTATTTTTAGTGTTTTTTTTAGATTTATTTATCTCTTCTACTGCTGCAGTAACTTCTATAACTTTCTTTGAAAATAGTCCTGTAAAACCCTTTTTTCTCATCTTTCGCTGACTTATTATTATTGCATCCTTTCCCAGTTCATGTCTTATCTTTGTGACAGCTTCATTCATGGTGCTTACAACGTATTTTTTTATAATCATTATAAACTGACAACTCCTTCAGTTCTTATTTCAATTTCATTAGGTACTTCATTTAAAGATAAAACAGTAATATTTGGGAATACCATTTCTATAAGTTTTCTCACCGCTGGTCTTATCTTTGGGGATACCAATATAGCCGGCTGATTTTCCGGAAAATATATGGTATTAAGTACATTCTTTATAGAATCAAGAATTCTTGAAGTAGTATCTGGATCCACTGCAGGGAAAGAGCCCTGCATGGATTTTTGTATATTATTTGCTATGACATTTTCAACCTCAGGTGCAAAAGTAGCCACTGTTATCCTGTTATTATCATCTATCAATGGATTGCATATAGTTCTTCCAAGAGCAATTCTAACATATTCTGTTAATAACTCCAGATCCTTAGAATTTCTTGAGTTATCTGCAAGACTTTCAAGGATAGTTACCATATCCTTAATAGGAACCTTTTCTTTAAGAAGATTCTGAAGTACTTTTTGAAGTTCACCAATGGTCATAAGATCTGGTATAAGTTCTTCCACTACAGCACTATATCTTTCCTTCATAGAATCAATTATAGCTTTAACCTCTTGTCTTCCAAGTAATTCATATGAATGTGATTTTATAGTTTCTGTCAAATGTGTTACCATAACTGTAGTAGGATCTACCACTGTAAACCCTTTAATTTCCATATCTTCTCTTTGATCTTTATTAATCCATACTGCTGGTAGACCAAAGGTTGGCTCAATGGTCTTTATACCTGGAATATCTCCACCTTCACCAGTAGGATCCATGGATAAAAGCATACTAGGCATAAGTTCACCCTTTGCCACCACAGTTCCCCTTATTTTTACTACATATTCATTAGTCTTAAGCTGAAGATTGTCCCTTATTCTTATAGGCTGAACTACAATTCCCATTTCTATGGCACACTGCCTTCTTACAGAGGCAATTCTCTGAAGAAGGTCTCCTCCAGAGGCCTCATCTGCCAGGGGTATTAAACCATAGCCTATTTCTATTTCCATAGGTTCTACAGAAATCAAATTCATTACATTTTCCGGTTCTTTATTTTCCTGTTCTGCCATTTCCATATTGATGTTTTCTTCCTGCATAATAATCTGAGCTTTTTCTTCCTTATATAATAGATAAGCTCCTACAGTACAAGCCACTGCCAGAATAAAGAAAGGCAGAAAAGGCAGCCCCGGTATAAAACTCAAAAACAGCAGTATAGCAGCAGCTATACCTAAAACCTTTGGAAAACTTGTGAGCTGACCTACTACCTGTTTACCAAAATCTTCATCATTACCAGAACGGGTCACCAAAATACCTGTAGCAATGGATATTAACAGTGCTGGTATCTGACTTACAAGACCATCACCAATGGTAAGTCTTACATAGGTCTGAGCTGCTTCAGCAATGGGCATTCCCATTTGGACTGCTCCAATTACAATTCCCGCTACTATATTTATAAGAACTATTACTATACTGGCTATGGCATCTCCTTTAACGAATTTAGAAGCACCGTCCATGGAACCATAAAAGTCTGCTTCCTGCTGAATTTTTCTTCTTCTATTCTTTGCCTCTGCATCATCTATAAGACCTGCATTCAAATCTGCGTCTATACTCATCTGTTTACCAGGCATAGCATCCAGAGCAAATCTTGCTGCTACTTCTGCAACTCTTCCTGCACCATTAGTTATTACTATAAACTGTATTACTATTATTATTAAGAATATTATAATACCTACAATATAATTTCCACCTACAACAAAACTTCCAAAGGCATTTATTACTTCTCCTGCATTTGCCTGACTTAAAATAAGTCTTGTGGAAGATATATTAAGTCCCAATCTAAACAGAGTAGTTACAAGAAGCAAAGTTGGAAAAACGGATAACTGCAGTACTTCTGTAGTGAACATAGTTATGAGTATTATAATTGTAGCAATAGTTATATTTACCACAATAAGTACATCCAGCATAGCTGTAGGCAATGGTATTATTATCATAAGTACTATGAGCATTACTCCAACAGCCACTATTACATCCATGTTATTTTTTAATTTAAAATTGCTTCTATCCCCATTACTCATTTGTTATCTCACCTTCTACTTCTTCATTTTATATACTAAAGCCAATATCTCTGCCACTGCCTGATACATGTCCATTGGAATTTCCTTATCAATATCCACTTTTTCATATATAAGTCTTGCCAGAGGCTTGTCCTCTACAATTGGCACATGATTTTCCTTTGCAATTTCCTTTATTTTAAGAGCTATTCTGTCTACGCCCTTTGCTGTCACTAAAGGAGCACTACTCTCTCCTTCACTGTACTTAAGTGCTACTGCAATATGGGTAGGATTTGTAACTACCACAGTAGCCTCCGGCACTGCCGCCATCATTCTCTTTGCAGACATTTCTTTCATTCTCTGCTTTCTCTTAGATTTAATTTCAGGATTACCTTCATCTTGTTTAAATTCTTCTTTTATTTCCTGCTTTGTCATTTTCAGTTCCTTATTGTGCATAAATCTTTGATATATATAATCAGCTATAGCTATGACAAGCATAATTATACAAATTCTAATTAAAATTCCCACAAAAATTCCCTTTAAAGCATAGGGAATAGAGGTAAAAGCAAGGGTATTCATCATAAGTAATTTTTCAATATTGTCTCTTATAAAACTATATCCAACAAACCCCACAACGGTTATCACTATTATATCTTTAAAAAGCTCTACTAAGGTTCTGGTGGAGAAAATTTTTTTAAATCCCGAAATAGGATTTAATTTTTTAAAATCTGGCTTTAAAGTTTCCGTAGTAAAAATAAAACCCGCCTGAATATAGTTTGCAATTACTCCTAAAATCATCACAGGCAATGCAAAGAATAGAAATATCAATGCTATTTTACTTATGGCATATATAACTAAATATCTTATATTATTATAATTTAAATCCATATTTAAATAGGTATTTAAATAGGAAAACATCATATTTCTCAGGTTATCATAGGAGAAATTTCCAAAGGCAACTATTACCATAGTAGCTGCTGCAAGGGTAAGAGCTAAAGCCACCTCTTTACTCTTAGCTACCTGTCCTTTTTTTCTGGCATCACTCTTTTTCTTAGGCGTTGCCTGCTCTGTCTTCTCCTCTGATGCAAATATAATTATGGCAGGTATTATATTATAAAACCCTCTCCATAAATCTGGTATGAGAGAAAAGGCATTTATTATAAGATTTACAATTACAGGCAAAATCAACATAAAAATTGAAAATCCCAGAAGTATTTTTACTGGCATTCCAAGAATCATTACGTTCAGTTGAGGCACTGTTCTTGACACAAGTCCCATTACTATGTCTGTTATTATTAAAACTATTACTATGGGCATGGCAATCTTTATAGCAATAATAAAAAACTGAATAAAGGCATGCAGTGCATACATGGCAGATTGATCCCATAGCACAAAGGTACCTATATGTACTGTATTGTAACTGTCTATAAGAGCTCTTATAAGTACATGGTGACCGTCAATTACAAGAAATACTACTATACTTAAAAAAGCAAGGATTCTCTCCATTAAAGTTTCATTGCTCTGGGTAGTAGGATCAAATATAGACATCATACTGAATCCTATCTGAATGTCCATAAAGCTACCTGCAACCTTGCCGCATATAAAAGCCAAATTAGTTAAATATCCAAGTACCAATCCCGTTATCACTTCAAAGGTGCACTGCTGCATATAAACCAGCCAATTGTTAATTCCCTGGACACTGCTGTAATCTATACTGCTTACTATAAAAAATGCTATTATAGCACAAAAGGAAACTTTTATTGTATTTGGAAGCCCACTTGGGAAAAGCACCTGAAGCGCCACAAAAAAGGTTAAAATCCTCAAAAAAACCAGAAAAAAAGCTGAAAAATAGGCCACATCAATCATAGAATCACACCTATCGAGTTATATTTGCTATCATTTCAAATATTCTTTCCGTAAATCCAGTCATCATATGAAGCATCCAGGTACTAGTTATAATACCAACTACAGCTATAGCAATGAGCTTTGGTACAAAAGTAAGGGTCTGCTCCTGTATTTGGGTAGTAGCCTGCATTATACTTATAATAAGCCCTACCACCACAGACACTATTAAAATTGGTGCAGATACTAAAAGTCCCGTACTTATGGCATCCTTAATTATTTTTAAAAGCATATTTTCTGTCATAATAAATTTCACCTCACGAAAAACTTGAAATAAGCGACTTAACTACTAAATACCAGCCATCTACCATTACAAATAATAGGATTTTAAAGGGAAGAGATACCATAGCTGGAGGTACCATAAACATACCCATGGACATAAGTATACTTGCCACTACAAAATCTATAATCATAAAGGGAATAAATAGTAAAAATCCTATTATGAAAGCAGTCTTTAACTCACTTATTATAAAAGCGGGTATAACTACATGCATAGGCGTGTGCTCTGTATCCGTTTTGGGATCCATTTTAGCTGCATCCATAAATAACTGAAGATCCTTCCTTCTGGTCTGTTTCAGCATGAATTCTTTTAGAGGTCTTTCTCCCTCAGTAATTGCCTGCTGCTGATTTATACGATTGTTTAAATAGGGCTGAATGGCATTGTTATTAATAGTTGTATATGTAGGCATCATAATAAAAAATGTTAAAAAGAGAGCTAGTCCAATTATCACCTGATTAGGAGGTGCATTTTGTGTACCAAGGGCATTTTTTAAAAAACCCAGAACTACTACAATTCTTGTAAAGCTGGTAGTCATGATAATTATAGATGGAAGCAGAGTAAGTATTGTCAGCATTACAAGCAATTTTATATTATCTACATAATCCGAAGGTGTAGCTGCATTGTCTACGGATACATTTACATTTGGTATAGGTATAGTAGTTGGTGCTGCATATGTATTTTTTCCCATAAAAAATATACAAAACAAAATTAAAACAGATATTACAAAAGCCTTTTTCTTCATTTAAATCTTCCTCTTTTAGTATTGGATATATTGCAAAGGATAATATAAATATATTTTGAAATATGAAGCACTTATTTATCCTTTACTCTAAATTTATCTTTTAGTTTTTTTAAAAGTTCATTTTTACTATGGATGTTAAGTTTCCCCTTAAAATTCCTATAAAATTCATTGAAATCTTTATACTGAGTAACTTTTTTTGATTCCTGTATTTTTTTTAATTCCTCAGGTTCTAATTCCATTAAAATTTCCAATTTACTTCCGCTGCTGGAAAAAACATATGCTTTTTCTCCAATTTTTATTATCAAAAGGCTGTTTTCCTTTGTCAATGTAAGCCTTTCCAATATCTTCATATAGTTTCCATTTTGCATATTTTGCAGCCTATTTCCACCATATTTTATACTTATATATATTAAGGGTAAAATAACTAAAAGTGCAACCACAAGCTTTAAAATCATTAATAATACCGACATCTATTTTCCACCCTGATTTCCATTCTATTGAACTACCAATTCATCAAAATATACATTACTTATCTTTCCATTTTTCAGAATAGGATTTACCTTCTGCATAATTTCACTCTTTATTTCATCTACACCCTTTGAGGTAGTAAGATCTGCAGCCTTCTTGCTTCTAAGTACACTGTTAACTGCATCGCTTAAAATAGGTTTTTTATTTACATCTTCACTTTCAAGTTCACTCTTTAACTTAGTGTTCTTTTCATTATAGCCAAAGCTTACCTTTACCTTTGCATATCTTTGAGAATCAGTATCTGCTAAATTTACTATGGCTTCATCTAGAGAATAAGTGTTTTCATCTGCAGCGGAAACTGTGTTTACTTCTGTAGTATTTGTATTATTTGAACTGCTGGGATGAAAATTTGAAGCTCCTCCAAAAAACAAAATATATCCCGCAAAAGAGCCAATCAAAACAATGAGCAGTACTAACAATATTATAATTATTTTACTTGCACCATCAGTCTTTTTTTCTGGCTTATTTTCACTCATGGACTCATCTCCTTTTGTAAAAATTTGTCTATCTAAAATTTGAATTATAAATTTTTTTCTTAAAAGTTATTATCTTATCTATTATCTCATCTGTATTTTCTTCTACAATGTATTTATTTCCATTAGTCATGGTTATTACGGTTTCAGGTACTTCCTCGATCTTCTCAATATTATCTTCATTAATCATAATTTCTCTATGATTCATTCCCGTAAGCTTTACCATAATTCATCTGCTCCCTTTAAAATATTTAATAATCATTCATAAGTTATTCTATGTAATTTTATGAATGATTATTAAAATATCCCTTTAAATTATACCTACTTTAAATTTACTAAACAATACTATATTCTAAATACACCATTAATTAAATCCTATCTCTTAAGATTTATTATATCTTGAAGAATTTCATCCCCAGTAGTTATACTCTTACCATTGGCCTGAAAAGCTCTGCTTGCAACTATCATATCTGTGAACTGCTGTGCAAGATCTACATTGGACATTTCAAGCATGCTTTGAAGTGCATCTCCGTATCCATCACTGTTATTATTTACAGTATTACCAGCACCACTTCTCAATGTAGCTGTTCCCGAATTAACTGAAGCAGAATATAAGTTCTTACCTTCCTTTGACAGTCCTGCTGGATTTCTAAAGGAAGCCATGGCAATCTGTCCAATAGCTGTTGTTCTTCCATCCGAAAGTGTTCCAATTATTACACCATCTCTTCCTATGGAAAAGCTTGTAACTCTAAAAGTATTTGCTCCATCATTAACTGTAGCCGGTATTCTTAAAGTTTTAAGACTTGTATCATTTGCTGTTAAAGCTGCTGTTCCATCTACATAATTTATCTGTCCATCATCAGCCATGCTATCAGTACCGCCATTTGTCATTGAATATCCCATAACTCTATATCCATCTGAAGTTAAAAGATTTCCCTGTTCATCAAGAGTAAAGGCACCATCTCTTGTATAGGAAACTTGAGATTCTGAGGCTGTAAGAGTAGGCTGATTAATAGTATGATCTTGATTGGCTGCATTGTTGACTGTAATACCTGCTTGACCATTTACAGTAGTTCCTCCATTGTTAAAAATTGTGTTTCCCTTAGTCACTATGAAATATCCATCTCCATCAATAGCTACATCCAAATTGCTATTAGTAGGCTGCATTATACCTTGAGTCATTATGGTATCTATTCCTGCTAATTTAACTCCAAGACCTATCTGGGTTGGATTTGTTCCACCTGCAGATACAGTAGGTGAAGTTCCGTCTCCTTGACTTTGGCTCAGCATATCCTGAAATCTTGCTCTAGATCCTTTAAATGCAACAGTCTCTTGATTTGCTATATTGTTACCTATAACATCTAAAGCTGTTTGATTTGACTGCATACCTGACACTCCTGAATTCATTAATCTTAACATTTTGTAACCTCCATTAAATTCAATTTATTTATATTCATATATCAATTTTTACAATTATACATAGCTAAGTATTCATTTTCTTAAAATATCGGCAACATTGCAGTTTTAAATCAGCTTCTATCCTTCCACTGACTTAGACTTCCTCCAAAAGGTCCAGTCTAAAGTAAAACCACACTATCCACATTGGTAAAAACATTATCTTTGGCACTGTTTTTATCCACTGCCGTTATCACTGTTCTATTTTTAATACTTGTAATCAATGCTACATCTTTATAAAGTATAAGTGAATTTCTAGCACCCTTTTGTTCCGCTTTATTTATAGCTTCATTTATATTTTTCATATCCTGCTCATTAAAACTTATATTTCTACTACTAAGTCTTTGTTCAGCATGCTTTGATATGATAAAACTTTCATTTTTGTTAATTTTCTCATTTAATATGTCATTAAAATTTGTACTGATTTTAGTAGGTGTAGAAATTTTTCTCTCATGAAAATTGCCAATAGGTTCTACAGAATGAATTTGTCCATTTACTACTCTGAAACTCATAACTTCACATCATCAGTGGTTGAATTAGTATCACTTAAATTTGTACTTTCATTTGAATCTGATGTATTTATTGTGTCTGTAGTATTTTCTGAATCACTATTTGAAGAATCACTACTACTATTATCTGTAGATATCTCAGGATTAATCTGCAAAATGTCGCCATAATCAAAATCTTTATCAATGGCTTTTCCATTATCTGAAGTAGCTACTGATAATGCTATAGAATCTCCATTTCTAGTTACGGATTTAACTATACCCACATAATTATTTCCCAAACTATTCAGAGAATTAAATTCAACTGGCACACCAATTAAATTGGATGCTGAATTCAAAGTCATAGTGCTATTTAAATTTGACATCTGTTCAAGAGATGAAAATTGTGCAAGCTGAGCCACATACTGCGTTGAATCCTGATTGCTGCTGCTTGTTGGATCTTGATTTGACAATTCAGCTGACAGTATTTTTAAAAATGAATTTTTATCAATTTCCTGACCTTTTTTTACAATAGGTGTACCTTTATCTGTTTTACCTGAACTAGTAACATTTGATTTATATCCAGTAAGAATAGGTGTATTATTATTTGTTACAGCCATCTTTTACCTCCCTATATAATTTTTCAATGTTTTATATATTCTTTATACTAAAACATTCACATTATTATCTTCTTTTGTACTGATTTGAGAATTAGTATCTAATTCTTCCGAATTACTATTGCTGAAATTTGTAGTACTCTTATTATTACTACTATTTTCATTGCTGCCATTAAACTGATCATTATTAAAATTATTGTTACCACTAAAATAAGTTGTATCTCCATTGTAAATATTTATATCTACACTATGAATCTTAATATGTTGATTATTTAGCAGGTTATTAATTTCATGTAAATTTGAATTCAACAAATTATAAGAATCTTTATTTGTAGCAGTTATAGTGGCTTTCATAATATTACCATCAGAAGTAACCTTTATAAATATTTCTCCAAGTTCTTTTGGAAGTATTTTTACCGTCATATTTTTTACATTGTTATCTTCCATATAGTTTAAACTTTTAATAAAATCAGAAGCAAAATTATCTCTATTTATTACCTGTGGTTGAATATCTTGATTTTTATTAAAAGTACCAGCAGTATTTAATGCAAATTGATTCATAACATTAATAACCTTTGAATACTTATCTCCAGAATCTTTATTATCTATAAGATTATTTAAGAATTTATTGTCTTTATTCTTTAATGGTTGTTCCTGATTACTAGAAGATGGCTGCTTATCTGATATAGTACTTAATAAATTATTTTCTCCATTAAAAATTTGCTTAACTACATTAGTTTCTGATTTTAAAGTTTCTTTAGCAGAAGATTTGTCCATCTTTGCTGTACTTAACCTTTCAGATTGATATTCATTAACTGCTAATGATAATCCCCTATTAATTAAATCACTTTGAGGTATTACCTTTAAATCAGCTTTCATATCTGTTTTTTCTAATAACAAATTGTTTATCTTATCTAATACTGTTTTTATATCATCTTGTTTAATACTAGCCTGTTTTTCTAAGGTTGTATCACCATTTCCAGATTGTGGAGAAACCAATTTTTGCAGTTCTCTTTTTATATCTTTAATTAATTGATTCTTGCTTGAAACAATATTCATTACATCTGTACCGTTATTAGCTGAATCTAAAACAATATCAGTTATATTAAAGTCACTATTATCTACTTTAGAAACCTTCTCTGAAGCACTTTTTAAAGTATTTTCTGAATTCAACGTTGATATCAATTTATCTATTAAATTAGAATAATTATTGTTTAATACCATACTATTTTCACTATTTGTTAAAACAGAAGAACTACTAGTTATATCACTATTAACTTCAATCTCTTTAAGTTGTGACAATATTTGCCTAATCGCATTTATTTCTTCAGGAGATTGTACATCTGATTGTTTATCCAACATACCCTTTAATAATTTATTTACATCATCAAAAGTTTGTTTAACTGCATTAGTTTCTGTCTCAGTAGTTGCTTTAGCATAGGGTTTATCTATGTTGTTTACTGGATCTAAGCTTTCATGATAATATTCCTTAGCTGAAATTTCATTACTATTTAAAGCATTTTTATTGGCTGCTTTTAAGTTAGTTTTGGTGTCAACTTCATCTGTCAATAGACTATCTATTTTTCCCAGTATTAAATTTATATCTCTTGACTTAGTACTTTCCTGTTTTTCTGAAGTTGCATCACTATTTCTTGATTGTAGAAAAACCAACTTTTGCACTTCATTTTTTATATCTTTAATTAATTGTTCCCTATCTGAAGCAATATTTGTTACATCTGCACTTTTATTATCTACACCTAAAACAGCATCATTTACATGAAAGTTAGCATTATCTGCCTTAGAAACATTCTGTGAAGCACTTTCCAAAATGTTTTCTGAATTCAACGTTGATATCAATTTATCTATTAAATTAGAATAATTATTGTTTAATACCATACTATTTTTACTATTTGTTAAAACAGAAGAACTACTAGTTATATCACTATTAACTTCAATCTCTTTAAGTTGTGACAATATTTGCCTAATCGCATTTATTTCTTCAGGATATTGTACATCTGATTGTTTATCCAACATACCCTTTAATAATTTATTTACATCATCAAAAGTTTGTTTAACTGCATTAGTTTCTGTCTTAGTAGTTTCTTTAGCATAGGATTTATCTATGTTTACTGGATCTAAGCTTTCATGATAATATTCCTTAGCTAGTGTTTCATTACTATTTAAAGTATTTTTATCAGCTGATTTTAAGTTAGTTTTGATGTCAACCTCATCTGTTAATAGACTATTTATTTTTTTCAGTATTAAATTATTATCCCTTGACTTAGTAATTTCCTGTTTTTCTGAGATTTCATCACTATTTACAGATTGTAGAGAAACCAACCTTTGCAGTTCTCTTTTTATATCTTTAATTAATTGATCTCTATCTGAAGCAATCTTCGTTACATCTGTACTTTTATTATCTACAGCTAAAACAGCATCATTTACATGAAAGTTACCATTATCTGCCTTAGAAGCATTCTCTGAAGTACTTTCTGAATTCAACGTTGATATCAATTTATCTATTAAATTAGAATAATTATTGTTTGATACCATACTATTTTTACTATTTGTTAAAACAGAAGAACTACTAGTTATATCACTATTAACTTCAATCTCTTTAAGTTGTGACAATATTTGCCTAATCGCATTTATTTCTTCAGGAGATTGTACGTCTGATTGTTTGTCCAACATGCCCTTCAATAATTTATTTATCTCATCAAAGGTTTGCTTAACTGTATTAGTTTCTGTCTTAGTAGTGCTTTTGGCATAGGACTTATCTATGTTTACTGGATCTAAGCTTTCATGATAATATTCCTTAGCTAGTGTTTCATTACTATTTAAAGTATTTTTATCAGTTACTTTTAAATCAACTTTGGTGTCCATTACATTTGATAACAAATTATCTATCTTATCCAATACTAAATTTACACTTTTTGACTTAACATTATCCTGTTTTTCTGAGATTACATCATTTCCATCTTGTGAAGGAACCAATTTTTGCAGCTCTTTTTCTATATTTTTAATTAATTGATGCCTATCTGAAATAGCTTTTGTTACATCTGTACTTTTGTTATATACAGCTGAAACAACATAAGAATCATTGTCATTTGATGCGGACTCTTTTGAAGATTTAATAGAATTATAAATTACACTTTTCAATTGCTGAAGTATTGATACAGCTATCAGCTCCTGGTCATTCATCTTCTGCAAGCCGTCTTCACCCTTGTCTTTTTTTACAGTTTCATTATTGCTATCCTCAGATGCTATATCTTTATTGTATAAATTTTTTGAAGATTTAGTTTGGCTATCTATATTATGCTTAGATGCTTCATTTAAATAATCTCCAAACTTATAATTTTGCTTAAATTCACTTTCTGGTTTTTGCTGCATTTTATGTGATTTTGTTGTAGTAATATTTGCATTCATCTTGCCAAGATTGGTAACTTCAGTTATTTCACTCACTTTTTCACCTCCCTTCGCTATTTCTTCTTATAAATCCATACAATGCAAATTCATCATTGGTCTTCTGCTCAATCCTATTCTGCTCCTTGATAAATTTATCTTTCTGTTTATCCCTTAAAATCTCCACAGTCTTTTTCTCTATCTGTGTATCTTTAAGTTCTCTTCTCTTTTGCTCAAGTACAGCGGTTTTATTATTTAATTCCATACTTGCCCTATCAATACATCCTGAAAGGGAACTTAAATAGGCCTGAGTTATTTTCTGCTGAACAATTGATCCGTATTTCCTCTCTTCACTAAATTTCTTGTAGTTATTATTAAGTTTTTCAAGATTTTGTTCAGCAGTAACTTTTTCCTGCTGTGCCTTTTTAAAATTAATTTTACTTTCTTCTTCTTTATCTATCCTTATATCTAAAAGCTTTTGAAGGCTGAATTTAAAGTTTTCCATAATACTTACCTCTCATCACTATAAAAACTATACTAATAAAGTTTATCACTGACAAAATACACTTCACTAGCTAAAAACTATGTACAAATTTAACAAATATCTCAGTAAAATTACATTTTAATTTAAAAAAATCAACTGAATATCTGCAGAAGCTTGTTTCGGCTTTCATCAAAATTAGACTTTTCATTTATCCCCTGCTTTAAATAATTAATTATACTGTCATGATAGTGAATAGCTATATCAATTTTTTTATTACTTCCCTTTACATAGGCTCCTAAATTGATTAAATCCTCTGAGTCCTGATAAGTTGCAAGCAAGTCTCTGGCAGCAGAAGCAGCCTGTTTATGATCATTATCTGCTATTTCTGACATAAGTCTGCTTATACTTTTTAGTATATCAATAGCTGGATAGTGATTCTTTGCTGCTAAATCTCTTGAAAGTACTATATGTCCGTCCAAAATACCTCTCACTGCATCTGCTATAGGCTCATTAAAATCATCTCCATCTACCAGTACCGTATAAAAAGCTGTAATTGAACCTTTATCAGACATCCCAGATCTTTCCATAAGCCTTGGAAGCATGGCAAAAACGGAAGGTGTATATCCTTTAGTGGCTGGTGGTTCTCCAATAGCAAGTCCAATTTCTCTTTGAGCCATGGCAAATCTAGTTACAGAATCCATCATAAGTATTACTTTTTTACCTTTATCTCTAAAATATTCTGCTATAGCAGTAGCTGTAAAGGCTCCCTTTAATCTTACCAATGCAGGTCTATCTGAGGTAGCACATACTATAATTGATTTTTTCATCCCCTCTTCACCAAGATCCCTCTCTATAAAATCCAGGACTTCTCTTCCTCTTTCACCTATGAGCGCAATGACATTTACATCTGCTTTTGCTTCTCTGGCTATCATACCTAAAGTTGTACTTTTACCCACTCCACTACCAGCAAATATACCTATTCTCTGACCTTCACCACAGGTTAAAAATCCATCTATAGCCCTTACTCCAGTAGGCATTACATTTTTTATTCGTCTTCTCTTAAGGGGATCTGGAGGGTCACTATCAAGTTTATAGCTACTTCCTTCTTCTATTTCTTTATTATCCAGCGGCTTACCCAATCCATCCAGTACCTTACCAAAGAGTTCCTCTGAACATTTAACATTAAGAGGTTTTCCTGTAGGCACTACTCTGCATCCAGAAGATACTCCCATAAGTTCCCCAAGAGGCATCAGTATTACATTTTTATCTCTAAATCCTACTACTTCACATTCTATTGCCTTATTCTTCTCATTATATATTTTACAAACCTCTCCCACAAAAGCCTTAATCCCCTGAACTTCAATAGTTAGTCCTATTACTTTACTGACTACACCTTCCATATATTCTGTATTACACTCATTTACTTTTTTTATCAATTCATTAAAATCCAAAGAAATCATATATGCTCCCCTTTTATAATAACTCTTAATTAAGTGTATATTTCTTAGCAAGTAATATTTTTCTTCAAAAACATATAGTTTGTTGATAGTAATTATTATATAACTATAGTTTAATGATGCAATAATTTAACTTGGGGTTAAACTACATTATTTGATAAGCTCTTCTTTTATCTTTTCCAAACCTATGCTTATGCCGATTTCTATTTTGCCATTGTCCTTTTCGATGATCGCACTGTCATCTTCTATAATGTCATCTTTTATAACAAATATTTCTCCCTTTAAAGGTATTTGCTTTTTCCAAAGCTCCACCGCTTCCCTTAAAGAATTATAATGGAGCCCACTGCATTTTATTATTATAAGAGCACTATTCTTTGATGAATTAACAGCATCGTAAATCATTTTGTCAATTCCATCTTCTTCTCTAATTTCTCTTTTTAGAATCTGTTTTGCAATAAAAATAGCTAATTTTTTTATATCAACTCTTTTGTCTAAAAGATATTTTTCATATTCAGCCTTTGCAGCAGCAATAAGTTCTGAAGATTTTTGCTCAGCAGTATTTATTATATTTTCAGCTTCTGCCCTGCTTTTAACTATAGTTTCATTATAGGCATCATTATATCCTGACTGCTTTCCCTCTTCATAAGCCTTACTATAGGTTTCAGTCTTGATAGTTTCAGCATCACTAATGGCCTGAACCTTTATTTTATCTGCCTCAGACCTAGCAGTATCTATAATAGACTGTGCAATTTTATCAAACTTCTCTATACTATTATCACTATTATTTTTTAGAATATCCTTAATTTCTTCTAGTGATTGCTGCTTTATTTCAATATTTACATCTGTAACTATTTCCTTTTTCCCCTGATTAATTACCTTAGTATTTTTAATAACATTAGACGATAATAGCATCTTCACCACCTCTTGCAACTACTATTTCACCAGCATCTTCAAGCCTTCTTATTATAGCCACGATTTTCTGTTGTGCTTTTTCTACATCAACAAGCCTAACTGGTCCAAGAAATTCTATATCTTCTTTTAATGCAGTAGCAGCTCTCTTTGATTGATTTCTGAAAATACAATTTGCCACTTCCTCTGAGCATCCCTTAAGAGCCAATGCCACATCTTTATTATCAAGTTCTCTAAGCACCCTCTGTATGGATACATCATCCATGGTAACAATATCTTCAAATACAAACATAGACTGTCTGACTCTTTCTGCCAATTCCTGGTCTTCTTGTTCCAGTTCTTCTGTAATATTCTTTTCAGTAGTTCTATCCACCTGATTTAGAATATCAACTATAGTTTCAACCCCGCCAAGAGTAGTTACATCAGATCTTACCACAGAAGAAAGTTTTTCATTTAATACCTTCTCTATTTCCTTGATTACCATAGGAGAAGTATTACTCATAGTAGCAATTCTATAAGCCACTTCTCCCTGAAGCTCCTCTGGCAAAGAGGAAAGTATCTGTCCTGCTTTATCAGACTGCAAATAGCAAAGTATAAGTGCTATAGTCTGTGGATGCTCATTATTGATTACATTCATCAATTGATGAGCATCTGCCTTTCTTGCAATGGAAAAGGGCCTGTACTGTTCTGTAGCTTCTACAACTTTATCCAATATTTCTTTAGCCCTTTGACTACCTAGTGCCTTTGAAAGCAAATCTCTTGCGTAGTCTATTCCGCCTTCTACCAAGTAATCCTTTGCCTTGTTCATTTCAATAAACTCTGCCAGTATTGCCTGTCTTTGTTCTTTTTTTACAGAAGTCATATTTGCAATTTCATAGGTAATTTTCTGTATTTCCCTTTCAGGCAGCTTTTTTATTATTCCAGCTGATGTTTCTGGCCCTAAAGTTATGAAAAGTATAGCTGCTTTTTGTACTCCTGTTAGATTTTTATCAGCCATATATTATCACCCCTCATTCTCTGAAAGCCAAGCCTTAACAACATCTGCAACCTGATCTGGTTTAGTACTGGCATATTTTTTAACTTCTTTTTCTATATGAGATTTTTCATCTTCACGTTCAAATTCTATTGGTTCATAAATTGGGTCTTTTGGTATTACAGTATCATCAATTACAGCGTCAAGACTGTTGAGCTCTTCTTCCTCTTCTGCTTCTTCCAATGTCTTTCTTGCCCTTCTCCTTTTAATTAAAACAACTAATCCAGTTATAATAGCTGCTATAGCTGCCGCAGTTCCTATCCCAATTGCTGTATATAGTCTTCTTCTCTGCTGCTGTTGCTGCTCCTGATTCATCTGATCAATAGCCCTTTGAGCATTCTGCTGAATAGTATTGTCAAAGTTCATTCCCTCAACACTTATAGTGTCTCCTCTTTGAGGATTTATCCCAGCTGCCTGACTTACTATATTATTTACAGAAGCCTGTTCTTGTGGGCTTATTTGTGCTTCATCCACTACAACAGAAACCGTTAATCTATTTATATTTCCTGGAGCTGTTACAGTTTTAGTCTCAGTAGTATTTGTATCATAATTTCTTGTAGTTTCATCATGGGTTGAACTACCATTATTATTATTAGCTATCTGATTAGCATTGACGTTATTATCCGTAGGACTTGTTCCAGCAGCTGCAGCTCCTCCAGTACTAGTATCTCTTTCCTGATGTTCACTTATTACTGTTGGATTACTTATATTTTTAGTTGTCTGTTCATTTGAATCAAAATTCATATCTGCATTTACTTGAACTTTAACCTTGTCCTTGCCATAAACCGCCTCAAGCTGATCCAGTATCTTTTGCTGAATACTCTTTTCTGTCTTACTTTCAATATCATTTCTTGCAGCTGTAGCATTAGATACATCTTGACTGCTGTCACTATTTAAGTCATTACTTAACAAAGTCATATTATCGTCTACTACCTGTACGTCATTAGGAGACAAATTTTTAACAGCTCCAGATACCAGAGATACAATTGCTTTTACTTGATTTTTAGATAAGGTCTGTCCTGGTTTCATCTTTAAAAATACGGAGGCCTTGGCAGGAGATCCGTCCCTTACAAACACTGAATTATCCGGCATAACTATCTGCACATTGGCATTGTCCACTTGAGAGAAACCCTTAATGGTTCTTTCCAGTTCTCCTTGTAGTGCTCTTTGATATTGTACATTAAACTGCTGATCTGTCATCCCCAGCTGACTGCTGTTATCAAACAATTCAAAGCCCACACTTCCACCTTTTACAGAAGTAGCATACTGTAATCTCAAATCATCCACTTTACTTTCTGGAACATAAATAGTGTTAGTACTTGAATCTACCTTATATTCCACTTTGTCTGATTTTAATTTATTTATAATGGCCGCCGAATCTGTAGCATCCATATTTGAAAAGAGCACTCCATATTTAGTCCTGCTGGATAATGCTGCAAATACCGTTATAGAAGCTATTATTGCTACAAGCAAAATACCAATTACTATTTTTTTAATTTTACTTAAACTAAGCCATTTATCCTTAATTTTGCCAACAATCTCTGAAAGCCTGTTCATATCATGCACTCCCTACATTACACTTGCATTCTGTTTAATTCCTGATAGGACTCTACAATTTTATTTCTAATCTGTACAGCTAATTGGAGAGACATTTGAGCTTCCTGAGTTGAAAGCATAACTTGATGTACATCTACATCATCACCAGCTATAAATTGATTAGTCATATTATCTGCACTTACCTGTTTATCATTTACTTCATTCAATTTGTCCTTTAATATAGAAGAAAAATCTATAGCAGTATCATTATTAGTGCTTTTATCTTCATCATTTCCTACTATACTGTCCAATTTATATGTATTATTTGTTCCTGTCATACTATTTAATTTAGTTAAAGTATCTACCGGAATAAACCCGCTTATATTCATTAATCAATCACCTTTACCTTCCTATTTGTAATGCAGAAGAAAACATACTTTTTTGTGCATTAATAGCGCTTACATTGGCTTCATATGCCCTTGTAGAGGAAATGAGATCAGCCATCTCATTCAGTATATTTACATTTGGCATTGAAACATATCCTTCAGCATTTGCATCTGGATTACTTGGATCATAAACTTGTCTAAGAGATGAATTATCATTTACAATTTGCACAGCCTTTACACCCTTTAATTTGGTTTCATACTGACCTGTAACTGAATTTAGTTCTCTATCCAGATTCTCCTGAAATACAGCTATCTTCCTTCTATAAGGCTCCCCAGTTTCTGTCCTTGTAGTATCTGCATTAGCTATATTAGATGAAATTGTATCCATTCTGAGTCTCTCTGCAGAAAGACCACTAGAACTGATATTTAAACCCGTAAAAGCTCCCACTACTAATTACCTCCTCCAGTTATTACATATCTTCTCATAGATATTCTGCTGCTTGCCTGACTTGTTAACGCTTGATACATTAGAGTATTCTGTGCCTGATTTGCCATTTCGGAATCAATATCTACATTATTTCCATCCACCTTCATACTGCTGCTGGAATCTTCTTTGACACTGATAGCACCAAAACTATTTCCATCATCCATATGTAATGAATTGTCTTTCTTCATAGTTATATTATCCAAACTCTGCTTAAGAGTATCTTCAAAGGTAACATACCTTCTCTTATACCCAGCTGTATTTATATTAGCTATATTATTGGATATAACATCAGCTCTAGTACTAGATGCATCTAAAGATTTTTTTATTAAATCATATGTAATTTGCTGCCCCGAAATATTATTAACTGTCAAAATATCATCCCCTAACTGTAAGTTCTTCTGTACTTATGTACATATTGCAATAAAGTATATGTGTTTTATTCTACTTAATTTATTAAAACACCACTTTACAAGTAATTAAAAAATACCAAAAAATACAACGTACCAAATACCTCTAAAATATCAATACTAACTTTGAAAGAAACCAGTAGAGAATGGAGGTATCTGGTACTATGGTTAGTATTGACCAAAAATCATTAATTCAAACAATAAAAATTTATTTAAGTGAATATAGATCAATTTTTAAGAAGCGAAGCTTTGTTATATTTGTTATACTCATTGAAGCTATACTAGCGGTTCAAGAGCTTCGCTCAATAAAATTTTTATATGATAATTTTATAAAAAAATATTGGACTAAAGTTCTAAATAGCTTTTATTACTTTTTATCCTACACCAAGTTTTCGGTAGAGAGTTTAATGATAGTTACAGTTAGAATAGCATTAACTCTCATTCCAGAAGATATAAAATCATCTATTACTATATTCTTAATTGTAGATGATACTCTTCAACCTAAATTTGGGAACAAATTTGATTGTTATAGTAAACTTTTTGACCATACACAGCATAATGGTACTTCGTACTTAAATGGGCATTGTTTTGTATCGTTAGTTATAAATATACCTATACTTTTTAATGGAAAAATCAAGTATATTAGCCTACCCGTAGGGTATAAGCTCTATGATAAAACAAAAAGTAAACTTGAAATTGCAGGTAATATGATTGTAAATGTTATGCCACTACTTATAGATTATCAAGTTATTGTACTATGCGACAGCTGGTATACTAAAAAGCCATTTTTAAAAATATCAAAGAATTTCAATAACATTAATGTAATAGGGGCAGTTCGTTCTGATACGTGCTTATATGATTTACAGCCTAAACCTACAGGTAAAAGAGGACGCCCAAGAAAAAAAGGTGAAAAACTCAATATTAAAAACTTTAACTATGAAAAAGTAGATAACTACTATATAGCAACTAAAAAAGTAATAACAAACTTATTTGATGAACCAGTATTTGTAACTGTAACCACTACAGATATTGATAAATTTTCATCTGTAAGGTTATATATTAGCTCTATAGAACCTTCAGAATTGGAAGTTTTTAAGAACTACAATACTGATGACTTAACTATCGATAAAAACAAACCACATCTTATTCCATTTTATACATACAAAATAAGATGGAACATAGAAGTTATTTTTTATCAACATAAATTCTTCTGGTCTTTTGGTAAATATATGGTAAGGTCTCAAGAGGCTATAGAGAAATATGTTAACTTACTGGCTATCGCCTACAGTTTTACGGTAATATTACCTTTTATAAATAAAGCTTTTTCGAAATACCAATTTAAGAGTCCCCAGGTAACTAAAAATACTATATCTTACCAAATGTCAAAAGAATTAATATTACGCACTTTCGTGCAAAAGCTACAAAAGAACAAAATTCAAGAAGAAGTTCTAAAGGTAATTAATTCCTTGGCTTCTCAAGATAACGCTAGTTAATTTTATTGTAAAGTGGTGTTATTAAAACTTATTAAATAAAATTTCTAATTATATAATAAATTATATTAATTAATAATACAATAAAAGTTATTCAATAGTTTTTTTATATTGTCATTTACATTTTATAACTAAATATTAATATTATTAAATTTAAAATTTAAAAGTCTACTATAATTATAGTAAACTTTTTTCAATTATTCTATAAAATTATTAAATTTTATCTATAAATAAACAAAACTTTACAAATAATTTAACATTTAAACGTTTTTATACCATTTTATTGATTATATTTCATTTATTGCAACTAAATTTATAGCTTTATATATATTTTTTTAAATTTATAAAATATATAATTTATTTACATATTTATTAAATATTTAACCAATAAGACCTCATTAATACATAAATTAACAATTATTATAAGTTAAAATTAGATTGTCAATTATTTAATAAAATAAAACCGGAAAATTTATTTCAAATATTAGTAATACTAAATAAAAAAACTATCTTACAACATTATTATTCATTGTAAGATAGCTTTTATAATAAGCTATACTTTCCTTTTATTTAATTCTACTTAATATATTTAATATATCCTGTGGAAATTTGTTTGTCTGTGCCATCATAGCTATACCTGCACTAATTAAAATTCCAGACTTTGAATATTCCATAATCTCGGAAGCTATATCTGCATCACTTAAATCACTACCTGTCTCTTCAAGCTTGTCAGATATTTCATTGGTATTATTATAAGTAGTATTAAATCTATTTTCTAAACCACCATATACACTTCTGGCATGTATTGCATCTTTTATTGCAGAATCTATCGAATTTAAATTTTCATCTACAGAATTTTCTTTAGTTATGTCCAAATTTTCTAAAGTGTTACCATTTGAATCCTGCATAGCTGTAGTTATATTAAATCTTGGTATTGTTACAGTATCACCCACATCTCCACTTACAGACGCCGCTATATTAGATGTAGGATTACTATTATTATAATAACTTCCATCAGTTGAATTGGCACTTAATAATTTAACTCCATTAAATTCAGTATTATTAGCTATTTCATTAATGTTCTGCTTCAGCTGATCTATTTCCATTTGAATATTTTTTTTATCATTATCCGTAAGGGTTCCATTTCCAGAAGACACCACAAGTTCTCTTATTCTCTGAAGATCATCACTTATATTACTTAGACCTCCTTCTGCAGTTTGAAGCATACTAACTCCATCCTGAGAATTTCTTGCTCCTGCCTGAAGTCCTCTTATCTGCATATTCAGCTTTTCACTTTTAGATAATGCATCTGGATCATCTAAGGAACTATTGACTTTTTTCCCAGAAGTCAATCTATTAAGAGCTATACTTTGATTATTAATATTTTTAGTATATGCATAATATATATTTAATGATGCTAAGTTATGACTTAATCTCATTTTATCAACTCCATCTAAATGTTATCTTAATTATTTATATTTATCGAAGTTTTTTCATAAGTCTTTAGACATATTATCAAAAATATTAATGAGAAAAAAGATTCTACCCCTTATTGTTTCACCGTAGAAGAAAATGAACTTTTTCAAGAAATCCTCAAAGCAGGATTAACTACTGTTTTTCTCAGGTCACAATTACCCTTTTACAGCTCCATTCATCACACCATTTATAACTTGTTTCTGTGCAACTAAATAGAAAATAAGCATTGGCAGTAATGCCAGAATATAAGAAGCAAATGCCAGATTATAATTGGTACCAAATTGTGACTGGAACATCATCTGAGCTAAGGGTAATGTAATATCCTTACCATCTCCTCCACTTAATAATACCAGAGGCAATAGAACGTCATTCCAGGCTGCTAATGCAGTAAGTACAGCAACAGTTGCATGCATAGGCTTCATCATAGGAAATATTATTTTCCAAAATAAGGTCCATGTGTTAGCTCCATCTACATAGGCCGCTTCTTCCAAGCTCACTGGAACGTTTTTTAGGTACCCTACATAAAGCAAAGTATTTATAGGTGTATTAAATATAACATAGAGAAATATAATGCCAATCTTATTATCCAAATGTAAAAAAGCCATTTGTTTTACTAGAGGCAGCATCAACATAGAAAATGGTACAAACATTGCACTTACAAAATATAAATAAAAGAATTTATAAATCTTCTTACGTTCCATATTTCTCGCAATAGCAAAAGATACCATAGAACTAATCAAAACTACTGCAATAACACTAAATATGGTAATAACCAATGAGTTGCCTGCAGTGTGGAAAAAATCAGTTACCTGTATTGCTTCAATAAAATTTGAGAAACTAAATTTTGATGGAAATTTAAAAGCACCAGCAATATCGTTGCTCATTTCAGAAGGCTGCTTAAAAGCAATCATAACTGCCATATATATAGGAATCAATATAAGTATGCTGGTGAGCATAAGCATAATGGTAATAGGCCAATTCCTTTTATCAGTTTTAACTTCTCCTTTTTTAACATTTATCATAACTGCACCTCCCTCTTATTCAAAACTTTCATCTGGAATACAGAAATTACTACAATAACTAAAAAGTAAATTACTGAATTTGCACTTTGAAATCCAAACTGGTTACCAGTCAATCCATTTTTATAAATAAGCATGGATATAGATGTAGTAGATCCTGCTGGTCCCCCTCCCGTCAAAGACATAATCTGATCAAATACCATAAGAAAATTACGCATGCATAATATCATATTAATAGTGAAGAATGGTGCTACCAAAGGAAACGTAATCTTCCAAAAGGTTTTCCAAGCTCCTGCTCCATCTATAGAACTTGCTTCATAAACATCCTGTGGAATTGTCTGCAAACCAGAAATATAAATAATAGTATTAAATGCTATAGCCTGCCATGCCACACAAATCACAATGCCAATCCATGCAATGCTTGGGTTTCCAAGAATGCTAGTACTTAAAGATCCTGAAGTAATGGACTTGCCAATAGCGGGAATAACAAATGTAAATATAAAGTTAAATATATATCCTACAATCAATCCACCAAGAATATTTGGCATAAAATAGAGTCCACGTAATGCACTTTTAAATTTTATTTTTGCATTTAAAGCCAGAGCCAGAATCATACTTATAATATTAACCAGTATCGTTGTAACTATAGCGAACTTAAAAGTAAATCCATAGGCATTTATTACCTTAGTATTAGAAAATAAATGTATATAATTTTTTAATCCTATAAAATCAAAATCACCAAATCCCTTGGAGTTTGTAAGACTGTAAAAGAAGCCAGAAAATAATGGTAAGGTATGAAAGCAAAAGAACAGCATTACCATTGGTAAAGTCATTGCCATAAAGATTTTATTTCTATTTTTCAAATTTCTCACCCCTTCTTAGTTCATATGTGCTTCTTTCCAATAAGCATCCATTTGAGAAAATAATTTTTCTTTGTCTTTATCTAATAAATAGGTTTGTAACAAAGTTTGAACACTCATTTCAGAAGGATAAAAGGCCTGTGGTGATGCCACTACATTTCCGCTCTGAAAATCCTTTACTATTCCATCCATTTCACTGGGATAATTAAAATCATATTCAACTGCTGGTATTCCATATTGATCTTTCATATAGTTATTCACATTTTCCTGCTCCATTAGAAATTCCAAAAATTTCATTGATTCCTTTGGATGCTTAGAATTCTTGGTAATAGAAAACATTACGTCAATACTGGAACATAATCTATTTTCTTTTTCATTGTCCATTACAGGCATTGGAAACATACCTATATTAATATTAGGATTAGTTTTTTTAATCATAGGAATAGCCCAGTTCCCTTGAATATACATAACAGATTCTCCTTTTGCAAAACCTACTGTAGCATTGTTATAACCATAAGAAAAGACATCTCCCTGGCTAAATTGGACAAGTTCCTGCAAACGTTTTAAAGGTTCTTCATAGGCTTTTGAAAAAGATTTTTTACCCTCTGTCACCTGTGTATAAAAATCTGAATCCGTAAAATTTCCAGCTAATGGATTCCAAGCACAATTAATGGTCCAATCATCCTTATATCCCATATAAAAAGGCGTCTTTCCTTGCTTCTGAATAGTCTTACATACCTCCTCTAATTCCGCCCAGGTCTTAGGAATCTTTAGCTCCATTTGATTAAATAAATCTTTATTGTAGATAACTCCAGTTACATTTGCCGCATAGGGAACTGCATGTACACGTCCTGATTCTCCCTCAAGATCTGCAAGCATTTTGCCATAAGCTGGTTTAACCTTTTTCATCACTTGAGAGTCTGTTAAATCTATAAAAACTCCAGCTTTTGCATAATCCACATAATATTGCTCTGCACCCAGACCAACTATATCAGGCACATCTCCCTTTACTATTCGTGCTTTTAACAGAGAATAGGCATCATTAGGGGTATTTACATATACCTTTATATCAGGATTTTCTTTTTCAAATTTTTCACCAAGTTCTTTGAGAATGTTTACAGCTTCTGGTTTAAAAGCGAAAAATTCTATTGTGGTCTTTTTATCTGCTTTGCTTTCACTGCCACATCCTATTAATAAGAAGCTCAATAGTATAAAAATCATAAATAGACTACAGATTCTTTTTATATACTTCATTCTTTTTCTCCTCCCTCCATTTGATATATTACTGCTTCATAAGGTCGCAAATGTAAGTTATCAATATTTATATTGGTATCACGATAATTACTGATTAAAAGTTTTGGCTTATCATTTGTCTTTATATTAATTATAGTTTCTGTTCCATAAAAATTGCAGATAACCAGTATCTTCTCTTTTTCTAGAGTCCTCCTATAGGCAAATACTTGTGGATGCTCTGGATAAATTAATTCATAACTTCCATACACAAAAACTTCTTTTTCCTTTCTAAGTTTAAGAAGCTTTTTATAATGGTAAAAAATAGAGTTTTTATCTTCTAAACATTGTTTTGCATTAATAGTAGTATAATTGGAATTCTCCTTTATCCATGGCACTCCTTTGGTAAAGCCTCCATGCTCCGTGTCATCCCATTGCATAGGTGTTCTGGCATTATCTCTGCTGTTTCTATAGATGTATGACATAATTTCATCTATAGAACATCCTTCATCTATCTTTCTCTTATAAAATTTTTTTGTTTCTATATCCCTATAATCTTCTATGTTTGTAAACTTTATATTCGTCATACCAATTTCTTCTCCCTGATAGATATAGGGAATACCCTTCATTCCATGGAGCATAGTTGCCAGCATTTTTGCACTTAATATACGATAGTCCTCACTGTCATCTCCAAATCTAGATACTACCCTTGGGTAGTCATGATTACCCCAAAATAGACTGTTCCATCCTATTTCATTTAATTCTGTCTGCCATTTTGTCATAATATTTTTTAAATCTATCAATGAATACTCTTTTTGTATCCAATCTCCAGAACGTACCCCATCAATTCCCATTAACTCAAATTGAAAAATCATATCTAATTCATGACGTTCAGGATCTGTGTAAAGCCTTGCAAGCTCAGGTGTAGCTCCTCCAGTTTCTCCAACTGTAACTAATTGGTTATGCTTACCGAAGGTATTTTCATTCATTTTCTTTAAATATTCATGAATTTTAGGTCCTGAATTCATAATTTTCTTTTCTAGATCTTTACTTATATTATCAATTGCATCCAGTCTAAACCCTTTAATTCCCTTGTCAATCCAAAAATTAATCATATCATACAATCCACCACGCATCCTAGGATTTTCCCAGTTCAAATCAGGCTGCTTTTTACTAAAAGAGTGCAGATAATACTGACCAGATTCCTCATCAAATTCCCATGCACTACCTCCAAAAAATGCTTTTAATTCATTTGGTACTTTACCATTAATAGAATCTCTCCAGATATAAAAGTCTCTATATGGACTTTCTCTTGAAGATTTAGCTTCAATAAACCATTTATGTTCATCTGAACTGTGATTTAAAACCAAATCCATAATAATAGAAATACCATAATTTTTACATGCTTCTATTAGCAACTCCATATCCTTCATAGTTCCAAACTCATCCATAATGTCATAATAATCACTAATATCGTAACCATTGTCGTCATTGGGTGATTTATTTATAGGACACATCCAAATAATATGAACACCTAATTTTTTTAGGTATTCAAGTTTTTCCATAATACCTTTTAAATCCCCTATACCATCTCCATTACTGTCAAAAAAACTTCTTGGATAGATTTGATAAACTGCCTTATTATGCCACCATTTTTTCTCCATATTGCACCCTCCACTCTTCATTAAGGAAATATAATTTCTTTGTATAGTTTTATCCGATAACAGCTCCAGATTCCTGGATAATTCATCTAAACTTGGTTGAAGTACAAACTCCAACTAAATAAGAGTCATTGATATTAGCAAATACCTGAAATCGGTATCATTAATATAAATTGATAATTTAATCGTTTTCAACTATAATTTAATTATATAGAATATTTTTCTCAAATTCTCACTCAATTTTGAGAATTAATAAAAGGATTTTGACATTATAAAGGTGGTTATTATGAAAAATTTAAATAAACTTAAAGACTTTACAAAACATGGAACAGCTCAGTTACCCCTGTACATCTATAATCAATACTATGAACATGAAGGTTTAACTGTACCCTATCATTGGCATGAAGAAATTGAACTGATTTATGTCGAAGAAGGATCCATGGAGATGACCATAAATACCATAACTAAACGAGTATATAAAAATCAATTTTTTTGTATCAACAGTCAGGAGCTGCATCAAATCTACAGCATAGGAAGAACCTCCTCAATCCATCATGCTTTAGTTTTTTCACCTGACATATTAAGCTTTGAATATTTTGACCATAGCCAAAGCCACTTTATTCACCCTTTATTAAATCATACTTTACTACTTCCACAAGTCATATGTACAGATAAACCCTATGGACAGGAGATACTAAAATTATTTCTTGAGATTTTAGAAGTTAATAAAGTAAGAAAACCTGGATGGTATTTAAATGTAAAAGCTTGTCTATATAAAATATTATCTATTTTGGCAGGTGAAGATTTATTTATTACTATGACCCATAACTTAAAAAATTTGGGTTACAAAATGGAACAAGTAAAAAAAGCTATTGCGTATATCCATGAAAATTTCACTGAAAGAATATATATAACAGAATTAGCTAAGGTAGTTGGTATGAACCCTCAATATTTTTGTCGTTTTTTCAAAGCTATGGTTAATAAAACACCTATTGAATATATTAATAACTATAGAATTAACCGTGCTAATAAATATCTTCAATCAGAAGATTTATCTGTGCTGGAAGTTTGCCTAAGGGTTGGATTTCAAAATCCTAGTTATTTTATTAAACTTTTCAAAGATCAAAATAATATGACTCCCTTAGAATATAAAAACGTATTTTTAAAGATTTAATTAACAAAAATATTTATGAGAATATTTTTATATAAAATTAAAAGAGCCTATGGATAATAAATTCATTAGACTCTTTTGGTGCACCAAGGCGAGTAAACCCTTGGGCCTCTTATTTTTGTATTATATGTGCTTTTTAAAACAAATTCATCAATACCAAGACATTCTAAGCTCTTTGAATATTATTCACAACTTCTGAGTCCTGTGCCTTTGCAAAGGGGATGAGTTTACTGCTATCCTCGCCTTCCATTTCCAACTTAAATCCATTTATCTCTACATCATCACTTAATTCAATTACAAGACATCTAGTGCCATTTTTATCAATAAATTGTTTAACTGAGCTTAAATCTCTTGGATTAATACTTATACTAGTATCCTCATTTTCAATTTTTATAGATTTACTTCTAAAGTCTGGAATTATATTTTTCACCTTAAAATCATAATCTCCTCCACAGATTTCTTCAAAGGAACTTTCTAAAATTTCAGTATTGTCTACTCCACTGTCTTCTAAAACTCTCTTTATTTCTGTCATATTAACAGTGGGCTCTTCTTCATCTATATTATCCTCCAATTTTTCATTGATTTTTTCATAAATCTCCTGCATAGCATCAGCTTTTATTTTATCACCAATTACATCATTCAATATAGCATTAAATCTCTCTTTTTCTTCTACAGCAGTCTGTTTTGTACTACAATTCAAAACCTCTTCCACAAATTTCAAATTTAATTGTTTTGATTTTGAAGAATAGTATACAACTTTATTTACATCCATATTTCCATCACTAAAGCTAGGAAACATAAATCCATCTAAAGGTGAATTTAAATTTATTGTAGTATCCAAGGCAGAATTAGGTTTAAAAGTTCTTTCTTCATAGTCAAATTTCAAAACTCTTTTAGGGATATCTACTTTATTTATACTGCATAAAATAAACTGTATAGCTTGTACAGAATCTGCTGCTGATTCATCTATTTCTTCTCTTCTTTTTTTACTTCCCTTATAGTACTCAGCTTTTACAAAATTTATTACTATATCTGTGTCATATGTATAGTTTTCAGATATTTTTTCTATTATTTTATCAGCATATTCTGCTACCCTTTCTTCTGAATTCAATGCCTTATATAATACCTTTTGTGTACTTTCTTCTAAGTTTTCACTGTTAAAATCCAATTCAAATATTTTTGTATCTATAGTTCCAGTAAGAACCTTTTTAAAATTATTCAAATAGAGTTCCTTTATTTCAATTTCTAACATATCAAAATAACTAAGCTCTTTTTTTATAATTTCATTATTATCTTTTTTTAAATATATACTATATATTTCTTTTATAGACATCATATAGCTGTTTAATTTAAATTCTTTTCGTAAGTCAGCTAATTCTTTTTTATTCATAATGATTACCTCTGCTTTCTTTTTAGGATAACTATATCCAAATAATATAATATTTAAGACTCCAATTTATAATTTTATTCCACTAAATATTATTCTACTGAAAATCTATAAATCCTTTAAAAATCCTATTTTCTCTAAATGTTACCCCCAAATTTATAGTAGGATTATCTTTAACTTTAAACTTTTTACATCATGCACTCCAGCTAATATTACACTATGAAAAGTTTTATCTTTTCCTGAATTCCTAAGTAAATATTTGTTTCTAAGCATCCCTAAAAGGCTCAAAAACATCTGATTGTTGCTGCTTTTATCTACTTCATCTATCATAAGTATTACTTTTTTATTGACTTTCATAATAAATCTTGCTATAGCCTTTGATAAATCATTAAAACTATTAACTTTGCTCTTTTGGTCTTCCAAAAAATCAGCTAAATCTTCATCAGGTTCCTGTAACATTAAATTCTTTTTCCATTGTTCTCTAACCCCGCTTAGGCACATTCAAATAAATAACTAGTCAGTATGCTAATCTATTTTAACCTGACTAACTTGGCGTAAGTCTCCCACGCACTCTGTACAGCCCTCACACAAAATCGAAAAGAAGATTTTGGTTCTCTGCTTGCACTCTGTACAGCGATTCGTACCAAATACAAAATAAATTTTGTTTTGTCTGCTTTTCTTCAAGTGGGAGTTCAACGCCAAGTAAGCCATGCATTTGCAGTTCTAAAATTCAGATGGGGTAAAAGAATCCCCACCTGAATTAAGAACTTGCTTCAATCCTAGCGTCAACAGAACCCTTAGATAGCTCACTATCTTCAGAACCTGTTTCCTTGTATGATTCAAAATATCCGTCGCATCTTTGACTTCCTATTTATTTTCATATGCCTTATTGTATATATTTTACCACATTATATAAACCTTTAAACATAAAAAAAGCCGCAAAATATCAACTAAATTTTAAATTAATCATAATAATAACAAATTCCATGTATAAAAAGTATACATATAAATTTAATATGCAATTATAAATTTATAATGTATTAGTACAAATCGAACAAGTAGTGAATATCAATAGTGTATATTTTTTATGCATTAACAATATCTACTTTTTACTTAATAATACTTTTAATAAAGACTTATTAAAATGGCATATAAATTGCTGTATACATTTTTATCCGATAACTAGTCGCTATAACACTCCATCCTTTTATAAGGTTGAGATAACAGCGACAGGCTCCTTGATAATTCAGCTAAACTTAGTTGCAGTACAAACAAACTCCAACTAAGTAAGATTCATTGATATTTTATAGAAGAAAGGACGTGAAAATTTATGTTTAAAAAAATCACAAACATACTTGTTACTCTGGTACAAAAATATTTACCAGATCCATTTCTATTTGCATGTATACTTACAGTAATAGTATTTATATCAGGAATTATAGTAACTAAACAGACCCCTCTTGCCATGCTTATACATTGGAATTCAGGATTTTGGGGGTTATTATCCTTCTCAATGCAAATGGCTTTAGTAGTAGTTACAGGTCATACATTGGCAAATACTCCTATAGTAAATAAAGGCATTAGAAAGATAGCATCTATTCCCAAAACACCCTGCCAGGCAATAATAATAACCACCTTCGTATCAGGTGTAGCCTGTTGGATAAATTGGGGGTTTGGACTGATTCTTGGAGCAATACTTGCAAAAGAAATAGCTAAAAAAGTTAAAAAAGTTGACTATAGACTTTTAATTGCCTCTGCTTATTCTGGATTTGTAGTATGGCATGGAGGATTATCAGGGTCAATACCACTTACTATTGCCGCAGGAGGTAAAGATGTAACAACGGTAAGTGCTGGAATTATAAAGGCTGCTATACCCACTAGCCAAACTTTATTTAGCCCTTATAATTTATTTATAGTAATAGTAATTTTACTTACAATGCCTATTATAAATTGGTTTATGCACCCCAAATATGACAACGTATTCATAGTGGATCCTAAAAAATTGGAAGATAAAATACCTGCTAAAGCTTCAATTGATAATAAAAATGATATAATAAGAAAACGAGGAGTGATACAATGGATATCAAAAATATATCGGTACTAGGTACTGGAACCATGGGACATGGTATAGCGTTATTTTCTGCGCTAGCTGGTTTAAATGTAATTATGTACGGAAGATCAGATGCAAGTTTGGAAAGAGGCTTTAATTCAATAAAGGCTGATTTAAACAGATTAGAAGCAGAAGGTGATCTAAATAAAAATGATTGCCATAACATATTAAATAAAATCAAAGGGGTAAAAACTATAGAAGAAGCAGCTAAAGATGCTGATTTTATAATAGAATCTTTGGCTGAAGACTTAAAGGTAAAAAAAGAATTCTTTGAAAAATTAGATTTGCTCTGCAACCCCCAGGTTATTCTTGCTACAAATACTTCAGGACTTAGCCCTACAGAAATAGCTGAAAATACAAAGCATCCAGAGAGAATTGTTGTAACTCATTTTTGGAATCCCCCTCAATTAATTCCCTTGGTAGAAATAGTACCCGGTGCAAAAACTTCAAAAGATACAATTTTAAAAACTAAGGAATTAATTGAATTCATAGGCAAAAAAGCTGTATATATGGAAAAAGAGTGTCTGGGTTTTATAGGAAATAGGCTGCAACTTGCACTTCTTAGGGAAGCAATGTATATAGTTGAACAAGGCTGGGCAAAACCTGAAGAAGTAGATAAGGCTATGGAATATGGACATGGAAGAAGACTTCCTGTTACCGGACCATTAAGCAGTGCTGATCTAGGTGGATTAGATATATTCCAAAGTATATCAGCTTATTTATTTAAAGATTTATGTGATTATAAAGAACCTTTCAAATTAATGCAAGAAAAAGTAGAAGAAGGAAACTTAGGCAGTAAAACCGGAAATGGATTTTATAACTGGACAAAAGAATCACTGGAAAAAAAGCAAAGAGAACGTACAGAATTACTTTTATATTTTATAAAAAGAGATAATAATATATAGGAATATAATAAAACTATTTAAATGAACTATAAGCTTGAAATTTTTACATTAACATATAGCTGTAAAGTATGAAATTTGGGCTGTCCAATTAGCATAAAAAATATGCTAATTGGACAGCGTTTTTTAGTATTCTATAAAAAAACTCATGATATTTCAAGTAAAAATAAATTCAACAGCTGGGTCGATTCTGTCAATAATTTCAAAAAGGTGCACTTTAATAAGCCTTCACTATTTAATTCAATATTTTATTTAACTTATCTTTTTCGTTCATACTTTATAAAAATAATCTTTAATTAGCTAAATCTTAACAAATCTTATTTTACTGCTTTTAATTTAACTATATCCGAATAATTTTTAGCCGTTATTAATTCTACACTGGTCAAATCATCTTTTATACTTTTTAAACCATCCTTGGTTTCAGTTCTAAATTCCGTAAGTTCTGCAGTATGATCATATATTGCATCCATTTTATTCTCTATATTATAAAGTCTTTTATTAGTTTCATCTTGCCCTGTCTTTAAGTCTTTTATATCATCTTGCATTGAACTTACATCACTTTTTAGTGAGCTTACATCACTTTTCAATACACCCACATCGCTTTTCAATGCACCTACATCACTTTTCAATGCACCCACATCACTTTTCAATACACCCACATCGCTTTTCAATGCACCTACATCACTTTTCAATGCACCCACATCACTTTTCAATGCACCCACATCGCTTTTCAATGCACCCACATCGCTCTTCAATGCACCCACATCGCTCTTTAGTGAACCTATATCACTCTTCATTGAAGTTATATCACTTCTCATTAGCTTTAATAGTTCCAATATTTCTTTATCCACATAAACCACCTCTTCTTATCAATGAATTTTTATCTATTATCAGCATTTACCAAAACATATGTTCTTATACCTGTAATTATATATTTTTCACCTTTATTTTATCAGAATTTTTTATACTATGCCATACTGTATAATAATGCATATAACTTTATTTTCCAGATTGCTACGCTTCCAGTTTCTTTTTAAGAAACATTAATAATTTAATATCTTTTTTGGAATTTAAATATGGTTTTTATTGTATTTATTATAAAATATAATTGGGAGTGATACAATTATGAATTTTTCAACAAGACTTAGAGAACTTAGGGAAGAAAACAATTTAACTCAAGAAACAATTGCTTCACTTTTAAATCTCACTAAGGCAAACATATCAAAGTATGAACTCGGAAAACTTCAGCCAAGTATTGAAACACTAAAGCTTTTGTCAAATTATTTTAATGTTTCAATAGATTATTTAATTGGCATAACTAATATAAAAAAAACTGAAGACAATGATTTTTCAAAGATTCCTATATTTGAAATTAATAAAAGCAACTCTGCAATATTTATTGCAGAAAATATTGCGGGATATGACTATATCAATAAATCTGAAGATCTATCCAAAGATTATTTCTTCTTTAAAGTAAAAGATGACAGTATGTCAAATGCCCGTATATTTAAAAATGATTTAGTGTGTATTTATAAACAGGATTATATAGAAGATAATAAATTAATGCTTATACATATTAAAAATATAGGTGTTTTATTAAGAAGAATAATTAAATGTAAAGACAATTTAATTATATTACCAGAAAACCATAAATATAATCCCGTAGTTTTATCTAAAAAAGATCTAGCAGAAGATTACCTCAAAGTTATTGGGAAAGCAGTATATGTTAAATTTTATATAGATGAATAGACAAGTTAACTTATCTGTTCATTTTTTTTAATATCCACCTTCCTTATAAAATATAAAATTTTCATCTTCATAATCAAAGGCCATATCGCATAAGAAACTATCCACACTATTTGATTCATCGTATATTTCACCTTCATAAAATACCAACTTATTATTTTCAATAGCTTTCTTATATACATCTGGCAATTCTGAGGCATCCTCACATCCATAGTCCTCTAACATTTGCTTTAAATCAAACTTTCCTGAGCTCGAATAAATACTGTCTGCAATTTCTTCAGCTACTTCTCTAAGAGGAGATTTCTCTGGCACATTCAACATATTTAATATTTTTTCTTTTGTCAGCTCACCTTTTACCCCTAAAATAAAACTTGATGATGAACTATTAGTAACAAAATCCATTCTTATTTTCATAATCAATAAACTTCCTTTCTATTGCACAATATTATACTTCTACACAATGGACATCCACCCATACAATTATCTCTTTCTTTGCAATGGGGACAGGATTTTTTTAACTTATATCTAAATTTTTCAAATTCACTGCTATTCCAAGCATTAACTATACTTTTATCTTTTAAATCTACGGAGTATTTTAATTTTTGATCAAAACTGCAGGGTAAAGCTTTCATATCTGAAGTGATATACATGGACCATCTAGCTGCTTCACAGGTATCAACACTACAAACATTGAAATTATTATTGAAATTTATTAGTGCTGGTACACTGCAACTATCAAAACCTATTTTAAAAGGATATTTTTTTGATGTTACAATGTTAAAAAAGTCTCTTACAACTGCATCCTCATACTTTAAAACATTATCTTCTTTTCCCAAACCTACAGGCTTATGCATTAAAAATATAACTGCATTTATTCCTTTTGGAAACCCCTTATTATTTAGCATATATAAAGCTCTTTCAATACTTTCATTATTTAATACATAATGAATATTAACCTTCATACCTGCAACTTTAAACATATCTATGGCTTTTATAGTATATTCTTTACAATACCAAGAAACTGCAACTGCACCACAATATTTTTTTGTTAGTTCTACTTCCTTTTCATCTAATAAAAATCCTGATGTAGTATAATTGGGTATGATATTATTAATTCTTGTATATTTTAATATCTCTTTAAAATTTTCATGTTTATTAGGATCACCCCTTCCTCCAAGTGCCACTTGAAATGTTTTCCCTTTTATTTCATCTATTACTCTAATATAGTTCTCTAAGCTCATATTTTCGCTATGTGTATTCCCACCCTTTTGATAGCATTGTACTCCTGTCTCTAAACACAACCCAGATTCTCCATGGACACAATGTCCCATAATTCCTATATCTATCAATTCAGGAAAAGAAGATTGAAACACTTCTACCCCAGTGTCTTTCCCTTTACTATCCAATATTCCCGTTCTCATATAGAATCCATTTTCTGTATTAAATACAGAAACAAATTTATAATTTTTATCAAACTTTTTCAATATCATTAAATTTTTACTCCTCTAAATCACATATTTTTTAGTTTAATATTTTAGCAATTTATTTATAAATTCATGCTTTCTTACCTATAATTTAAATCAATATATAGATATTTTAATATCTATTTTAGAAATAATCAATATATTTATATTGTAAATATCAAAAAAGGATATTATTATATTTATATACCAAACTAAAATTATAATGAAAGGCAGGTGTAATACTGATTTTTAAAATCAGTAAAAATTTATGACCCATAAAAATATTTATTTTAAAATTGTTAAAGAAAAAAATATTCAGCTATTAAATAAGATTTTTAAAGAACAAGGACTAATTGAATATCATCACATAGACAACATACAATTTATGTGTAAAAATGATTTTCCATATATACTTATTACAGAAAATAATACTGGTAGAAATAATATAGTCTATGCTGCAAAATATATAGGATTATTTCTAAATCTACAAAAAATTATTGTTGACTATAAACAATTGTATTATCTCCCTGTAATAGCAATTCCAGCTGAATACGATAAATATATTGAAAAATATGTTGAAAAGCATTTAGCAATAGAACATGAACTGTAGTACGCCAAAATTTAGCTTTTGAAAACTGCATTTCTAAGTCAAATTATAGTTATAACTATAATAATTAGCTAGTAGTTAAATGCATTTTAAATTATCATATTATTGCTAAGTTAAAAACTT
>Ga0334885_1000301_pt1 | contig 90774 bp, 69 predicted proteins | sample GraSluR1_MG_8_FD_207233 | JGI IMG/M metagenome (GOLD analysis project Ga0334885, IMG submission 207233) | Sludge microbial communities from methane-producing bioreactor in Wageningen University, Netherlands - Granular Sludge_31_05-R1 | ecosystem: Engineered > Bioreactor > Anaerobic >...
ACAAAGGAAGAGAAGGACTTCTTGGCAATGACCTACTCTCCCACCCCGTCGCCAGGGAAGTACCATCGGCGCTGGAGGACTTGACTGCCGGGTTCGGAATGGAGCCGGGTATACCCCCTCCGCCTAGATCACCAAGAAACCCTTCTCTTCCTTTGTTAAGGACCCCTGCTCTCGCAGGGTTGAGCGCTTGGCCCAAGCCCAAGCAACCTTGCATGGGGCCTTGGCCCCTGCTCAACGAATGAGGCCAGGGCCTCATCCATCTTGCACCTTGAAAACTGAACAGAATATTGCCTTGCGGCGTATCTCAAGCCCTCGATCATTAGTACGGCTCAGCTCAAGACCTTGCAGCCTGTACACTTGCCGCCTATCTACCTGGTGGTCTTCCAGGGATCTTATTGGCTTTTGCCATGGGTGACCTCATCTTGAGGCGGGCTTCCCACTTAGATGCTTTCAGCGGTTATCCCTGCCAAACTTGGCTACCCAGCTATGCACCTGGCGGTACAACTGGCTCACCAGTGGTTTGTTCACTCCGGTCCTCTCGTACTAGGAGCAACTCCTCTCAAGTCACCTGCGCCCACAGCGGATAGAGACCGAACTGTCTCACGACGTTCTGAACCCAGCTCGCGTGCCGCTTTAATGGGCGAACAGCCCAACCCTTGGGAACTTCTCCGCCCCCAGGATGCGACGAGCCGACATCGAGGTGCCGAACCTTGCCGTCGATATGAACTCTAGGGCAAGACTAGCCTGTTATCCCCGGGGTAGCTTTTGTCCGTTAAGCCACAACCCTTCCACGCGGTGTTGTGGGATCACTAAGCCCGACTTTCGTCCCTGCTCGACTTGTTGGTCTCGCAGTCAAGCTCCCTTCTGCCTTTACACTCTTTGGCTGGTTTCCATTCAGCCTGAGGGAACCTTTGGGCGCCTCCGTTACCTTTTGGGAGGCGACCGCCCCAGTCAAACTGCCCACCAGACACTGTCCCCCTGCCGGTTCACGGCCAGAGGTTAGGGCCAAAACTCACTCAGGGTGGTATTCCAAGGTTGACTCCGCCGAGGCTGGCGCCCCAGTTTCAACGTCTCCCACCTATCCTACACAGACTGAGCCCTAACTCAATATCAAGCTGCAGTAAAGCTCCACGGGGTCTTTTTGTCCTGCTGCGGGTAAGACGCATCTTTACGCCTACTTCAATTTCGCCGGGTCCCCTGCTGAGACAGCGCCCCACTCGTTACACCATTCGTGCGGGTCGGAACTTACCCGACAAGGAATTTCGCTACCTTAGGACCGTTATAGTTACGGCCGCCGTTCACCGGGGCTTCAGTTCAAAGCTTCGCTTGCGCTTACCTCTCCCTTTAACCTTCCGGCACTGGGCAGGTGTCAGCCCCTATACTTCAGCTTTCGCTTTCGCAGAGACCTGTGTTTTTGGTAAACAGTCGGTAGGGCCGTTTCTCTGCGATCCCATCAGGCTCCGGCGGCTTGCGCCCTCACCCAACAGGACCCTCCTTCTCCCAAAGTTACGGAGTCATTTTGCCTAGTTCCTTAGCAGAGGTTCTCCCGATCGCCTTGGTATTCTCTACCCGTCCACCTGTGTCGGTTTGCGGTACGGTCACGCGGTACTCACTAGAGGCTTTTCTTGGCAGCTTGGGTTCAACCACTTCTGGGCTCTGGGCCCCCCCATCACCCCTCAGGCTCCGAATGCGGATTTCCCTGCATCCATCATCGCCCTACAGGCTTGGACCTGAATCCAATTACAGGCTGGCCTACCCTCCTGCGTCACCCCTTCGCTCAATCATACCTACGTGGTACGGGAATATTAACCCGTTGTCCATCGCCTACGGCTCGCGCCCTCGGCTTAGGACCGACTAACCCGACGCGGATTACCCTTCCGTCGGAAACCTCGGACTTTCGGCGAACATGTTTCTCACACGTTTCTCGCTACTCATGCCAGCATTCTCACTTCTGAGCGCTCCACCCCCCCTCACGGGACGGCTTCGAGGCCCTCAGAACGCTCCCCTACTACTTTGCGCTTGCGCGCAAAATCCGCAGCTTCGGTATCAGACTTAGCCCCGTTATATTGTCGGCGCAGGGTCACTAGACCAGTGAGCTATTACGCACTCTTTTAAGGATGGCTGCTTCTAAGCCAACCTCCTGGCTGTCTCACTAACCCCACTTCCTTTTCCACTTAGTCTGAATTTCGGGACCTTAGCTGGCGGTCTGGGCTGTTTCCCTCTCGACGATGAAGCTCATCCCCCACCGTCCGACTGCCGGGCTTCCAGTTGTGGCATTCGGAGTTTGATATGGTTCGGTAAGCTATACGCCCCCTAGCCAAGTCAGTGCTCTACCTCCACAACTTATACTCCCGACGCTAGCCCTAGAGCTATTTCGGGGAGAACCAGCTATCTCCAGGTTCGTTTGGCATTTCACCTCTACCCACAGCTCATCCGTCACTTTTGCAATAGTGAACGGTTCGGTCCTCCACAAAGTTCTACCTTTGCTTCATCCTGGCCATGGGTAGCTCACCTGGTTTCGGGTCTACTCCTTGCGACTTGTCGCCCTTTTCAGACTCGCTTTCGCTTCGGCTCCGGGTGTACTCCCCCTTAACCTTGCCACAAAAAGTAACTCGCTGGCTCATTCTCCAAAAGGCACGCGGTCAGGGGCTCTCGCCCCCTCCCACTGCTTGTAAGCACACGGTTTCAGGTTCTATTTCACTCCGCTCGCCGCGGTTCTTTTCACCTTTCCCTCACGGTACTTGTTCACTATCGGTCGCTAAAGGTATTTAGCCTTGGAGAGTGGACTCCCCAGCTTCCCACAGGATTAGCGTGCCCCGTGGTACTCAAGTGCCCGTCGAGAGAGACATCGCTTTCGCGTACAGGTCTTTCACCTTCTCCGGAGGGCCTTTCCAGTGCCCTTCCGCTAGCCATGTCTTTTCTGACTCCCCGGGTGAGATGTGGCTCACCCTGACGGGTCTTTCAACCCCCATAACGCAACGCCCACACGCTTCCACGTTATCGGTTTAGGCTTTTTCCCTTTCGCTCGCCACTACTCGGGAAATATTCTCTTTTCCTGGAGGTACTAAGATGTTTCAGTTCCCCCCGTGCCCCCCGTCAGGCCTATGTGTTCAGCCTGCGGTGCCCGGGCATTCCCCCGGGCGGGTTCCCCCATTCGGATATCTCCGGATCATCGCTTGTTGGCAGCTCCCCGAAGCTTTTCGCAGCCTACTACGTCCTTCATCGGCCTTTAGCGCCTAGGCATCCACCGTGTGCCCTTTGTAGCTTGTTCGATACGCCTTTGCAAGACATATTCTGTTCAGTTTTTAAGGTGCAAGTCTTCCGGAGTTCGAGGTCTTGCGAACCTCTCGGCTCGCCAGCCACCGGGCCTAACCCCCTACCTCCCTGTGGAGATGAGGGGACTCGAACCCCTGGCCTCCTCCGTGCAAGGGAGGCGCTCTCCCATCTGAGCTACATCCCCCCTCTTGTGGGCCTTTCTGGACTCGAACCAGAGACCTCTCCCTTATCAGAGGAGTGCTCTAGCCGTCTGAGCTAAAGGCCCTCACCTTAACCCCTAGAGAGTGACAGAAACCTTCCACCCAAGCCTACCCGAGCGTCCACCTGCCGGCCACCGCTGACCGCCAGGATTTTACACGTCCCTAGAAAGGAGGTGATCCAGCCGCACCTTCCGGTACGGCTACCTTGTTACGACTTCGTCCCAGTCACCAACCCCACCTTAGGCGGCTGCCCCCTTGCGGTTGGCTCACCGACTTTAGGTGTTGCCAGCTCCCATGACGTGACGGGCGGTGTGTACAAGACCCGGGAACGTATTCACCGCAGTATTGCTGACCTGCGGTTACTAGCAACTCCGACTTTATGCAGGCGGGTTGCAGCCTGCAATCTGAACTGAGACCGGCTTTGTGGGATTGGCTCCGCCTCGCGGCTTCGCGACCCTCTGTACCGGCCATTGTAGCGTGTGTGTAGCCCTAGGCATAAAGGCCATACTGACTTGACATCATCCCCACCTTCCTCTGGTTATATGCCAGCAGTCTCGCTAGTAAACTATAACTAGCGACGAGGGTTGCGCTCGTTGTCGGACTTAACCGAACACCTCACGGCACGAGCTGACGACAGCCATGCAGCACCTGTGCACGCTCTCCGAAGAGTCGGTCCCCTTTCGGTTCCCTACTACGTGCATGTCAAGCCTAGGTAAGGTTCTTCGTGTAGCATCGAATTAAACCACACGCTCCGCTGCTTGTGCGGGTCCCCGTCAATTCCTTTGAGTTTTAACCTTGCGATCGTAGTCCCCAGGCGGGATACTTAACGCGTTGGCTTCGGCACTGACGGCCTTGACCGCCAATACCTAGTATCCACCGTTTACAGCTAGGACTACCGGGGTATCTAAGCCCGTTTGCTCCCCTAGCTTTCGCCTCTCAGCGTCAGGTACAGGCCAGAAAGTCGCCTTCGCCACTGGTGTTCTTCCCAATATCTGAGCATTCCACCGCTACTTTGGGAGTTCCACTTTCCTCTCCTGCCCTCTAGTCGCCTAGTTTTGGACGGCCTCTCTCAGTTATGCCGAGAACTGTCACGCCCAACTTTGACAACCGCCTACTTGCCCTTTACGCCCAGTGAATCCGGATAACGCTTGCCTCCTACGTCTTACCGCGGCTGCTGGCACGTAGTTAGCCGAGACTTTTTCCTGGGGTACTGTCCTTGTCTCATCCCCCAGTAAAGGGTTTTACGACTCGAAAGCCTTCTTCACCCACGCGGCGTTGCTGCATCAGGGTTTCCCCCATTGTGCAATATTCCTTACTGCTGCCTCCCGTAGGAGTCTGGGCCGTTCTCAATCCCAGTGTGGCTGATCATCCTCTCAGACCAGCTACCGATCGTCGCCTTGGTAGGCCGTTACCCCACCAACTAGCTAATCGGCCGCAGGCTCATCTCAAAGCGGCTCTTGCGAACCTTTCTTCCTCGCCCTACGACGAGGACCACATGCGGTATTAGCTGCTCTTTCGAACAGTTATCCCCCACTTTGAGGCAGATCACCTACGTGTTACTCACCCGTCCGCCACTCACCGGTCCTGAGGCCGCCAGACCTTCCGCCCCTTGAGATGATTTCTCACCCGCCAGGGCTTCCGACCCTTGAGCCTCTTTCCGATGCGTTCGACTTGCATGTATCAGGCACGCCGCCAGCGTTCATCCTGAGCCAGGATCAAACCCTCCATAAAGAGTTTTGTCCTCTTTCGAGGTTAAAAAACCGTTGACCCACTCAAGTACACTTGGTTTTCGTGTTTCTGCCACTATCTAGTTGTTAAGGTGTCTCGCACTTTCGTGCGTCTCGCACTCTTGTGCGTCTCGCTTCCGAGCTTCACGCTCTTCAGCGTCGCCCTCTCCTCAGAGTGCGTTGGCCATTCTAGCCTCACCCGATCGCCGTGTCAAATCGGCTCTCGCGCTTGCCTAGCGGCCCTGCCCGCTCCCCTCAGAGGATGGCTTTTCGAGCTGTTTAGGTTCTACTCTCCTGGCTTGCGCTTGCCGCATTGGCTTGCGCGTCTTGGAGAGTGTGCTCACAAGGAGGCGATTATATGGGTCTTTTGGTTCTTGTCAAATCCCCAAAAAAAGCGGTCGATGCACAGTGATGGCTTCGACCGTCATGAGCATCATCGCTCTGTATCGCCTTGTTTTCCGAGAGCCCGGTTATACTAACATGGCCTCTCGTCGCTGTCAAATAGTGGAGAGCCGCCCTTGCGCGCCCGTCCCTCTCTGAACAGACTCCTCGTCAACGACTCAGACAGTCTACCATGCCCCGTGGGGTGTGTCAAAAACGGCGCATGGGCCTCGCGCGTCTAGTCTTCATCCACCAGGCGCTCGTACAGAGCTTCCAGATCCTCTTCCGAGTAAAAGTGAATCACCAGGCGGCCGCCCTTGCGCGAGCGGAATAGCTCGACCTTGGTGCCCAGGGCCTCGCGAAAGTCGCGCTCCAGCGCATCGGTCTCGGGCGAGCGGCCATGCTTTTCGGCGGCTTGGCGCGCCGTCCGCTGGTAGCGCCGCACCAGCTCCTCTGTCTGGCGCACCGATAGCCCCTTCCGGGCGACATCCCGACCGATGGCGACCTGCTCTTCCTCGGTTTCGAGCATGAGCAATGCCCGCGCATGGCCCTCGGACAGCTTTTCGGCCAGCAGCATCTCGTGGATATCACCGGGCAACCGCAAGAGCCGCATGGTATTGGTCACACTGACGCGGCTGCGCCCCACCCGCGTGGCGATCTGCTCCTGGGTGAGCCCGAACTCGTCGGCGAGCTGCGCGTAGGCATGGGCTTCTTCCAACGGGTTCAGGTCGGCCCGTTGGATATTCTCGACCAGGGCCAACTCCAGCATCTCCTGGGGCGTGGCCTCTTTGACCACCACATCCACATGCCGCAGCCCCGCCAGTTGGGCGGCGCGCCAGCGGCGCTCTCCGGTGATCAACTGGTAGCGGGGCGGCTGTGCGGGGTCGCCGCCTGCCACACGCTGCACGATCAAAGGCTGGATCAACCCCATCTGGCGGATCGAGGCGGCCAGGTCTTGCAGGGCATCCTCATCGAACACGCTGCGGGGCTGCAGGGGGTTGGGCGAAATAGCCTCGACGCTGACCTTGCGCAAGCCTGGGGCCTCGTCGCCAGAGGGGATCAACGCATCCAACCCCTTGCCTAGCCCTCTCCTTGGCCTATTTGTCACAGGTCACCTCCGCTACGCCGACTCTGAGGCCAGTATCTCGCGAGAAAGCGCATCGTACGCCTGCCCCCCCGGCGAATCGGGCGCATAGGTCAGGATAGATTCGCCAAAACTGGGCGCCTCGCTCAGCTTGACGTTGCGCGGAATGATCGAGTGAAAGACGGTGGTAGGAAAGTGATCCAGAATCTCTTGCACAACCTGGCGCGCGATATTGGTACGCCGGTCGTACATGGTCAGGATCAGGCCGCGCACGGCCAGGTCCGGGTTCAGGCGCTGTCGGATCAGCTCGATGGTGTGCAAGAGCTGGGCCAGGCCCTCCAGGGGCAGATACTCGCACTGAATGGGGATGAACACGCCATCGGAGGCGGTGAGGGCGTTGATGGTGAGCATGCCCAGGCTGGGGGGCGTGTCAATCAGGACCATATCATAGCGCTGGCGCACCTGCTGTAGCGCGTGGCGCAACCGCGCCTCACGCCCGATCACGTGGATCAGCTCCACCTCGGCCCCGGCCAATGCGGGCGAAGAGGGTAGCAAATCGAGCCCCGGGCAGCCGGTGACCATGGTCAGGCTGGCCGGCGATTCGGCCCCGATCAGGATGTCATAGACCGAGCGCGAGAGGGCGTTCTTGTCCACACCCAGGCTGCTGGTGGCGTTCGCTTGCGGATCCACATCCACCAGCAACACGCGCGCACCGTGGCTGGCCAGGTAGGCGCCCAGGTTTACGGCTGTCGTGGTCTTGCCGACGCCCCCCTTTTGGTTGGCCAGCGCATAAATGCGGCCCATGCTCTCCCGCTTTCTCGGACTGCCCTCACGCCTACTCACGGATGCGACCGTACCTGAGACGCTCCTCCACCTGGTCGCGATTGGGCAGGTTGGCCGGGCCGATGCCCTCTACTACAAACGATGCGACACAGTTGGCAAAGCGCGCCGATTCTATGGCGTCGCCCGTCTCAGCATAACGGATTAAAAAGCCGGTGGCAAAGACATCGCCCGCCCCAGTGGGGTCAATCTCCTCAACCGCATAGGCGCGCACGCGCTGGCGCCTGCCGCCCTGGTATACCAGAGCCCCCTGCTCGCCCAGGGTCAACACCAGCAGCCGGGCCTTGCGCGCTAGGGCCTCCAGGCGCGGGCGGTCGCCGCCCAGGTCCTCCAGGCTCAGCACCACCACGTGGGCCGCATCGAGGATACGCTCGCTATCCCTCCACTCGGCCGGGGCCACCAGCCCATCGTCATCCCAGCGCCGCAGCCAGCCCTGTGGGGTCACGCCGATCAGGGCGTCATCAAACGCCTCGGCCAGGGCCGGGCTGATCTCTTGAGCCACGGGCCCCAGATGCACGATGGGGGCCTTGCGCCAGGCGAGAGGTAGCTGTTCCGGCGTAAGCAGGGCCGCCACCCCACGCACATATTGCTTGCGCGCCCGCCCCAGATAGATGTTCTCGAAAATGGTGGATTGCGGGCTGGGCTGCACCTGCACCCACACCGAGTTCTGCGGAAAGGGCTTGATGCCCGCGCCCACGCTGGTCAGCACGCCCACCTGCTTGCCCAGGTGTAGCGCCGCCAGCGCCGCATACGCAGCCGTGCCCCCCTGGCGATAGCCGCCCTCTGCGACCACGTCCCGGGTGACATGCCCGATCACGAGATATTCGGGAACCCGCTCAAACTTGGTCATCCAGGTATCACTTGGGCAGGATCTGGACTTTGCGCCGCTCGTCTTTGCCCGTGCTCTCGGTATAAACATCGGGGTCGTCGCGCAAGGCCAAATGGACGATGCGCCGCTCGTGAGCGGGCATCGGCTCCAGCGCCATGGCCTGCCCAGATCGTCGCACCTGGTCGGCCACGCGCCGGGCCAGTGAGCGGAGGGAATCTTCACGGCGCGTCTTGTACCCCTCGACATCCACCACCAGGTTGGGCCATGTCCCGATCCGGCGGCTGGTGATGAGCCGCGTCATGAACTGGAGGTCGCGTAGCGTCTCGCCGCGCCGCCCGATCAGGGCGCCCAGATCGTCGCCCACCACGTTCAGGATCAGGGGGCTGACCTCTTCGCTGGCCTCATCTAGCTTGCCGCCCCGATCCACCACCTCGACGGCCGCCAGGACGCCGATCTTGTCCAACAGGGTAGTGAGCACATCCTGTGCTACATCCAGCAGCTCGGGCGGATTCTGCTTGTAGACGGGGGCGTCCTCGTCTTCCTCTGCCTCATCCGGCTCTGGCGCGGCGCCCTGCTTGCCCGTGGGCGCGCTCTCGGCGGCGCGCATTTGCGCTTCTGCCGCTTCGTCGCTCACCGGCTGAACGGGCGGCTCACTCGCCTGCCTCTCCGGGGCCGCCGCCTTGGCGAGCCAGCTCACCCGCACACGCACCTCGCCCGTGCGCACCAGCCCCAAAAAGCTGCGGGTGCTATCGCTCAACACCTGGTACTCCAGCTCGCCAGCCGGGATCCCCAGGTCTCGGGAGGCGGTCTCTACCGCCTCTTCAACGGTCCTGCCTGCGTATTCAGCGCTATGCCTTGTTGAGCCTCTTTCGCGATCCATTTGCCGCCTTTTCTTTCCTCTTGGTACCGCCCGAAGGCGCTTCAACGCTCGGAATGGGAGGCCCCTCCAGCTTTTCCACCGCCCACTGGATGGCGATGCCCACAATGTTCGAGATCACGAAATAGATCGCCAACCCCGAAGAGAACTGGGTGGTGAAATACCCGAACATGAGCGGCATCATAAGCTGCATGGTCTGGTTCATCGAGGCCTGCTGCGAATCGGTGCTGGGCTGGGCCATCATCTTTTGCTGGAGCCAGGTCGTGCCCGCCACCAGAACCGGCAACACGATAGATGTCGGATCGGGCTCCGCCAGGTTCATGCCCAGGAAATAGCTCTGCAGCGGGACGATGTTCACCACTGCCGTGAACCCATGATAGACGTTTTTGCCCAGGTTCATCAACTCCAACGGCGTATCCGCCAGGATGCTATTGATGGCCTGGAAAAGCCCGAACCAGATGGGCAGTTGCACCAGCGTCGGCAGGCAGCCGGAGAGGGGGTTCACCCCGGCCTCACGATAGAGGCGCTGCTGCTCTGCCACCAGACGCTCTTTGTCGTTGGCGTACTTTTTCTGCAGCTCTTGCATCTGCGGCTGCACCGCCGCCATCATGCGCGAAGAACGGATCTGCTTCATCTGCAAGGGGAAGGTGATCAGACGCAGCACGATGGTGAACGCGGTGATGGCCACGACAAAGTTGCGGCCCAGATAGGCATAAAAGAACAGCAGGGCGTTCAGCAGGGGCCGGATAACGCCCTCGCTCCAGATGGTGCCCCAGCCGATCTGCGTGCCGGCGATGATGATGGCGCCGACAATGGCCCACGTCAAAAGGGACTTGCGGAGCTTTTTCGGGTCTACTTGCGGTGTATTGGTTGCCTGCACAGAATCTATCACCCTCCAGGGCTAGTTATCGCTGGCCGACGGATAGACCCACACTTCGGGGTTTCTCCGCTCCGGTTCCAGGGCGACAATCGTGCCCGTTGCACTCCCGACAAAGATCAAGTCATCCACGACGACAGGGGCCGAAAGAATGGGTCCGCGCCGCTCTGAGGCGGCGCCGCCATAGAGCAACTCGGCCTGGCCGGCGGCCAGATCCACCAGGTAGACGCGCTGATCGTCCGTACCCACCACGGCGCGCCCGTCATAGAGGGTGAGGCCGGCCCGCAGACTGCCTTCCAGCGCGATGGCGGGCCAGAGGGGTTGCCGATTCGACAGCGAATAGCCGTACAGCGTCCCTTTGAGCGAGGTAAAGTAGACACTATCCTCAATGACCAGGGGTTGCCCCCAGATCCAGCCATCCAGCCGCTCGGTCTGCCAGAGGATCGCGCCGGTCTCGGCATCCAGCACGTGCAGGCGGCTATCTACGCCGCCAGCCAGCACCAGGCCATTGGCCACCGTCACATCCCCCGGGATCGCCGCGCCTACGCTGCTGCTCCAGACCTGCTCACGCGTCTGCCGGTCAATGGCATAAACCGAATGATCCATGGAACCGATATAGACCCGCTCCTGATCCACGGCGGGCCGCCCCCAGATGCGCTCGCTCGTGCCAAAGGGGGCATCCCACACGGGTCGTAGGCTCTCCAGATCCAGGGCATAGACCTGATGGTCGGTGGCGCCAAAGTAGGCCACCCCATCGTAGACGGTCACGCCGCCGACGATGGCCTCGCCCACAGGATAGCTCCAGGCCACCCCTCCCGACTCGCGGTCCAGGGCGTAGAGAACCCCGTCGAACGATCCCACCAGCACGACGTCGCCGGCGATCACCGGCTGGCCGTACACTGCCCCCAGGGGCGTCTCGCGCTCGGCGTCGGCATCGCTGGCCTTGGGCAGGCCGCAGCCCACCGAGGACGTGGCGCCTGCCAACGGATAACGCCAGAGCAGGCCGCCGCCCTGGGCGGCATCCAGCGCCACAGCCTCTCCCGAGGCCAGGACAGCATAGACGCGGTCATTTTCCGCGGTCAGCACGGTCCAGCCCGCGTTGGCCGTTCCCCCACGGGCCGCGCAGCCGGTTGCCAGCAGCGCCAGAATCGCGACCAAGAGGAACTGAACCCCTCTTTGCCTCGGCATTTTGAACACATATCCTCCTACATACAACTGGGCGAACCGCCCCGCATGTCAGCCAACGCCCCCCCCCAAGCCATACGAAAGCCGGGCTCCTCGCGCTCGTATGCGCCCAGCGGCCAGGCGACCCTTTAGGGCACAGGGTCGTACCCGCCAGGGTGAAACGGGTGGCACCGCAGAATGCGCCGCACGCCCATCCAGACGCCGCGCACGATCCCGTATCTTTCCACCGCCTGGTACGTATACTCGGAACAGGTGGGGGCGAACCGGCAACTGGGAGGTAGCGCGGGAGAGATGAATCGCCTATAGAACGCCAAGAGACCCAGGACCGCACGTTTGGGCCAGGGCATGCCAATCACTCCATCCGCTCGCCAGCCGCCAAGAGCCCCGCGACGCCCAACAGGCGGGCCACCGTCTGCTCGATATCGGCATAGGCCGCCAGGCCAATCGGCTGGCGCGCAATCCATACCACATCCCAACCTGGAGCAACCAGGTCCTGTTGCATCCGCACCGCCTCGCGCATCTGGCGTTTGACGCGGTTGCGCGCCACCGCCTTGCCGATGCGCCTGCTTACGGAAAAGCCAAAGCGGCTGATCGGCAGGCCGTTCGGATGCTTGCAGACCACCAGCAGGGTCGCGCTCCAGCAGCGCCCCTGTTCACGCACGCGCTGGAACTCGGACGGTTTGCGGAGCCGCTGGGCCTTGGCTAACACCAAAAAACCGTATCTGGCGCTATCTGGCTTTGTTCTTGACCGTCAAGGTCTGGCGTCCCTTGGCGCGGCGGTTCTTGAGCACCTCACGCCCGCCACGGGTGAACATGCGCTTGCGAAAACCGTGTACACGCACGCGGCGGCGTTTTTTGGGTTGCCAGGTTCGCTTGGGCATCTCGTATACTCCTCTACTCCCCTTGGGAGAGACTCATCACACCGGGGACACACATCGGAGGATTATACGTTGCGCCAGCCGACGGTGTCAAATAGCTCCTGACTGGAACGGCGCCTTGCTATAGAGACAGGGCATAGACCATGCCCAGATCGCCATTGCCAAAATAGCCGTCAATGTACCCGCGAAAGGCAAACCCGCGCCTGGGCAGCAGGCTGATGGCCGGGTCGTTCTTGTTCTGCACCACCACCATCACGCCGTTCAGTTCGCTGCCACGCGCCCAGCGCTCGGCTCCCTCCAGCAACATGGCAGCGATGCCCCGGCGCCGGTACGGGCGGTGTACGGCCAGGTGGTCAATGGTCCCTTGCCAGGTTTGGCGTTGCACACCCATGCTCAGGTAGCCCAACACGACGCCCAGCTCCTCGGCCACCAAAAAGCAGCGGCTCTGCTGCCAGACCTGAAAGAGGTCCTCCTTGAGACGAGGGTCCTGCAACTCCATCGTGCGCGGGAGCCGCACCCGCCGAAAGCTGACCTGGATCTGGTCGGGCCGCACCGCCTCATCCATGTGCCAGATAAAGCCGGTGGTAAACGAGCTATCCAGGCGCTGGCAACGGTCAATATCGGCAATGGTTGCCGGGCGCACATGCATGCCGGGCTAGCGCCTTTCCTGCCGCACCCGCGTCCCGGGCACCGGCAGCGAGGCGAGCACCTCTTGCACCACGTCTCTGGTATCCACATTGCGGATGCGCGCCGATGGGCTGATGATGATGCGATGGGCCAGCACAACCTCGGCCAGCGCCTTGATGTCATCGGGGATCACATAGTCGCGCCCCTGGAGGGCGGCATAGGCCTGACCCGTGCGATAGAGCCCCAACGAGCCGCGCGGGCTGGCACCCAAGTACACATCGGGGTAATCGCGGGTGGCATGCACCAGCGCCACCAGGTACTCTTTGATCAGCTCATCCACATAGATATCCTTGACCTCTTCTTGGGCCGCCAACAGCTCGACCACGTCCACCACCTGCTCCAGCTCGTCCAGCGGGTGTACGTGCTGCTGCGCATCCAGGATGGCGACCTCTTCACGGGCCGTAGGGTGCCCCAGGGTGAGGCGCATCAAAAAGCGGTCCAGCTCGGCCTCGGGCAAGGGGAAGGTGCCTTCGTATTCGATGGGGTTCTGGGTGGCCAGCACCAGAAAAGGCTCCGGCAGCATGTAGGTGCGGTCGTCCACCGTCACCTGGCGCTCCTCCATGCACTCTAGCAGGGCCGACTGGGTCTTGGGGGTCGCCCGGTTGATCTCGTCGGTGAGCACGATCTGGGCCATAACGGGCCCGGGGCGAAAGACGAACTCGCGGGTCTGCTGGTTGAACACCGAGACGCCCGTCACGTCGCTGGGCAGCAGGTCTGGGGTGAACTGGATGCGCCGAAACGAGGCGCCGATGGAACGGGCCAGCGCCTTGGCCAGGACGGTCTTGCCCACGCCCGGCACATCCTCGATCAGGATGTGGCCCTTGCACAGCATCGCGACCACGGCAAGCTCGACGGCGCGCCGCTTGCCGATGATGACTTTTTCCACGTTGTCCATGATGAGGCCGGCAATATCTTGAATATGGCTCATGACTCCTCCGTAAGCGGTGACTCATTCCCCATCAAGATACACAAATCGGTAACTTATGTCAAAAGATTAGCGCCCGGACACGCCGCTCGGCGGCCCTCGATGGCAGCATTCATGGCCGGATCGAGGAACGCCTTGCCAGGGTAGCTTGAAGGAGCAGATTCCCTGTCCGGTACGATTGTCATCCGAGTTGACGGGAGCTGATCCGGGGCAATTGGCGGGGAAAACGGGAGTAAGGCGTCTATCAGGCCGGTCATAACACCAAGGCGACGCCTTTGCTGGCGTCGCCTTGGATCATCTCAGAGAGCGCGCGCTTGCGCTCAACGGGCACGCGGCCTGCGGCGCTCCGGGCGCACGGGCACGCTTTGCAGGGCCACGGTGGGGCACAGGCGCGAGGTGATATAGCCGGGCTCCACCGGCCTTGCCGTACCGATGACAGAGCGCCCGATCAATAACCGGGAAAACCTGCGCCAGAGCGCGGCAGGGGTCAAATGCTGTAGCCATGAGAAATGGGTCATAGCGCCTCCTTTGTGCCAGCATAGCATACTTGAGCGAGCAAGTCAACAATCGCCGATTCGCAGGATCCATGGGGGCAAGATCTGGAATCCCGTATCTCCAGGCCGCGAGTCTCCGCCATAGTGCCTAGATCGTGTACGCGTATTGACGTAGTTGACGAACCATGCTATAGTGTCGTTAGTTTCAGCAGTTGATTGCTGAAGCGCATTTACTCGATTAGGGGGAGGCTTTATATTTTCCTATGTATAGGAAAGTATTTGATGGGCTCTACGGGACTCTACCCCCTCTCTGTACCACGAATAGTTTCCTTTTCGTAGGAAACTACCTGTGGTGCGACTCCGCTCCCCCTCTTCTTGGGAACCCTCCGCGCATGTTGGCGGGTTCTTTTAGTCCCCCCACTCACAGGAAGGAGCAGCGCGTATAGAGACAGCTTGGTCTGCAATTGATTGTGACCGCACTGTCCAGATCGCGGCTCATGGTGAGCCGCGGCAAATGATCCCAATGGAGGATTCATGGATCTGAAAAAGCACACGCGTCGTGATTTCATCCGCCTGACCGGCCTCACTGCCGCCGGCGTCGCCGTTGCGGCCTGCACCCAGCAGCCTGAGGTGGTCGAGAAGATCGTCAAAGAGACGGTGGTCGTCGAGCAAGAGGTCGAGAAGCAAGTCACCGTCGTGGTCGAAAAAGAGGTCGTCGTCGAGCCTGAGGCGCCTCCCCCAAGCAAGTACAACGAGGCCCCCATGCTGGCCGAGCGCGTGGCCCGCGGCGAGCTCCCCCCCGTGGACGAGCGCCTGCCCGAAGAGCCCCGCGTCTGCCCCGTCTATGAGAGCATCGGTAAGTACGGCGGCACCCTGACCGTCGGCGACTTGACCATGAACCTCTCCGGCGGCGACTGCCACCAGTCCATGGGCGACTGGGGCTCCAACTGGGGCCGCATCTCCCACGACCTGACCTCGGCGCTGCCCAACGTCCTCAAGGGCTGGGAGATCAGCGACGACCTGACCACCGGCACCTACTATATGCGCAAGGGCATGAAGTGGTCCGATGGCACCCCGCTGACCACGGCGGACCTGGTCTACTGGTATGAGGACATGATGCTCAACACCGAGATCACGCCCCTGCCCCACCTGGACTTTCGCTGGGGCGGCGAGGTCATGAAGCTCGAGGTGATTGACGACTATACCTTCAAGATCACCCATGCCCAGCCCCACGCCCACTGGGAGCTGGTCAACGTGGCCCACTACTATGGCTTCTGGGGCGCGGACGCCACCTGGGTGCCCTCGCACTATATGAAGCAGTTCCACATCAAGTACAACGACAAGGCCAACGACCTGGCCAAGCAGGGTGGTTTTGACTTTTGGTACCAGTACCATGGTCGCATGAACAATGCGGGCCAGAACACCGAGCGTCCCACGCTGCGCGCCTACATCTCGCATCGTGACACGCCCCAGATGTCGTTCCACACCCGCAACCCGTACTACCATGCGGTGGACCCGGAAGGCAACCAGCTTCCGTACCTGGATGGCATCAACATGGACCGCGCCGCTGACCTCTCGATCATGGACGCCAAGATCGTGGGCGGCACGTACGACTTTTGCGCCTTCCAGATGCGCATCCTGTACTATGCCACCTACGCCGAAGGCGCGGCCCAGGCCAATGCCCACATCAAGCTCTGGCAGTCGGGCAAGGGCTCTGAGGTGGTCTACAATGTGAACTGCAACTGGCCCGACGAAGAGTGGCGCAACATCTTTTTCGATGATCGCTTCCGTCAGGCCCTGTCGCTGTCCATGAACCGGGCGGACATCAACAACGTCATCTATTTCGGCAATGCGTCCGAGACCCAGATGACCGTGATCCCCTCGTCCCGGCACTACAAGCCCGAGTATGCGGCAGCCTATGCCGAGTTCGATCTGGATCGGGCCAATGCCCTGCTGGATGAGCTGGGCCTGGAGTGGAACGCCGCCAAGACCCATCGCCTCTGGCCTGTGAGCAAGCAACCGATGGTCATCGCCTGGGACCTGGTCGAGACCGAGACCCCCAAGGGCCCCATCACCGAGCTGATCACCGAGTACTGGAAGGCCGTCGGCATCGAGATCCAGTGGAAGTCCATCACCCGCACGCTGCTGACGCAAAAGCTGGGCGCCAACGAGGAGCCGATGTCCCTGTGGCACGGTGACGAGACGGCTGACACGCTCTTCCTGCGTCGTCCCAAGTACTTTGCGCCGCTGGATGGCGACGAGAGCACCTGGGGCATCCTGTGGGGTCGCTGGTACAACACCAAGGGCGAGCAGGGCGAAGAGCCCCCGCAAGTCATCAAGGACCTCTACGTCTGGCTGGATGAGTACAACATCACCGACGACGACGAGCCGGCCCGCAAGGTGCTGGAGAGCCAGGCCGAGCATGTCTGGACCATCGGCAGCGTCGGCAATGCGCCTCACCCGCTGTTCTGCCGCAACAACCTCAAGAACGTTTCTGAGACGGGCGGCTTCTGGACGTGGGATAGCCTCTGGGTATTCCCCGAGTACTCGGAGCAGTGGTACTTTGAGTAAAAGGCCCCTGGACGCCAGACCCTAGACTGCGGTCTGCCCCGTCCAAGGCATCGTACATCGGACGGCCCCCGAGGGAGCGTATCCCTCGGGGGCCGTTCTCTGTGAACGGCCCACATGTAACCGGGAAGGGAAAGACCTCTGGGGCCGCGATGACCGGAACCGCTAGCCAAAGCGCAAGGGCGGGTGCGCGGGATCACATGGCCCGCAAGCGCAGCCTTCATGGCCAGATCGACGAGCTCACCGCCAGGGTAGCTCTACACGAGGGGATTCCCCGTCCGGGACGATTATCATTCGAGTTGAAGATGCCCATCTCCCCCATGCCAGCAAGGAAGAGATGGGGGGGGCAAGGGCCGCAGAAATCACCTCGCGATGCAGCGTTTGCGCGAATTGAGTGCGCCCCTACGCCAGCCGCGCCAGGTGCTCGCGAATGATGCCGCCCAGAATCTGAATGCCCTGGCGGATGATATCGGCGGGCACGCTGGCAAAGGTCATGCGGAAGGTGTTCTGCCCGCCGCCGTGGACGTAAAAGGGCGCGCCGGGCACAAAGGCCACCTTGTGGGCGGCGGCATCCTTGAGCATCTCGGCGGTGTCTATGCCCTCGGGCAGGGTCACCCACAGGAACAGGCCGCCCTCGGGCCGCGTGTAGCGCGCCTCGGAGGGAAAATAGTCGGCGATGGCCTGGCACATGGCGTCGCAGCGGGCGCTATAGGTGCTGCGGATGCGCTCCACCTGGTCATCCAACCAGTCACGCCGCAGAAACTCGTAGGCGATCATCTGCGAGAGGCTGCTAGAATGCAGGTCGGCCCCCTGCTTGGCCATCACGAGCTGCCCCGCCAACTCGCTGGGGCACACCACCCAGGCCAGGCGCAGCCCTGGCGCCAGGGTCTTGGAAAAGGTGCCGGCATAGATCACATTGGCGCGCTCGGGATCGCCTCCGTTGGCCGCCGCATCGAGGGCCGCCAGGGTGGGCAACGGCTCGCCGCTATAGCGCAGCGCGCCATAGGGATCGTCCTCCAGGATGGGCACGCCCGCCTCGCGGGCCAGGGCCACCACCCTTTGGCGGCGGGCCAGGCTGGTGGTGACGCCGGTGGGGTTCTGGAAGGTGGGCAGCAGATACATGAACTTGGGCCTATCCTGGGCCAGGATGCGCTCCACCTCATCCACAACCAGGCCCTCTTCATCCATAGGCGCCGTTACGTAGCGCGGGCCATAGGCGTTGAACGACTGCACCGCGCCCAAAAAGGTGGGGCTCTCCACCAGGACGGTATCGCCCTCATCTATAAAGAGGCGCCCGATCAGGTCCAGGGCTTGCTGGGAGCCGCTGACGATGACGATATTCGCGGCCTGGGCGGGGATGCCCCGCGCCGCCATCTGCCCGGCCAGCGCCTCGCGCAGCAGCGGCAGCCCGTCGGTGAGGCCATACTGGAGCGCCTCGCGAGGGTGCTCGGCGAGCACCGTCTCGCAGATCAGGCTGATCTGCTCCAGGGGGAACAGCTCGGCTTCGGGCCAGCCCCCGGCAAAGGGGATGATATCGGGCGATTGGGCGACCTTGAGAATCTCGCGGATGGCCGAGGTCCCCATCCGTTCGAGCCGTTGAGCATACAGCGCAGACCAATCCACAGCCATGCTATCCTCCCGCACAAAAAAAGGAGCGAGGCGCGTGGAACGCTCCACCCGCCTCGGTGTGGGCCGCATCACGCCTGGATGCAGCCGAATTGCGGCCACTATAGGCCCGATGCCCTGGGCTGTCAATCCGAGGGCGGTTCTGCACCAGGGCGTGTTCAAGGTTGGTCTTATGTATAGTGGCGCGGCAAAGCTGATCTCTGGCTCGCCGCAATGCCCTCATCCCCCAAGCCACAGGAATAGCTCGCTCAAGAAAGGACACCCCCTTCTCCCACAACTTTGTGGGAGAAGGGGGCAGGGGGATGAGGGCCACCGATCGCAAAAAGGCAAAAAAGGCTGTCTTTCATAACATGGGCTTTGACATCGCCCTGGCTTCGGCCAGCGAGGCCAACAGGATGCCCAGCATGATCAGCGGCCCGCCGATGTAGGTCAACGATGAGGGCGCCTCGCGCAATACCAGGAATGCCAGGGCCGTCGCGCCGATGGGCTCCCCCAAGAGGGCCACCGTCACCAGGATCGGGCTAAAGCGCCCCAGGGCCCAGTTGAAGGCCGAGTGGCCCAGGATCTGGGGCACCAAGGCCAGCAGCGCCAGGGTCGCCAGGGTCTGGGGCGCATAGCCCAGGAGCGGCTGGCGGGTCGCCAGGCACACCAGCAGCAACAAGAGCCCGGCCAGGCCGTAACAGGGCCAGACATAGGCCCAGGTGGAGAGGCGACGGCGCACCACGCGCCCCAGCAGGATATAGGCCGAGCCTGCGACCGCCCCCAGCAGCGCCAGGGCGTTGCCCAGCAGGGCCCGGCCCGAGAGGGCCAGATCGCCATAGCTGACGATGACGCTGCCGGCGACGGTGAGGCCGATGGCCAGGGCCGTGCGCCAGCCCACCCGCTCTCGCAACAGGAAATGGCTGGCCAGCCCCACAAAGATCGGGTTGGTGGAGACCAGGATCACCGAGCTGGCCACGGTGGTCAAGGAAAGCGAGTAGAGCCACGCGCTAAAGTGCAGGGCCAGGGCCAAGCCCGAACCCATCAGAGCCAATGCCTCGCGGCGGCCCAGCAGATGCGCCTCGCGGCGCAGGCGCGGCCAGGCCACCGGCGCCAGAAAGAGGGTCGCCAGCAGCAGCCGCCAGGCGCCCACCGCCAGGGGCGGCGCCTCGGCCCCCGCCAGGCGGATCAGGATCGAAGCGGTGGAGACGGAGAGGACGCCCACCAGCAGAATGCCGTACTCGTACGGGCGGTGGCCCGGGGCCATACCTTGTTCAATCTGTTCACCAGCAGCCACGGCCGCCTCCCTGTGGATCATTACGTGGGGCGCATGTTAGCCGGGGGAGGGGAGCGTGTCAAAGGGGGGTGATCGCCCCTCGATTGGTCCGCCTCCCCAACTATGCTACAATCCCCCTGCCCATGAGCACACCCAAAGCAGCAGGGAGATACAGCCCCCATGCGACGCTCGAAACGCTACGCCCTCTTGGATGAACGCCCCATCAACCAGGATTCCTTTGTCCACGAGTGGCCCGAGGTCGGTCTGATCGTCAGCGATAGCCCCCTGGACCCCAAGCCGGGGCTGGCGCTGCGCCAGGGTCGCGTGGTCGAGATGGATGGCGCGCCCCGCGAGGAGATGGACCTGCTGGACCTCTTTATCGCCGACCATGCCCTCGATTTGGCCGTAGCACCCGTGGCCATGAGCACCCCCTCCGAGGCCATCGCCCGCATGTTGGTGGACGTGAACGCGCCCCGCGCCGAGATCATCCGGCTGGCGGCGGGCTGCACGGCGGCCAAGCTGGTCGAGATCGTGAGCCACCTAAGCGTGCTGGAGATGATGCTGGCCCTGGCCAAGATGCGGGTGCGCCGCACCCCGTCCAACCAGGCCCACGTCACCAACCGCAAGGAGCACCCGGCCCTGCTGGCCGCCGACGCCGCCGAGGCCGCCCTGCGAGGATTCGCCGAGGTGGAGACCACCGTGGGCGTGGCGCGCCATGCCCCCCTGAACGCCCTGGCCATCCTGGTGGGCAGCCAGGTGGGGCGGCCCGGCGTCCTCACCCAGTGCGCTGTAGAAGAGGGCGTCAACCTGCGCCTGGGCTTCAAGGGGCTCACCAGCTATGCCGAGACCCTCTCGGTCTATGGCACGGCGGGCGCCTTTGTGGATGGCGACGACACGCCCTGGTCCAAGGCGTTCCTGGCCTCCGCCTATGCCTCGCGAGGCGTCAAGACGCGCTTTACCTCCGGCACCGGCTCCGAGGCCCTCATGGGCCACAGCCAGGGCCGCTCCATGCTCTACCTAGAGGCGCGCTGCCTGCTGGTGACCAGGGGGGCGGGCAGCCAGGGGGTGCAGAACGGCTCGATCAGTTGCGTGGCCCTGCCCGAATCGTTGCCCGGCGGGGTGCGCGCCATCCTGGCAGAGAACCTGCTGGCGGCCATGCTCAACCTGGAGGTCGCCGCCGGCAACGACGCCCTGGCCAGCCATTCCGAGATGCGCAAGACGGCCAAGCTGATGTGCCAGTTCCTCCCCGGCGCCGATTTCGTCCACTCGGGTTTCGGGGCCATCCCCCGTTACGACAACCTCTTTGGCGGGGGCTGTTTCGATACCAGCGAGTATGACGACTATTACGTGATCCAGCGCGATATGCAAGTGGACGCGGGCATTCACCCCATCCGCGAGGAGGAGGCCCTGGCGGTGCGCGAGCGGGGCGCCCGCATCTTGCAGGCCGTCTATGTCCAACTGGGCCTGCCGCCCATCACCGAGGACGAGATCCAGGCCGCCATCACCGCCAACGACAGTCGCGACATGCCTGATCGGGACGTGGCCGAGGACCTGGCCGCCGCCGATCTGTTCTTGCGCGACGAGCGCACCCTGCTGGACGTGGCGCGCGCCCTGGATGCCGCCGGCCACGCCGAGATCGCCGAGCACCTGCTGGAGCTGGCGCGCCAGCGCGCCCTGGGCGACTATTTGCAGCCCGCGGCCATCTTTGACGAGGGTTGGCACGTGCGCAGCGGTATCAACGACGCCAACGACTATCAAGGCCCCGGCACGGGTTACCGGCTGAGCGGGGAGCGCTGGCAGCGGGTGCAGGCTATCCCCCAGGCCACGCCCCCCGCCGACTATTTGCAGGGCCAGGGCGAGCGCCCGGCCCAGCGCCTGGCCGAGTTGGGGGCGGCCCACAAGGGCGCCGGGGCCGAGGTGCTTATTGCCGTGGGGCCCGCCTATGGCCGCGCCCTGACGGAGACCATCGGCGGCCTGCCCCACGAGGCCGTGCTGGAGGCCCTGCTGAGCGGCATCGCCGAGGAGGGGCTGGCAGCGCGCATCGTCAAGGTGCACCACACCGCTGATTGCGCCTTTATCGGCTATGCCGGGGCCCAGCTCAGCGGCTCGGGGGTGGCCATCGGCCTGCAATCCCGGGGCACCACGGTGATCCACCGCGCCGACCTGGCCCCGCTGAACAATCTGGAGCTCTTTCCCCAATCGCCCAATCTCACCCTGGAATCGTATCGCCAGATCGGGCGCAACGCCGCCCGCTACGCCCAGGGCGCCAAGGTGCAGCCCGTGCCGGTGCGCATAGACAACTGGGTGCGCCTGCGCCTGATCGTCAAGACCATGCTCTTGCACCGCCGCGAGCTGGAGCAGGTGGAGCCCCAGCGCGCCCCCACCGAGCTGCATTTCGACTGGGAGCCGGAGGTCTAGCATGAGTGAGAGCCAGCGCGCCGGCCGCTATCCCCTGGGCGAGGGCGACCGCGCCCGGATCAAGACCCCCACGGGGCGGCCTCTGGCGGAACTCACACTGGAGGCGCTGCGGGCCGGGCAGGTGGGCGCCGGGGACCTGGGCATCCACGCCGATACCCTGGGCGAGCAGGCGGCCATCGCCGAGGAGGCCGGGTTCCCCCAGTTGGCCGCCAACCTGCGGCGCGCCGCCGAGCTGACCCGCATCCCCAACGATACCGTACTGGCCGTGTACGAGGCGCTGCGGCCCTACCGCGTAACCTATGAGCGGCTGCTGGCCCTGGCCGACGAACTCGAGACGCGCTATGATGCCATCGAGAACGCGGCGCTGATCCGCGAGGCTGCCCAGGCGTACCGCGAGAGCGGCCTGATCTAGTTTGAACGCGCAAGGAGGCGACATGTCTGTCAAGAGTCTATCCCTCAACGGGTCCTGGCTGCTCTATCGTGAGGGCCAGGGCGAGCCCCTGCCCGCTACAGTGCCCGGCTGCGTGCACACCGATCTGCTGGCGGCGCACCAGATCCCCGATCCCTTTTTCCGCGATAACGAGCTGGACGTGCTCTGGGTCGGCGAGACCGACTGGACCTACCGGCGCACCTTTCATGCGCCCAGCTCCTTTCTGGCGCGGGAACGGGTCATGCTGCGCTGCCTGGGGCTGGATACCATCGCCACGGTGCGGTTGAATGGCGTGGCCCTGGGCCAGGCCGATAACATGTTCCGCGAGTGGCGTTATGATCTCAAGCCGGTGCTGCGGGCCGGCGAGAACGAGATCGAGATCGCCTTTCGCGCCCCGATGAGCTATGTGCGGGAAAAGGCCGAGGGCGCCCGCTACCTGCCCGCCTGGGGCGTGGGCCACCACAAGCTGGATGGCGGCGGCTGGATCCGCAAAGAGCCCTGCAACTTTGGCTGGGATTGGGGCCCCATGCTGGCCACCTGCGGCATCTGGCGCGAGATTGAGGTCCTGGGCTATGACACCGCCCGACTGGAGGACGTCCACATCTTGCAGGATCACACCCCCGCCGAGGGCGTGGCCCTGGCGGTGCGCGTGGCCGCCGAAACCCTGGATGACGAGCCCCTCAGGGCCGAGGTGACCGTGGCGCTGGACGGCGAGACCGTCGCCCGGGGCCTGGCGCCCCTGGCCGAGGGCCAGGGCGTGGTGGAGCTGCTGGTGGAGAGCCCCCAGCTCTGGTGGCCCAACGGCATGGGCGCCCAGCCCCTCTACCAGGTGCGGGTCGAGCTGCTGGATCGCGATGGAGAGGCGCTGGATAGCGTGGCCAAGCGCATCGGCCTGCGCACCCTGGAACTGGTGCGCCAGCCCGACGAGTGGGGTGAGTCGTTCCATTTTGCCGCCAACGGCGTGCCCTTTTTCGCCAAGGGCGCCAACTGGATCCCCGACGACGTGTTTGCCACACGCCTGACCAAAGAGCGCTATGCCCGCTCGCTGCAGGACGCCGTGGATGCCAATATGAACATGCTGCGCGTCTGGGGCGGCGGCATCTATGAGCAAGAGATGTTCTACGACCTGTGCGACGAGCTGGGCCTGTGCATCTGGCAGGATTTCATCTTTGCCTGCGCCACCTACCCGGCCTTTGATCCCGACTGGATGGCCAACGTCAAGGTGGAGGCGGAGCAGAACGTGCGGCGCATCCGCCACCATGCCTGCCTGGCCCTCTGGTGCGGCAACAACGAGCTGGAGCAGGGCCTGGTGGGCGAGGAATGGACCGACCACACCATGAGCTGGGCCGATTACAAGCCGCTCTTTGACGAGATGCTGCCCGAGATCGTGGCGCGGCTGGACCCCCAGACCGACTATTGGCCCTCCAGCCCCCACACGCCCGTGGGCGACCGCTACAATTTCAACGATCCCACCTGCGGCGACGCCCACCTGTGGAGCGTGTGGCACGGCAAGATGCCTTTCGAGTGGTATCGCACCTGCGAGCACCGCTTTAACAGCGAGTTCGGGTTCCAGTCCTTCCCCGAGCCCCGCACCACCTATGCCTATACCGAGCCGGGCGACCGCAACATCACCAGCTTTGTGATGGAGCACCACCAGCGCAGCGCCATCGGCAACACCACCATCATGTCCTATATGTGCGATTGGTTCCGCCTGCCCAAATCCTTCGAGATGACCCTCTGGCTAAGCCAGATCCTGCAGGGCATGGCGATCAAGTACGCGGTGGAGCACTGGCGGCGCGCCATGCCCCGGGGCATGGGCACCCTCTACTGGCAGATCAACGATTGCTGGCCCGTGGCGTCCTGGTCATCGGTGGATAGCTATGGCCGCTGGAAGGCGCTGCACTATATGGCGCGCCAGTTCTATGCGCCGCTGCTGGTCTCTGGCGTGGAGGATACCGTCACCGGCCAGGTAGAGATCCACGTCACCAGTGACTTGCAGGATGGGTGTGCAGGCATCGTGCGCTGGCGTTTGACCGATGTGCGCGGCAAGGCGCTGGGCGGCAAGGCGCTGGACGTGAACATCCCGCCGCAAAAGAACAGCCTGGCCGCCACGCTGGACCTGGGCGTGCACCTCAAGACCCACGGCCCGCGCGGGTTGCTGGTCTGGCTGGAGCTGGAAGTGGATGGCGAGATCGTCTCGACCAATCTGGTGACCTTTGCCCGACCCAAGCACCTGCCCCTGGAGCAGCCCAACCTGAGCGCCCAGGTGGAGGACCTGCACGATGGCAGCCTGCGGGTAACCCTGTCGGCGGAGCGGCCCGCCCTGTGGGCCTGGATCGAGCTGCGCTATGCCGAGGCGCGCTACTCCGATGCCTTTGTACACGTGGCGCCGGGGCATCCGGTAGAGATCGTGGTCACGCCTGAGCAGCCCTTGAGCGCAGAGGAGCTGCGCGGCCAGTTGCAGCTCTACTCGCTGGTGGATACCTTTGAGGCCTGAACGCCAATAAAGGAGGGGCATAGCGTGCTATGAGGCATAGCGTGCTATGCCCCTCCAATCCAGGCCTGCTACTACTGGTGCCAGGCCAGGCTGCCGTAGGTCTCGCGCAGGTAGGCCAACTCCTCGGGCGTCAACTCGCCCGAGAGCACGTCCTCCACGTTGGCCCGTAGATGGTCGGGGTTGCCCGTGCCCACCAGCATGGTCGAGACGGCGGGGTGGGCGGCGGCGAACCGGTAGGCCACCCGGGTCACATCGGCGGTGGGCTCGCTCACCCGGCCCATGCCCAAAGGGTCGCTCACCTCGGGGCGGGGGATATCCAGCCAGCCCTCGTCAATGAAATGGTTGATGCGGCTGACCGCCTCCTCGGGCGTGCGCAGCGACATGCGCACCGGCCCCATGACGAACACCCCCACATTGCGCTCCTGGGCCATGGGAAAGACCTTGCCCTCGGCAAGCTGGTTCAAGAGGCCATAGTGGATCATGAACGTGTCGAACAGGTCATCCTCCAGGGCCGTCTCCAGCATCTCGTGGTGTACGTCGGTGCCCATGGTCTCGGTGATGCCGATGTGGCCGATCTTGCCCTGGCGCTGGGCCTCTAGCGCCGCCGGGTAAAAGCGATCAACGATGGAGCGATACTGCTCCGGCGCGATGCCGTGATACTGGAGCACCTCGATATGGTCGGTGTGCAGGTAGCGCAGGCTGTTCTCCAGTTGCTCGGTGAACGCCTCGGGGCCCGCGTCCGGCGCGATCCGCCCCGGGTTGAACTTTGTTGCCAGGATGTAGCGGTGGCGGGGGATGCCCTGCAACGCCTGGCCCAGCAGCATCTCGCTCTCGCGATAGGCGGGTGAGGTGTCAAAAATGTTGATGCCCAGGTCCAGCGCGGCGTGCACCACGCGGAACGACTCAGAGGGGGCGCGGCCCGTGGCTTGGCCCAGTTGCGAGGGCCCGCCCGTGCCCAAGCCTACCAGCGAGACATCCAATCCGGTGCGGCCTAGCTTGCGATAGCGCATGGGAACTGCTCCTTGTGAACGAGGTCTGGGTGCTCTATGCGCCCAGTGTACCAGAGCCAGAGCGCGGGCGCCAGCGAATGCGCGTGCCCTGCCGCCCCTTTTGTGTTACCATGCCCCGTGTCGCCATCATGCCTACAAGGAGGCAGCTCTCGATGGATCTGCGTCATCGGCCCCAATACCATTTCCTGCCCCTGGCCAACTGGATGAACGACCCCAACGGCCTGATCCAGTGGAAGGGCGTCTATCACCTCTTTTACCAGTACCACCCCAACTCGGCCAACTGGGGGCCCATGCACTGGGGCCATGCCACCAGCCGCGATCTGGTGCACTGGGTGCACCAACCCATCGCCCTGGCGCCCACGCCGGGCGGCCCCGACAAGGACGGCGTGTGGAGCGGCTGCGCCGTGAACCGCGACGGTGTGCCCACCCTGGTCTATACCGGCGTGCGGCCCGAGGTGCAATGCCTGGCGAGCAGCGACGACGAGATGATCGTGTGGCGCAAATCGCCGTGCAACCCTGTCATCGCCGGGCCGCCCGAGGGGCTGGAGGTCACCGGCTTTCGCGATCCATGCGTGTGGCGCGAGGGCGACGGCTGGTATATGGCGCTGGGCTCTGGCATCCGGGGACGGGGCGGCGCGATCCTGCTGTATCGCTCGCCCGATCTGGAGCGCTGGGAGTACCTCGGGCTCTTGTGCGAGGGCAAGATCGAGGAGACGGGCCACAACTGGGAGTGCCCCAATTTCCTGCCCCTGGGCGACCGGCACCTGTTGCTCTTTTCACCCGAGCCCTTTCGCCAGGCCCACTATTTCACGGGGCGCTATGCCGATCATCGCTTTACGCCCCAGCAGCACGGCCTGCTGGATCACGGCGGTCTCTACTATGCGCCCCAGGCGTTCATTGACGAAAGCGGGCGGCGCATCTGCCTGGGCTGGCTGCTGGAGGGGCGCAACCAGGAGGCTACCCTGGCCGCCGGCTGGGCGGGGGTGCAATCTCTGCCCCGCGAGCTATCCCTGGCCGCCGATGGGAGCCTGCGCCAGCGCCCCGTGCCCGAGCTGGCGAGCCTGCGCCGGGAGCATGTGCGCGTGCAGCCCGGCGCCATCGAGGGCCTCATGCCCCTGGCGCCGGTGCGCGGGGCCTGCCTGGAATTGAGCGCCGAGCTGGACCCCCAGCAGGCCCAGACGGTCGGCCTGGCCGTGCGGCGCAGCCCCGATGGCGCCGAGGGCGTGACCATCTCTTACGAGGCGGCTCGGCAACAACTCGTGGTCGATTCACGCGCCGCCAGCCTGGCCCCCGAGACCGAGGGCCGCTTGGCCGAGGCGCCGCTGGATTTGCAGGGCGAGCCCCTCTCTCTGCGCGTGTTCCTGGACGAATCGGTGATCGAGGTGTTTGCCAATGAACGGGCCTGCCTCACGGCCAGGGTCTATCCCACCCGCGAGGATAGCATCCAGGTGGCCTTGGTGGCATCCGGCGGCTCGGCGCGGCTGCTGGCACTGGACGCCTGGCGCATGGATGGCATCTGGAAGAGCAGCGGTTGTTAGCGGGGCGGCGCCCCGGAGAGTAACCAAAGGAGCGAATGCGATGAGTCCGAACGTACAAGTCTGGTTTACCTCGGAGGACGCGGAGCAACATCGCCTCAGCCGCCAGCCCGACCTCGTTGCGACGCCGGTGAGCGTTGCCCCGGCTGAGGCGGCCCGCCTGGACCCGTCGCAACGCTACCAGTCCATCCTCGGCATGGGCTCCTCCTTTGAGGAGGCCAGCGTCTATCACCTGATGCGCATGGCGCCCGAGCTACGCCGCCGCGTGCTGCGCGACCTGGTGCACCCCCAGGAGGGCATCGGTTGGAACTTGATGCGCATCTGCTTTGGCGCCTCGGACTTTACCTCGGCGCCCTACTACTCTTACGACGACATGCCCCCCGGCCAAAAGGACCCGGAGCTGGCCCATTTCAGCATCCAGAAGGACATTGACCTGCACATCCTGGAGGTGCTGCACGAGGCGCTGGCCATCAACCCGGAGCTGCGCTTTTTCGCCTCACCCTGGAGTCCCCCCGGCTGGATGAAATCCAACGATAGCATGTGCGGCGGCCACCTGCTGCCCGGGTATTACGCCACGGCGGCCCGCTACTATCGCATGGCCATCCAGGCCTATCAGGAACAGGGCATCCCCATCCACGCCTTTACCCTGCAGAACGAGCCCATGTTCCCACATCCGGGCTACCCCACCTGCTACTATAGCTGGGAGGATCAGCGGCGCCTGCTGCTGGAGGTGCGCGAGGAGTTTGACCGGCACAACCTCGAGACCGAGATCTGGATCTTTGACCACAACTTTGCCGAGGCCATGACCGTTCCGGGGCGCATCCTCGGCGATCCCAAGGGCTATGCCGCTACCGACGGCGTCGCCTTTCACGATTACGAGGGCGAGCCCTCCGAGATGGGCGCCCTGCATCGCGACTACCCCGACAAGCCGGTCTATATGACCGAGCACTCGACCTGGGGAACGCGTGGCATCGAGCGCATCCTGCAATACCTGCGCAACGATTCGCGCAGCTATAGCGCCTGGGTCACCTGCCTGAACGACGTGCAAGAGCCCAATCCCGGCCCTCACAGTTGCAGCCCAACGATTGTGACCGTCAGCCGCCTGGACCCCAATGAGGTCTGGTATATACCCGAGTACTATATGCTGGGCCAGATCACCCGCTTTGTGCGGGCCGGGGCCCGGCGCATCGCCTGCGATCCTGGCTCGCCCGCGACGCTGACCCAGGCCGCTTTCCAGAACCCCGATGGCGAGATGGTGGCCATCGTGGTGAACCAGACGCAAGAAGCCCGTGCGTGCATCCTTGCCTGGCCCGGCTGGCTCGTGCGCGCCGCCATCCCGGCCAAGACCGTCGCCACCCTGGCCTGGGGCGGGGGCGCGTAGGCCCAGGTACGACAAACGGGCCGACACCATAAGGCGTCGGCCCGTCTTGCGCTCGGAGTGGGCAATCAGGCCCCCGGCGCAGCCGCCTCGGCGGGCTCGAACATCCCCTCTTGGCGGCGGAACTGGCTCATGTACAGCTCGCGATAGACTCCCTCGTGCGTCAACAGCTCCGTATGAGTGCCCCGCTCGACGATCTGGCCATCCTGGATGACCAGGATCTGGTCGGCCTTGCGGATGGTGCTCAGCCGGTGGGCGATCACGACGCTGGTGCGCTCGGACATGAGCTTGTCCAGCGCCTCCTGGATCAAGAGCTCGGTGCGGGTATCCACCGAACTGGTGGCCTCGTCCAGCACCAGGATCTTGGGCGAGTTCAGGATCGCCCGCGAGATGGCGATCATCTGGCGGTGGCCCTGGCTCAGGTTTGAGCCGCGCTCACCCACCTGGGTCTGATAGCCCTCGGGCAACCGCCGGATGAACCCGTCCGCATTGGCGACGCGCGCCGCCTCCATCACCTCTTCATCCGTGGCGTCCAGTCGCCCGTAGCGGATATTCTCCATGATAGTGGACGAGAACAGGTAGGTATCCTGGGGCACCATGCCGATGGCCTCGCGCAGGGTGGCCTGGGATACATCCCGGACATCGCAGCCGTCAATGCGGATGCTGCCGCTCTGGACGTCATACAGGCGCAACAGCAGGTTCACAAAGGTCGTTTTGCCCGCGCCGGTGGGTCCCACCAGCGCGATCATCTGCCCCGGCTCGATCACGGCGTTGACATGATCCAGAACGGGCTCGTCCTCCTTGTAGCGGAAGGAGACGTCCTCATACACGACGCGCCCTTCCAGCACGCTGGGCAGGCAGCTTGGGTCGGGCCGATCCTTGACGCTCTGCTCGGTATCCAGCAGCTCGAAAATGCGCTCCGAGCCCGCGATGGCCGATTGCATCTGGCCCCAGAGGTTGGCCATCTCGCGGATCGGGTCGTAAAAGCGCCGCACATAGTTCAGGAACGCCACAATAATGCCCACGCTCACCAGCGGCGGGTCAAAGCCCAGCACCAGATAGCCCCCGAACCCGATCACCACCGCCGCCGCCACGGTGCTGAGCACATCCAGCACGGGCATAAAGAGCGCGCTGATCGTCTCGGCGTTGACCACGGCGTTGCGGTTGCGCCGGTTTACCTCGCGGAACTCACCGATGGTCTCGTTCTCGCGGGCAAAGGCCTGCACCTCGCGGATGCCCGAGATGTTCTCCTGCAACTCGGCGCTGACGGCGCCGATGGTCTTGCGGGTCTCGCGATAGGCGCGGCGCACCCGCCCCGAAAAGTAGGCCGTGGCCGCCAGGATCACCGGCAGGATGGCAAAAGAGGCCAGGGCCAGCCGCCAGTTCAGGGCGAGCATGGCGATCACGATGCCCACCAGGCTCAGGCTCATGCGCAGGATGCGCATCAACCCCTGGCCGAACATGTCGTTGATCACCTGGGTGTCGTTGGTCAGGCGGCTCATCAGATCGCCCGCCTGGTGTTGGTCAAAGAAATCCAGCGAGAGGAGGTGGAGCTGGTCCAGGATCTGGGCGCGCATGGTCAGCAGCACTCGCTGGCTGACGCGCACCATCAGCCGGAACTGGGTCACGTTCAGCACCCACGAGATGGCATACATCGCCAGCAGGGTCAACATGGCGATGGCCAGCCCAGAGGCGCGGCCGGCATCCGGCCCCACCAGCCAGCCCAGCCAGAAGGGCATGCCGCCCTCGGGCAGGGCGATGAACTGGTCAATGGCAACGCCGATCAGGTACGGGGCGGCCAGATCGGTCAGGGTGCCCAGCACCAGCAGCACTGCGATGGCGATCAGGCGATGCTTGAAGGGACTGAAATAGGGGGCCAGACGGCGCAACACTTGGCCCACGTCCTGCGGCTTTTGCACCTCGAGGGCGCCCGGACGTCTCATGGGGTAACCTCCCGGGTGATTTCGGCCTGCTGTAGCAGGTAGCGGTCGTCCTGCAACTGCGAGGAATAGATCTCGGCATACAGCTCGCTGCTGCGGATCAGCTCTTCATGGGCGCCACGGGCCACAATGCGCCCCTTGTCCAGCACCAGGATCTGGTCGGCGTTCAGCACCGTCGCCACCCGCTGCGCCACGACGATGCTGGTGCGCCCCTGCATCAGGTGGTCCAGCGCCTTTTGGATGCGAAGCTCGGTGGCCAGGTCCACGCTAGAGGTGGCGTCATCCAGGATCAGGATGGCCGGGTTCAGCAGCAAAGCGCGGGCGATGGCGATGCGCTGCTTTTGCCCGCCGGAGAGGTTGACGCCACGCTCGCCCACATGGGTCTCATAGCCATCGGGAAAGCCGACGATGAAATCGTGGGCCTCGGCGGCCCGCGCCGCGCGCTCGATCTCTTCCTGCGTGGCCTGAGGGCAGCCAAAGGCGATGTTATCGCGGATGGCGCCATCGAACAGGTTGGTCTCTTGTAGCACGATGCCGATCTGGCTGCGCAGCGATTCCAGCGTCACCTGGCGGGTATCGTAGCCGTCTATACGGATGCCCCCCTCGCGCACGTCGTAAAAGCGCGGGATCAGGTTGATGATGGTGGATTTACCCGAGCCCGTGGTGCCCAGCAGCGCCAGGGTCTGCCCCGGCTCCACCTCAAAGCTCACGTCATCCAGCACCGGCTCGCCCCCCTCATAGTAACGAAAGGTGACGTGCTCAAAGGCGATGCGCCCCTGCACGGGCGGCAGCGCGATGGCGCCGGGTTGCTCCACCACCTCGGATTCGGCGTCCAGCAGCTCGAAAATGCGCACCGCCGAGGCTGAGGCGCTGGAGAGCATGGTGACGATGAACCCGATCATCAGCACGGGGAAAAAGGCCATGCCCAGATAGGTGGCAAAGGCCACCAGCTCGCCCAGTGTCAGGGTCTCGCCGATCACCTGCAGGCCACCCATCCAGTAGATCGCCAGGGTGGCGACATTCAGCACGCCAAAGATGGTGGGAAAGGCCAACGACAGGATGTTGTTGACGCGAATATTCAGGTCATAGAACTCGAGGTTGACCTTTTCATAGCGGTGCGCCTCGTGGGCCTCGCGTACGAACGACTTGATCACGCGGATGCCGGCAAAGTTCTCTTGTAGCACCGTGTTCAGGTCGTCGAGCTTGCGTTGCACCTCGCGAAAGAGCGGAAAGGCGGCCCTGGCAAAGAGGGCAAAGAGCGCCAGGGTGACGGGCACCATGATCAGCATGATCCGCGCCAGGCGCGCATTCAGGCTAAAGAGCAGCACGACCGAGCCGCCGATCATGAACACCGCCGAGAGCAGCATCACGGCGCCGTGCCCGATGAACCCCTGCACGCGATCCACATCCGAGGTGGCGCGGGTCAGCAGTTGGCCGGTGTGGATCTTGTCGTGATAGCTGAAGGAGAGAGACTGGATCTTGCCATAGACATCGTTGCGCATGTCAAAAGCCACGCCCTGGGCAGAACGGATGGCAAGGGCGCCTTGGCCGAACTGGAACAGCCCGCGCACCAGGGCCAGGCCGACCGCCACGATCGCCAAACGCCAGACCACGCCCATATCGCCCTGGGAGATACCCTGGTCTATGGCCATTTGCTGCAGGCGCGGCAGGAACAGCATGGCGCCCGCCGATAGGAACATGCTGAGCAGCGAGCCTAGAGCCAGGGGCCAATAGGGCTTGAGATAGCGAAAGGAGCGCAATAACTGTTTCACGACAACTCCTCACGAGGATTGGATCATAAAGGGGATGCAAGCCGTTGACGTCTACGCTTGCTTGTGGCAGAGGGCGCTATCCTCTCCATCCAGGGCGCGGCGCAGGGTATCCAGGCCGGCGATGATCTGGTCATATTCCACATCCGTCAGATCGCGCAGAGTCCGCTCGACCTGGATCTGGGCGACATGGCGGATGCGCTCCAACACGGCGCATCCCTGGGCCGTAATCTCGATTAGCACCCGCCGCCGGTCTTCCGGGTCGCGGCGGCGCGCCACCCAACCGCGCTCCACCAGGGTCGAGATCGAGTTGGACATGGTGGGCAGGCTGACCTCCAGTTTGGCGGCCAGGGCGCTGAGGTTGGCGGGCCCCTCGGTCAGGATCAGCAGGATACGAAAGTGCCCGGGGTCGGCCCGATCATCCACATGGCGCCAATCCGAGGCCAGCGCACGCATGATCTTGGGGATCACCTCGACCACGAGACCTGCCGCGCGCTGTTGTTTGTCAGACATCATTTAGCACCTCTAACAATTAGCAGACCTAATTGTACGCGCAGGCTCGTAAAGCGTCAAACCTGCAACCTTTTGACGTAAGGAGGGTCATATGTAGTGAGCACGTCGCCCATCGAGCGCCCATGGGGGCGCGGGGGCGTGTTTGTATCAATAGGAGGCCTGGTTCGCATGCGCATTCTGTTAGTCTATCCCGAGTTCCCCGATACCTTTTGGAGTTTCCGCCACGCCCTGCGTTTCATCCGCAAAAAGGCTTCGTTCCCGCCCCTGGGCCTGCTCACCGTGGCAGCGCTGCTGCCCGAGGAGTGGGAGAAGCGGCTGGTGGATCTGAACGTGCAGCCCCTCTCGCAGCGCGATCTCGAGTGGGCCGATTACGTCTTTGTGAGCGCCATGGTCGCCCAGCGCGAGAGCACCCATGCCCTGGTGGCCCGCTGCCGTCAGGCGGGCGTGCCGGTGGTGGCCGGCGGCCCGCTGTTCCTGGGCGAGTGGCAGGATTTCCCCGAGGTTGACCATTTCGTGCTGGGCGAGGGCGAGGTCTCGTTGCCGCCTTTCCTGGAGGACCTGGCGCGGAGCGAGGCCCGGCGCGTGTACGAATGCGAGGGCTATGCCGATATGCACGCCACGCCCACGCCCATGTGGGAACTGGTGGACCTGCGCCATTACTCCTCCATGTGCCTGCAATACTCGCGGGGCTGCCCCTTTGATTGCGAGTTCTGCAACATCACCGCCATGCTGGGGCGCCGCCCCCGTATCAAGACGGCCGAGCAGATCATCCGCGAGCTGGATGCCCTCTATGCGACAGGCTGGCGGGGGGGCGTCTTTTTCGTGGATGACAACTTGATCGGCAACAAGCGCGATCTCAAGGACAACATCCTGCCCGCCCTGATCCAGTGGCGCAAGAACAAGGTCGGCTATGCCTTTCAGACCGAGGTCTCCATCAACCTGGTGGATGATCCCGAGCTGACCAAGCTGATGGTGCAAGCCGGCTTCGATCGGGTCTTTGTGGGCATCGAGACCCCCGACGAAGAGGGTCTGGCCGAGTGCAACAAGGTGCAGAACCAGGGGCGCGACCTGGTGGAGGCGGTGCATCGCTTGCACCAGGCCGGGCTAGAGGTGCAGGGGGGCTTTATCGTCGGCTTTGATAGTGATACCCCCTCGATCTTTCAACGGCAGATCGAGTTCATCCAGAGCAGCGGCATTGTGACGGCGATGGTGGGGCTCTTGCAGGCGCCCTTTGGCACCCGCCTGTACGAGCGTATGCGCGAAGAGGGCCGGCTGGTGGGCGCTATCTCGGGCAACAACACCGACGATACAATGAACTTTGAGCCCAAGATGAGCCCCGATCTCTTGCACGAGGGCTACCGGCGCATCTTGCAGACCATCTATGCGCCCAAGTTCTACTATGAGCGGGTGCGCACCTTTCTCAAGACCTACAAGAAATCCGATATCATCCGTCCCCGGCTGGACTGGCAATACCTGGCCGCCTTTTTGCGCTCCATCGTGGCGCTGGGGGTCAAGGGGCAGGAGCGCTGGGAGTACTGGAAGCTGTTCTTCTGGACGCTCTTTACGCGGCCTCGCCTGCTGCCCCATGCGATCACCCTGGCGATTTATGGCTTTCACTTTCGCCTGGTGTGCGCCAGCTATGTCGGGCAAGGGGCATAGCCTCGCAGTTGCACAAAAACAGCGGGCCGGATGGCGTCATCCGGCCCGCTGTTTGTTGCACGCCCAACGGGGCGCAGCGGCTAATCCACGCGCACGAACCGGAACCCGATGCACGGCTCGGCGGGCGGATCAATGTCAATGATCGGCCTAAAGACCGCGTTCTGGACCTCGCGATAGTAGGCGTTGCGGGTGGTTGCCTGCCAGCCCCCGGCCAAATAGTCGTTCACCAACGACTCCCACACGTGGGGCTTGATATATACCCTGGATGTGATGGCCGCCTGGCCGAAATCCTCGTGCTTTTCATAGCAGACATGGGCCTCGGCGCTGCACGAGATCCAATTCACCGCGTCATATACGCGCACAAAGCCTTTCCAGTTGGCCGCGCCGCGCTGGGCATAACCCCAGTAGGCCTGAATCTGGGCCAACGATTGCGAGCGTGAGAGGAAACCGAGCTCGGCCTTGTACGTGTGTCCGTCCGATGCTTTGACGCGCACATCGCTGACCTCGTCGCCCTCGGGGTTGTCATAACGCGCAAAGATATAGTTGCTGCCCCACTCGCCGTTGTTCACCTGCACCGAGCTGAGCACCGTCACCGGCGCCGCCGTGGGAACGGGCGTGTTGGTGGGCGCCGGAACCCGCGTCGGCGGGATCGCCGTCGGGGGCGGCGTCTGCGTCGGCTCTGGCGTTTCGGTCGCCGTGGGCGTGGCTGTGGCGGGCGGCAGCGTGGCCGTGGCCGTGGCCGTCGGCGGCACCGGCGTTGGCGTGGGCGGCACGGGCGTGGCCGTGGCCGTTGGCGTGGCGGTGGGCGGCAGCGGCGTCGCAGAGGGGGTGGCGGTGCGGGTGGGCCGCGCGGGCAGGTCGCTCGCCTCGCCCCTGGCCGTCAGCCCGCCCTGGGCAGGGGCCGCCAGCCCCACCAGGTGCACGATCACCACCAGCCCCAGGATGACCAACGTAGCGATGCCGAGTATCGGCAGTCTCTTGTCCAAGATGCTCTCCTTTCCAATCATGGCGTCTGCTCTCGGGCGGCGCAACCGGTTGCCCGAGGGACAATGCCCATTCTACCCAACCCGCGCCCTGGCCGCAAAGCAGGCCCAGGCGTGCGCGCTACAGCTCGCCGCCCATCCCCACAAACGTGCGTCGGGGATACTGCTGGTAGGCATGAGCCGCCAGCGCCTCTTCGTCCAGCTCCACCCCCAGCCCCGGCCGCTCGGGCAGCGCGATATAGCTGTTCTCCGGCTTGAGCGGGTTGCGGGCGATCAGGGCGCTGGTGGCCTCGAAATTGCAGAAATACTCGGTGATGATGAAATTGGGCATGGTGGCCGCGGCCTGCACCGTGGCGGCCAGCCCCATGCTGGTGCTGTTATAGTTGTGGGGCGAGACGGCCACATAGTGGGGCTCGGCCATGGCCGCGATCTCTTTGAGCTCCAGGATGCCGCCGCAACTGCACACGTCGGGGTTGATGATATCCGCCGCGCGCGCCTCGAACACCGGCACGAAATCCGCCTTGCAGTAAAGGGTCTCCCCTGTGACGATGGGCATGGGCGCCTCGCTGCGCACCTCGGCCAGGGCGGCCACGTTATCCACAGGCACCGGCTCCTCGTACCAGTAGATGCCCAGGGGCGCGATCTCGCGGGCCAGGCGCACGGCGTGCATGGGGGCCAGCCGCCGGTGCCCCTCAATCAGCAGGTCCACATCGGGGCCCACCGCCTCGCGCACGGCGGCGATAGTATCCACAAAGGCGCGCTCGCCGGCGCGATCCACGTACAGGCGCCACGGCCCGGGGAAGGGATCGAACTTGAGCGCCGTAAAGCCCCGCGCCACGGTGGCGGCGGCCAGCTCGCCATAGGCCTCGGGGGTCTTGGCGCCGCCGTACCAGCCATTGGCATAGACGCGGATGCGATCGCGGCAGGGGCCGCCCAGCAGATTGTACACCGGCGCGCCCAGGGCCTTGCCCGCCAGGTCCCACATGGCCTGCTCCATGCCGCTCATGGCGCAATAGAGGTCCATAGAGCCCCGCAGCCCGGCAAAATCACGATAGACCGTGGTGGTGAAATACTTGATGGCAAAGGGGCTCTGGCCCACCAGATAGCGCGACAGCTCGTGGACATGGCGCTGGATGGCCACATCCCGATCCAACTGGGTGTAGCACTCGCCCCAGCCCACCAGGCCCTCGTCGGTTTTGATCTGGACAAAGAGCCAGTTCTTGCCGCCGATCATGCCGGCGGTGTGGCTCTGGGGGCTGACCAGATAGCTCTTGATCTCGGTGATGTGCATCTTGTGCTCCTGCTAACGGGTTGGTGATCCAGACCCGCAAGTTATGCGCCAAACGGGGCGGGGTGTCAAACCGTGGGCAGGGCGAGGACATGCGGCAACTGTTCAGAATTGAGGGGACGAGTTCCTGATTGACCAGGAAGTGATGCCAATATCCTGCAAACGGTGAGCACACAGCCTCGCTATGGACGCATACATGCGTCTGGCGTCAGTTCTGCCCATACGTGTTTAATGTGTGTTTCTATGGTTTTATGGTAGGGGGCGAGGGACGGTGGTTGCGCCACCGTTGGCCGCGCCTCTACAAGGCGGGCGAGACGCCCGCCCTCCACGGTTCGCTGCCGCCGTCCCCAACGTGTTGGCCTCTTTCCCCCCCAATTCTGAACTGATACGACGTGCGCCCTGGCCCTGTGGAAAACACCTGTGGATAACTCGCGTGTCCCTGTGGATAACCTGTGGGCAACCTGGGGAAAACGGGCCAACACGCTATGGACGTTTGCGTCTTGTCAAGTGGTGTAAAAGGTGCGCTCCCTTGCAGAGCAAAGTCCTATACTCGGTGTCTAGCGGATGGGCTCCAGGTGTAGTGGGGCGGCCAATAGCGCACGGAGCCGGGTACTGGACAAAGCAAGCTGCGCTTGCTTTGCAGGCGGGCGCCTCGCCCGCCCTCCCAACGCCCTGGCCCCGCCCCCGAATGCCTTGACGAGCTGGCTCCTACCCACTTGCGTAACTGAGGCGCCCCCCCCCTCGTGTTGCCGCCAAGACCACACCGAGAGGGCGGGTAGACAGGATCAGGAGAGGGGGATTTGGGATAACCCTATTTATCCCAAATGGTTATCCCCAAAATGGGTTCGTTTCGTAAAAAAGGCAGTTGACATGCGATACGCTCTGCCCTGGGGCGGGAGAGCTCCGAGGCGACCAGAGGGGCGGGCCTCGCCCGCACAGGCGAATTATAGCACATTTGTTCTATTAACACAAGGTTCTTGCCAGGGCCTTTTCAAGGTCGCAGTCATGGTAAAGCGAGCTGTTCCTGCTTTGCTGTGCCGGTCGCCCTCATCCCCGAATGCCTTGACGAGACCCCGCCTGGCGCCTAGAATCCGCTGCGAGATGGACGAGAGGAGGCGCACGACATGGACAACCGCCTGGCACTGCCGGAAGGGCCGTTTCAGCCGACCTGGGAGTCGTTGTTGGACTATCAGATCCCTCAATGGTACCAGGATGCCAAGTTTGGGATCTTTATCCACTGGGGGCTCTATGCGGCGGCGGCCTTTGGGAACGAATGGTACCCGCGCAACATGTATGTGCAGGGCACGCCCGAATATGAGCACCATGTGACCACCCACGGGCCGCAGGCCCGCTTTGGCTACAAGGACCTGATCCCCCTCTTTACAGCCGAGCGGTTTGACCCGGACCAATGGGCCGGGCTCTTTCGCCAGGCGGGCGCCAAGTTCGTGGTGCCCGTTGCCGAGCACCACGACGGGTTCGCCATGTACGATTGCGGCCTCTCGGATTGGTGCGCGGCCAAGATGGGGCCGCGCCGCGACCTGATCGGAGAGCTGGCCGAGGCGGTGCGCCGCCAGTGGCTCGTCTTGGGCCTTTCCAGCCACCGGGCCGAACATTGGTGGTTCTACGATGGCGGCATGCAGTTCGATTCGGATGTGCAGGACCCGCGCTACGCCGGGCTGTATGGCCCCGCCCAACCCCGCAGCACCGAGCCCCACGAAGCCTTTCTAGAAGATTGGTTGGCGCGCACCTGCGAGCTGGTGGACAAGTACCAGCCGCAACTGGTCTGGTTCGATTGGTGGATCGAGCAGCCCGCCTTTGCGCCCTACCTGCGTCGCTTTGCGGCCTATTACTATAACCGGGGCGCCCAGTGGCAGCGGGGTGTGGCCATCAATTACAAGCACGGCGCCTTTCCCGATGGCGCAGCGGTCTATGACGTCGAGCGGGGGCAACTGGCCGACATCCGCCCCCTGTTCTGGCAAACCGACACATCGGTCTCCAAGAACTCTTGGGGCTATGTGCAGAACCAGGACTACAAGACGGCCACCGCCCTGATCGGCGATCTGGTGGATATCGTCAGCAAGAATGGGGCCCTGCTCCTGAATATCGGGCCGCGCCCCGATGGCGTGATCCCCGAGCCGGAGCAAGAGATTCTGCTAGAGATGGGGCGCTGGCTGGCCCTGAACGGAGAGGCGATCTATGGCACGCGCCCCTGGCGCGTCTATGGCGAGGGGCCTACGGAGATAGTCAGTGGTTCCTTTGCCGATACCAAGCGCGCAGCCTTTGGCGAGCGGGATATCCGTTTTACCACCAAAGGCGATACCCTATATGCCATCGTCCTTGGCTGGCCCGCGCGCGGCGAGGTCACGATCCAGTCCTTGGGCGCCCACCTGAAACTGTACCCCCAGGCCATCGGCTCGGTCGAGATGCTGGGCGTTGCCGGGCCGCTCCAGTGGTCGCAGGGCGTGCGCGGGTTGCGCGTCAGGCTCCCTGCAGAGGCACCCTGCGAGCATGCGGTGGTGTTGCGCATCACGCCACGGGACCGGAGTTCGCGAGAATGAACCAAGCATCATACACGGAGGGGGCCAATGGCGACCATTCCCACTGACTATCTGGAGCGGGTCTATGCCGGGGTGCTGGGCAAGATCATTGGCGTGTACGTGGGGCGTCCCTTTGAGGGCTGGAGCCACCAGCGTATCCTGACCGAGCTGGGCGAGATCCAATACTATGTCCATGAAAGGCTGAGCAAACCGCTGATCGTCATTGACGATGACATCTCGGGCACGTTCGCCTTTTTGCGGGCCATGCCCGATCATGGCGTGGGCCTGGCCCTCACGCCCGAGCAGATCGGCCAGACCTGGCTCGATTACCTGATCGAGAACCAGACCATCCTCTGGTGGGGCGGCATGGGCATGTCCACCGAGCACACCGCCTACCTGCGGCTCAAGGCGGGCATCCCCGCGCCCCAGAGCGGCTCCATCGCCCTCAACGGCCCCGTGGTGGCCGAGCAGATCGGGGCGCAGATCTTTATTGACGGCTGGGGCCTGATCTGTCCCGGCGATCCGGAGCGGGCCGCCGACCTGGCCCGCCGCGCCGCCAGCGTCAGCCACGATGGCGAGGCCATCTATGGCGCCCAGGTGGTGGCCGCCCTGGCAGCCCAGGCCTTTGCCGAGCCCGAGATCCCCGCCCTGCTGGATGTCGCTGCGGCCCAGATCCCCGCCACGTCGCTGATCTATCGCGTGATCCAGGACGTGCGCGCCTGGCACGCCCGCTACGAGAGCTGGTACGAGGCATTCGCCCAGATCGAGGCCCACTATGGCTATGACAAGTATGGCGGCAACTGCCACATCATCCCCAACCACGCCGTGGTGATCCTGGCGCTGCTCTATAGCGGCGGCAGCTTTCAACGGGGCATGACGGTGGTCAACACCGCTGGCTGGGATACCGATTGTAACTCGGGCAACGTGGGCTGCGTGCTGGGGGTGGCCCACGGCCTGGCGGGGCTGGAGGCGGGCCCCGACTGGCGCGGCCCCGTGGCCGACCGGATGTACCTGCCCACGGCGGATGTGGGCCAGGCCGTCACCGACGCCGCAACCGAGGCGCACCGGGTGGCCGCCGTGGGCTGCTCGCTCTGGGGCGCGCCGCTGCCCGCGCTAAAGGGCGGCGCCCGCTACCATTTCGAGCTGCCCGGCTCGCTGCAAGGGTTCGTCGCCGAGGACAGCCCCGCGTGCCAGGGGGTGCTGGCCCTGGAGAATGTGCCCGGCCACAGCCGCGCGGGCAGCCGAAGCCTGGCGCTGCGCCTGACGGCCCTGGCCCAGGGGCGCATCGCCCGAGCCCAGCGTGAGACTTACCCCAGCCTGGCCGCCTCGGGGGGCTATCGCATGGTGGCCTCGCCCACGCTGTTCCCGGGGCAGATGCTGCGCGCCCGCCTCTCCGCCGATGCCGCCAACACCCGCGCCGTCCAGGGCAGGCTGTTCGTCAAAGCCTACGGCGCCGAGGACGCCCTGACTCTCTTTTACGGCCCAATGTTTGCCCTGGCGCCCGGCGCCGAGATCGAGACAGCCTGGCGCGTGGAGGTTCCCACTGGCTGCCCCATCGCCTGGGTGGGCGTGGAGTTGAGCTCGGTTGAGCGCATGGATGGCGCCGTCTATCTGGATTGGCTCACCTGGGAGGGCGCCCCCGATGTGCGCCTGGCCGCCCCCGCCCATGCGGGCCTCCGCTGGTTCGGCGCCTGGACCCAGGCATGCAGCGCCGCCGCCACCCACCCCGAGGAACCCTACCGGTTGATCCAGAATGAGGGGCGCGGCTTGTGGATTCAGGGGACGCGGGATTGGCGCGATTACACCGTGACGGCCACCCTCACGGCCAACCTGGCCCGCTCGATGGGGCTGGCCGCGCGGGTGCAAGGGTTGCAGCGCTATGTTGCCCTGGAACTGGCCCCGGGCGTGGCGCGGCTGGTGCGCCAGCGCTATGGCCGGGCCGTACTGGCCGAGCGCCCCTATGACTGGGAACTCTACCGGCCCTACCGGCTGGAGCTGACCGTCCAGGGCAGTCGCCTGATCGGCTCGGTGGATGGCGACGTGCTGTTCGACCTGGTGGACGCCAGCGACCTGGACGGCGGGGCCATGGCGATCCTGATCGAGGAGGGCCGCATCGGGGTCGAGGATGTGGCGGTGGCGCCGGCGGGCGTTGGAACGTTCGAACGTTAGCACGTTCAAACGTTCCAACGCAGTATGCGATCAGCGTGCGGTCTGGGCAACCTCCAGCTTGCGGAACAGGTCACCAAAGACGGCATCCCGGTTGACGTGCCGCACGATGCGCACCGGGTGCCGCTCGGCGTCCTCCGGCCCCCAGGTGATGTCGTCTCGCAGCACGGGTGAGGGGCGCAGCTCGGAGGGCAGCCAGCCCGGGTTGATCATGTAGGCCACGGCGCTGATATCCCAGATCACCTTGGAGCGGGCGTAATGGTCGTCCATGTACGCCTCATAGATGCTATAGAGGTAATCGCCCACGGCGCCCTTGCCCTTGACATAGCGTTCCATCTCGGGCAGCGTGGTGCGCAGTTGCTCCGTCACCAGGGCGCAGGGCAGCATCACCAGGGGAACGCCGCAATCCAGCACCGTGCGCGAGGCCAGGGGATCGCCCGCCAGGTTGAACTCGCGGGTATCGGGCCAATAGGTGGGGTGCCCGCCCAGCCAGACGACGACGATGCGCGAGGCGATCTCGGGCGCCAGCAGCAGCGCCGAGGCCACGTTGGTGATGGCGCCGACGGCCAGGACGTAGAGCGGGCCATCGCGCTCCTCCTTAGCCCTGGCGATCAGGTCGTCCACGGCGGGGCTGCGCACCGGCTCGCCTGGCACGGGCAGCCAGGCCGCCGAGCCGCGGTAGGCCAGCCCCTCGGCCTCCCGCTCCATGAACGACAGGATGCGCAGGATCTCCTCATAGCTCTTTTCCATGCCATCGCCGGGGCCGGACGAGCGGCTGTTGTGGAACGGCGCGGCATACACCGCCTGCAGGTCCACCTCCGGCGAGAGCAGGGCATAGACCAGGGCAAACTGGTCGTCTATCTCGTTGTAGGTATCGGTATCCAGGACGATAGGCTTGCGCCCCTGGGGCGGCGCTAGCAGGCGCAGGCGTTCCTCTGCGGCGGGACGAGCATAGGGCTGCATGATCTGTCTCCTTTCGGATGTCGGCGCGGGTTCTGATCGTTGGTCGCTCTCACACGGAGCTTTCGTACACCTCTACCAGGCGCTCGGCCAGGGCCTCCCAGGCGTAGAGTGTGCGCATCTCGGCGGCGGCCCGCTCGGCCAGGGCGGCGCGCCGGGCCGGGTCGCGCAGCAGGGCGATGGCCGCCTCGGCCATGCGCTCGGGCGCGCCGGGGGGCATCAACAGGCCCGTCTCGCCGTGGCGGATGTATTCGCGGATCTCGCCCACGGCGGCGGCCACCACGGGCACGCCGCTATAGAGCAGGTCCACCAGCTTGACGGGGCACTTACAGCGGTTGATCAGCGTATCGGCAAAGGGATAGAGGGCCAGGTCGGCGGCGGCAAAATGATCGGGCAGCGCATCCTCCTGCACCCAGCCGGCCCGCGTTACGCTGGCCTCCAGCCCGGCCTGGGCGACCTGCTGCGAGAAAACGTCCTCATCCTCCGGCGAGAGCCCCTGGCCCACCACCAGCAGCCGCGCCTGGGGCAGGGCGGCGTGGATGCGCCGAAACGTCTCCACCAGGCAACTTGGTTCGTACTCGAAAAAGCGGGTATAGAGCAGCACCACCGGGGCATCCCCCAGCCCATAGCGCGCCCGCACCACGTCGCCCTCGCCGGCGGGCCAGGCGCGGGGGCCGTTGGGCAGGTGGTGCACCCGCTCTGGCGCGACCCCCAGCCCCCAGGCGAGGCTCTGCAGCGCGCGGCTGGCCACGGTCACGGCAGCGGCGTGGCGCAGGCCCCAGCGCTCCTGCCAGGCAAAGAGCGCCCGCGCCGCGCGCGGATAGGCCAGGGTCTCGTTCCAGCCGCCAGGGCCCTCCCAGTCGTCCTCGTCCACCACCAGAGGCGCGCGGGCCAGCCCCAGGCGCCCGGCGTGCCAGAGCAGCCAGCCCGCCAGCCCCGCAAAGGCCTTGGGCTTGAAAATGTGCACCACGTCGGGCCGGTGATCCAGGGCGCGGGCCAGCAGCCGCCAGGAGATGGCCGCCGCCGAGAGGCCAGGGATGCGAGGGGACAGGGGGACGTACTCCAACTCGACGCCCTGGTCGTTCCAGCGGCGCCCGCCCTGCTCGGGGGTGTGCCAGGGCGGCATCACCACGCGCACCTGGTGACCCTGCGCCGCCAGGGCCCGGGCCAGGGGCAACGCCCGGGCGCTCATGGTCATGCGGGGCGAGAGCCCAAAGGCCCCGATCATGGCGACGCGCATGGGTCAACCCCCGGCCCGGTTGGCATTCATGCGGGCAGCAGCGCGCGCGCGATCCGGGCGACCACGGTATAGGCCGGATCGAACACATTGCCGATGTCGTAGCGGATGCACTGGCCCAACAGGATGCTGGCGGCCACAGGGTCCAGCCCATAGTCATCCTCCAGCCAGGCCAGCAGCTCGGTGGTGGCGTGTTGGAGGGCCTGATCCAGGGGGCGGGCATTGCCCACGGCAAAGAGGTACTGGTCGGTATAGCCCCGGGGCCAGCGGAGCCCCGCGCCCTTGCGCACACGCACCCGCAGCTCGGCCTCCATCGAGATCTCGATGCCCATGCCTACGATCTCGCCATCGCCCTGGACGGCGTGGCCATCACCCACAAAGAGCAGCGCCCCGGGCTCGAACACGGGGAACAGGGCCGTGACGCCCTTGCGGTAGCCGCGATAGTCCATGTTGCCGCCGTGCTCCGCCGAGGTGGCCGAGGAGATGGCCTGCCCGCCCTTGGGGGCGACGCCGATGCAGCCCAGCATGGGGTCCAGCGGCAGGGTCAAGCGCCCAAGTTTGGTGTCCGGCTCGGTCAGGGTAGCCGTCCAGGCCGCTGCATCCACCTCCCAGGCGGCCAGTTCGCGCGGGGGCAGTTGGCGCACATGGGCGGGTTCCACCACGTGCTCAGCCACGGAGGTGCCGCAGTAGCCATAGGCCCGGTTGGGGCGCAACTCTAGAATCTCCACCTCCAGGGCGTCGCCCGGCTCGGCGCCCCGCACATAAAAGGGCCCCGAGAGGGGGTTCGAGGGAGCGGCCACCGTCTCCATGTGGCCGTTGCGCCCCCGCGAGTCCAGCGTCTCGACGACCAGGATATCGCCGTCATCCAGCGTCAGGGCCGGGGCGTGGGGGCCAAAGGTGTTATAGAAGCGAGTGGGTCGGTGTTCTCTTTTCACGGATGTACCTCAGAAATAGATCGAGTGGGCAAAGTACGGTGGCAGAGCCACCGTACTTTGCCATTTCTGCGTCTCCGCGCTCCTGACGCTCAGAAGCGTGGCGCGAGAGTTCCAAGACCGAGCGCGCTAGGGCGTTGGCGTGGTGGGCGTCAACGTCGGCGTCTCGGTCGCCGTAGGCGTAGCTGTCGGCGTAGCTGTCGGCGTCGCCGTTGGGGTGGGCGTGGGTGTGGCCGTGGCGGGCGGAATCCACTCCCAGCCGAACTGGATCACGGCCATCCCAATGCGCTCATAGTATTCGACCACGATGCGATGCTCGCCGGTTTCCAGGTCTATGGCGCCATCGTACCGCTCGGCGCCCGAATCGCGCCAGGCATCAATGACCAGACGCCCGTTGACATACACCCGCACGCCATCGTCAGCAATGGCCCAGAGATTATAGCGCCCGGCGTTCAGTTGCACGCGCCGCGTCCAGCGCGCCGAGTAGCCGTCGTTGGGCAGGCCATGCCCCGGCGATCCCTGCCCCCAGTCAAAGTCAATCTTTTCGTCATCGCGCACAAAGCGCGGGTTGCCCGCCAGATCGGGGTTGGTATAGTACTCGACCCGCCAGTTGGCAAAGGTGGTGATATGCTCGCGCCACACCTGGATCGAGGCGTTGCCGCCCATCTCGAAATACTCGATGCGCACCGGGTGCGTTCCCTGGGGCAGCCAGATATAGCCGGTAAAGGTCTGGTCAATGTTGGGCTGCCAGGCATCAATGAGCAGGCTATTGGCCACCCAGACGCGCACGCCATCATCGGCCCGCGCCCGAAAGCGATAGGCCCCTTCTTCAAAGGTGATCTCCTGGGTCCAGCGCACGCTGAAACTATCCGCCGGCACCTGGGGATGCGGCGAACCGGCGCCCCAGTTAAAGCTGATCTCTTCATCATTGCGCACCAACACAGGCTCGCCTTGCAGCGCCGTGTTGTCAAAGTACTCGCCCTTCCAGTTATCAAAAGCGCCTTGCAGTTCCCAGGTGACGCGGATCTCGGCCCGCTGGGCGTTCTCATAGTACTCGACTTCGACCAGGTGATCGCCGCTCTGGAGATAGACCTGGCCTGTGGCAAAGGCCCCGGATTGGTCTACCCACTGATCCACGACCAACTGGCCATCCACCCAGATGCGCACGCCGTCATCGGAATAGGCCACAAAGTTGTGCACGCCGCCCTCAAAGGGCCAATAGCCGCGCCAACGCGCCGAAAAGCGGTCGGCGGGCACGTTGGGGCCGGGCGAGCCGGTGCCCCACTGAAAATCTATCTCGGCATCCTGGCGCGTCAGCACCGGCGCGCCGCTCAGGTTCATGTTGGCATAGTACTCGCCCAGCCAGGCCCGCCGTGGGATGGATGGCGTGGGCGTGGGGCCCACGGTGGGCGTCCCGGTGGGCGGCGGCGTGGCCGTGGCGGCGGCGCCCGGGTCAATGATCACGATCGAGGCGGCCACCAAGCGCCCCAGGGCGTCCAGCGACCCCTCGGCGTAGATCGTTTGCCCGCGCATGATCTCGCTGGGCGAGGCACGGCGCCCGTCCTCCCAGGATACCTGGAGGTTCTCCGGCACGATGATCTGGTTCACACTGCCCTGGACGGGGGTGATGACGATGATCAGGGCGCCCGGTGTATAGTCCTGCACGATGCCCAGGGCAGCATCCGGCGGGATGGGCGTGGCCGAGGGTTCCAATGTTGCCGTGAGATCGAGGGTGGCCGAGGCGCGCGGGGTTAGCGTCCAGGCAGGTGTGGGCTCGGGCGCGGCGATGCGCTCCCGGGCTACGGTCACCCAGATCACGATGGCCAGCCCGGCGATGACCAGGATCGCGGCGGCGATGCCGATCAGAGCGGTCTTCCACATGGGCGAGCGGTTGAGCATGGTCCACCTTCTGTATTCGACGCAGGTCCGAATTGGCTAGTTGATAAAGCGCAACGGCATGGGCGTGAATGTGAGCACCAGGACCACCAGCAGCCCGATGGCGATGGCGATGTCGCGCCGCCTCAGGGGCGTGATGCTATCCAGGGGCTCTTGCTGGGTTCGCGCCAGGACAAAGATCAGCCCGGCCCACAGGAACCAGCCGGGCCACACAAAGCCGAGCCCCGCCAGCAGCGCGATGATGCCCCAGGTCAGGTAGCGCGCCTTGCTGCCCAGCCAGGCATAGGCGATATGGCCGCCATCCAGTTGCCCGGCGGGGATCAGGTTGAAAGAAGTGACCAGCAAGCCGGCCCAACTGGCAAAGGCCAACGGGTGCATGAACAGATCGTGGGTGGCAGAGGGCAGCCACTCGCCATGCACCAGGTACTTGGCCAACAGATAGAGGAGCGAGTTGCCCTCGACGATATAGCTGCCGGAGGCGGGCAGGGCGCGCACCTCGGAGAGCAGCAGCCCCACGATCAGGATGGGCAGGGTGACGGCCAGGCCCGCCAGGGGGCCTGCGGCGCCCGTGAGCAGCATGGCGCGCTTGTTGGGCGGGATGTCCTTCATGCGGATCACCGCTCCCATCGTCCCAAAAGGGCTGAAGGGAAAGGGGATCAAGTAGGGCAGGGTGACGGCCAGGCCCAGGCGGCGGGCTGCCAGATAGTGGCCCATCTCGTGAGCCAACAGAACGACCACCAGGGCCAGGGTGAACTGGGCCGCCTGGCCCAGCCCGGCGCGGGCGCTGGCCCAGGTGAGCTCTTCCATGCCGTACATCAACAGATAGGTGCCCAGGATCGAAATCACGGTGAGCAGGGCCAGCACAGGAGGCAACCAGCGGTTGTTGGGCGTGGGCCGGTGGACGCCGTACAGGCCATAGATCACGTCCTGGCCTTGTTCATGGCGCAGCAGCAGCGTGCGCCCGTGGGCCTCAAAAGCGGGCGCCAGGGCGCCATAGGCGCGCTCGGAGGGCACGAGGAAGCGGCCCCGCAGGCGCGTGGCCGCGCCGCCCAGCGCTCCGACGGTGACATCCTGCACTTGAAAGATGCCACGCAGCAAGGGCGTGATCCAGTCCAGATCGTCGTTGTGCGCAAGCATGTCAGGCCGATGGTTCATCCTGTTCCCCTATTGCGCTAGATGATAGCACAGGAGCCAGGGGGTGGCAACGCCAAAGGCTGGCTGCACGGGGCGTCGGCCGTAGGCATCGCTGCGCACCAGGCAATGACGTTATTACAGGGCCGTTAGCCCAACCTCCACAGGTTTGAGCGCCCCCCGCCCGTGGCAGTAGACCGTGATCGGCCCGGCCTGCCCGTTGGAGCGGACGTAGGCGATCAGGCGCCCCTGGTAGGCGCGGCGCTCTGTCGCGAAAAAGGGCGTGTTGTCGGCCAGGTCGCCATTGTCAATGCCCAGCAGCGTCGCAGCGCCCTCGACCATGACGCCCACCATATCGGAGGCGTTGGCCACAAGGCGGCCGTCGCCATCCACCACCGCAATCTCGATTTGGGCGATATCCTCGCCATCGGCCTGGATAGCGACGTCGCCAAACACCCGGGCCTGGAGCGCGGCGGCGGCCCCTGTGGTGAATAGTTGGCTTGCGATCCTGCTTCCGTCCGCCGCCGTCGCTGCCACTTCCAGGGCGCCCGCCGCAAAGGGGACCTGCCAGGTGATGCACCCTTCTTCCGGGAAATCAGCCAGGCGGCGGACGCCCTGGGAGGCGCCGTTGAGGAACAGCTCTGCCTCGGGGCAGTTGGTGTAGCAGGTGATATCCACCAGGTCGCCCGGCGCATAGCTCCACGATGGGGCCTCCAACGCGCGCCGGATGTAGCGCTGCCACTGGATGGGCGTCCCCCGCAGCAGCGGAGAATCCTCATCCTCGTGGCGCGAGGTCGCCAGGTGGACCACGGGCTCATCGGCCCACAGGCTGCGGCGGAACCAATACTGGGCCTTGGGGAAACCGGCTGTGGTGAGCAGGCCGGCGCCGGAGCCGTGGATGGGCCAGCCGCGCGCCTCGCCCAGGTAGTCAATCCCCGTCCAGAGGAACTGGCCGGAAATGAATGGGTTATCGCGCACCGCGAGCCATGCGGCATAGTGATGCCCGTTCTCGCTGCCCAGCAAGGGCCGGTTCGGGTACTGCGCATGATCCTCGGCGTACCATTGCTCTTTGTAGTTGTAGCCACACACGTCCAACGTATCGCAATAGCCGGTGAGGTTGGAAAGCTCGGGAAAGGCCACCGCCGCCGTCACCGGTCGCGTTGTATCCCACTGTTTGACAATCGCCTTGAGCCGCTGCGCCAGGGGCGCCAGCCGTTCGGCATTGGGCTTGTCCGGGCTATAGCGGCGCTCGGCGGCGGGCTTGTTGGCGTCGTTGTTCCCCATCATGCTCTCAAAGGTGGGGTGACCATAGGGATCGTTGGGGTAATCTATCTCGTTGCCGATGGACCACAGAATCACACTGGGGTGGTTGCGGTCGCGCCGCACCAGCAGGCTCAGGTCGCGCTCGTGCCAGGCGGGGAAATCCTCAAAATAGCCATAGAGCTTGGGCGGGTAGACGTTGTGCCCCTGCCACCACTTGTTCTTGGGGCCTTCCCACTCGTCAAAGGCCTCGTCAATCACCATGAGTCCCATCTCGTCGCACAGGTCGTATAGCTCGGGCATGTGGGGGTTGTGGCTCATGCGGATGGCGTTGCAGCCCGCGGCCTTGAGGAGCTCCAGGCGACGACGCCAAACCTTGGGATGCACGGCGGCCCCCAGGCACCCCGCATCGTGGTGGACGCAAACCCCCTTGAGCTTGATATTGGCGCCGTTCAGGAAAAACCCTTCGTCGGCGTCAAAGCGGCAAGACCGGATGCCCACACGGCTTTCCTCGCTATCCATGAGGTCCCCATCCACCGCCATCTCGGTGACCAGGGTGTACAGGTGGGGATGCTCGGGGCTCCAGAGCAGAGGCTTGTCTACCATCGTTTCTTGCGCCACACACACGCTCTCCCCCGCCGGGATCTCGCAGACGCTCTCTATCACGGCTACGGCCCGGCCATCAGGCCCCTTGAGGGTGTTGCGAACCGCGCCGCACACCGGCTCTGCCGTCTCGTTGACCAGGGTATTCGCCACGTGGATCTGCGCTGAATCGGCGCTGACCTCGGGCGTCGTGAAAAAGACGCCGTATTGGTCAATATAGACCGGCTCCTTGACCAACACGCTGACCTTGCGATAGATGCCCGAGCCGGTGAACCAGCGCGAGTCGGCAGTGTGGGCGTGCTCGACGCGCACGCTCACCTGGTTCTCATCCTCGCCAAAGCGGGCGGCGTGGGAGATATCATGGGCAAAGGTGGTATAGCCATAGGGCCACTTGCCCAGATAGTAGCTGTTGGCCCACACCTGGGCATTGTTGTACACGCCATCGAAAACGATCCAGACCTTTTTACCCCGACAGGCTTCGGGCAGGGTGAATCTGCCTCGATACCACCCTACGCCGCCGGCGAGATACCCGCCGCCGCTAGAGTGCTCTTGGCTAAAGGGCTCCGTTACGGCCCAATCATGGGGGAGGGTGACATCGGCCCAGGCGCCCTCATCGAACCCTTTGAACCAGGCATCGGGGCAGTCCCTCCGGTGGAACTTCCAACCCCGGTTGATCGTTCTCTGTACTCTGGCCATGACCGTGCCTCCCTATCGCGCTGGACTGTGAACGGGCGTCTGAGTCCATTGTACGTTGCCTTGCGGATTCCGGAAACTGGCTCTCGTGCACCGTGCCCTTGCAGGAGCGGCGAAATCGGGGGATGTGCCCAGGCAGTATGCTCGACGGCATTACTGTCTATTGCGCTTCTGTAGCCTTCAGGGCCGCCAGGTTTGGCTGCTGACAAGCGTGCCTGTCCTGCCCGATTACCCTTTCCCGCCAACTGCACGGTAGCCATGGGCGAACACGACGCACAACAAAAGTGGGCACGGTCCTGGCGGCAACACGGGACGTATCAGCACGAAATTGGCGGGAAGCGACGAACACTAGGCGACAGCGGCGGGTAAGCTTGTGGCGCGGGCGTCTTGCCCGTGACGCTCCAAGCAGCATAGGCGGGCGAGACGCCCGCCCTCCAGCGTCTTGAGCGCACATAGCTGTCAGCGCGGGGTCATGATCTCATCCCCCAAATCTGAACAGACGCCATCGGCTCTGCCGGATGGACAGCGACGCCCCTTTGCGCTAGAATCCGCCCGGGTGAGAGGAGAGCATGACGTCCTATCAGGTGGAACTCGAGATCTTTCATGGCCCGCTGGAACTGCTGCTCAGGTTGATCCAACGTGAGGAGCTGGATATCACGCTGGTCTCGCTGGCCGTGGTGACAGATCAATACCTGGCGCACCTGGCCGAGATGCAGCAACGCACGGCCGCCCAGTTGGCCGATTTCCTGCAGATCGCCGGGCGGCTGCTGGTGATCAAATCGCGGGTGCTGCTGCCGCGCCCGGAGGACGCCGAGGGCGAGGAGGAAGAGCCCGAGGCCGAGGACGACCTGGTGTTCCAGTTGCGCGAGTACAAGCGCTACAAGGATACGGCGGCCCGGCTGCGCGCCATCGAGGAGACGGGCTTGCGCACCTACCCCCGGGCCGCGCCCCTGCCCCGCATCGAAAAGCGCCTCGCCCCGGGCGAGGCCAGCGTGGCCGATCTGGTGGCCGCCTTTCGCCAGGTGCTAGAGGCCCATCCCGAGGCCCAACCGGTGGATGGGGTGGTGGCGCCGCTGACGGTGCACATCGGCGAGTGCATCGAGCGCATCCTGGACCGGGTGGCCCGCTACCGCCGCGCCCGCTTTAGCACCCTGATGCGCGGGGCCCGCAGCCGGCTAGAGGTGATTGTCACCTTTTTGGCCATGTTGGAGCTGATCAAGCAGCAGCGGCTGCGCGCCGTGCAAGAACAGCTCTTTGGCGAGATCTATCTAGAGGCCCGCCAGCCCGATCCCCAGAGCGTAGCCGAATCCCCTGCAGAGGCGCTCGATCTGGACGACTAGGCCCTCTGCGACGGGGCGCCGCCGTGGGAACGAAAGCCCTGTCCTGCGCGTCTGAGAGCTGGCGACGTGGCCTGTACATACGAGTTCGGGAGGCAACCAAGCATGAAGAACCTCTTGGTGACCGGAGGGGCCGGGTTCATCGGCTCCAATTTCGCGCGCTATATGCTCCGCCAGCATCCGGACTATCGCGTGGTGGTGTATGACAAGCTCACCTATGCGGGCAATCCGGACAACCTGGCCGACCTGGCCGAGAACCCGCGCTACGCCTTTGTGCTGGGCGATATCTGCGATGCCGAGGCCGTCCGCGAGACGATCCGCGCCCACGAGATTGACACCATCGTCAACTTTGCCGCCGAGACCCACGTGGATCGCTCCCTCTCCGATGCGGGCAGTTTCGTCATGACCGACGTCTATGGCACCTTTGTCCTGCTAGAGGCCGCCAAAGAGCTGGGGCTGGAGCGCTATCACCAGGTGAGCACCGACGAGGTGTACGGCCAGGTGTTGGAGGGCGCCTCGGTCGAGACCGACCGGATCGAGACCCGCAGCCCCTATTCGGCCAGCAAGGCGGGCGGCGACCTGATGGTGCTGGCCTATCACACCAGTTTCGGGCTGCCCGTCACCATCACCCGGGGCTCGAACAGCATCGGCCCCTTCCAATACCCGGAAAAAGTCGTCCCCCTGTTCATCTCCAATGCCCTGGATGACAAGCCCCTGCCCATCTATGGCGATGGCTTGCAGATGCGCGATTACCAGTATGTGGAGGATCACTGCGAGGGGATTGACGTGGTGCTTCAGCGCGGCGCCCTGGGCGAGATCTATAACCTGGGCACCGGCGCCGAGACGCGCAATATTGACATGGCCCGCAAGCTGTTGGCCCTGGTGGGCAAGCCCGAATCGCTGCTGCAACATATCACCGACCGCCCGGGCCACGACCGGCGCTATGCCCTGAACGTGAGCAAGATCAAGGCCCTGGGCTGGCGCCCGCGCCACGATTTCGACGCCGCCCTGGAGGCTACGGTGCGCTGGTATGTCGAGAACGAGTGGTGGTGGCGCAAGATCAGGTCGGGCGAGCACTATCAAGCCTACTATCAAAGCCACTATGCAGGCCGCGAGGTGAACGCGCCCTGACCTGCCCATGTTCGCTATGTCAAGGGGGCGCCATGCCGATCAGCCGCAGAGACCAAGAGATCGTGCGCGAACTGGGCCGGCGCGTGGCCGAGATCGCGGCGTTGCCGGTGCAACAAGAGACCGTGCGGCTCTGGAAGGCTCTCAACCGCTTGGCGCCTGCACGGCCGATGGTCTTGATTGACCAGATCCCCTGGCACGAGATGGATGTGGATGGCTCGCTGGCACCCCAGGCCGAGGACCCCTTTTGCCGAGAGATCGAGACCCAGCTCCGCCGAACCCTCTACTCCTGGGAGCATATGCGGGCGGATATGGTCGTCGAGCCCCACATTTCGCTACCCAAGACGATCCTGGGCGCCGATCTGGGCATCCGGCCCAGCGAGCAGCGCGCGGTGACCGATCCGGCCAACGATGTGGTGGGCCACTTTTACCTGGACCAACTCCAGAGCGAGGATGACCTGGCCAAGATCCAGATGCCCCGCATCTCGCTGGACGCAGAGGCCACGGCCCGGACCGAAGAGCAGGCCCAGGAGCTCCTGGGCGGCATCCTCGAGGTGCGCATGCAAGGATTGCATCCGATGCTGGCCCTATGGGATCGCATTGTCGAGTGGCGCGGCGCCCAGAACGCCCTGCTGGATCTGGCCGTCCGGCCCGAGTTCACGCACGGGCTGATGCGACGCGTGACCGATGCCTATTCCTCGATGCTCGATCAACTGGAGGAGCAGGGGCTGCTCGGGCAGCCGCAGGCGTTGATCCACTGCTCCGGCGCCTATAGCGACGAGCTACCGGCGCCCGGCTATGACCCCGCGCGGCCACGTGCCAGGGATGTGTGGACCTGCGGCATGGCCCAGATCTTTGCCTCGGTCTCGCCCAAGATGCACGAGCTGTTCGAGCTGGACTATGTGCGGCCCTGGTATGCCCGCTTTGGCCTGGTGTACTATGGCTGCTGTGAGCCGCTGGACGGCAAGCTTGATCTCTTGCGCACCATCCCCAACCTACGCAAGATCTCCATGAGCCCCTGGGTTGACCAGGAAAAGGGCGCTGAGGGCATTGGTAGGGACTATGTCTTCTCCCGCAAGCCGAGCCCGGCTCTGCTGGCCGGCGAGAGCTTGGACGAGGATGCGATCCGGCGCGATCTGGAAGAGACGCGGGCGGCCTGCGAACGGCGCGGGACGCCGCTCGAGTTCATCCTCAAAGATATCAGCACCGTGCGCTATGCGCCGCAACGCCTCTGGAGGTGGGCCGAGATCGCGCGAGAGGTTGTGGCGTCGTAGCCCCCTATGGCCGCACTTTGGGCCACAGCACCGTGTGTTGCCCGCGCAGATAGCGCCAGCCGCCGGCCAGCGCCGCGGCGTTGAGCATGACTACCGCCAGAGGGGCGGCGAGCCATCCGGCCCGTCGCCCTTGCCGCGCCAGAGCCCATCCGGCCAGGGCCGCCGCGTAGAACAGGCCCTGGGCCGCCAGCAACAGGGTGTACACGGGGTGGGGCAGCAGGAGCAAATTCGCCAGCAGCAGCAGGGGCAGCAAGAGCGGCGCGGCCACCCAGCGCAGCACCCGGTGCGAGAGGTACTGGAACACCAGGCGCGCCCCGCCCCGCCACACGGCCCTCAGGCGCAAGACGGCCTGCCAGCCTCCGGCGGCGTTGCGCACCCGCCGCTGCCACTCGGCCCCCAGGTCGGGCGAGGCAGGCTCCAGCGACCAGGCGTCCGGCTCGTAGGCCACGCGCCAGCCCCGCGCCGCCATCTCAATGGAGGCGTAGAAATCGTCCAACAGGATGTCCGGCGGCGGGGGGCGATAGGCCGCGCGCCGCGCCAGCCAGACCTCGCCCGGCGCACCCATCACCGAGCCCAGGCGGGCATCCAGCGCCTTGAGCCAGCCCTCGTAGCGCCAGTACAGGTTCTCCCCCTCCGAGGACCCGGCCCTCGCCACACGCTTGGCCCCGCTGACGCCCCCCACCTGCGGATCGGCCAGGTGGCGCGCCATGCGGCGCAACGCGTGGGGGGGCAGGCTGCAATTGGCGTCGGTGAACAGGATCGCCTCGCCCACCAGGTGGGGCAAGGCGCGGGCCAGGGCCGCCGCCTTGCCCTGGCGCTCCGGCCGGTGCAGCAGGGTCACCTCGCGCGGGGCATAGCGCTGCACAAGGTCGGGGGTGGCGTCGGTGGAGCCGTCGGTAACGACCCAGATGCGCAGCCGGTCGGCGGGATAGTCCAGGGCCAGGGTGTTCTCCAACTTGGCCTCGATGCAGCCCGCCTCGTTATAGGCGGCGATCACCACGTCCACCGCAGGGGTCACGTCGTCGGTGTGGCGTGGGCGGAGGAAACGCCCCAGCAAAGCCAGGAGCAAAGGATAGCCCAGGTAGGCATAGGCGATGACGGCGGCCGAGCCCCAAAAGAGCGCCAGCGCAAGGGGGCGCATCTCGCCTCCCGTCAGGTGAGCAGGTACAGCAGGCCCATGAGCGCCGAGATGCCCAGCACCAGCCCCATGCCCACGGGCAGACCGGCGGCCTCGGAGAGCATGCCCACGGCCCAGGGGAACACGATCTGCCCCAGGCCGCCCGCCGAGCAGAGCAGCCCCGATACGGTGCCCTGGTAGCCGGGGGAGCGCCCCGTGACCTCGGCCATGATGGTGGCAAAGATGCCCGCATAGGCCAGCCCGGCCAGGCCCACGCCCAGCCAGGGGCTCAGGGCCCCCGGCCCCCAGAGCAGCACGGCGATCCCCACCGCGCCCAGCAGCGATCCGGCCACGATCAGCCGCTTGTAGCCCACCCGCTCGGCGATCTGGCCACAGATCAGCCGCCCCAGCATGATGCTGCCGCCAAAGAGCGACACGCTCAGGCTGGCCGTCGCCACGGGCACGCCCCGCAGCCGCTGTAGGAACAGGGCCGACCAGGCAAAGACGCTGGACTCGGCCCCCACATACAGGAACATGACCAGCACGGCCACCAGCACCAGGCGCCTCCGCAGGATCTGGCCCGTGGAAAGGGGCTCGCTTTCCTCTGGTTGCGGGGGCGGGGCCGGAAAGCGCGTCCGCAGGATCACGACGCCGATCAGCAGTACATAGAAAGAGAGCAGGCCAAAGTGCCAGCGCCAGCCCAGGCCATAGCGCAGCCCCAGGCTGATCAGAAAGGGGGTGATGGTGGCGCCCATGCCAAAGAACAGGTGCACGCTGTTCAGGATGCCCCCGGAACGCTCGCCATATAGCCCGGCGATCAGCGGGTTGATGGCCCCGTCAAAGGCGCCCGAGACCAGCCCCAATGCCACCATGGCGGGCAGCATCCAACCGTACCCGGGCGAAAAGGCCACCGCCAGCAACGCCAGCCAGCCCAGCGCCACGCCAATGATCCAGACGCGCCGAAAGCCCCAGGCATCGCCCAGGGCCCCCGCCAGCAGGGCCGTGACCACATAGCCCACGGCGGGGCTGGCCACCAGCAGCCCGGCCTGGCCATCGCTCAGGCCCAGGTCGGCCACGATGGACGGCAAGAGGGCGCCCGTCATCGAGACGGTGGCGCCCATCAGGATCATGCTCAAAAAGGCGGTATAGAGGGCCCCCCGGCGCCCCTCAGTCGAGGCGGCGGACGCCGTCTTCAGCCTGGCAGACATAGACATCGGGTGTCACTCCGGTCTCTTTTGTATAGGCGCGGGCGACCTCGCGGCCAAAGGCGGGCGTGTGCTCCGAGCGCACCAGGCTGACGGTGCAGCCGCCAAAGCCCGCCCCCGTCATGCGCGCCCCCAGGACGCCCGGCTGGCGCTGGGCCGCCTCTACCATGATATCCAGCTCGTCACAACTGACCTGATAGTCGTCCCGCAGGCTGGCGTGCGAGGCGTTCATCAGCGCGCCAAAGAGGGCCACGTCGCCGCGCCGCAGCGCCTCGACGCCATCCAGGGTGCGCTGGTTCTCGGTGATCACGTGGCGGCAGCGCATGCGGGTGATCTCGTCCAGCTCGCTCTGGCGCGCCGCGAACGCCTCGGGCGTCACATCGCGCAGCGCCCTGACCCCCAGCGCCTCGGCCCCGCGCTCGCACTCTTGGCGGCGGCGGTTGTACTCGCTATCCACCAGGCCCCGGCGCTTTTTCGTATCGCAGATGACCACGTCGCACCCGGCGGGCACGGGCACCAAGGTATATTCCAGGCTGCGGCAATCTATCAAGAGGGCGTGGCCGCGCTTGCCCAGGGAGACGATGTACTGGTCCATGATGCCGCAGTTCATGCCCACGAACTGGTTCTCGGCCTTTTGGCCCAGCAGCGCCCGCTGCACCCCATCCAGCTCCAGGCCGCACGTCACTTGAAAGGCATAGGCCATGGCCATCTCGAGGGCTGCCGACGAAGAGAGCCCCGATGCCACAGGCACATCGCTGACCAGGACGGCGTTCAAGCCGTTCAACCGGTGGCCCGCCTCCTGCAGCGCCCAGGCCACCCCGCGCTGGTACTCGCTCCAACGCTGGCTCGGGTCGTGGACGATCTCGTCCAGGCAAAAGCTGGCGCGGGCGGGAAAATCGGCGGCCACCAGGTGCACCTGGCGATCCTGGCGGGGCGAGACGGCCATCAGCACATGCCGGTCAATGGCTGCGGGCAACACAAAGCCGTCGTTATAGTCGGTGTGCTCGCCGATCAGGTTCACCCGGCCTGGGGCCGCCACCCACAGTTCAGGCTCGCCGCCAAAAGCCTCTGCAAAGGCGCCGGCGGCCAGCTCTCGCAAGGCCAGCAAGCGGGGGGACCATGTGTCAGAGTGCATTGATCGCTCCTGTTTCTATCAGCGCATAGAGATCGCTGAGGCTGCCGCGTGCGTCGCTCGCTACATCCGGCTCCTCGGCCAGGCGACCCCGATCCACCCAAAAGGTGTAGAAACCCATGCGCCCGGCGGGCATGTCGGACTCGGGGCTATCGCCCACCATGAGCGCCTCGGGCGCACGGCGGCCAAGCTGTTGGAGAACCGCCTCGAAATAGGCTGTGCGCGGCTTGCAGGCGCGCATGATCTCATAGGAGGTGATCAGGTCGTACGGAAACTCGTCCGCGCCGACGCCGGCCCAACGCAGGCGCGCCTCGATGGCGATGCGGGGGAACAGGGGCTGGGTGGCGATGGCGATCTGGTAGCCCCGCGCCCGCAAGAGCTGCACCAGTTCACGGGCGACCGGGTCCGGCTCGGTATACTGGGCCAGCTCCTCGAACTCGTTGGCATAGAACTCGTACAGGATCGGCTCGATCTCTTGCGGGTCGCGATCCAGCCGCCGGTAGAACTCGCGGCCAAAGACCTCGGCGTTGGTACCCTGGCGGCCGTCGTTGTGCACCATGGCCCGCACGCCCTGGTTGAGCGCCTCCACAAAGGCGCCTGGGGGGCAAACCCCTCTCATTTTGTTCAGGAGCGCCCGGTAATAGTGGGGCGAAAAGGTCTCCATGTCGTTGATCAATAGGGTATCGTCCAGATCCAGCAGAACGGCCTTGATGTTGGGCAAGACTCTCTCCTGTTCGCATGTTCCGGAAGAGCGGCCGGGCGCGCTCAGTCGTCGCGGCCAGGCAGCAAGATGGTGGGGCGCTTGGGCGGCGCATCTTGGGCGGGCTCGTCTTCCTCCGGCTCCTCATGGCCCGGCAACACGATGCCCCCGGCGGTGTGGTGCATGTGCAACAACGGCTCCAAGTCATCCAGGGTCATCAGCTCGTCGTCGTCCCCTTGCTGGCGTATGCGCCGCTGGATCTCGCGCATCCGGTCGCGGGTGGCGGCGGGATCATAAAAGCGGGTGCCTGGCCCGATCAGGGCGCGCAGCGCCTGGGCGCGATCGGAGAGCAGGAATATGTTCATCATGTGGCCGTGCCGCCGCAAGAACTGCTCCCACGATGCTCCGGGATGCTCGTCGCAACAGATGCGATAGGCGTTGCGCACATACTCGACCAGGGGTTGCTCGTACTCGGCAGGCAAGAGCAAGGTTGTGACGGAGAGATGTCTGGCGCCCTCCAGCTCGTACAGGCGCCCCATCAGCAGGTCGCCGGGCCGCCCATTGGTGGCCATCAGGCGGCTCGCGATCTCGTACTCGGACTCGCGCAGCGGATCGTACACCGCGATGCGGTCATCGCCCGTGCGCCGCAGGTGGCGCGCCAGCGTCATCGCCGAAGCCGACCAGGCGTCGAGCAGTTGGCGCGCCTCCTCGTTCAGCCGGTGCCCCTCGCGCTCGATGAACAGGTCAATGATATAGCGGCGCTCATCGCCATAGCGATAGTCGTGGATGAACCACTCGATAAAGCGCCGTTTGTCATCGTCCTGCAAGGCAGAGAGTACGTCCACCGAGTAATGCCCGCCCCAAAAGATGTCCAGCCCCTCATCCAGGCCCTCTGTAAAGCGCGGGTGATCGAGGAACTCGATCACCTCATAAAACAGGGCGGTTTGTAGGGGAGCCTGGTTCACCACGCGGGCGGCCTGCACACGATCCTGGCGCATGCAGCAGTTCTTGTACTTTTTCCCGCTGCCACAGGGGCAGGGATCGTTTCTACCGACTTGCATGACCCGTTTCCTTTGCTAGCTCTCGAGATGTCACCGATGCTACCATAGGCGCCAGAAACGGTCAATCCGCCTGGGGCGGGCGCACCGGCTCGCGTAGCTCGGCCACGGGGCCGCCCTCTCCCTGGCGAATCACGATGTACCGGTTCCAGCCGACGTCGTCGCGGGGGATGGGCCGCAGGCTCTCGGCGCCGGCAAAGCGCAGGTGCGGTCCCCGGCTCTCGTCGCGCCGGTGGGCGGCCAGGGCGATCATGCGGGCTGCCTGCAAGAGGTTGAGCGCCTCGATGGCCTGCCAGAGGGGGACGCCGTCGCGGTCAATGCCCGATGCGTCCAGAGCGGCCAACTCGCGCCGCAATTGGTCCAGCCCCGCCTCGGTGCGGCGCACGCCGCAGGCCGCCGACATACTCGCCCGGATGGCCTGCGCGGCCTCGGCAGCGGGCGCGCCGCCGGGCCGCAAAAGCGACTCGATGGCCCGCCGGGCCTCCTCCGGCCCTGGGGGCGCAGCGGCGGCCTGGGCCTGGGCATAGGCGGCGGCGCTGACCCCCGCAATGCGCCCGAATACCTGGGCATCCAGCAGGGCGTTGCCGCCGGGGCGGTTGGCCCCGTGCTGGCCGCCCGCCGTCTCTCCGGCGGCAAACAGGCCCGGCGCGCTCGTCTCGGCGCCGGTGCGGATCTTGATCCCCCCCTGAAAGTGTTGCACGGCAGGCGCGATCTCGACCATGTCGCCCGCCTGCAGGTCCACCCCCCGCTCGGCCAGCCAATCCACCGACGGGCGGTTGATGGCCAACAGGCGCGCCAGGGGCGTCGCCAGCTCGTGGCCCGCATCCAGCGGCAGCCCCTTTTCACGGGCAAACCAGGCATGGATCGCCTCGGGCAGTTGGGCCAGCTCCAACCCTTGCGGGTCGCGGCCATAATCCATGAACACGCGCCGGCCCTGGGCGATCTCGGCGGCCACGGCGATATCAATGACGTGGGAGGATTCGCGGTAGGAAACGGGCCAACTGGCCCCCTTGGCAAAGAGGATGGCGTATCTCTCGGCGGGCGACAGGCCCGGCATGTACCCCGCCAGGAACTCGCGCCCCGTCTCATCCACCAGGCGGGGCAGGGCGCGCATCATGCTGCCGGAGCAGGCCAGCCCCGTGGCCAGCGAACAGAGCCCGATCTGGATGAACTCCAGGTTGACCAGCTCGGCGCCGGCGCGATAGGCCAGGGCATAGCCGTCGCCGGTGCAATCTGGGGGAAAGACATTGACGGCAAAGGCCTGGCCCGCGCCGCCCGTGGCCAACACCACCGCCCCCGCCGAAATGGCCAGGGCCTGGTCGCTCTCTTGGGAGAGCAGCAGCGCGCCGCTGACGCGCCCCTGGGGATCGCGCAGCAACTCGGCGGCCATGTGACGCTCCAGCACGCGGATCGGGATCTGCCGCAGGCGCGCCAGCAGGGCCGCCTCAATATGGTTGGCGGTATAGGGTCCCGTATAGCAAGCCCGCGCATAGGTCGAGCCGTCTGTGTGGAACTGATCCACCCGGCCATCGGCCTGCCGCGCCCAGGGCACGCCCAGCCGATCCAGGTAATCAAAGGCCGAGGCCGCCTCGCGGGCCAGCACGGCGGCCAGGTCCGCATCGGAAACCTGCCCGCCGATGCGATAGATGTCGTCGGCGTGGTGACGCCAGGCGTCGGGGCCGCCGGGCTCGGTGGTGGGCAGCGTGGCGTGAAAGGCCATGCGGTCGGAGCAGGCGGTGGCCGTGACGCCGCTGGCGCCCAGGGCGCCCTTGGTGACCAGCAGGATATCGAGCTGCGGGGCCGTCTCGTGGGCTGCCAGAGCCGCGCGCAGCGCGGCGCCGCCGCCCCCGATGACCAGAACGTCGCAACGATGGCTCATGGGCTTGCTCCTCAACCTGAAGCGAGGCTTGGCTCGGACAAAAAGGCGTGCATTCATCTTGTATGCAGCCTGGCTCTATGATAGAATGCCTGCAAGATTCTGGCGAACCGGAGGAGGCGACTGTGCGCTTGACCAGGGGCACCGATTATGGGGCCAGGGGCGTGATCTATCTGGCCAAGCTGCCCGCCAATGCGATCGCGCTGGTGGGCGACATTGCGCGTGAGGAGGGCATCCCCGAGAGCTACCTGGCCAAGATCCTGCAGGATCTGGCCAAGGGGGGGATTCTGCGCTCCCATCGCGGGGCCAAGGGCGGCTTTTCATTGGCGCGCCCGCCCCAGGAGATCACCCTGCGCGAGATTGTCGAATCGGTAGAGGGCCCCATCGCCCTGAGCCGTTGCCTGGCCCCTTTTGAGAGCTGCGACCGGCGCGAGACCTGCGCCCTGTATCCCGTGCTGCGCCACGCCCAGGAGCAGCTTCTCGTTACCCTGGAGGGAGCCACCCTTCAAGACATGGCCACCCAGGAAAATGCGCTCTTGCGCGCCGGCGGGGACGCCTAAAACAGCGCCCCACCGGCTCGGCGACTATTCCACGCGCTCCAGCTTGACCATCGCCCCGGAAGGCACACGGGTAAACACCTTGGGATCGCCCTCCACCCGCCCCAAAACGTTCACCGCGCTGGCGGGGCGGATCTCGTTGCCACGGCTCATGGGCGTGCGCCCGAAAAAGATGCAAAAGGCGTGGCCGGGCGGCCAATAGCCCAGATCTCCTAGCTCCACCACCTCACGCCCGCCATCCTCCTCCAGATAGACGGGGATCCCGAAATAGATCTCGTCGCCCCAGGTGCTGCCCCGCGCCTCGATGGGCAGGGCCTCCCAGATGGCGTCGGCGGTGGCGTTGTCGTGTAGCGTTGCCTCTGCCGAGACATCGCCCGCTGTGATCCGTATCCTGCGCATGCGTTGCTCCCTTCTCACGTCGAAAACTGGCAGGGCTTGGTCAAGGCCCAGATTACGAATATCCATCCTCTCGCCGAGGCATGCTCGCCCTGCTCATGGGCGAACTGTGCCGGTAGGCGCAGCGCATTCATGAGGGCGGATGCGCCTGATCCAATCGTATTCTAGCCAAGAACGGAGAGGCTCTGCAAGTCAGGGGCTTGTCCACCAGACGCTTCAAGATAAGGCCTGCGACAGCCACTGCACAGAACGCGACAGCGGTACCGTCTTGAGGACGACTCGCAGGCGCCCCTGCATCTCGGACGCCCGGCCCGGTTACGTCAGGCCATTCGCCAAACCTGGCCGGAAGCGGGAGGCCCAATATACATGATCACGGCCTTGGCAAAACCCTGCCAGCAAATTGAGGATGTATTGACAGATAGCGCAACTGGCGCTATTCTATGTATACCCCAGTGGGGTAAATGATACGAGGAGAAAGATGATGAGCAACCAGATCCGGTTGTTGGCCGAGAATATCTCTTGCCAGCACTGCGCCATGACCATCCAGCGCGAACTCGAGGCCGTCGAAGGGGCCAGGGTGCTATCGGTGGATGTGCCCGGCAAGACCGTGACGCTAGAGTATGATAGCGAGGCGGCGCTGGCCCAGGCCGAGCAGCTCCTCGATGAGATCGGGTATCCCGCCAAGCGCATCTCATAGCACAGGGCCTTGGCCATGGGCCGCCATAGCCGCGTGGACCAGGCGCGCGTTTGGCCCGCGCCGGTTCGCGGTGTAGAATCGTGCGCGGGACCGAACTCTTTGCCTGTTAGCCCACTCTAGGAGGCTTTTGATCTGATGCCAAAGACAATGTCTGCGATTGTCTGTGTTCTATTACTGGCTGCCGTCGTTTTGAGCGCTTGCACCACAAGCGCGGATCCAACGGCCACTCTGGTGGCAGAGCCCACCAATACGGTCGCAACGCCGGGGCCGCAAGCCCCACCCGCCACAGACACGCCCACGACAGCGCCGCCCACTGCCGCGCCGCAAGCGGCGCAACCCGTCACCAAGGGCATGGAGGCGCCCGGCTTTAGCCTGCAGGACCTGGATGGCAATCCCCGCTCGCTGAGCGACTTTCGCGGCAAGGTGGTGATGCTCAACTTTTGGGCGAGCTGGTGCGGCTTTTGCCGCTCCGAGATCCCCCACATGAACACGGTGTATGCCGAGTACGCCGATCAAGGCTTTGAGATCGTGGCCGTGAGCCTGGGTGAAGACCCGGAACACCTGCGGCAGTTTGCTGCCGAGAACAACATGGCGTTCCCGATCCTGCCCGATGTCGAGGGGATCACGGTTCCGCTCTATCTGATCCAGAGCATTCCCGCAAGCTATTTCCTGAATGCAGAAGGTGTGGTGCAGGCCGTCTATGGAGGCGCCATCCAGGAGGAAACCCTGCGCACCATCGTCAAGACGCTGTTGGCCCAATAGGATGTCGGCATAGCGAGGGGAGTGCCCATGGCGCAGCACGCAGCCCCGCCCAGGGTGGATCTCTGGACACGGCGCATGACGGGCCTCGTCACGCGGCTGATGCGCGGCCTCAGCCGCCATTGGCTGGCGGTGGCGAATCTGACCCTGGCGCTCTTTATCGGGTTGCCCCTGTTGGCGCCCGCCCTGATGGAGGCCGGCCATGAGCGCTGGGGAGAGGCCATCCACACCCTCTTTTACGTGACCTGCCACCAGCTTCCGGAACGCTCGTACTTTCTGTTTGGCCCTGCATGGACCTATAGCCGCGCCGAGCTGATCGCCCTGGCGGGCGAGGCCGTGCCCCTGCGCTTTATCGGCAACGAGCTCGTGGGCTACAAGATGGCGGTCTGCGAGCGCTGCACGGCGATCTACGGCGGCTGGCTGGTCTGGGGCCTGCTCTTTGGCCTGGCGCGCAATCGCCTCCGCCCCCTTTCGGTGCGCGGCGCGATTCTGCTGTTGGTCCCTATGGGCGTGGATGGTCTGGGCCAGTTGGTGGGCCTGTGGGAGAGCACTTGGCTGACGCGCACGCTCACCGGCCTGCTGTTCGGCCTGGCCGTGGTCTGGCTAACATACCCCTATATTGAAAGAGGCATGTATGACATGCGCCGCGAGGCCGAAGAGATGCTGGCCGACGGAGAGCCCACATGAGCGCCAGTGAGATTTCCCTGGGCATCGCCCTGGGGGCCGGGGTCTTGTCTTTCTTTTCCCCCTGCGTCCTGCCCATGGTGCCGATCTACCTGGGCTACCTGGCGGGCGATTCGGTCGCCAGCCTGGAGGCGTCCCGCCGCCGCACCCCCGTGATCCATGCCGCCCTGTTTGTACTCGGCTTTGGGCTGGTGTTCGTGCTGTTGGGAGCCGCAGCCGGCCTGCTGGGCCAGCTCTTGACGCGATACCTTTCGCTGCTTGTGACTGTGGGCGGCCTGCTCTTGATCGTGCTGGGCATGCACATGGCCGGGCTGTTGCGCATCCCCTGGCTCTATACCCAAAAGAGCCTCGTCTCGGGGCGCCCCCAGGGTTCGGGGCCGGTGGCCTCATTCCTGTTGGGGCTGGTATTTGCCGCCGGCTGGACGCCCTGTGTGGGGCCTGTGTTGGGCGCCATCCTGCTGCTGGCCGCCGACGGCCAGACGGCCGCGCGGGGCGGGCTGTTGCTGAGCGCCTATGCCCTGGGCCTGGGGCTGCCTTTTATCGCCGTGGCCGCCGCTATGGGGGCGTTGCTGCCCCTGGCCCGCCGCCTGAACCGCTATGCGCGCTGGGCTTCGGTGGCCGGGGGCGTTCTGCTCATCGCCTTGGGCTTTGCCATGGTCACCGGCCTATACGGCAGGCTGCTGGGCGGGCTGCCGCTGCGGTTCTAGAGGCGAGGAGGCGCAGGTTGGGCGAAAACAAGGCCGGTCGAACCTGGCGGGCTGCGGCGCGCGAGGCATACCGGCGGCTGCAACGCTCCCTTTGCGGCCTGCTCTGGTGGGAGCGCACCTACCACGAGGACGGGCTGGCCACCGAGCACAACTGCGATTTTCTGCGTGACGAGCGTTTTTGCCGCGCCTACGGGTTGGGACGCGCCACCGGCTCCTTTCGAGGGCGCGAGCTGCGCTGGCGGGTGCATGTGGCCTGCTGGGCGGCGGCCCACGCCCAACATCTGGCGGGCGATTATGTCGAGTGCGGCGTCTATCGCGGCGGGCTGGCGCGGGCGATCGTGGATTACATTGATTTCGGCGCCCTGGACAAGACCTTTTACCTCTTTGATACCTTTGCGGGCATCCCTGATGAGGCAATCAGCCCGGCCGAGCGCGCGCTGGGCCGCCTGCCCGGCGAGTACGATGAGTGCTATACCGCCGTCTGCGAGACCTTTCGCCCCTTTTCCAACGTGCGAGTGATCCAGGGCGTCGTGCCCGAGGCGCTGCTCCAGGTAGAGATCGAGCGCGTGGCCTACCTCTCCCTGGATATGAACGTCTACCAGCCCGAGATCGCGGCAGCGGAGCACTTTTGGCCCAGGCTGGCCTCCGGGGGCGTCATCCTGCTGGATGATTACGGATTCAGCCGGCATGTGCTGCAAAAGCGGGCGTTCGACATCTTTGCAGCGCAGCGCGGCGTTTCCATCCTCTCCCTGCCCACAGGCCAGGGCCTCCTGATCAAGCCCTGACCCATGAATACCCCGCCCTCGCCACCTGACGCTCTGAACCAGCCCTGCCCCGCGTGCCTGGCGCAAGAGGCCGAGGCGGCCCTGACCCTGCACGATTGGACCTACACCGGAAAAGGCCCCTTTGGCTATCAACGCTGCTGCCGGTGCGGCGCCCTCTATGCCGCCGAATCCCTCTCACCCTCGGAATTGGCGCCCTATTACCCCACGCACTATGCCGCCTATGTAGACCGGGCGGCCCGCTCCAGGCTCGGCGCAATGGCGCAGCAGGTCGGCCTGCTCAAACGCTGCCGGGCGGTCGAGCGGCTGCGCACAGGCGGGCGGCTGCTGGACGTGGGCTGTGGCGCGGGCGCCTTTGTAGAGACGATGCAGGCGCGGGGCTGGAGCGCGGTGGGGCTGGAGCGAGATGCTGGCGCAGCCCAGGCCGCGCGCGCCAGGGGCCTGGACGTGCGCACCGGCCAGGCCCCTGGCTATCCCTTTGCGCCTGGCTCCTTTGACGTCATCACCCTGTGGGATGTGCTGGAGCACATGGAGCAACCGGGCGTCGCCCTACGCGGGATCGCTGCCTGGCTCGCCCCAGGGGGCTGGCTGGTGTTGCGCACGCCCGACGCCGCCTGCCTGCAAGCGCGCCTGTTTGGCCGCTGGTGGGCGGGCTATGATGCCCCCCGCCATCGGGTGATCTATACCCGGCGCGCCCTGGAAAGCCTGTTGCGCGCCAGCGCGTTGGAACCGCAGCCCTTGCCCGGCCCTACGGGCAGCTATGCCCTGGCGACCCTGAGCGTCCAGAACGGCGTTCTGGGTGGACGGTGGCCTCGCTGGGTCGCCCAGGCCATGAGCGACCCGGCCGGCCAGGCGCTCTGCCTGCTGCCCACGGCATTGCTGGATCGCATCGCGGGTGGCGCCGAGTTGTTGGTGGCCGCGCAGCGCCGGTAACCCCGAAATCACCCAAAGGGGTGATTGATTCTTGCCCCACGGGATGCTATGGTAATGTCAGATACAAGAGCCGCCTTGGCTCGCTTTATGTTCTGAACAAGGGAGGAATGGCCGATGAAACGAGTGACGATGATTCTGACGATTGTGTTGCTGGCCCTGGGGCTGCTCGCGGCCACCGGCGTCGCAGCCCAGACCGAGTATGACTCCACGATCAACATCCGTAACATGGAGGACGGTGAAGCCACCGTCGTGATCCAGTTCTTCGGTACCGACGGCACCCACGACGCTGCGGCGGATGTCACTATGAGCATCCCGCCCCAGAGCATGGCCGCCTATTTCGTGCTGCAGAACGACAAGCTCCCGGAGGATTTCCAGGGCTCGGCCGTGGTAGCCTCGGACAAGGAGCTGGTGATCGTTCACAACCTGCGCATCAACGTGGGTGAGCAGGGCGCCTCCACCAGCGGGTTCGCCGAGGGCGCGCCGGTTGTGCAACTCCCGCTGCTGATGCGCAACAACGGCGGCTACACCACCTGGTTCAGCGTCCAGAACGCCGGCATGGTGGATGCCATCGTCGAGGTCGAGTTCTTTGCCGGCAGCACCTCTGGCAACGACTGGCAGTGGGTGAACCCCGACGATCAGACCAATCAGGTCACGATCAAGCCCGGGGCGGCCTACTACTTTGACCAGGCAATGATGCCCGAGCTGGGCACGCGCTTTGTCGGCTCGGCCATTGTCACCAGCGTCAACGGCCAGCCCTTGGTGGCTTCGGCTGTCGAAGTGGGCCCCAACGGCCTGTTCGCCTATGACGGCTTTGGCTCTGCGCCGGTGGCATCGGGGGCGGGGGCCAGCAATGGCGGATCGGCCAACATCTTGGCGCCGCTCTTCCAGTACCACAACGCGGGCTACCAGAGCTCGATCCAGGTCCAGAACGTGGGCGATACGCCCACCACGGTGACCGTCTCGTATGTGCCGGGCTCGGCAGGCAATGCCTGCACCGAGACCCACGAGGTCGCCGCTGGTGCATCCGAGACATTTGGCATGCTTGCCTTTTACGCCCCCCAGGCTTACAGCAACTGCTGGGAGCAGAACAGCGCGGGCGGCGTGGGGACAAAGTTCGTCGGCTCGGCCTATGTCTCCACCAACAGCGCGGCGCAGCCGCTGCTGGGTATCGTGAACCAGATGAACTCGATCAACAAAAAGTCGGGCGCCTACAACGCTTTTGACCCGGGCAGCGCCTCCCAGTGCGTCGCGGCTCCGTTGATCATGGACCGCAACAGCAACTACTGGACGTCGCTCAACATCATGAACGTCGGCGCCGCTGCCACCACGGTGACGGTCGAGTACTCGACCTACGGGGCCATCACCCCGGCCAATGATGTCCTGGTGCTCCAGCCCAATGAGATGGGCGGCATCCTGCACTGGAACCACCTGGGCGGCGGGGAGCGCTACGTTGGCTCGGCTGTCGCTTGCGGCACGCCTGGCTCAGAGATCGTCGCGATGGTCAACCAGCTCAACGACAAAGTGCCCGGCAACGGCGACACGCTGTATGTCTATAACGCGTTCAACATCCTGGACGTCATTGAATAGACGCTTCCCGTTCCGCATTGCTTGTGGCGAGGGGTTGCCTTTATCGGCAGCCCCTCTTTTTCACCCATATCTGTTGGCACAAGGAGACCGTATGCGACGCTTTTCCCACTTGATCGCCGCTCTGTTGCTCGTTGCACTGCTGGCGGGGTGCTCTGCCGGGAGCCCTGCCACGCCCGTTGCCGAGTCACCCGACGAAACCGCTGTCCAGGCCGAGACCGTAGCGAGCCCCACAGTTGGCGCCCCGGCAACGGAAGGCGCCCCTGAAGGGGCCTATCCCGCGCCAGGGTACCCCGCTCCGGTGGGGGCCTATCCGGGCGCCGAGCCGACCGTGGCCCTGGAGGCCACGCTGGAGGCGCTGCCCACCCTGGCGCCCCTGGCCGAGCCGGCCCCCGGACGGGGCCATCTGATCGGCCAAATCATGCGCGAGAGCGACATCCGTCCCCGCGAGCCCCTGGCAGGTTGGACCCTCTACCTGGCCCAGGTGCACCGCAATGTCTCCGGCGAGATCGCGCCCATTGCCAGCGTTGTGGAGGAACTCGCCCCCGTAGCTGTGACAGATCGAGAGGGGCGCTATGCTTTCGCCGATCTGGAGCCCGGGCTGTATGCCCTTGTCATCAAGCATCCGCTGACCCTGGTGCTGGCCCACAACCTGGAAACCGGCCAGGATGTCGTCGTAGAGATCATTGCCGACCAGGTGACCGAGGAGCCATTGACCGTCGTTACCATCTCGGACTGAGCATACGCTGTGCAGGGGAGGTTACCCTGAGGATCTGTCTGGTCAACCTGGATTATGTCCCCTATCGTAGCTCGGGGTTGGCCGTTTATGGCGAGACGCTGGCGACGGGCCTGGCAGCGCGGGGCCACCATATAACCGTGGTGACGCGCCACCGCCCAGGCGCGGCGCGCCGCGAGCGCCTGGATGGGGTGGAGGTGCACCGCGTAGGCGTGGGGCGCGGCGATTGGATCGAGTTCGCCTGGGCAGCCGCGCCCTCGGTCTCGCGCCTGCACGCGGCTGCGCCTTTCGATCTCGTGCACGTGGCCGATGTGCACTTTGCCTGGCGCTATCGCGGGCCGTTCCTGGCCAGCCTGCACCAATCGTTCCGGCAGCGCCTGACCAGCGATGACGGGCGGCCCTACCACACAGGCAAGCTGGCGCTGCACGGCAAGACCCTGTACTATCGCGCGGCGCTCGCCTGGGCAGAGCGGCCCGCCCTCTTTCGCGCTCGACACCTCATCTCGGTGAGCCAGGCCACCGCCGATGCGTTCACCAAGGGCTATGGCGTGCTCGCCGAGCGCGTGACGGTGATTCCCACAGGCATTGATCTCGCGCGGCTGCGCCCCACGGACCCCACGCCCCTGCGGCGGCGGCTGGGGCTGGCCAACGAGCGGGTGTTGCTTTTTGTGGGGTTCTGCTCGCCGCGCAAGGGGCTCGAATACCTGGCGCGGGCCATGCACGCCCTGCCGCAGGATGTGCGCCTGGTGGTTGTGGGACGTTGGCAGGCCGCCTACCGCGAGCGCGTGCTAGAGGCGCTGGGCGCCCGGCGGAGCCATCTGATCGAGGCGGGCTATGTGCCGGACGACGAGCTGCCCGCCTACTATAGCCTGGCGGATCTGTTTGTGTTGCCCAGCTTGCTGGAGGGCTTTGGCATCCCGATCATCGAGGCGCTGGCCTGCGGAACCCCTGTGGCGACCACCAGCGCCGGCGCCAGCGCCGAGACGGCCGGCCCAGGGGCGCTGGTGGTGCCGCCCCGCGATGCCCCGGCCCTGGCCGAGGCGATCCTGCGGCTGCTCGATGATCCTGACGAGCGTGCACGCCTGGGCCGAGCAGGCCAGGCGTGGGCCCGCGAGCGCTATTCCCTCAATACCATGATTTCGGCCTACGAGCGCGTGTATGAACGCTTTGCGGTTGCCTAAGCGTGTTGGATGACCCGCCTCTGAAGGGGAAGTGGAGCACTGCCAGATAAGGTCGGTTGTTGCACCAGATCTCCGACTGTACGCATCGTAGCCTTTTCGGCAGGACTATCTTGCGGGAGAGGCTCCAGGGTTACTCTTTGACTCGTATCTCAAAGCCGCTGCTTAGGTCCCCAGATCGGCGCAAACGCAGCGCGGAGTCCGGGTAGGGCGTGCAGGGCAAGGGGCTTTCCCAGCAAGAATACCCCTTAGCAGGAACAAATAGCAGCAAACCCGAATCTGTGATGAATTCGTTCAATTCTACTGTCGGCGTGATACGTCTCTGCTCTGGTCCGTAAAAGAAACTCATTCTATGTATAACAGGCATATAAAGCCCCAATGTAATACATAGTGCAATTCTGGCAATTATACCACGGCTCCACCTCTGGTCACAATATAAAGCGGAGGAGAAGGAAAAAGCAAATAAAAACCAGAATAAACCAATAGAAAATCGACTCCCGGGTGCTGTAAGAAACCAATAAGCTATATTGGCAAGAATTGAGACAAAGACCGCCGCGAAAGCAAAGTTGCCCTTTACGGTCTTGCTAGGCGACGTCAGTACTCTCCTCAGGAGCGCAACTACTAGCATAAGGACAGCTAGGGCCACGGGAAAAGAGACATCAAACCATCTGGCAACATGGTGTTCGATCCATGGCAAGAGCCACCGCGAGTTGCCTAACACGTCGGCCCAATGCTCCCCGGGTGCTCGTGCCCAACTGACAATCCATCGCGCCTCTTCCGCAACCTTCTCAGAAGGGACACGCCAACTTACAGGCACTGGGAGCCATGAAATGGGGTATATAAGATACCCGCTGGCTAGTACGCTCCTCCAGACCCACCCCCACAACCCGAGGAACGATAGAGCTCCGATGCCTACAAGATTCCTGCCTCGAACAGCTTCGGCGTTACCGCGCTTGATGTACCATATCAGGGCCAGAAGGGATATAGGGCCAACTAACCCCAATGAGCTTATCTTGACCATGATAGCAGATAAGCTCATGAACAACAGCAAAATAAGAGCATATGGATTAATCTGGGATCCGTATAGATACTCGATGAATATGACAATAATAGACACAGATAATACAAATACCATCAAATCAGACGCATAACTATTGAGATAACCCCTAGTAAGATGAATCAGATAGGGAGAAATCCCCAGAATAAATAAATCACTCAAACGAACTTTATCTGCAAAAAAGATAGTCTTATATAGACTTTTACAGATTATACGCAATAGAATAAGAAAAAAAGGGCCGTGGCATAAATGACTTGCATCCAGACCTGGAATTCTCCATAGAGATGCTCCATATAAATAGTAAGAGTTATTAAAAGCAAGGCGACCGTGCAGATTGCCCAACCCAACTGGAAGAGGATATGTTCTTACCCAATTCATAAATGGTATATGATAGAGACCAGTATCACCTGGCATACCATGCGCAAGGGACCAATTAGAGAGAGGAATAGAGATAGCGATCCAGAATAAAGCATCTCGAAATAAAAACAGGAGTCTTTTTCTGCTCGTTTCACGTAATGATATGTAATATCTAGCATTACCCCAGGCTGAAATTGGAATCAGAGGTATGTAGGCGATAAAGCTAATAGGAAAGAAAAGGTTCCATAATTGCAGAAAAATAACTAGGCAAGAAAATCCAAAAACAAAAGAATGTTCAAGATAGGATCCAGAGCGGTACCGTGAAGGAATTAGTGCCAGAAAGGCGGTCCCGAGGCCCTGAAAGAAGAGAGCCAAGGCGATCCAGGAGGCAGAGATAGCGGCCATCGCAACGGGCATCGCTTGCATGTGGGATCTCCGGTTGATCGTTCCTAACTGCGCATCTGTGTGATCTTCGGCGCCCGCCTTGCAGCAGGGGCAGCCCGCGCGCCCCGAGAGCTGATCCTGGCCGGGGGGCGCTCGATCGGATACGAGGGCGCCCCCTCGGCCACGCTGCTACCCCATCGAGCCCCTTACTCGCCCAGTACCGCCTTCCAATCGCCGGGCCGGTCGGGGTAGACCCATTCGTTGGGCTGGCGCTGGGCCAACAGCCGATCGGCATGGTGGCCGCGCCCCGTGGCCCGCAGCCGCTCGCAATAGGAGAGCAGCCAGCCCCGAGCGTGGTACGGTCCGCCCTCCTGCATCACCGTCCACAGGGGGTCGGCGGCCTCCGGGGAGCCGGCCAGCATCTCGGCCTGCCACTCTTCCAGGCCGGCCAGCATCTCGGCCTGCCACTCTTCCAGGCGGGCCAGCCCGGCCTGCACGATCTCGAGGCGGGCCGCCGCCAGGTCGTGCAGCTCGTGGGGGTCCTCCGCCAGGTTGAACAGCATCACCGGCGGGAAATCCTTGAGCCCTGTATGATAGGTGCGGATCAGGATCCACTCGTCCCAGCGCACGGCGCGCTGGCAGCTCCAGGTGCACTGGCTCAACACCAGGTAATCGCGGCCCGCCGGGGCGCCCTCGCGCAGAGTCGCGGCAAAGCTGCGGCCATCCCACCTGGCGGGGGCGTCTATCCCCAGCATCTCGGCCAAGGTGGGCGGCAGATCCAGGTTGTAGTGCAGGGCGTCATCCACGCGGCCCCCCTCCAGCCCCGGCCAGCGCACGATCAGCGGCACCCGCGAGGTGATCTGGTCGGCGGTCTGGTGGTCGCCATAGATGTTCAGCTCGCCCTGGTTCTCGCCATGATCGGCAGAGACGATGATCACCGTATCATCCAGCACGCCCTGCTCCGCCAGCGCATCCAGGATCAGGCCGATATGATCGTCCATGTAGCGGATGCCGATGTCATAGCCATCGATCCACTTGCGATAGTCCTCCAGCGAGGTGATCTCGGCCGGCAGGCGGGGCCAGCGCTCGGTATCGTTGGGGCCAAAGCCGGCCGGGTCTTGGGCGCAATGGGGGCCATACCCCGCATAGTCCTGCTTGATTTTCTCCTCGGTGATCCAATCGGGGATGGGCTCTCCCTCAAAGGGGTTCCCATACGCCAGGGGCGTGCGGAACGGCGTGTGGGGGTCCCACATATTCACCTGCAGGAACCAGTTGTCCCTGCTACCGTTGCGCTGAATCCAATCTATCGCCACCGGCGCGATCTCGTCGGCGCGCTCCATGCCCCACTTGCCCGTGTTGTGCGCCTCGTTAAACCCGCGATAGAACCACCAGGCCGAGTGGCGCTCGGCATAGGGGCTGATGGAGACGGTATAGAGCCCTGCTTGCCGCATGGCTTGCATCCAACTTGCCTCGGCGCGCGACTGTTGAAAACCCCGCGTGGCCCCTTCCAGGCGTGGATCTGCCGTTGTGCCGCCGTGGTTGACGACGCCCGTGTGGATGCCAAAGCGCCCCAAGAACAGCGCGGCCCGCGAGGGCAGGCAAGGGGCATCCGAGGCGTAATAGTTGGTGCAGCGCAGGCCCTCGCGGGCCAGCCGGTCTATGTTGGGTGAGGTGTCTCTATGATAGCCATAGCAGCCCAGGTGATCGGGCCGCAAGGTATCGCAGTCCAGGTAGAGAACTCGCATGATGCCCCTTTCTGTTGTGTATGGCGTTGTGTCTATTCGCCCGCCCCGGCTTGACTCCGCATCTCGACAAAGGCGATGATGCGCCTGCGGCTGAGAATGCCCTGCAATGCACCATCGGCCATCACCGGCAATTGGGCCATGTTGCTGCCGGCCATGCGCTGCAGTGCCCTGTCCAGCGGCATCTCGGGCGATACCGGCTCGATCTCGTCCCAGGGCGTGAGGGTCTCGGCCAGCCGGGTGCGCTCCCAGCGCGCCTGCGGCACCTTGCGCAGGTGCCGCAGGCTCACCAGGCCCAGCACGTGCCCCCTATCGCCCACCAGATAGCGAGACGAGTCGCCCATGAGCAACTCTGCAGGGAGGCGATCCAGGGTAAGATGCGGGTCGAGCATGGCCGAATGATCTTGCATCAGATCAGAGACGACATAGCCCTGCAAAGCGCCTTGCACACCGGCCTGATGATAGGCAGTCCGCGCCGCGTGATGCAGCGACAGGCCCACCAGAGCGGTCAGGATGCCGGCGTTCACATCCTCGCGCACGGTCAGCAACACGCCGAGGCTCATAATCAAGATGCCCACCCACTGGCCGGCGCGAGCCGCCTGGCGGGTGGCCCAGTTTGCATCATGGTCAAGGGCCCAGAGGGCCGCCCGTAGGATGCGCCCGCCATCCAGGGGCAGGCCGGGCAACAGGTTGAACAACCCCAGCCCGATATTGGCGACCTGCAGAAAACGGGCCGGCGCCGCGATGATGGGGGACACAGGGCGCGTGAGGGTATACACCAGGCCAAACAAGAGGCCAGTCGCCAGCGTCACAGCGGGCCCCGCCAGGGCGGAGGCCAGCTCATCCCGCGCCCGCGTGGGCGTTGAGTCCATCTCGGCCAGCCCGCCGAAAAAGAGCAGCGTGATCCGACGTACCTGGGCGCCCTGGGCGCGCGCGATCAGGGCATGGCCCAGTTCGTGCAGCAACACCGCGCCAAAGAACAACAGGGTGGTGGCCACTCCCAGCAGCCAATAGGTCGCTGGCGCAGCCTCGAACGCGCCGGGCAAGTAGGCATCGGCGAGGATCCAGGCCATGCCTGCAAAGATGAGCGGCCAGATCGGATCCACGTACAATGGAATGCCCGCAAAACGCCCCAGCTTGAGCGACTTGGCTCTCATGCCGGACTTGCTCCTTTGACAGCAGCGCGACAGTTCCATTCTAGGCAACCTGGCGAGGGCTGGCAATTCCCCAATGCCCGGCATGCTTTGGGATATCAGTTCAGATTCAAGGGGACGAGTTCCTAATTGACCAGGAAGTGATGCCAATATCCTGCAAACGGTGAGCACACAGCCTCGCTATGGACGCATACATGCGTCTGGCGTCAGTTCTGTCCATACGTGTTTAATATGTTTTTCTATGGTTTTATGGTAGGGGCGCGGCATGCCGCGCCCCTACCGGGCGGGCGTCTTGCGCGCATACCTGTTTGCACACGCGGTCATGAACTCGTCCCCCAAAATCTGAATAGACCTCATGCGCATAGCGCACCACCAAGGATGAAAATGGGTTCGTGTCGCTTTCCGGAATCTCTCGTCACGCTTCCGAGCGTCACGCGCGCAGGGGAGAGCCAGAACCGGTTTTTCTCCGGCTTGGCGGCTTGGCGATCTCGACGCTCAGAAGCGTGGCGCGAGGATCATCTGAATCTGTCTTCGGGGTAGTTACAGCGCAAATTGGGTCTTGACATCGAACAAATGTTCGTATATACTGTGGATAGAACAACCGTTCTAGGGGCGGCCGGCGCACGTCGTTTCGCGTTCCATATCAGGGCTCTATCCACAACGCTGACAGCTCAAACTGCCAGCCGCCCCGCTCTCATCTACCGGCTCTACCGGCGGCCACGCCGCCAGGATACAGGTCTATGTCTCTCCGCGTTGGCATGTTATGGTTCGATGATGCCCGAGACCGCCCCCTTGCGGACAAGCTCGCGCTGGCCGCGCGCCACTATGAGCACAAGTACGGGCGTCGCCCCAATGTCTGCTATGTGAGCCTGCACGCCTTGGAGCAGGAAAAAGCCAACGCCAATGGCTTGCGGCTGCAGGCCGCGCCCGACGTTCTGCCCCATCACTTTTGGCTGGGCGTTGCCGAGTGATCTCTCCGCTCCTCCAGCAGTTTTTCCACCAGGCCATCGCGTAACCCCTCGGCCAAGCCCGCCTCTTCCAGCACGCGCGCAAAGGCTGCCGATGTGTATTCGAGTTGTTGGCCCTGGCGCTTGATCAGAGAGGTGAGCACCAGGTTGTTCAGAACGCTCTCTAGCTCGGCGTCGCTCAGGGCGATACTGGCGCCCTGGAGGGCCTGGCGCACCTGCTGGGGCCCAAAGCGCCCGCGCCCCGCCATGAGCACGGTGATCAGGCGCTCCAGCGTGGTGGCATTCCCCCAACTCACCTCGAAAAAGAGATCGCGGAACTCGGTCGAGTTGCGCACCTGGGCCAGGTCGGAGGCGCGGATCACGCGCTCCTGCCGCTGGTTGATCCGCTCGATCAGATACTGGCAGATGGCCTGCACGATATTGGGATGGCAGCCTGAGAGGGCCACGATCTCCTGCGGTATCAGCTCGGGCGCCTCGAAAGTGATGCCCATCTCCTGCATCGGCTCCTGCACGATCCGCTCTGCATCGCGCTCTTGCAGATAGCCCAACCGTAGCGTGCTGCAAAAGTTGAACAGAGGCGAACTGGGGTCGCGCAGGGCGGTATCCAGGGTGCGCTCGCCGCAGAACACAAAGCGGCAGAGCCCCTCTTGCGAGAGAGAACGGAACACGCGAAAGAGCAGGGTGCCCTGTTGGAGGTCATAGCGCAACAGGTGATCCACCTCGTCCAGCAAAAAGACCAGGGTCTGGCTCGGATCGCCCTGGCGCCCGCGCAGGCGCACGACGATGCGCCGCAGCATGTCGGGCGCCGCGGATTCCGCCGACACCTCGCTCATCACGGAGAGAGCCTCGAAAAAGTCCTCATAGGTCGTGACATGGTGACAATCGAGATAGAGGGGGTTATAGCCCTCGGTTTGCTGTAGCAGCCGGTGTACCTTGTTCAGGATCGAGGTCTTGCCGATCTTGCGGCCCCCGACGATGGCAAAGCTGCGATCCTGCACGGTGCGCATGATGACCTTGATCTCGTAATCGCGCCCAAAGAACATCTTGGGGGGCACCGGCCCCGAAAGCACATAGGGCGATACGACGGTGAGATCCACCTGGTCCAGGATGCGCCGCACCAGGTCCGACTCGGCGTCGGCGGCCAGGTGCAGCCCGTACAGCTCGCGATAGTCCAGGACGATCAGGTCCTCGGCGCCCTCGCGCGCCAGGCCCTGCATTGCCTGCGCCGGGCGGGCGCCATCCAAAGGCGCGCCGACGGGGATCAGCAGGGCAAAGAACGAGACGGCGTTCAGGGCCGACATCAGGGCGCGGATATCGCGCACATCCTCGCGTTCGAGAGAATCTTTGAGCAAGACGATGATCGGAAAGCGCGCGGGCAGGCTGAGCCGCAGGGTGGGCGCCTCGACCATATAGCCTGCCAGCGAGCGATAGACGCGCCGTTCCACAGGCTCAAAACCGAGCAGGCCACAGAGTTGTTCGATCAGGTGCGAAGCGGCAGCCACAGCGGCCTCGCGTTGGCCCAGTTTTTGGGTCAGGTCGTTCCATGTATCGGCAAAGGCGCGCAGTCTATCGCCACGCGCCGGCGCAATCAGGGGCGGCGCATCTTGAAAGATCAGGGCTTGGTCGCGATGGGCGTCCACATAGCGGATCATGGCGTGCACTCGGGCCTGGCCCGGAATGCGCTCCAATAGGTCGGGCGTGACGCGCTGATGGCGCAGCAGGGCATCGGCGATGATATCATCCCAGCGGACGCCCGCGCCTTGCGAATCCAGCGCCTGTCTGCGCGCCTCGCGCCGCTCGCGCCACATCATGCCTGCGCCCCACAAAGCCAGCATGAGCCCGGCCCCGGCCAGATAGGGCGGCAGCCCGTACAAGACCTTTTGCCAAGGCGAGCGCCCCGGGCTTGCCTCTGCCGGCTGCCCTACCAGGTCGCGCCAAGAGCGGCCGCCATCGGCGCTGGCGTACAAGGTGCGCGTGGTGCCCAGGTACAAGCGGGGCGGGCTTGCGGCTGTGCTCGCCGCCGAGAGCAGGCGTTCGCCCGGCGCCAGCGTCGGCAGCCCAGATGCCCCCTCAACCATAAAGGGCGATACGCTCCAGGGTATGGGCTGCTCCTGCACGACGATCTGGCTTGGCAGGCTCACAGATTGCCAGGTGGCGCCGTCATCCGCCGAGCGCCAAAGGGCGTCGGCGCTGGCGGCATAGAGCCGCCGGGTCCCGTTCGTTTCCCAGAATCCGACCCAGGTGACCGGTTGGTGTATCGGGCCGGGCCGGACGGGATACCAGGTTGCGCCGCGATCCCCCGAGACGAATAGGCCGCCCTCGGCGCCCAGGTAGAGTATCCCGGCGCTTGTAGGGTGGGCGGCCAGGGCGGAGATCACGCCGGCGCCCTCGGGAACCGCCAGGGCAGCCCAGGTTGCGCCCCTATCTGGGCTACGCCAGACCTGCCGATGCGACGCCACATAGAGGGCGCCATCTAGCGGGCTGGCGGCCAGGGCGACGATCTCGATCTGTTCCAGGGCGCTCGCCCGCTGCCATACGGTCTCCCCATCGCGCAGCATGGCCAGCCCCAGCGTTCCCGCTGCGTACAACACCTCGCCATCGGAGGCAAAGAGCAACTGCCCGATGCGCCCGGGGTCTTGGGGTTGCGCCAGCTTTTGCCAGGCCATGCCGCCATCTTGGCTGCGGAACAGGCCCGGGGTTGTGGCTGCGACCAGGGTATCTGGCGAGCGTGGATGTGCGGCAATGGCCAGCACGGCGCCGCCGGGCAGGCCCCCCGGCGCGCGGGCAGCGCCCAGGGAGGTCGCGATGGTCAGAGCCAGGGCGGCCAAGAGGATCCCGGCGGCAACGCCGATCATGGTCCGGCAACGCGCGCTTGGCGTCTGCATCCTATGCTGTTTCCCCTCGGTTGGTGCGCGTCAGGCCCATTCGATGTGCAGGCACTCGCGCCCGATCAAGTCGCTGAGCTGGCGCTCCAACTGGGGCGAGTAGCGCGTGGTCGCTTGGGGGAATTCGAGTTGGACGCGCCCCTGGGGGGCCCGCAGCCAAAAGCGAAAAGGCACGTCGCCCGGCGCCTCGCCCAGGATATCCAGGGCCTTGCGGGCGAGAGAGGCTGCGCTGGCGTCGTCCCCGTTCAGGGGGATCTCGACCGTCAAGCGCCGGGCCTTGCGCGCGGCAGGTTGGCGCTTGGCGGCCCCCGGCGGCAGACTGTAGGGCGCCAGCTCGTCCAGGATCAAGCTCACAGAGTCATTCCGTTCGTTGAGCTTGCCCTTGATCAGCACCGGCGCGCCGTCATCCAGGTTGGCCCGCACCAGTTCATAGGTGCGCGGGAATACCACTACCTCGATAGAGCCCGTGAGGTCCTCGAGCTGGGCAAAGGCCATAGGATCGCCCTTGCGCGTGGTGATGGCCCGGATGCCGCTCAACAGACCGGCGACGGTGACCGGTTCGTCGCCCCGCGAGGGGTCCAGGTCTTGAATGGCGGTCAGGCGCGGGTCCTCGTACAGAGTCAGCACATCCAGAGGATGGGAGGAGAGGTAGCAGCCGAGCAGTTCTTTCTCGTCGGCCAGGCGCTGCTTTTCGCCCAGCGGGGGCACGTTGTCCGCCAGCCGAAAGCGCGCGCCGCCGCCCTGCCCCATGACTTGGGGGCTGAGATCGAACAGGCTGCGCTGGCCCACATCGCGGGCGCCGTGTACCCCCTGGCTGATGGCGATCATCGAATCCAGCGAGGCCAGCAACGCGTTGCGCTCGCCCAGCGAATCCATCACCCCCGCCCGCACCAGGCATTCCAGCACGCGCTTGTTCACCTGGCGCAGGTCCACCCGGTTGATCAGGTCCTCGATATCGGCAAAGGGTTCCTGGCCGCGGGCCTGCACGATCACCTCAGCGGGGCCATCGCCCACGTTCTTGATGGCGCCCAGCCCAAAGCGGATGGCCAGGCCATCGGCCCCCGAGAGGTCGTTGCGTTCGGCCACGGTTTGCCACTGTAGCGGCTCCACCTGGAAATCCACGCCGGAGGCGTTCACATCCGGGGGGCGCACCTCGATCCCCAGGCGGCGACACTCGGCCACGAACTGGGCCACTTTGTCCGTGTTGCCGCGTTCCACCGAGAGCAGCGCCGCCATGAACTCGACGGGATAGTGGGCCTTGAGGTAGGCGGTCTGCAGGGTGATGACCGCATAGGCCGCCCCGTGGGATTTGTTAAAGCCATAGTCCGCAAAGGTCTCGATATCGGCAAAGATCGCCTCGGCCACCTCGCGGGGGATATCCCTGGCCACGCAACCCTCGACGAACTTTTTCCCCTGCCGCTCCATGTCCTTGGCTTTTTTCTTGCCCATCGCCCGGCGCATCAGGTCGGCCTCAGAGGCAGTGAACCCGGACAGGTCGGTGGCGATCTGGATCACCTGCTCTTGATAGACGATGATGCCAAAGGTCTCGGAGAGGATCGGCTCCAGCGAGGGGTGCGGATAGGTGACGGCCTTGCGGCCAAAGCGTCGGTCAATGTACTCGGGGATGGAGGCCATGGGGCCGGGGCGATAGAGCCCCAGGATGGCGATGATATCGCTAAACTCGGTGGGCTGCATGTCGCGCAGCACCCGCCGCATGCCCTCGCTCTCCACCTGGAAAATGCCCGTCACATCGCCGGAGGAGAGCAGCGCATAGCTATCGGGATCGTCCATCGGGATCGTCTCTTGGGTGATCTCGATGCCGTGGGTGCGGCGGATCCAGGCAAAGGCCCGATCCAGCACCGTCAGGGTCGAAAGGCCCAGGACATCCAGCTTGAGCAGGCCGATATCCTCTACGTCGGACATGCAGTATTGGGAGATGATCCCCTCGCCCCGGGGGGCGCGCTGCAACGGGGTGTACTCGACCAGGGGCCGGTCGGCGATCAGGACGCCGGCGGCGTGGGTGGAAAAGTGGCGCGAGACCCCCTGCACCGCCAGGGAGGAATCAATCAACTTGCGGATATAGGGCTTGGAATCGTACAGCTCGCGCAGCTCGGGCACGTTATCCAGGGCGTCCTGGATCGTCTTTTTGGGGCCCATGGGCACCAGCTTGGCCACATAGTCCACCTCGCTGAGGGGGATGCCCAGCGCGCGCCCCACATCGCGGATGGCGCCGCGCGCCGCCATGGTGCCAAAGGTGGCGATCTGCGAGGTGCGGTCCGCGCCATAGCGCTGTGTGAGATAGTCAATCACTTCTTGGCGGCGGTCTTCGGGGTAATCCAGGTCAATATCGGGCATGGTGATGCGCCCGGGGTTCAGAAAACGCTCAAAGATCAGGCCCAGGCTCAGCGGTTCCAGATCGGTGATGCCCAGGGCATAGGCGACGATGCTGCTGGCGCCCGAGCCGCGCCCCGGCCCCACCAACATGCCGGCCTCTTTTTTGGCCCAGCGCACCAGGTCCTCGTTGATCAGAAAATAGTCGTCGAATCCCATGTCGTGGATCACCTGTAGCTCGTAATCCAGGCGCTGCTGGATCTCGGGGGTGATCTCGGCATAGCGGCGGCGCAGGCCCTCTTCACAGAGTCTGCGCAGATACTCGAACGCCGAGTGGGGCTCTGGCACGGGAAATTTGGGCAGGCGGTAGCCCTAAAAGCCCAAATCCACATCACACTGCTCGGCCACCAGCAGGGTGTTCTCCACCGCCTCGGGATAGTCCGCCATCACCTGGCGCATCTCTTCTGGCGACATGAGGTAATAGTCGTCGCTGCCCATGCGCATCCGGTTGGGGTCCGCGAGGGTGGTGTTGGTCTGCAACGCCAGGAGCAGCTCCTGGGCAAAGGCGTTCTCGCGCAGGGTATAGTGGACATCGTTGGTGGCCACGCAGCGCAGACCGGCCTCGCGGGCCAGCTCCACCAGTTGGACATTGATCTGATCCAGCTCGGGCACACCCGCATGGCGCTGCAATTCGATGAAATAGCGGTCGGGGCCAAAGAGGTCCTTGAACCAGCCGATGGTGCGCCGCGCCTGATCGAGCTGGCCCTCTCGCACCAGCGAGGCCACCTGGCCCGATATGCACCCGCTCAGGCAGATCAGGCCCTCGCTGTGCTCCGCCAGCAGCTCTTGATCAATGCGGGGGCGATAGTAAAAGCCCTCCATGTGGGCGGTGGTCACCAGCTTGAGCAGGTTGTGATAACCCGTCATGTCAGCGGCCAACAGCACCAGGTGGTAGGAGCGGGCGTCCAGCTTGGCGTCGCGCTGGTGCAGGCGGCGGCGGGCCTGATAGACCTCGCAGCCAAAGATCGGCTTGATGCCGGCGGATTGGGCGGCGTGGTGGAACTTGATGGCGCCGTACATCGAGCCGTGGTCGGTGAGGGCCAGGGCCTCCATGCCCAGCTCCTTGGCGCGCCTGCATAGGTCTGGCAACCGGGCCAGGCCATCGAGCAGCGAGAACTCGCTGTGGACATGCAGGTGCACAAAGGAACTCACCGCGCCCTCCGCATCTCTTCTATCTACCAGACCGCAGACGCCCGCCAGGCAGGGGATCGAACCGAGGGGGCCGGGCGGCGCGCGCTCGGCCCGCGTGAGGAGCCCGAGCCAAAGATCGAGGGGCGCGCGTCTGTGGGCCCGCTTCCTAACCATTGTAGCACAACCCGCGCCGGGGCGAAAGGCATTTTAACGAACGACGTCCCTCCACACAGGCCCGTTTTTCGCCTTTAGATTTCGTTGTTTGCTGTATGATGCGCTCAAAACGGGCAAGGAACCGGCCCACAATCTACGAGTTGTGGGGGCATATCGGGCGTGACTCTGGCTCCGGCTTTTGCTAGAATGACGCCCATGCACGAGCATGGCATACGTCTGGCGCTGCACAAGGGGGCATGGTGGAAGCAATGAAAAAGCTGGCCGGCAAGGTGGCGTTGGTCACCGGCGCGGGGCGGGGGCTGGGCCGCGCCTATGCGCTGCACCTGGCGCGCCTGGGGGCCCACGTGGTTGTGAATGACATCAGCCTGCGCTCTCACCAAGAGTATGGCGAGGAGCTGACGGCCGAGAGCGTGGTCGCCGAGATCGAGGCCCTGGGGGTGCGCGGCCTGGGCATCGAGGCCGACGCCACCGACGCCGCCCAGGTGGCGGCCATGTTCGCCCAGATCGAACAAGCCTTTGGGCGGCTGGATATCCTGGTGAACAACGCGGGAGGCTCTCTGCGCGGCAACGACCGCTCGGCGGCCTCGACGGCGCCGGAAGAGGATTTCCGCTACATCATGGATGTCAACCTGATGGACACGATCCTCTGCTGCCAGGCCGCCGCACCCATCATGCAGCGCCAGGGCTCCGGCAAGATCGTCAACATCGGCAGCCAGGCCGGGCTGCACGCCCAGATCGGCGGGCGCGGCGCGCCCTATGCCGTGGCCAAGGCCGCCGTGATCCAGTACACCCGGCTGCTGGCCGCCGAGCTCGGCCAGTATGGGATCAATGTAAACTGCATGGCGCCCGGCTGGATCCTTTCCTCGCGGGCGGTGGCCCAGGGGCGCGCCAGCGAAGAGACGCGCGCCCGCCTGGAGCCCCAGATCGCCCTGCGGCGCCTGGGCCTGCCCGAGGATTGCGCCAAGGTGATCGAGTTCCTGGTCACCGACCTCTCGGATTATGTGACGGGCCAGTGCATCGCGGTGTGCGGGGGATACGTGCTGTTCTAGAGGTTTGCTCCAAGATTGGCTCGAATGATCCTCGCGCCACGCCTCCTGAGCGTGACGCTCGGAAGCGTCGAGCGCGTCAGGAACGCAGAGAAAACCAGGTCATTGGCTCCGCGTCTTTGGTCCTGCGAGAGGGTGTCGGCATAGTCCCAAGGAGGAGACTCGCATGAAGATCGCACGTGTAACGCCGTTCCTGGTCGGGCGCTCGCTGTTGGTGCGGGTGTATACCGACGCGGGCATTGTGGGGACGGGCGAGGCGGGCCTGTGGGCCCACCACCGCTGGGTGCGCGAGGCCCTGCGTGACCTGGGCTCCTATTTCGTGGGCCAGGACCCCACGCGCATCGAGCACCACTATCAGGTCCTTTCCCGCCACACCCACTTTGCCGGGTCGGTGATCAGCGCCGCCCTGAGCGCCATGGATATCGCCCTGTGGGATATCCTGGCCCGCTCCCTGGATCGGCCCATCCACGCCCTGCTGGGCGGCCCCGTGCGCGACCGGGTGCGGGTCTTTGCCAATGTCACCGGCAACACCCTGGATGAGCGCGCCGAGAGCGCCCGCCAACGGGTCGCCGGAGGGTTCACCTCGCTGCGCACCATCCCCATGTTCCCGGGGTTCGAGCGCCAGACGCCCACCAAGACGATCAAGGACGCCGTGGCCATCGTGGCGGCCATCCGCGAGGCCGTGGGCGACGAGGTGGACCTGGGGCTAGAGATCCACCGCAACCTGGCCCCCGACGAGGCCATCATCCTGGCCCGCGAGCTGGCGCCCTATCGCCTGCTCTATTACGAGGACCCCATCGCGCCCGAGAGCCCGGAGGCGCTGCAATACGTGGCGCGCCATGTGAATATCCCCATCGCCACGGGCGAGCGTTGCCATACCTTGCAGCAGTTCAAGAGCCTGGTGGATAGCCAGACGGTGGCCATGATCCGCCCCGATCTCTCGCTGGCGGGGGGCTATACCCAGCTTGCCAAGATCGCGGGCCTGGCCGAGGCCGCCTTTGTGGGGGTGTTCCCCCACCTGATGGGCAGCCCGGTGAACACCGCCGCTTTTGTCCAGTTCGCCGCCGCCACGCCGGGCTACCGGCTGATGGAGTGCAACGATGCGGACGCCCACCCGCTGAACGCGATCCTGGCCGAGCCGCTGACGCTGCAGGATGGCTATATCCTGCTGCCGCAGGGCCCCGGCATCGGCGTCGAGCTGCGCGAGGAGCAGTTGGCCCGTTTCCCGTTTGAGGAGCGCCCCATTGTGGGTTCTTTTGCCGCCGATGGCTCGGTGGCGCACTGAGAAGGAGGAAACCGATGCTGCATTGGAAAGAACAGGATGTCGCCGTCAACGGCCTGCGGCTGCACGTCTATCGCGCGGGCGACGAGGCCCGGCCCGCCGTGGTGCTCAGCCACGGCGTCACCGATTCCGGCCTCTGTTGGCCCGATGTGGCCCCCGCGCTGGCCGAGGCGTACCATGTGGTGGCCTATGACGCGCGCAACCACGGCCGCTCGGGGCATACGTCCGAGGTATACGGATGGGAGGAGCTGGGCGACGACGAGGCGGGGCTGATCCGCGCCCTGGGGCTGGAGCGCGTGGCCCTGGTGGGGCACTCGATGGGGGCGGGCACGGCGGCGGCCTGCGCGGCGCGTCACCCAGAGCTGGTGCGTTGCGCCGTGCTGGAAGACCCGCCCTGGATGAACACCCCGCCTGCGCCGCCGCCCGGCGCGACGGATCGCGGCGCGGCCTATCGCAAGCTACAGGCCATGAGCGCCGAGGAGCTGGTGGCCCAGGCCCGACGCGATACGCCCTGTGGGACCCGGCCATCCTGCCGCCCTGGGCCGAGGCCAAAGGACAGTTCAACGTCGCCATCGCCGAACTCTACCGGCCCGCGTTCACGGCGTGGCCGCAGACGGCCCAGGCCATCGCCTGCCCTGTGCTGCTGCTCACCGGCGAGCCGGAGCTGGGCGCCCGCATGACCGCCATCGAGAGCGCCCAGGCTGCGGAGCTGTTCCAGGATGGGCGCGTGGTGCATATCCCCGGCGCGGGGCACAATATCCGCCGCGACCGGTTCGCCCCCTATCTGGAGGCGGCGCTACCCTTTCTGCGCGCCCACAGTTGAGCCCGTCAGCCGCTCGGCGCCATAGCGCCGCAGCAATAGCCAGGCGATGCCCCACGAGGTGAGGCCCATGACCAGTTGGGGCGCGGGGTGCGTGCCCATCACGCCGATGGCCAGCGCCGCAACCACGTTGGCCACGGCGTGGTACACCATCGCCAGGAACAGGCTGCCGGTGTTGTTGTAAAGAAAGGTATAGATCACCGAGCTGGCCACCAGATTGAGGCCGAAACCCACCAGGGCAAAGGGCAGCGCCGGGCCCTGATAGAGGGATATCACATAGGGCAGGTGCCAGAGAGCCCACAGGCCGCCGACGATATAGCTGGCCTGCTCGGCGCTAAAGCGGCGCTGCAAAAAGGGCAGTAGGAATCCGCGCCAGCCCGGCTCTTCCAGACCGCTGGTGAGCAGTTGATACAAGAAAAAGAGGGGGATCAGGCCCGCCGCCAGGGGCAGGCTGGGCTGCTCTGGGGCGACGCCGGTGGCATAGGCCAACCCAATCGCGGGCAGCAGGTTCACCACCGGCAGGACCAGGACGATCACGTACCAGGAGCCGGGAATGCGCCAACGCACCATGCGCCGCAAGAGGTCGCGCACGCCCGCCCCGCCGCCGATCCGCTGGCTGATCCCCAATGCGCTGATGAACGGGCCATAGACGGCGATCCAGAACAGGATCACCACGGCAGCGTGGGTACCGTCCACGAACCCTTCCGTAAAGACGCGCAGGAAATCCACGCCCACGTATAGCTCGTATCCGCGCAGTGGCCCCAGCACCAACCCCGGCAGCCAGGCGAACCAGGAGATGAAACAGGCCTGGATGAAAAAGGGCCAGATGGGCGAGATCGGTCGCCGCCGCCGCACCCTACGCCGCATGGGGTTCCCCTCCTATCCCTAGCGCCACTGCACGCAGCCCACCGGCTGCTCGGCGCGCAAATCCACAAAGCAGTGATCGCACTTGGTGCAGGTAACGATCTCGTCCAGCCGCTCCTGGCGCACCTTGGCGGGCCACTCGGGGTCGGCGATCAGCCCGCGCCCCACGGCCACCAGGTCAGCCCGCCCCTCGCGCAACACCTCCAGGGCGCGCTCCACCAGATCCAGGTCGTTGACCGTGATCAGGGGCACGCCCAGGGCCTTGAACGGCGCGGCGCGATCCCCAGGGGCCTCGATGGAGGAGGGCGAGAGATCGAGGAGCTGCACCCCGGCATCCACCAGTTCGCGGCCCAGCTCGATGCTCTCCTCCAGCCCATAGCCCGGGCCCACCGGCGTATGGCGGTAGAGCAGCAGCGTCTCGGCGGGCAACGCCTCGCGCACGGCCCGCGTGATCCGCACGGCCAGGGCCATGCGCCCGGCCAGGGTGCCGCCATAGGCGTCCTGGCGGGCGTTCTTTTCCGGCGCAAAGAACTGGTTCAGCAAGAACCCGTGGGCGCCGTGGATCTCGACGCCATCGAACCCGGCCTGGGCGCAGATGGCCGCCGCAGCGGCATAGCCGCGCACCAGTTCGTCTATCTGAGCCCGATCCAGGTCGGCGGGGGCCGTCGTTTGCCCGCGCGCGCCGGGAAAGAGTTGCAGCGCGGCCAGCGCGCCGCCCGCATGGATCGCCTCCGCCAGGGGGGCCAGGTCTGCCGCGCCATAGCGCCCAGCAAAGCCGGTGACGTTGGTGGCCTCGACGATCACCAGGCCCGCGCCGGCCCTGGCGTGCTGGCCATACCACTCGCAGGCCGCCCGGGTGTTGATGCCCCGGTTGACGACCATGGGCGGCATGACGATGCGGTTCGGCAACGTTTTACTGCCCACGGACAACGGCTGGAACAATGGGCTCACGTCTGGCATGGGGTCTGCTTCTCCTTGGTTTGGTCTGCGGTCCACGGTCACCCGCTGCGCAGCAACACCCGCGCGGCGGTCTGCACCGGGTCCCACACGGGCGAAAAGGGCGGCGCATAGGATAGATCCATGTCCACCAGGTCTTGGGCCGTCAGGCGCGCCGTCAGAGCGGCGGCGATGGTGTCAATGCGCTTGCCGGAGCCGGGGCCGCCCACGATCTGGCCGCCCAGCAGGCGGCCCGTGGCGCGCTCGGCCAGCAGGCGCACGGCGATCTCACGCGCCCCCGGATAGTACCCTGCCCGCGTGCTGCTGGCAATTTGCGCCGTGGTGTACGCGATGCCCAGCCGTTCGCACTCGCGCGTTTGCAGGCCCGTGCGGGCGATCTCGGTCTCGCCGACCTTGGTGATGGCGGTGCCCAGCACGCCGGGGAACGCCGTCGGCGCCCCCGTCAGGTTCAACCCGGCGATGCGCCCCGTCTTGTTGGCCACGGTGCCCAGCGCCACATAGACCGGCTCCCCGCTGACCAGGTGCATGCTCTCGGCGCAATCCCCCGCCGCCCACACATGGTGAGCCCCCGTCTGCATCTGGGGGCTCACCCGGATGGCGCCCTGCACCCCCAGGGGGATGCCGGCAGCGCGGGCCAGGTCGCTGTTGGGGCGGATGCCCATGCCCAGGATCACCAGGTCGGCGGGCAGGGTGCGCTGTGCGGTGACCACGGCCCGCACCCGCCCGGCCTGGGTCTCGAACCCGACCAGCGCCTCGCCCAGGTAGAGCGTCACGCCTAGTTCTGTCAAGGCGCGAGAGGCCAGTGCCCCCATCTCGACATCCAGGGTGGCCATCACCTGGGGGCCCCGGTGCACCAGGGCCGTCTCGATGCCGCGCAGGCGCAGCGCCTCGGCCATCTCGATCCCGATATAGCCGCCCCCGATGATGACGGCCCGCCTCGGTTGCGCCTCTTGTACATAGCGGGTCAGGGCGATGCCGCTGGCCAGGTCCTTGAGGGCATAGACGCCCTCGGCCCGCGCGCCCTCTAGCTCGGGGATGATGGGCAGCGCGCCGGTGGCGATCAAGAGATCGTCATAGGATTGCCAGAACTCGCAGCCATCCTCCAGCCGCCGCACCCGCACCCGCTGCCCCTGAGGCTCGATCTCGAACGCCTCGTGGTGGGTGAGTGCCTGGATGTTCTGGCGCTCCCGAAACACCTCGGGGCGGCGGGCGACGAGCTGCTCCGGGCGATCCACCAGCCCCGCCACCAGGTAGGGCATGCCGCAGGCGGCGTAAGAGGTATGCTCACCCCGCTCATAAACGATGATCTCGCGCTCGGGATCGTTGCGACGCACCTGCGAGGCGGCGCTCATCCCCGCCGCGTCGCCCCCGATCACCACCAGCGTGCGTTTGGCCATCTGCTACCCACCTCGAAAATAGACTCAGACTATCCTCGCGCTTGAGCATGGAGCGCGCAGTTGCACTGCGCGCTACGTTGCTCTGCAACGTCCGCTGCAGACGCATGCATGCGTACGCAGCGGACGAAGCTGCGCTTCGTTGGCGGGCGAGACGCCCGCCCTCCAGATCTGAATAGTTACCTCTGCGCACGCACAGTGCAACTCCGTCCGCGGGGTACAACTCCGCGCTCCCAGACTCGCACTGTCTTCATGCGTCGTGGTGTCCAAATGGACATGGGGACTCCGCGCCTTGCGCGAGACTCTTTGTGGCAACAGGCTACCGAATGTACCCCAGGTACTGGGACTGCAAGAGCAGGATCGTTTCCAGCATCTGCTCGGCGGGGGCCACCTTGTCCACCACGGGGTCCACCAGCAGCGCCTGCAGGGCCGCCGCCTTGGAGCCGGTCAGCACCGCCTCGGCGGTCAGCTCGTGGACCGCCACCTGGTTCTGCAGCAAACCCAGGAACCCTTTGGGGTAGCCCTCCAGACGCAAGCCGTGGACGCCGCGCCCGTCCACAAGGGCCGGCGCCTCGACCACGATATCGCCCGGCAGGCCCTCGATCAAGTTGTCGTTGGGTAGGTTGACGGCCAACTCGTGCAGGCCCGTATCGGCGACGATGGCCTCGATGATGGGCACCACCTGCTCGCCCTGCTGATACTGCTCCAGGGTGTAACCCTCCTGGGGCGCCCGCGCCTGGGCGTACTCTTTGTACCAGGCATAGAACTGCAAGATGCCCTCGTGATCCACCACATCATGGGCCCACTGGATATACTCGCCCATGTGGCTGTCGGTGGTGATGGGCAAATAGCCAAAGCGGCGCAATAGCTCCATGAACAGGCCGCGCTCGCGGGCCTCGAAATAGCCCGGGGCCTTGGCGCGAATGTCGGGGTAGGCGTCCTGCCCCGTCGCCTTGAAGCGGGCCTCTAGCAGGATGGAGAAATGGTTCAGCCCGCCGGCCACCACCTCTAGATCGGCAAACGCGCAGCCCAGCATCTCGGGCAGGTGCCGCTCCACCGACTGGATCTCGTGGCACAGGCCCACCAGGTGCAGCTCCGGCAGCGCCTGGGTGACGGTAGTGCAGATGCGGCTCATGGGGTTGGAAAAGTTGAGCACCCAGGCATCGGGGCATAGCTCCATCACGTCGCGGCAGATGGCCAGGATGGGCGGGGTGATGCGCAGGGCGTGAAACAGCCCGCCGGGGCCGCCGTTCTCACCATAGACCTGCCGGAATCCGTATTGCAGAGGGATCTTCCAATCCTGCTCCCACAGCTTGAAGCGGTCGCCCACCTCGATGGAGATGATGCAGAAATCGGCGCCCTGCAGCGCCGCGCGCCGGTCTGTGGTCGCCTCCAGGCAATAATCCAGCTTGTGGGCCTGGATGTGCTCCTGGCCGATCCGGTGGACCCGGGCCAGGCTGGCGGGGTTGATGTCGTGCAGCACGATGGTGCTGCCGGTCAATACGTCGCTGCGAAAGATATCGGCCAGGGTGCCCAGGCCAAACTGGGCGCTGCCTGCCCCAACCAGAACGATGCGCGTCATGGCGAACCTCCTTCTCGTGTGGCCTTTTCAGGCGCTTGGCACAAGGGATGGTATGCGGCGCGCTGCGACCTGTCAACCCGTGACTGTTCATTGGTTGGTGAAAAGTCGTATAATGAGTCAAACGTCGTGCCTGTTCGATCCATTCGGCCGGCGGAAAGAGACATTATGCGCCTACTCATGATCCTACCTCGTGTGGAGCCGG
>Ga0334885_1000306_pt1 | contig 90358 bp, 66 predicted proteins | sample GraSluR1_MG_8_FD_207233 | JGI IMG/M metagenome (GOLD analysis project Ga0334885, IMG submission 207233) | Sludge microbial communities from methane-producing bioreactor in Wageningen University, Netherlands - Granular Sludge_31_05-R1 | ecosystem: Engineered > Bioreactor > Anaerobic >...
CGCTACCGCCTTGAGAGTTCAACCCGGGCATCGTGCACGCCGTTTCACGGCGCCCTGGACGCTCCGCTGAGCGTGAACCGCAACCTCCACAACCCCCACAACAGCCACGACCACGCGCGAACTGTGTCCAAAGTGTGTTCACTCGGCAACAATGCCGAGTCGTGCGAGGCGCCCTGCGCTCAGGCGCGGCGACGAGTTCGGATCAGAAGCAGGCCGCCGCCGACCAGCAGCAGGCCGAGTAGGCCGGCTCCGGTGGCGATGCCGCCTGTGTAGGCGAGGTTGTCGGTCGGGATCGTCCCGGTTGCGCTGTCGGTGGTGCCGCCCTCGACCGTGGCGGAGTTGGTGACGGTGCCGGACGCTCCGTCGACAAGCGTCGTGTGCAGGACGAAACCGACACTCTCCCCGGCTGCGATCGCCTGGTCGTAGGTACAGGTCACCAGCTGACCCGTCGCGACACAGGTCCAGCCGTCGCCGGTCCAGCCGTCGTAGCGGAGCTTGCCGGGCAGCTCGTCGGTGACGAGTGCGCCACCGGGAGACTCGTTCGGGCCGTTGTTGGTGACCGTGATCGTCCAGTCGGCGTGGCTGGTCGAGATCGACTTCAGGTTCTTGTCGATGACGAGCTCGTACAGCGGGAGCACTGTGGCCGGATCGCGCGCGACGTTGTTGAACGGGTTGGTGTCCTCGGCGGGGCTGCTCACCGTGGCCGTGTTGGTGACCCCGGGGTATGCCTCAGGGCCGACCGCGACGACCAGCTCGAAGCTGGTGTTCCCGGTCACGACCAGCCCGGCCGCGCGGACGCAGGTGACGTCCTGCCCGCTGGCCGCACAGGTCCAGCCGTCGCCGATTCCGCTGACGAACGTGAGCCCTGTCGGCAGCGCGTCGTTCACCGTGATCGGGCCGGGATCGTCGGTGTTGCCGGCGTTGCTGACTCCGATCGTGTAGGTAGCCTGCTGACCCACCTGCATCGGTTCCGGCGTGTGTGACTTGGTGATTCCGAGGTCCACCTGCGGCGGGACGCTCACCGGGTCGGTCGAGGTGTTGTTGGCCGACACGGGGTCGGGCGTGGTGGTGTCCACCGTCGCGGTGTTGTCCACCCCCGGGAAGGCGGATGCGAGCACGTTGACCACCACCGTGATCGGCGCCGCACTCGCGCCGTTGTCCAGCGGGTCGTCCAGGTCGCAGCTGATGCTCTGGCCGGCGTTGGTGCAGGTCCATCCGGTGCCGGACGCGGAGACGTACTCCAGCCCGGCCGGAAGATCGTCGGAGACGCTCACCCCGCGCGCGGTCGACGGTCCGGCGTTGGTCACCTGCAGGGTGAACTCCAGGTGGTCACCGACCCGCACGCTGGACGCGTCATGAGTCTTGGTGATCGCCAGGTCGGCGCTGGTGGTGACCGGCACCGGGTCGCGGTCGGTGTTGTTGTCCGGGTCCGGATCGGTCGTGGGACTGGTCACGCTCGCGGTGTTGGTGAGCTCGCCGTCGACCAGCGTGTCCGGGTCCACGTCGGAGGCGATCTGGACGGTGAGCGCGAGTGCCGGCGCGTCGGTGTCGGCGAGGATCGTGGAGCCGCCACCCAGGGTGCAGGTGACCACCTGGCCAGACGGGTCCGGCGTGGCGGCCACGCACGTCCAGCCCGTGCCGGTGCTGCTCACGTACGTCATGCCGACCGGAAGGGTGTCGGTGACGACGACGTCTGCCGCGGCGTCCGACGGGCCGGCGTTGTGTACTGCGAGGTCGAAGGTGACCTGCTCGCCGGCCGCGCTCGCGCCACCGGTGTGCGACTTGGCGAGGCTCAGGTCTGCCTCGGTGTGCACCTGAATGGTCGCGGTGTCGGTGTTGTCGTCGGGGTCGTCACCCGGCGTGCTCGTGCTGACCGAGGCCGTGTTGGCGATCGAGGTGCCGTCCGCGACCCCGGAGCCGACTGTGGCGTGCACCCGGATCTCGTAGGTCGCACCGGCGGGCATGGACGCGACGTGGCAGTCGATCGGGTCGGCGTCGCCGCAGGTGACGGCGGAGTCAGCATCGATCCCGGTGTAGGCCAAGCCGGTCGGGAGGGCGTCGCTGATCCGGACGTTGTCGGCGTCCGACGGCCCGTCGTTGTGCACGGTCAGGGTGAAGGTGACGTTCTCGCCTGCTGCCAGTGAGGTCGGACTGGCCGACTTCGTGATGCTCACGTTTGCACGATCGGTCACCGTGACCGTGTCCGTGTCGGTGTTGTTGTCCGGGTCGGGGTCCGGAGCGGTTCCGGAGACGTTCGCCGAGTTGGTCAGGGCGTCCGGCCCGGCGTCCGGAGCCACGGCGACGGTCAGTGTGATCGGCGCGGACGCGCCCGCGGCGAGCGCCGCGGTATGGGTGCAGGTGACGTTCTGGCCGGCCGCCGAGCAGTTCCAGCCGCTACCGCTGCCGCTGACGTACGACATACCGGCGGGCAGGGTGTCGGTGACGGTCACCGGACCGGGCGAGTCGGACTCGCCGTGGTTCGTCACGGTGAGGGTGAAGGCCAGATTCTGTCCGGCGACGGCGTTGCCGCTGTGCGTCTTGGTGATGCCGAGGTCGACCCGGACGTTCACGCCGGTGGTGTCGGTGCTGGTGTTGTTACCCGGGTTCGGGTCGGTGGTGGGCGAACTCACCGTGGCGGTGTTGGTCACGTCACCGGTGTGAGCGGAGTCGATGTCGACAGTGATGCCGAACTCGGAGGTGTCGCCGACCCCCAGGCTGCCGCTCAGGGTGCAGGTAAGCAGGTTGCTGGCGTTGGCTGAGCAGTCCCACTCGGAGGAGTCGTCGGAGACGAAGGTGAGCTCTACCGGCAGCTGGTCACTCACCCGCACCGGAGAGGCCGCATTCGAAGGCCCGTTGTTGGTGACCGTGAAGTGGTAGGTGCCGGTGCTGCCCGGCACGAACTCGCCCCGGTGCACCTTGACGATGGCGAGGTCGGCCGAGGTGTGCACGGGATCGGTGACGGTGGCGGAGTTGTTGTTCGGGTTGGGGTCGGTCTCCGGACCGTCAACGGTCGCAGTGTTGACCACGTCCGCGGTGCGGCCTGCCGGAACACTCACGACGACCGTGATCTGCGGTGCCGCTTGACCGGACGTCAGCCCGGAGGCCCGCGTGCAGGTCACGGTGCCAGCGGCCTCGCTGCATGTCCAGCCCGTCCCGCTCGCGGAGACGTAACTCGTGGCTTCAGGGAGGTCGTCCGTGACCGTGATCGGCCCGGCCGAGTCGCTGGGCCCGTGGTTGGTCACGTCGAGGGTGTAGGTGGCGTCCTGACCCGCGACCACCGTGCCGCTGGTGTGCTTCGCGATGCCGAGGTCGACCGAGCGCGCAACGGTGTCAGTGACCGTGTCCGTGTTGTTGCTGAGGTCGGGGTCGTGGGTCGTCGAAGTGACGCTCGCCGAGTTGGTCAGCGTGGTGCCGTCGGCGGTGTCCGCCGGGATGGCCGCGGTGACGGTGATCGCCGGGAAGGTCGCGCCCGATGCCAGGGTGTCAGCCGGGTTCGTCCGGGCACAGGTCACCGTCGTGGTGCTCACGCTGCACGTCCAGCCGGTTCCGGTGGCGGTGACCGTGCCCAGGCCGGAGGGCAGGGTGTCGGTGACCGGGAACGGACCGACTGCGGTGTCCGGGCCGTTGTTGTGCACCGCGAGGGTGTAGGTCAGGTTCTGTCCCGCGATCGCCGTACCACTGGTCTTGGTGATCTGGACGTCGGCGGAGTCGATGTGAGTGGACGCGGTCGCCGGGCCCGCGTTGTACGGCCCGCTCGCGTTCGCACTGGCGCCAGTGAGGTCTTGCGCCGTCGTCGCCACGGTGTTCGTGTGCGCCACGCTCGCCCCGACACCGGGATCGGAGATCGCCTCAGGGTCCTTCGGCTTCGCCGCGAAGGTGATCACGATCGTGCGGTTGGTGCCCGTGGCCGGAATCGTGCCCAGGTCGGGCCAGGTGAGCACCTGGTGGCCGGACGCGTCGGTGCTCAGGGTCGGCTCGACCGGGTTCGCCGCTCCACCGGCGATCACCACGGTGGCCGACCCGGCGTCGTAGCTCCAGTTCGTCGGTAGCGTGTCGGTCGCGCTGGTGTGCAGGGCGTCCGCACCACCGTCGTTGGTCAGTGTGACGGTCCAGGTCTTGGGCTGGCCGAGGTAGGCCGGGCCCGTCGCCACGGACTTGGTCGGAGTGACGTGCGGGAACTGCGGGGTGACCACACGTGTCGCGGCGACTGGCGCATAGCTGGTCCGGCCGCCGCTGGCCAGTGACTCGTAGTGGGTGACCCGCGCGGTGTTGGTGCGGGTCGCGCTGGTCAGGGTGCTGCTGGGGGCGAGCTTCGCGGAGTAGGTGAAGCTCGTCGAGGCACTGACGGCGAGCGGTCCGGCGATCGGTCCCCAGGTGATGGTGCCGCCGCTGCCGTTCGCGTCCGCGCCGGTGATCGTTCCGCCGCCGGAGATCGTGGCCGGGTCGACGACCACTCCGGTCGGGACGGTGTCGGTGACGGTGTAGTTGTAGGCCGGGCTGAGGCTGGCCGTGGTGCGACCGTTGTTCCGGACGGTGAGGGTGTAGCCGAAGGTCTGGCCCGGCTCGACGGTGGTGTCGTTGACGGACTTGGCGATCGTCAGGCCCGGTTCCACCACGCGCACCGTCGCGGTGGCGTTGGTCGTGGTCGCGTCCCAGGTGTCCCCGGCGCTGCCGGGATCAGTTCCGTTGGTCTTGTTCCACACTGCGCGCGCGGTGTTGGTGCGATTGTTGCCGGCGTTGTTGCTGCCGACGTCGTTCATGGTGGCGCTGTAGGTGATCCGGATCGTCCGCACCTGGTCCGACGGGGCGAAATCGCTGGTCAACCAGCCGATCGTTGACCCGCTCGGCGCCAGTTCGGTGCCGGGGACGGCCGGGCTGCAGATCGTCGAATCCGCATTGGTGCAGGTGGTCGTGGCGGATCCCGTCACGTAGCTCATGCCGGTGGGCAGCGTGTCGAGCACGGCTGAGTCGTAGAACGCGGTGTTCTTCGGCAGGGTGACAGTGATCGTGAACGACCCGACCTGGCCGATCGTGAGGGTGGACTGCGCTGCCGTCTTGGTGATCGTCGAGCCCGCCACGCTGACAGTCGCGTTGGCCGTAGTGACGAGCACCTGTTCCAGCGGGTTGTCCGGAGCGAGCGGGTCGGTCTTGCCGTCGTCGAGGGTGCTGCCGCTGAGCGTAGCGGTGTTGGTGTACTGGTCACCGCCGGCAGGAACCGTGTTCACCACGGCGGTGTAGACGAGTGCGGTGTTCGTGCCGCCGGCGAGGCTGTTGATCCGCCAGGTGATGCGGGTGTAGCCGCTGGCGCAGCCGTTGGAGCCGTCACCGGCGATCACCGGGCCGACCGACGTGCCGGACGGGACCGCGGTGAACGTCCCGAAGCCCAGCTCGCCGGGGAGGCAGTCGATCACCCAGCTGTCATGCAGCGGCGGCCGGCCCGAGGCGTTGGACGCGGTAAGGGTGTAGGTGACCGTGTCGCCGCCGGTGGCCGAGCTCGGGCTGACCGTCTTGGCCAGGGTGGGTGCGGGGGTCACGATCGTGACGTTGCTGCTGGCTGTGCGCGGCGTGATCGCCGTGCCGCCGGTCGCGGCCGTGTCGCTGGTGAACGTGGCCGTGTTGGTGCGCACCGTGCCGTGCGTGTTGGACCCGTCGGTACCGATGCGCGCCGGGATCGTCACCTCGAACAACTGGTCGGTGTCGGTGTCGTTGGCGTAGGTGGTCCCGAAGCTGAGGGCTCCGGTGGTGTCGTCCAGCGTGACAGTATGCGTCGCGTCGACGCTCGGCAGGGGGTCGCCCGCCGGTGAGGTGCCGGTGGCGGAGAGCTTCGCGGTCGCCGGCCCGACGAAGACCACCCCGGTCGGAAGGGGATCGACCAGCTTGCCGTTGTAGACGCTGGTGTGCGCGGGGATCTTGACCCCGATCGTGTAGGTGAGCGTCTCGCCGACCACAGCCTGGGCAACCGTGTTGCCCGGCTCGGTGATATCGGTGAGGTTGGCCTTCGTGACCACCGCGTCCGGCACTACGACCGAGGATGCGTCGCTGGCCGCGGGCACATCCTCGTCCGTGGCGGGGACGTCGGCGCTGATGTTGTCGGCCGGGTTGTGGATCGCCGCTGGCGGGGTGCCGCCGTCGTCGATGTTCGTGGCCGAGGCGAAGGAGGCCACCGCTGCGGTGTTGTCGAACACGGTGCTCACGCTGACGTCGGCGGGGACCGCCATGGTGTACGTGAGCTTCCCGTACGCCTGCGGCGCGAGGCTGAACGAGGCGTCGAGCTGCCAGCGGATCACGCTGGAGGTCGTGTCGCCGCTGCTCAGGCCGGGACGTCCGGGCGCGCCGGCGTCGTAGCACGTGCCGGCGTTACTGACCGCGGTGATCGCGGAGCAGGTGATGCCCGCGGGGAGCACGTCCCAAACGTCCGGGGAGCTGATTGCGTCCGCGTTCACGTCACCGGACTGGGCCAGGTTCTGCAGGTCGAGCCGGAACGTGACCGCGTCACCGGCCCGAACCGTGGTGCCGTCCACGTTGCCGGGCGTCGACCCGCCGTCCACGACCGTGGAGTTCACTGCTTGCACGCCCTTGGTGAGGCCGATCGGCGGTGGCGGCCCTATCGGTATCGTTACCGAATCGCGCAGCGAATCGCTCCGGCCGTCGGTGCTGGTGTAGCGGAACTTCGCCAGGTTGTCCTTGTCCAGGGCTTTCGGGCTGGTCGTCGACTCGAGTGGGGCCGGCTCGTCCACGATCCCCGAGACGACGACACGGAACACCGTCCCCCGTGCGACGGTCAGCGGCGAACCCGAGCCGAGTGTCCAGGTGACGTAGCGGTCAGGGCTACCCGGGAAGCTGGATGCGATCAGGCTCCCGGGGGAGACCTCGTGGGAGCTCTCGTAACGGATGTTGGCCGGCAGGAAGTCGGTGAGCAGCGCGTTCCGGGTGTCCGCACCGGCGGGGAAACGCACCTCGAGCAGGAAGCAGACCCGATCCCCCTCGGTGAACGCGTCCTCCGGCCCCGCGACCGCGGCGGTGTAGTCGTTCACGTCGTCCGAGCACTGCATCGGGGTGGCGTTCTTCATCCGTAGCTTCGTCAGCTGGGGGGCATTGGCGGTGATCGTGGCGTGGGACTCGTCGGAGACCGCCACGGTGCCGGTGTCGGGTGAGTCGGTGTCGGTGCGCGGCTCGCTGGTGCCGGTGATCGCGGCATCGTTGGTGAAGGTGTCGCTGGCAGAGGTGGGACCCGAGGCGCCGTAGGTCTCCCGCATCAGCGCCTGGTAGGTGATCTCCAGGTGACCGTTGTGGGCGAGCGCTGTTGCGTCCGGGGTGAAGGTGACGCTGAACGAACCGTCCGCGTTCTCGGTGACGTCCGTGATTGTCGCGTTGGTGGGCCCGTGCCCGGCACGTCCTGCGCACTCCGCGAGGGATGTCCAGTTCGTGGCGTCGTCGATCGGGCACAGGCCGTCGGGGATTCGGTCGGTGACCACCAGGTCGCTGAGGTCGACGTACTCACTGGTATCGATGCTGAGGGTGTAGGTGGCCAGCTCGCCCTGGGTGAACGTCGTCGGCGTCACTGACTTGACCAGCCGCAGGTCCTCCGCAGTCACCGAGTGGGACGCCGAGTCCTCGACCGGTGCTCCCTCGAAGGCTCCACTCACCGTGGCCTCGTTGCGCAGTCCGATCTCGGTCGCGGTTTCGCGGGTGGATGCCCCGTTGTTGTTGTCGAGGTTCGCCGCCTGGTCGCCGGAGGACGCGCTCGGCTCGGTGCCCGACCAGGTCGTGGTGTTGGCGCGCTGCGGGATCCCCGCTGCGTAGTGGATCGTGTGGGTGGCGCCGGCGGCCAGGTCGCTCAGGTGCCAGACCACCTTCGTGTAGACGCCGGCCGGCTGCCCGGGCGGGTTCTCGACGGTCTCGACACTGTCCGGCTGGTCACACCCGGAGACGGCGGCGACCGTGTTCGAGGCGCCCGGATACTCCGGCGTGGTGCTGTTGAACGTCCCGCCGCCACAGCCGAGGAACTCCAGCCCCGCGGGCAGATAGTCGGTGACCACCAGGGACGACGTCGCTCCAACCCCGTTGTTGGTCACGGTGAGCCCGTACACCGTCTGATGGTCGTTCACTCCGCGCAGCAACTCGTTCTCCGGCGAGCCCTCCGACTTCGTCAGCCGGATCGCCGTGACCCTTGTCGTGTCCGCATCCGAACTGCTGACCACCTCGGTGCCGGGCAGCGGCTGCCCCTGACTGTCGAACTCGGGGACCTCCCGTGGATCGGAACTACTGAACGCACTGCCAGTGTTCGTCACCGACGAACCGATCGGGTACACATCCGGATCAACGCTGGCCCGGAAGGTCAGGGTACGAGTCGCGCCGGGAGTCAGATCAGACACGTTCGACCAGACGAGCACCTGATGGGTCACCGGCGGCGTGGTCGTGGCGTCGTCGGTGATCGTGATCACCTGCGGCTCGCCGTAGTTGGTCGGGGAGGTGGAGCCGGCCACATACCTCACTCCCACCGGCAACACGTCGGAGTAGGACAGGTTGTACTGCTCCACTCCGCTCCCGGAGGGATTCGTCGCAGCGAGGCGGTACTCGACCTGCCCGCCCAGAAGCACCGGACCCGAGGACGCCTTGTCCAGCGAGATCGTGCCCGCGGCGGCAGCCGGCGTCGGCGCCGCGACCACCACGCCCGTGAAAGCCAGGGCGAGCACGCACACCAGCCTCAGCAGCCGCGCACTCCTGCTGCGGGCAGCACGCGAAGACGAGGGGGAACCGAGGGTGCGCATCCAGTCTCCAGTCGCTGCGACGCCAAGCGCCTGCAATGGGTTTCCTCAGGAGGTTATCGGGCACTCTAGCAAGCACGCCAATCCCGGACGCGTGAACCATCAAGGATCGGTCGAGGTACACGGTCAAGATCAGCCGACAACACCAAACGCCGCGCGAGTCAAACGACGTCGTGGCGCTCGGAATCGGAGCGTCGAGCCAATGGCCTCTTGATACGCGCCAACGTCGCGGCGGAAGGCCGGTCGCCTCGTCCCCGTCCAGCCCTGGTTACGGCTCCCCCGCGGTGCCCTGAATCGCCCCGGCCCGACCAACCTGCGGAACGGTCCATATGCCGGACTACCGCCCTGCCAGGTCAACAGCTCAGGGGCAGAACGTCGAGCGAAAACCCCTTGTCAGACGCAGGTCCCGCGACACGGTCTAGATCCGCTGGACACGAACTGGACACAGTTTGTGTGTCCAATCTGTGTCGAATAGCGTTTTGCACGTTTCCGGAGAGCCAAGAACCCCTTGCCAGAATTGCCTCTGACAAGGGGTTCCACCTTGTAGCCCCGACGGGATTCGAACCCGCGCTACCGCCTTGAGAGTTCAACCCGGGCACCGACGCACATGTTTCGACGTCCTCAGCAGGCTCTGCTGAGCGCGAACCGCAACCTCCACAACCCCCACAACAGCCACGACCACGCGCGAACTGTGTCCAAAATGTGTCCGGACCGCGGTGGCTCGCGACCACGCCCAAGAACCGTCCCGGTGTCTTCGGAGGCTTTGGACACGCCGGGGCGGTTCGCCATGCATGTCGGAAAGGCCGGGCGGCCCGCCTGCCTAGCAACCCTCGGAAGGTGCATGAGCGAGGCCCCGGCCCACAACCCGGATGGCCTCGCCTTCGCCGTGCCTCCACCAAGATCAGCCAGGTCTCGTAGCAGTACCCCTCGGAGCTGCGATGTCGGGCTGTTCCCCGGGGGCGAGGTCGCACGCAGAATGAATGTGCACAGCCCGGCTGGCCGTGAAGGCTGGGGTGAAAGTGAGAGAAGGCCCCACCTCCGTGTCCAGCCGAGCTGCGCACAGGGTAGGGACCGTTGGTCGCTGGCGCGACGGTTCTGGGCTGGGCGGGCCCCTCCGCCCGCACGGACTGTATACGACGGCCACAAGCTTGTTTGTCGATCATCGAGGTGGTGGACACGGCCACCGGTGTGCCTCTCATCGGTCTGTGCCCGGACTCGCGACCCGCAGCACGAGGACGCTGAGCAGCATCCAGGCTGCGGCGTAGGTGAAGGCGACCGTCGGGGAGAAGGCCGACCAGAGGATCCCTGCGACGACGGTGGCGCCGATGTCGCCGACCGATTGGGTGAGGCCGAGGACACCGAACGCATGGGCGCGGACGTCGCGGGGGATGTTCAGGGCGACCACGGCTGATTCGGCGGTCTCGGTCAGGCCGATCCCGATCCCGGCGAGCAGAAAGCCGGCCAGCACGCCGGCGAGCCCGCCTCCGATGGCGAAGAGTGCGTAGGCCCCGACGTAAACCGCGCCACCGAGGGCGAAGGTGAGTCGTGGGTTTCGTCGGTCGCTGAGGTGGCCGGCGAGGAGCGAGGCGCCGGCGGCGACGGCGTTGTGCCCGGCGTACATCAGGATCGCGCCGCTCGCCGCGGCGGCCGGCGCCCATCCTGCGGCGGTCAGGACATCGGTGGCTCGCAGGATGAGCAGCGTGGTGGCGAGGTTGCCCAGCTCGAAGCAGGCGACTGGTGCCAGGATGCGGGCCAGTCCTTCGCGCCGCAGCCTGCGAAGGTTGAGTGAGAGTCGGGCCTTGGCTTCGGCGGGCTTGAGGTGGCCCTGCGCCTCACGAACCGCAATGGTGATGGCGACCGCGGCCAGGGCTCCCGGGATGAAGGCGAGAAGGATCGTCCAGCGCACGCCGAGGACGCCGACCAAGACGGAAGCGAGCAGTGGTCCGACGATCGCGCCGAGGTTGTCTCCGGCTCGTTCCACGCCGAATGCGCGTCCGGTGTTCTCGCGCGATGCAAGGTCGGTGAGCACCATGTCGCGGGCGGGCGAGCGCAGGCCACGCGACACCCAGGCCAGTGCCCGCAGGATCGCCACCTGCCACACGGCGGTGGTGAGGCCGATCGCTGCGGTCGCGACGGCAGTGCCGACGTAGCCTCCGCGGGCCAGGGCGCCACGGCGGCGAGGGTCGGAGGCCATAGGGCCACCGGCCAGCTTGCTCAGGCCGGTCAGGGCGTCGGCCACTCCGTCGATCGCGGCCAGAGCGGACGCGCCTCCGCCCAGGACCCCGGTCACGAAGCCCGGGAGCAGCGACGTGGCCATTTCGTGGCCGGCGTCGGAGAAGAACGACGCGGCTCCCACACCGAACACGCCGGGACCGAGGACGTTCGGTCGGGCTTCCTCGCCCGGGGTGGTGTCTGGCATCAGCGTGACCTCCCTCGTCGTTGCCCGAAGGCCCGTCCCAGGACCCATCAGCAGCGCATTTCGGGCGTCAGCCCTGGCGGAGATCCATCGCCTCGGTGTGACCATACCCCGACCCATGTCGGGGGTCACAAGGTCAGGCTCCGGTTTAGCGCTCCGGAAACCTTCGCTGCGCGCCTTCAGTGGTCCCATCGGACGTACCTCCGCTGCGCAGAGCACCGAGGCCGCCGTCCACCCATCGCCACCTCCCCGGATGAGTGGCGCTGCCGTCCCACACCAGAAGGTGAGTGGCAAGCCTTTCCAGGAACCAGCGGTCATGCGATGCGACGATCACGCTCCCGGCGAAGGCGTCCAGGGCTCGCTCAAGGGCCACCCGGAAGGTCAGGTCGAGCTCCTCGAGGAAGGTCACCCAGACCACGCGGCAGCCGGACGCGGCGAGCCTGGGCAGGACCACCTCGGACAGTTCCAGCGCGTCCTCCACCGACGTGGCCGAGAACAGCTCGTTCAGCACCACGAGGGCGGACGGGCCGAGGGCGTCGACCACCCCGCGCAGCCGCACCATTTCCTCGGCGAGACCGCCGCGCTCGTGCTCCGGGTCGTCGGGGTGAGGGACGTGGGTGAGCACGGGGTTGGCCAGCGGCAGGGACGCCGAGCGCGCGGGCACCGGCAGCCCCAGCGAGGTCAGGTAGGCGAGTTGCCCGATCGCACGGGCCAGCGTGGTCTTGCCGCCCTGGTTGGGGCCGGTGATGAACACCACCCGTTCGTCGCCGCCGAGCACCACGTCGTTGGGCACGGTGGCGGGCACGTCGGTGCGCGGCTTCAGGGCCAGCGCCAGGTCGACCACGCCGTGCAGCGCCACCGGTCCGGCACCACCGCGGACGAGGCGGGGAACGCACCACTCGACACCGTCGCCGGTGAGCCGGTCGACCAGTACGAGGAAGCCGAGGAAGAACCTCAGCTCCTCCGCGAGCCGGGCCAGGTCGGCAGGCAGGAAGTCGGCGTGGGCCGCGGCGAACCGGTGGGTGGCCTCGAACACCTCCGGACGCAGGTTCGCGATCAGCCCGATCGTCTGGGCCTCGACATGGTTCAGGTAGCGCTTCGGACGCGCCGGCACCGCCGTGACGTCCGCCGGGCTGGCGAACCGGGCGAAGAAGGACGCGATCTGCGGCGCCCAGGCGGCCCGTCCGCCGTCCTCGGCGACCCACACCGTGCCGGCCCGGATACCCAGTTCGACCGGCGTGCCGCGCAGGTCTGCCAGCAGCGCGTCCGCCCCGTCCGCGAGTTCGCGAAAGCCGCCGCCGCGCACGTAGCCGCCGAGGTGGGCCGCGACGCCGCGCAGCGCGCCCGACTGTGGCGACTGCTCGGCCAGCCCGGAAGAGAACGACTCCACGGCGGTCGTGAACCGTCCGATCGCGGTCAGCAGGTTCAGCTCAGCGGGCACGGGGTAGTGGGCCTGCGCGCGTGCGGCGATCGCGGTGCGCGCGCTCTCGACCGCGGTCGCGAAGCCCTCCGCCGCACGCCGCACGCCGGTCCGGCGCAGGTCCCGCACGACCTCCTGGCGGTGTTCGACGATGCGCTCGTCGGCCAGCGGGGAGTGCCACACGTTCCGCTGGAACGCTCCGGGCGCGGCCGCGGCGATCACCTCGTCGAGGTGCAGGTCAGCCAGGCACGACGGCGGGCCCGCGTTCGTCGGTTCGCCGTGGGTGCCGCCGAGGAGGCTCGGGCAGCTGGTGGGGCGTTGTGGGCCGGCGCGGCCGTCGCCGCGTGACGGCGACTCTGTGATCATCGGTGCGCTCACGACAAGGTCCTCTGGTGTCGTCCAGTAGGGACCGTCAGCGTCAGCATTTCGGGCGAGCCCCATCGCCCCGTCGTGAAATAGTCTACCTGCCTGCTTGGGGTAATCGCGGTGGAGCGCGTCGCTGGCTTCGAACCCAAGTAGAAATGCTCGATCAAGATGCCGTGGCGCCCGGACGGACCTCGACCCCGTGACAGGTCAGCGCCTCCTCGACTGTGAACGCCATGTCCGGGTCGAGAGAGGGCACGAGCTGCTGCGACAGCTCGACCATGGCGATGGCCAGCACCCGTCCGGTGAGTTGCGGGGCCCTCTCCAGCCCTGAAGGGCCCGTTCCGATGGTCACCGCGACCCCCGCGAGGAGTCCTAGATCCACTCGCCGACCGCAAGATCGTCGCGGAACAAGCGCACCGTGAACTGCCCGGCCCGGTGCGCACCCGGGACCGGATGGGACCCACTGCGCGTCCGGGTGGCCAGCGCGAGGGTGCCGCAGCGGTCGGATGACTCCCTGCCAGTTGCTGGCTATAGTCCCTTGGCGCGCTCGTTCTCACGTGAAGAGAGGCTGCGTCCGTCCGGTCCCGCCGTTCTCCCACAACGCGCCCGCCGTCAACGTCAGCAGATCGGTTAGGTGCGGATTGGTTGCGAGTTGACCGGCTGGCCATCGGCGAGCTCGCCCCGGGGTGGAGTTCGCGACGCCAAGCTGGTTCACCGACCGATCCCGCGGCCGGGAGGCGTCAGAGCTGTCGTCGATCTGGGGCGTCGGGATCGGTTGGGGGCTGAGACTGTCTCCCATCGCGGTGCCTCGCCTGGCGATTCTGCTGCGCCGACCGCCGCCATCGAGGGGTTGAGCCGGTCTACTGCGGTCGCCAAGGCTGTCCATGCCTGTGTGCAAGCGTCGAGCAACACCTCGCCCGCGCGGGTTCCGGGGTCGGGTACCCAGTCGGAGCGGCTGGCTCCGGGATGGTGGGTCAGGTAGGTCGGCCCGAGAGCCTCAACGCTGATCCAGAGGTTCCTCCTGTTGATGACCTGGATCAGCGCTGACTTGTGGCACGCCGCCACTCCTTCGGCAGCGCGCAGCGCGGCGCGCATCGCTGCTTGCCGCGACGGGGCGCCTGGCTGCCCAAGTCGGTGTGTGGCGAGTGCTTGGTCGAGGTCTTGTGATCGGTGGCGCAGTTCGGTGGTGCGGCCGCCGAGCCGGACCTCGGGTGGCCAGTCGGCGGCACGCTGCCATGCCTGGGACGCCTTGGTGAGTGCCGCTGATGCTGCGCCTTCGAAGGGCCGCTCGCTGGGCGGTTCAGCGAGTGCCACTGCCGCTGTGCTGCAGATGGTGGCGATCGTGGCGGCGGTGCGTTGGAAGGCGTAGGACGTGACCCGGGTCTGGCTCGCGAGGATCTCGATGGCGGTTTCGGCCCACCGAGCGACAGTCTGGTCAAGGCCGCCGGAACTCTGTCCGAGCGAGAGCAGCCCGATCGGCTCGTGGAGATCTGCTCGCGGAACGTAGGAGGCCGCATTGGTAGCGTCAGCGAGATCACGAATCAGTGCCGGACCCGAGAAGGCCTCATCGACGGGAACGGCAGCAAGACTGACCGTTGCGACGTGGTGCAGCGTGGCAAGTACCTGAGAGCGCAGTTGCACTCGGTCACGATGTCCGGTGTTCCTCACGGTCTCAGCGTTGGCGTTCAGGGTGTCGGCGAGAACCCCCAAGGTGTAGCCGATCGTTGTGATCGGGGAATCGACGGGCTCCTCTGCTGGCTCGGCCTTCGGCATCGCTTGCAGGATCGTCATCACGTCTGGTGGAGGGTCGATCAGGGCGAGGATTCGGATCGCGTTCCCGAACAGTCGGCTGAGTCCGGATATCTCTGTCGTGGACGGCGTGGACGGTTGTGCGCTGAGCTCGAGGGTTCGGTCGTGGAGCGCGGCGAGGAGGGCGTTAACGGTGGCCACGGTCGCCTGCCTCGACGAGGATCGCCTGGAGGGCGGGCCAGACCTCAGATGGCACGATGTCGGGCCGCCGGCCGAGGAGCCGGCCCGCCGTAGCCAGGGAGCCGGCCGCGGTCTCCGCGGCAGGAACCCAGGCCGGTTCGATGTCGAGTTCTTCGAGGAGATTCTCGATGTCAAGAATCTGGCTGGCGAGCGCCAGCGCCTGCCCGGTCGGGTCGGGCTCGGCCAGCAACTCGTGGGCTGCATGACGGAGGTGGCCCAGAGCATCGGCGAGATCATGGTTCGCGTCCGGCATGGGTTCTACCTCGCCAGGCTCGGCCCGCTGCGTCCGCGGGATCGGGTGGTGGAGGCCATGACCTCGCCGCGGGGTCGTCTCGTAGCGGTCACGGTCTCCCAGACCCCAGGTGAAGGCCGGACGACGGGTGCGATGGCCTCGACAACCGGCACGTCCTCGATCGGCTGGGTGACAGGTTGGGTGTGGGTGAGGATGCGGTGGGCGGCGGCAATGACGCGCTCGCCGGTGGTTCTGATGGTCTCGTCGAGGCTGTGGAGGTCGTGGTCGCGTCCGGCGGCTTCGATGGCCCAGCCGGCGACGTAGTTGAAGGTGTACTGGCTTGCGTCGAGTCCGTGGGCCTGGGTGACGAGGTAGGCGGTTGACTCGGCGATCACCTCGAGGGTGCCGCGGCAGTGCTGGCTGCCGTAGGTGGCGATGTCGGCCGGGTCCATGGTGAGCACGTGGGCGGCTTCGTGGCAGAGCGTGCGTACCGATTGGGCGTCGTCGACGTCGGCCCGGACCCGGACTTCTTTGGTGGCGAAGTTGGTGTAGCCGTTCGCGCCGCCGCAGTCGCCGCGGGTGAGGCTGAAGCCTTCGTCGGCGACGAGCTGGGCGAGGGAGTCCCATAGGCCTGGTGGTGCCTGGCCGGCGAGCAGGGTGGGTTGTGGTCGTTCGGTCTGTGGTGTTGGGTCGACTTGGCTGGCGTCGAACACGTGCGCGACGCGTACTCCGGTCATTTGGCGGCGGGTGATCGGCCGGCCGTTGGTGTCGAGGACGGGGTTGCCGTTGGCGTCCTCGAGTGGCATCTGTCGGGTGATGGGTGCGAGGATCGGGATCGATTTCTCCCCGCGGCGTACCTGGTGTCCCTTGGCCAGCCAGGTCCGGTAGCCAGCGACCAGAGTGGCGTCTGGCTTGGCCATATAGATCAGGCAGGTATTGGCGAAGGAGTACTGGTGGAAGCCGCTGGCGAACCGGAGCCAGCGCTGCCAGGCGTCTCGGTCGTCGAAGGTTGCCAGCTTCGCGGCGAGGTCGCGGTGCATCTGCTCGATGGCTTCCCTGCGGCTGGCCTCGGCGGCCTCGCGCTGCTGCGGCGTGTAGTTGTCAGACTTTGGCATCGCTGTCCCCCGGGTTGATGGGCTGCTGACCCACTAAGCCGAAAACGGGGGTGCGATCCGGACAGCCGGGCGAAGATCTACCTCCACGGGCCAGCACGCTGGCCGACTGCAGCGAGGGCCGGACGCGTCCGGCATGACAAGGGACGGTTCAGTGTGGAGGCGGGGCGGCCGGGTCGCGGCGGAGGTCGTAGATGCGGCGGGCGATGAAGTCGCGGCGGGTGTTGTTGACGAGTTTCAGGCCGGGCATGTCGTCCAGGTAGAGCCGGCAGAGCTTCGGGACACGGGTGTCGGTGGCGATGGCGACGTGCAGCCGGGCGGCTTCGCTGGCCAGGTGGTCGAAGACGCGCCGGCGGAACGGTGTGGCAAGGCCGTGCCCGCGGTGGGCGGCGACGTGGTCGGACAGCAGCCATGCACCCTCAGGGGTGGGATGGACGAGCAGGGTGGCGGTGTCGTCGAAGTAGCCGACCACCCAGCCCCGGCGACGCCAGCGTCGAATGCTCCACCGAATGCCGAGCGGCAGCAGGGCAAGCGGGACGAGGAACACGACAACCGTGGCGATGACCGCTCGCATCGGGTCGAGGGGTAGCCCGTACGGCAGCCCGCCCACGAGCCAGAGTCCCCCGACCAGTAGTGCCGCGGCGGCGACATAGGCCAGGAGCCCAGGATCCAGCTGTCGCCGGGACAAGCGTCCGAGGAGACGTACGGTGTCCTGCGTCAGGGGTTCGGTTCCGGGCAGAGGCAGGGGTTGCGGCGGGAGCGGCGCCTGGTGGCGGGGTGGTGTCACCATGAAACGACTCTGCCCGCCTATCCGGGTTCAGGCCATGGGTAAAGGCTGCCGAGCCTGCTGAAGCTCAACCGGGTTCCGTCACTGGCCCGGTAGCGGCCTTCCGGATCGGGCACGAGCGGGCCGCTGTGTTCGTGGCTGCCGCTGGCGTGCGCGATCGCGGCCAACACCAGCTGGACATGGTCGCGATCCAGCCCGGGAATGTCCTGGTGCAGGTTGACCGGTCTCCCGCCGAGCAGGGCCGCGGCGATGCGCAGCAGCCGGGTCTCGCCACCGGAGTAGGCGGCCAGGTTGTCCTCGGTGAGCTGGTCGACATCAACCCACCACCATCCCGGATGCTCACCGGCCCGGATCCAGGGCAGGGCACCGCTGGCGAAACGACCGCCGCTGATGCGGATCAGCAGTTCGACGCCCGCCTCGAGCGGATAGATCCCTTTCGCCCAGGCCCGCAGGCCTGCTGCGGTGTGCTGCACCGTGGTGTTCATCGGCATGCCCGCTTCTTGACGACTGGTGCGGGATTCCCGACAGCACCGCTCGGACGCTCCAGCACGCTGGCGCGCTCGAGGGATGGGACGTCCCGTGCGGAGGCGCGGATCACCGACGCGAGTGCCGGGCCGAGCCCTTCGGCGATCACCTGCCGGTCACCGAGATCGCGCAAGGTGGCAAGCCAGCGTCGCCGCAGGGCCGGTGTGGTGCCGCTGAGCACGGCAACGATCGCGACGACGACCAGCGCGTTCCAGCGGGCTGCCTGGACGTTCTCCACGATCGCGACCCCGAACACGATCCAGCGGATCTTCCACGACGCCCCCATCAGGCGGGAGCCGCCGGCGGTCACGCCGAACACCACGGTGACCATCTCGACCAGCCTCCACGGCACGCAGTAGACGTCCACGGCGGCCAGGCGCGATCTCCACACCGGCCGCTGGCCCAGCGCATGGCTGACCACGGCTGAGGTGTGCTCGTCGTTCAGCTCGCCGGCGACGATCCGGCGAACCACAGAAGAACTGACCACCAGATCAGCGAGGGTCGGAACGACCGCACCGCCCGGGCCGGTCCGCGGCCCAATCCAGATCCTGGGTTGATGACGACCCCGCAGAGACGCGATCGGCACGATCGCCGCCTGAACCCGTTCCCGCTCGAACACGCTGGCCGGACGGGCACCGAAGCGCCACCACAGACCGACTCGAGTGTCGCGAACCAGCAGGCACACCACCCCAACGGCAATCACGGCCAGCGCCGCCGTCAGAGAGAGGCCAGCGACGACGAGCCAGACCACGCTGGAAAAGACCAGCCCCGTGATCTGTGCCCGCAGCCACACTCGACGCCAGGTCATGGTCACTCCCCCACCGGGACGAGCTTCGCCAGACGCCCGACCTCCCGGACGTCCAGGACACCGGCACACAGCTCGGCAATGTCCGCAATGGTGGCGCCCTCGGCGACCATCGCGCGCACCGCGGCCGCTGCGGCCTGCTCGGCCTGCGCCACGGCCGCATCCCGTCCCGCCACCACCGTCAACAGCCGCACGGCATGGTCCCGGATCCGCTTCTCCCGCGCCTCCCGGTCACGCTGCCTGACCAGCAACGCCTCATTGACCCGTCGCCGGGCCTCCTGGCGAAAGTTCTGCTGAGTGCCGCCCATGACCACGGCCTCCTTCCGATCGGTTCCTCACCCCACTAAGCCGAAGACCGACCCCCGATCCGGACAACATCCACCCACGAATCTCAACCCGCGCCACCGACACCGCAGCCAAACCCACCCGCCGACGATGTCCCCCCACCCGAAACAGCCGATCCCATGTGCGACACACCTCTTGCACGAGCTGGAAGACCACTGCGAATCCCGTCTGACGGGATCTCGATACTCTTCGCAACTTCATGGCCGGATCTGTCCGGATTGACCCCCCGAATCCGGCTTAGTGGGTTGTGACGATGAGCATGAAGCGGATCACTGCCGGGTCGGGCTATGACTACCTGACCCGACAGGTCGCCGCCATGGACTCCACCGAGAAGGGCTACACCGGGCTCGCGTCCTACTACACCGAGAAGGGCGAAACTCCCGGCACCTGGATCGGCACCGGCGTGGCCGGCATCGACGGACTCGACCCGGGCGACATCGTCACCATCGAACAGATGCAGGCTCTGTTCGGCGCCGGCCTGCACCCCCTCGCGCAGCAGCGCTCCGCCGCGCTGGAAGGCACCGATGCCACCGAAGCCGAGTATCTCGACGCGACCCGGCTCGGGCAGCCGTTCCGCGTCTATCCCGACGATATGAGCCCGTTCCGGATCGAGGTCGCCCGACGGCTCGAACAGCTCAACAGCTCCCGCGGACTGCCGGTGCGGACGGCGAACTCGATCGAGGACCGGGCCCGGATCCGCACTGAGGTGGCGCTGGAGATGTTCCGCGACCAGTACGGACGCGACCCCCTGGACCAGCGTGAACTGGCCGGCCACATCGCGAAGTTGTCCAAGCAGAAGACGACCGCGGTAGCCGGGTTCGACCTCACCTTCTCCCCGGTGAAGAGCGTCTCCAGCCTGTGGGCGATCTCCGACCCGGCCACCGCCGCCACGATCGAACGCGCCCACCACGCCGCCGTGGCCGAAGCCCTCGACTTCATCGAACGCACCGCCTTGTACACCCGCACCGGCTCCGGTGGGGTGAACCAGGTCAACGTCCGGGGCCTGATCGGTGCCGCGTTCGTGCACCGCGACTCCCGCGCCGGAGACCCCGACCTGCACACCCACGTCGCGGTCGCGAACAAGGTCCAAACCGCAACCGACGGCCGCTGGCTGTCCATCGACGGACGGGTCTTGTTCAAGGCGATCGTGTCCGCCTCCGAGACCTACAACACCGCCCTCGAACAACACCTCACCAAGGCCTTGGGCGTGCGGTTCGCCGAGCGACCCAACCCAGACCGGCGCAAACTCCCCGTCCGCGAGGTCGTCGGCATCGACGACGCGTTGAACACGCGCTGGTCCCAGAGACGGCAGAGCATCGAGGCCCGCCGGCGCGTCCTGGCCGCGGCGTTCCAGCGCGACCACGGCCGCCCGCCCACACCAGTCGAGGGAATCGCCCTCGCCCAGCAGGCCACCCTGGAGACCCGCGAGGACAAGCACGACCCCCGCACCCTGGCCGAACAACGCACCACCTGGCACACCCAAGCGCTCGAGGTTCTCGGCGGCGAACCCCAGCTCCAGACCATGATCGGCCAGGCCCTGCACCCCGACCGCCACGCCCGGCCTGAACTGGATCGAGAGTGGTTCGACCGGACGGTGGAGGCGATGCTGGCCCGGATGGAGGCCAACCGGTCGACCTGGCAGGACTGGCACCTGCGGGCCGAAGCCCTCCGCCAGGTGAGGGCCGCCGAGGCACCCCCGCAGCACACCCGCTGGTGGGTCGACCACCTCGTCGCCGCCGCCATCGCCCGCTCCGTCCCCATCACCAGAACCAGTGACGGGGTCGAGGAACCCACCCCGCTACGCCGCGCCAACGGAGACAGCGTCTACTACGTCGCCGGCTCCCAACTGTTCACCTCCGGCCGGGTCCTGCAAGCCGAACAACGCCTCGTCACCGCAGCCGGACACCACGGCGGGATGGTCGCCGACCCGACCGCGATCGACCTGGCGCTTCTCGAATGCGCAGCGAACCGCATCCAGCTCAACCCCGGCCAAGTCCTCCTCGTCCGCGAAATGGCGACCTCCGGGGCCCGCGTCCAGCTCGCGATCGCGCCTGCCGGATCGGGCAAGACCACCGCCATGGACGCCCTGTCGATGGCCTGGACCGCCTCCGGCGGCAACGTCATCGGACTCGCCCCCTCCGCCGCCGCAGCAGCCCAACTCGGCACCCGGATGCAGGGCCACCACGACACCCTGGCCAAACTCGTCTGGGACATCACCCCCGGCCTCGGCGACCCCACCACCTGGAACCAGCGCATCGGACCCAAAACCCTGGTGATCATCGACGAAGCCGGCATGGCCGACACCATCAGCCTCGATCAAGCCGTCACCTACATCCTGCAACGCGGCGGCAGCGTCCGGCTCATCGGCGACGACCAACAACTCGCCGCCATCGGCGCCGGCGGCGTCCTTCGCGAGATCCAAGCCACCCAGGGCGCCCTGAGGCTCACCGAACTCCTCCGGTTCACCGACCCCGCCGAAGGCTCCGCCTCCCTCGCCCTGCGCGAAGGACAACCCGCCGCACTCGGCTTCTACCTCGACCAACACCGCATCCACGTCGGCGACGAAACCACCATGGCCGACCACCTGTTCGACGCCTGGACCACCGACCGCAACAACGGCCGGGACACGATCATGCTCGCCGGCACCCGCGAACGCGTCGCCGAACTCAACCAACGCGCCCGCACCCAACGCCTCAACGGCCACACCCCGCAGACCGAGGTTGATCTCGCCGACGGGAACAGGGCCAGCATCGGCGACACCATCATCACCCGGCAGAACAACCGGCGCCTCCGGGTCGCGGCCAACGACTGGGTCAAAAACGGCGACCGGTGGACCGTCACCGGCACCACCCGCACCGGCGGCCTCCAGGCCCGCCACACCCAGACCGGACGGCACGTCACCCTGCCCGCCGATTACGTCGCGAACCAGGTCGAACTCGGCTACGCCTCCACCATCCACACCGCCCAAGGCATCACCGCCGACACCGTCCACGGCCTGCTCACCGGCACCGAAACCCGCCAGCAGGCCTACACCATGCTCACCCGCGGCCGACACCACAACGCCGCCTACCTCGTCGTCGTCGGCGACGGCGACCCCCACACCGCCATCAACCCCGAGACCATCAACCCGCCCACCCCGACCAACCTCCTCGAAACGATCCTGGCCCGCGACGAATCCCCCGTCTCGGCCACCACCCAGCTCCGCGGCGCCCACGACCCGGCGCTCCAGCTCGGCCCCGCCGTCACTCGCTACAACGACGCGCTCAGCTACGCGGCCGCCCACATCGCCGGCGACATCGGCCTGCGCGGCCTCGAACGACGTGTCGAACAGGCCCTCCCCCGGATCACGCAGTCCCCCGCCTGGCCGAGCCTGCAAGCCGAGCTGCTCCTTGTCGAAGCCGACCGGCGCGACCCCATCCAAGCCCTCGCCCGCGCCGTCGCCGACCCCATCACCGCCGGCACGGAGCCCGCAGCGATCCTCGCCTGGCGCATCGCCGAGCGGCGCACAGGCCGCAGCCACGGACCACTCCCCTGGCTGGCCGGCATTCCGACCGAACTCGCCCAACACCCGCTGTGGGGCGACTACCTCACGGCCCGCCAGAGGCTCATCCGCGATCTCGCCGATCAAATCCGCAACGATCACCCGACCCAGCCCGCGTGGGCCACATCCTGGGCGTCCGCACCGCCAGCCAGCCTGGTCACCGAAGTCGAGGTCTGGCGCGCGGCCAACGGTGTCCCCGCCACCGACCTGCGTCCCACCGGCGAACCCCAACACGACGCTGCCGGCCACCGCTACCAGCAGCGACTCAACCACCAGCTGCACGCCAGCCAGACCGCAGCCCTCGACGAATGGCACGACACCCTCGCCGCCATCTCCCCGGCACTCCTGACCGACGACTTCGCGCCCACACTCGCCCGCCGCCTCGCCCAGCTCTCCAGCAGCGGCATCAACCCCCGCAACCTCGTCGACAACGCCGCCAATCAGGGACCCCTGCCCGACGACCACGCCGCCGCCGCGCTGTGGTGGCGCCTGGCCCGACACCTCACCCCAGCCGTCGCCGAAGAAGCGGACACCGCGCACCACCTGACCACCCAATGGCTCGACCAGTTCACCCAGATCATCGGCCAGAATGACGCCCACAAGCTGAGCGGCAGCCCATGGTGGCCCGCCCTCGTCACCACCATCGAGCACGGACTGGCACGCGGCTGGCACCTCGACACCCTCCTCGACGACGCCCGACGAACCCCCACCGACCCGCTCCTCGACACCTGCCAAGCCTGGGTCTGGCGACTCTCCCTCCTCACCGACCCCGCAGCCGACCACCACGATCCCGGCCTCATCGAGGACGAACCACCCGCCGACATCAACGAGGGATACATCCCCGCCACGCCGGTGCTCCAGGCCATGACCGACCGGACTCCAATCCAGACCGAACTGCTGGACGTCCCACACTGGGACGAGGATGACATCGACCTGGACGTCGATCAGGCGCTCGCCCTCGAAGCGATCGTGCGCCGCGGCCTGCCAGCCCCAGAACCCACACCCGCCGACGTCCGAGCCATGCTCGACCGCCGTGACATGTGGCACGACAGCCCGCCACTGGAGCGCCTTGTCCAGATCAACCAGCTCACCAACGACTACTACCAACACTGCTACACCGACAGCTGGGCTCGCAGCTACGTCACCGAACGCTTCGGCCAAGACCTCACCAACACCGACCAGCGACCCGGATACGCACCCGACAGCTGGACCAGCCTGGTCACCCACCTGCGCCGCCAGAACGTCACCGAGGAAGAGATGCTGGCCGCGGGCGTTGCCACCCGAGCCAGCACCGGACGGCTCATCGACCGCTTCCGCGACCGCGTCACATTCCCCATCACCAACCCCGACGGCAACATCCTCGGCTTCGTCGCACGACGCAACCCCACCCACGGCGACGACGACGGACACGGGCCCAAGTACCTCAACACCGCCGAAACCGCCCTCTACCACAAGGGCGACCAGCTGTTCGCGGGTGGGAAGCTCACTCCGCGCATCGTCCCCGTCCTCACCGAGGGCCCGTTCGATGCCATCGCGATCACCATCGCCACGGGTGGGAGCCATGTCGGGGTGGCCGCGCTCGGCACCAGCCTGACCATCCAACAAGCAGCGCAGCTGCGCCAGCACTCCGACGAGCCCATCGTGGCCACGGACGCCGACCTCGCCGGCCGTGTCGCTGCCGAACGCGACTACTGGATCCTCACCGCTGGCGGCTTTAGCCCCAGATTCGCTCGACTTACAGGAGGAGCCGACCCGGCGGATCTCCTCGCCCACAGCCAGAGCGACCTCCTCGCCGCGACGCTCCGCGGTGCGGGCTATCTCAGCAGTGAACTGATCGACGAACGGATTCGGGACCTGCCTCCCGAGCAGGCCGCGCTCGAAGCCACCAGCGTTCTCGCAGCACAAACGCCCGACCGGTGGGCTTCGGGCGCCAGCTACATCTCAGACAAGACCGCCGTCCCGGCCAGCCTCATCCGCGCGGCACTCGCCAGCCTGGCTCATTCATGGAACTCGGATCCTCGCCAAGCCGCGGAGCTCCAGCTTCGACGGACGGCGGAGGTCCTGAACCGGGTCGCTGCGAGAGGCACCGATTCTGTGCCACCAGCGAGGTACGAGATGGTCAATACAAGAGCCGTCGACGGCAGGCGCGAGGGCCGGTCTTCGCCCAGTAGCCGCTTCTCACGCGGGACTCACAACCCTGCTCACCGGTGAACAGGCGAATATGGGTGCGGGTTCGCTAGTCGGGATCGGCCTCGTCCGGCGATCGCTGCTGCCAGTCACCAGCGATCGCGGCCCAGTCGACAGCTCTGGGCACGTCAACGCCGTGGCCGTTGTGACCCGACCAGACGTGCCAGAAGTCGGGGTCGTTCGAGCGTGGCTGGTGTTCTCGAGGCAGCTTTCGCACCTCGACAGCAATGGGAAGTTCGGACGCCCAGCCGAGAAGGATCGCGTTCCTGGAGGGAAGCGAGGGGAGGTCGCGCAGCAGACCCCTCATGTTGTCCGGCACTAGTCGGTGGACGAGGTCTTGGTCTGTGTGGTTGCTCAGTCGATGGAGAAGGAACGTGTTGCACTGGGAGAGCACGGTCGGGGACAGTTCGCTGGGCCGCTGCGACGACAAGACGAGCCCGAGACCGAACTTCCGCCCCTCCCGCGCGATCTTCTCGAACGCCCGTGCGCAGATCTCCTGAGCGGATCTGGTCTCAGCGTCGGCGGGATACCGTCGAACGAATGTATGCGCCTCCTCCATAACGAGGACAGTTGGCAGCACGGCACCGTCGTTGAGCTTCCGGTAGCGCTGGAGTGCCTCCAGCACCATACGGGCTATCACGGCAGTGATGATGTGCAAAGCCTCGGCGGGAACGAGCGACAGGTCCACCACCGCTATGGGATCTGCGTCGTCATCATGCTCGGCCATCATCGAATCGAGCCAGTCCTCGAGTGAGTTGTCCTCATCACCAAAGACATTGCGAAGCCGGGCATCAGCCAGGAGGGTCTTGATGCGCATGATCATCGTCTCGACATGTTCCGACACGCCCAGCAACTCCGCGTTCGCCTCCACGCTGCGGAGTAGTTCTTCACCGGTGAACGGCCTCGGGACGTCCGCGTCGAGCGGCAGTTCCTCCGAAGGCAAGCCTCCGAACGCCTCATGTGCCACTCGGAACGCGTCCAGCAACTGCTCCGCGGCGGTCCTTGTGTAGATGGGCCAAGAGGGATCTCGCCCGTCGTAGCTCGCCAAGAAGTCATCGACAGCAACGGTCAGGACGCCGACTGCTTGCTGTTCGGCGACACTGAAGTCGTCGCTCTCGCGAAGTCCTTTGCGCCACTTCTCCACCCGCTCCTTCATGCCCCTCGACTTGCCACCTCCGGCCCAGGGGTTCCCGGCTGCGATGTCCATGTTTACGTTCTCGACCAGGGTCCGGAGGTAGCGGCGCATCCTGCCGCTTGAACTGGCCACCGAGCCTGTTCGTCCATCACGCAGCGCCCGCAGTGCGTTGACCAGAGTTGGGCGCTGGGTCTTCGCTGTGGCCTGGGTGAAGGAGCTCCATTCATCTGTGTTCCAGAACCACAGCGGGATGGTGAGCTGCTCGGCACCGTCACCCGGCTCGACTGAGAAGACCTTGGCGCCGAGATCATGGAAGGTCTGCGCATACTCCCCGTTGGGATCGAGCACGATGAACCTGGCGTTCGGAGGCCCGGTGACCGCGACGGCGTCTCGGTTGAGGCGCGCCGCGTCGAGGGACCAACGGATGAGGCCGGCGACGGAACAGGACTTGCCACTCCCGGTATTGCCGAGAACAGCCAAGTGCCGTCCGAACAGGCGGTCTGGGTCGATCCGGACCTCGGCGTCGGCCGCCAGCGGGCTCGTGCCGATCATCACCCGGCGGTTCTCGCCGGATTCGACGATGGACTTCAGTTGCTCGGTGGTGGGCAGGAGAACGGGGTCGCCGACGGTGGGGAACGACTGGATACCGCGCCGGAACGAGTACGGGTTCGTCTGTTCCTTGGATGACGCGGCGGATAGTATCCCGACCGGGGTGAGGCTCATCTTCCTCATCGGATACGGCATGTCGACGAGGCCGAAATCACGCATTCCTTTGCGCTGCGGGTAGGGCGAGCGCTCGACGCTGATCCACTCGACTTGTCCCACCGCGAAGCCGCCTTCGGTGGGAACCAGCACGTAGCCGTTGACCCGCGGGAAAGCCCGCGGCGAACCAGTGTTCAACGCGACAGCGTCGGGTGCTTCGATGTCGAGCAGCACTTCGAATCTGTCGGGTGAGATGTACTCGATGCTGCCGATTCGCAGCGAATCGGCGAAGGCCATCGGCGTGACGCTCATGCGGGGCCACCACTCGTGCTCGGAGTGGACGGCGGGGTGGTGTTCGAGGGAGCCAGTCCGTAGCGCTGCCGAAGCAAGTCGCCCATTCGGCGGGTGGCCAAGTCGATCGAAGGCTTAGGCAGATAGTTCGAGGTGAGAGAGCTGAGTTCGGCGAGTTCGGGGCCGATCAGTAGCGACATCTGCGCCGGATGACCCCAGCTCTCGAACGCGCGCATGATCCGACCGGGCTTGTCGTCGAACGAGATGACCACCAGGTGCGTCGACGGGATCGCGAGAGCGTCCTGCAGCACACGATTGATGTGCTCATCGCCGAAGCTGTATCCGTACGTGACCGTGACGGCATTCGGACGGGCAACCGCTGCGGCAAAGTCGCGGAACAGTTCCACGTAGGGGTACTCGGCGGTTTCGCGGTCCTTGCTCGCGTTCGGGTAGATCATCAGGCTGTTGGCCTTCGCTGCGGATAGCCCGGGCGCTTCGAGGTAGGGCTCGATCTTTGAAGCGCCGAAGGGCAGGCCGAACCGACGGATGGACTCGTCGACGTTCGCCCAATCGAGCGACCCGTGGAGCTTGGTGAATCGCGCGACGCCCTCCACGAACCGCGGCTCGCCGCGGATCCCAGGCGGGTTGTAGTGGAGGTCCAGATCCATCCGTGACGATCTGAAGATCGGCGACACGGTACCAACGAAGCGGTCGAGAAGATGCAGACCGGCGAGCTCCGCGCCAACCTCAAGGACGCGGTCGTAGTTCGTCGTGAAGAGCCCGAGTCGGTCGCGGATGCCTGTCCTGCTGGCGAAGCTCATCACGAACGAGACGAGTGCATTGAACGCCTCCTGGCGCTTGGCCTCGTCAGCGCCGGCCAGCGCTCGCTCGGACGCAAGGATCGAGTCGGCGAAGTCCTTGAGAACCGTGCCCAGGTCTTCGCGCAAGGCCACGGCTTGGGATGCCTTGCCGAGGATTTCTAGGCCGCGGGCGAGTTGATTGGCCGTTCGGATCTCGTCCTCGATGTTCGCGTTCTGCCGTCCGGCAGCAACCGCCGAAGCCTCTGCTGCGGTGGCGATCTCGTTGGAGAACGCGGTGAACTTGCCCCCGGCCATGCTCAAGCCAGCGGTGGCTTCGGCGAGGTATTGAACTCCGTTGGTGAGCCCGGAGCCAACGAGGAGGTTGAGGTGATCCGCCTGGAACAGCGCGGTGAGCCACGGTTCGATCCTTGTTCGAAGTGCCGATCGATTAAGGTCAGCGACCGCGGCCCAGGACGGGACCGGGGACGAAATGATCTGTACGTCTGCGCCGTCCATCGAGAAACCCAGGGGCGCGACGTCCTCGCGCACCTTCAGGATGTTCTCTGGCGAAGTAGTGGTTGTGCCTGACGACATGGGGTGATGTCCTAACTGGGATTTGGCGGCTGATGTAGCTAGAGCGGAAGTGAAGGCAGGTTGTCGACGATCTTCATCGTCTCCACTGACACCCGCGTGACTCGCTTGATCAGATCGACGATGTAGCGCGGGTCGTGGTGTTCGAGGCACCAGTCGTTCGGGTCGTTCACGATCCCGGACGCCTTGTCGGTCTTGACCTGGTAGCGGTCGATCAGCCACTCCAGCGCGGAGCGTGAGCCGAGCATGTAGCGGTGCGCGTCGGCCGGGATGTCGCCCAGGGTGACGTGCTTGTTGTAGACGATCGCCTTCTTGGTGTTCTTGTCGGCCCATTTCATCTTCTCGACCCGGAAGGTGGTCCACGGATCCATGGTCATTGGCGCCTGCTCGGCCAGCGGGTACGGCTCGACCGTCTCGTAGTTCACATGCAGATCGGCGAGTCTCCGGCCGGCCTCGGCGAACGCTTCGAAGTCGGCTGTGGACGCGGCGAGCGGAATCCTTGGCAGCATCCGCTTCAGGTCCGCAGCGAACGTGGTGCGGTACTGCTCCGAGTGCAGCACCCCATACACGTAGTAGAAGACATCGTCCTTGCTGACCTGCGGCCCAAACTTGTCCCGGTAGACCTTCAAGATGGCGTCGGTGATGTTGTCAACCCGTCGGTAACCCCACTCGTCGGCATCACCGGCTTGTTCCAGCAAGGAGTCCTGATCGACCTCGGAAACCCGCTCGTAGGTCCAGCGAGGGAAGAACTGCGCTGGGTAGACGAACATGTTGAGATCAGGCAGATCTTGTGTCGCCATGACGGCGAAGGTTGTACCTGGCCGGGGGGCCATGACGGAGATGCCGACGTTCGTATGTGCTGGTGTGGGGAAGATGCTGGCGAGCCGGTAGATCATGGCGTTCATCGGACGGTCGAAGTAGCCGTTGACCTTGCAGAAGGGTCGATACGTACAGACGCGAAGTGCCTTCAACTTGAACCCATGCTGGATGCCACGGGTCGCGTCCCTGATCAACTCCCGATTCCAGCTGATCCGCGTGGGGTCGTTGTCGATGTGGCTCGACAAGCTAGGCGTACGAAGAGCTTGCTCGTTGTACGCCACGATCATTCGCGCCATGTTCTCCTGGACAGAAGAATGGGCAAAGCTATAGCACCAGGCATCCCGCCCGGTCGCGAGGCCCAATGAGTACGTGCTGAAGTGCGAGGGAGCCACGGGATCGCGCTCCTTCGACCCCAGAGCTGGGAGGCCGGCGAAGTTCTCGCTTCGCTGGTTCACCCAGTCACCGGACCGGTTGGGTGTGAGGCTGGTCCAGGGCGTTGAGACGTTGCTGGCGCTGGCAATGTCTGCAAGCTTCTCCTCCCGGGTGAGGTAGTCCGCAACGCCGTGGTAATGGAGTTGACAGGGGCCGGTTGAGCCCATCCGTTTGGCGGCGACCAGGATGGCAACGCCCGTTCGCGCGCCGGAGCCGAAGACTTTCCCGCCTTCTTGGCGGGAAAGTTCCCCCGCAGTTCGCTGGTTGCCACGGAGGTTGTAGACCCATATGGCCGCGAACTCCTCGACGAGAGACTTACGGATACCGTCTGCGCTGTTACTGTCGAGCCAGCCGTTGTTTGATACGAGTGCGATGACGCCCTGATCGCCGATCCGGTCACTTGCCCACCGGAACGCGCGAACGTACGAGTCGTACATCGTTCGACTGCTTGTTGCCACGGACTCGGCGACGTACGTCTCGGCGATCCTGCGATCAAGGGTTTGGTAGGCAAGATTGGCGTTGTCATCGTTGGCCGACCCTTGCCCAACCGAGTACGGCGGGTTGCTGACGATGATCTTGATGGGTGCGGCGAGCTGGGCTTCGATGCGGTCGTTGTTGATTGGGATGAGGCTGGTGTCGGCTCGGTCGCCGTCTTCGGTGATCTGGAAGGTGTCGGTGAGGGTCGCCCCGGCGAACGGCACGTACGGTACGTCCACGCCCGGCTGGTGCTCCCGGACGATCGCTTGGTAGGTGGTTTCGATGTTGACGCAGGCGATGTAGTAGGCGAGCAGCATGATCTCGTTGGCCCACAGTTCGCTGGCGTACTTCCGTGCCAGGTCCTCGGGCTGGATGATGCCGGACTCCAGCAGGCGCACGATGAAGGTGCCGGTGCCGGTGAACGGGTCAAGGATGTGCACACCAGGATCGGTGAGTCCGTAGCCGAACTCCTGCCGGCAGACCTGGTCGGCGGCGCGGAGGATGAAGTCGACGATCTCGACCGGCGTGTACACGACCCCGAGTGAGCTGGACTGTTTCGGGAACGCCTTGCGGAAGAAGTTCTCGTACAACTCGTGGATGACCGTCTGCCGTCCGGCCGGGGTTTCGATCTGGGAGGCGCGTTTCCGGACGGACTCGTAGAACTTGTCGAGCTTGGCGGTTTCGGCGTCCAGGCCGTGGCCGGCGAGCGCGTCGACCATGCCCTGCATGGTGATGGAGACCGGGTTGTGGGCGGCGAAGCTGTCGTGCTCGAACAGGGCGTCGAACACCGGTTTGGTGATCAGGTGCTGGCTGAGCATCGAGACGGCGTCATCTGTGTCGATGGAGTCGTTCAGGTTGGCTTTGAGGCCGTCGAGGAAATGGTTGAACTCCTCTGTCAGGGCTGGGCTGGCGGTGTGAAGGATGGCGTTGATGCGGGCGGTCTGGTTGGCGGTGATGTCGACGACATCGTCGGCCCAGGCGTCCCAGTATTCGCGGTCGCCGCACTTCTTCACGATCCGGGCAAGGATCGAGTCGCGCCACTCGGCCAGGCTGAACAGGGGTAGCTGGATGCCGGTGTCGACCTTCGGTGCGAGCGGTTTGCCTTCCTCGTCGTCGGTGGGGCCGCCCTTGCCGATGATGTCGATGCTGATCTTGCCCTTGGCGTTCTTGTCCAGATCGATGCTGTTGATCATGGCGTTGAACCGGTCGTCGTGGGACCGCAGCGCGTTCAGCACGTCCCACACGACCCGGAACCGCTTGTTGTCGTTCAGCGCCTCCTCCGGAGGCAGTCCGGCGGGGATCGCGACCGGCAGGATGACGTAGCCGTAGTCCTTGCCGGGGGCTTTCCGCATGACCCGTCCGACGGACTGGACGACGTCGACCAGGCTGTTCCGCGGGTGCAGGAACAGGACCGCATCCAGCGCTGGCACGTCGACGCCTTCGGACAGGCAGCGGGCGTTCGACAACACCCGGCACTCGCCCTCCGGGATCGGCGCCTTCAACCAGGCAAGCTTGTCGGCCCGCACGAGCGCGTTCATGGTGCCGTCGACATGCTCAACGTCACAGTCCAGCTCGGGGCCTCGCTCGTTCCCGTCGTCGGCGAGGGCGTCGACGATGTCAGGGAACGCCTCGGCGAAAGCCTTCGAAGACTTGATGTCACGCAGGAACGCGACGGCGCGTTTCATCGGGACCGGGTTGGGCCCGAAGTCGGCATCGACGGTGTGTTTCGCGAGGCCGTTCCAGCAGCCGACGATCTTCGCCGCATCATCCAGGGACAGTTCGGAGTTTGCGTCCGCGAGACCGGCCTGGAGCGGTTCGGCGATCGCGTCGCCTTCGACGACCAGCACCATCACCTTGTAGTCGGACAGGAGTCGCTGTTCGACGGCTTCGCCGAACCCGAGCCGGTGGAACTCGGGCCCGAACAGGTCCTCGTTGTCCATGCTGGTGAGGACGGCGGCGGCCTCGTCGGCCTTCTTCTTCACCGCGTCCCCGTAGATCCGCGGGGTTGCGGTCATGTACAGCCGCTTCGTGGCGGGCAGGAAGGTGTTGTCGTGGACCTTCACGAAATCGGACTCGGCCTCGTCGCCGGGCAGCTTCACGCCGGTGGTGCGGTGCGCCTCATCGCACAGGATCAGGTCGAACTGCTGCGACGACGACTTCTGGGCCTTCGCGACCACGTCGATCGACTGGTAGGTGGAGAACACCACCGTCATGCCGCGCATCCGCTTCCCAACCGACGCCAAACCGTCCGCGAGCTTCGCGGCGTTCGTGGTGGGCAGCGGGATGTCGTGGGTGGTGATGTCCTCGGCCTGCCGTCCGGCCTTGGTGTCCGAACAGACAACGAATGGGCGGATGTCGGTCTGGGCTTGGGCCATCCACTCCCGCAACGACTGCGACACCAGCGAGATCGACGGCGCCAAGAACAGGACCCGTAGATGCCCGCCGTTCTCGCTGCAGAGTTGCTCTGCCAGCTTCAACGACGTGAACGTCTTGCCCGTGCCGCACGCCGAAATCCACTTGCCTCGGTCATGGGTCGCGAAGCCAGCGGTGATCTTCGCGATCGCTTCCTTCTGGTGCTTCCGTAGCCCGTACTTGACCGCCTTCTTCAGCTCGAAGTCCAGCCCGCCCGGCACCAGCCGCATCCAGTCGATCGGGGACTCCGCGATCTCCGCGAGCCCGATCCGCTGCACCGGGATCGCCTGGTTCACCAGCGCGTCCTCGGCGTTCTTCGACCACTTGTCGGTCGTGGAGATGATGATCCGGTTCGTGAAACTGATCCCGTCCCACGACTTGCCCGATGCGGTGAAGAAGGAGTCGATGTCGCCCTTCACCAGGGTGTGCTTCGGGTCATAGAACTTGCACTGGATCGCCGTCCACTCACCGGTCAGCTTGTTCCGCGCGACCAGGTCGATCCCCGTGTCGTGGGTGTTCTCACGGTGTGGCCAGTCCGGCCAGCGCTGCACCTCGTCGTATTCCACGCTCAGGGTCGGGTCCAGCCAGAAGTAGTCGACCATCAACCTCTCGAACTTCGTGCCCGCCTCCACGTTCGAAGTAGCGCGGAACTGCTCGATCACGTCATGGACAGCTGTCTTGGTCGCCAACGTTGGCTCCTTCTACGGGTGCAGACGACAGGCTATAGCGACCCGCTGGCCTAAACGGCTCCCTGGTAGCTGAGCCGCTCCAGGTGGCGCAGCCCCTTCAACTGTTCGAGGAACGTCGGGTAGTCGTCCAGGTTCTTCAGGGGATCCGTCGCGAGCTTGAAGTCGCGCCGCATTCGCGCCGTGCCAGCCCGCACGACGTCTCCAGCCGATGTGTCATCAACCGCAGCATCGATGCGCTTCAGCGTCATCGCAGCACGATCGCGGGTGCATCCGTCGGGGTAGTCAGCACTGAACGCGTCAATGATCCGTTCCAGACGTTGACTCCGTCGCACTTCGTCCTCTTGCTCCCGTGCAAGGACGAGGAGGTCCACCAGTCGTTGGATCAGACATCCGAAGTTGTCGTCGAGCGCCGGTACACCGGCTGGTCTGTGGTTCGCGTCGCTCTCGGCTAGGAGCGCGATGAGTTCCTTCGCAAAGCCGGCCTTGCCGATCTGGGTCTCGAACGTCGCCTCGAACGCCCGGGAGAGAGCGTCCCAGAGGCTGCCGTTGGCGGCGCTCAGGCGTCCGGTCAACGCGGCTTCGGTGAGCCTCTTCGTGGTCGCTTCGTCGGAACCCAAGAAGGTGCGGGCGTACCGACGAGCTGCGGCAACGGCGACCCCAGCGGGGATGAGGTCCTCCGGCTCCCGGACAACCACTCCGTTGGTGATGTTGACCGGGGCGTTCGCCGACCACTCCGAGATCACGAGCACCAGGTCGTCGGTGACGGTGGGCTTGCCGTGAGCACCGCCTCTCCTAATCTGCTTTCGCATGATCATGCCAGCAGTGTCGCCATCCAGAAGGACCGCGCAAGCTGGCTTGACCTGATCGCGTCCACGGGCGAGGTAGAGCATATATGGGATGTTCGACCCGCAGGCGACGATAGTCACTTGGTTGAGATCGAGGCACTGGCTGGGAGGAGCGCCAGCCGCAACAAGGCGCGCGTTCATCTCCGACAAGAGGATCTGGTCAGCTGTTCCTTCAACAAAGAGGTTGTCGCCACCAATGAAGGCTGTCTCTGCGACGTACGCGCCAAGCGATGTCCTCAACGGCTCGTAGTGATTGCGTGTCGCGTCCTTCACGAGGCGGGTGCCCTCATCGCGGGACCCCTTGTCCACGACGCGAACCCGCTGCCCGGCATTGCGGTTGATCAGGAAGGGCGAGTGCGTTACGTAGACTACTTGGTCTTCGCGGTCGGAGTCCTCAGGGCGGGCGTGGTGCTCGAGCACTCTGAGTAGGTCTTGTTGACCCGATGCCGAGAGGTACGCGTCTGGCTCATCCATCAAGAGCATCTCACGCTTATCCGCGGGTCGGCCGTGGGAGAGGAGCTGAACGTAATAGCTGAGGAAGTACCGGAGACCGCGGCTTCGTTCAGTGAAGGAGTAGTCGGTACCAGTTCTGTCCCTAATGGTGAAGACCAGTTCCTGTTCTCGCGGCGAAACACGCAGCTGGAACTCGGAGTCCTGCGTCCACCAGCGAGCGACGTTGAGGTGCCGGGCGATTGAGTTGTTCATCTCCTGAATAAGGCCGTTGACGAGACCTTCGCGCTCGTCGGCGATCGCGGCCTGGAGTTCCTTGAAGCTTGAGGTTTCGATGCGGGCGACCTTGGTGAGTAGGTCGATCCCCAATTGATGTGCCGCTGACCTCTCTTCGTCTGCCTGCCCGAGAAGCGCGAGCAACGCAGCCGATTGTCCGTTGACTTCCGTAGCCGTGGTGAACTGCGAGAGCATGGCCCACAGTCGCGCTCGACTCTTGCGGCTGGTGACTCGAGCTCCGTCACGGGCGAGTGCTGCAATCGAAACAGAGTCTGGCAACGCAACATCGGTCTTGAGTTCGTGCGGGTGCGGGAGCAACGCTTGTAGAGCCTCGGCCTGAGCGGTGGAGAGGGTTTGTCGGCGACCATCTCGATCAACAGCCACAGTGACTCCGGGCTCTTGGCGAAGGAAGAGTAGATGCCCGTTCTTGCGTCGAGGGATGCCCGCGGAATCGATCTTGTCGACGTCTTCGGGATCGAGGACAACGGTTGCTCCCACCTCAGGGTAAAGCCTTGATCCCTGTTCAACCGAGAAGAGAGACGAGTATCGGCAAAAATCGCGTTGGAGTAGGCCGTCTCCGGTGAGGACGATCCGAATCGCATCCAGCAGGTGTGTCTTCCCGGACTCGTTGGCTCCCACCACTGCGGTTGTCGATGGTTCAATCGGGATGCGCACATGCGGCAGCCATCCGTCTGGGGTGTCTTGCCAAGGTTGAGATGTGGCGCTCGGGTTCGCCTTCAGTTCGTAGTCGAAGTTGAACGACTTGTAGAAGCGAATCCAGACCTCGTGAACACGCACGATCCCCCTCAATTCTGGCCGCTCTGTGCGACCAGTACGAAGCATATTGGTGGCCGCTGACACAGCGACCGCGAGCCTTTGCCAGGGCGCGGCTCGACCCGATCACTCAGTCAGGCAGCACTTCCCCAGTGACGCTGTCGATGTGCTTTCCGTAGCCGTCGACAAGGTGGAGTCTTGGGCGGACGGCCTCGGTTTCGTTGACCTCGGCGACGTCTGCGTCCAACTCAGCGACGTCCTGAGCAAACGCCAACTGGCGGTCGTGTCTCGCGGCGTTGGTTGTGTTGCGGCTGTGGCGGGATCGTGCCGGCCAGGGCTTGTGTTCTTCGTCGCAGAGGGTTCGGGTTCGTTGTTTGAGGCGTTCGGTGAAGTCGGGGACGGTGTAGCGGTGCCATTCTTCGAGGCTGTTGCTGGTGAGGTCGATGCCGGCGCGGCGGCGTTGGTCGGCCAGGGACGCGATTTCGTGAACGAGGTGGGGGTGGAGGGGCCAGCAGGCGGGGATGATGGCTCCGCCGGTGTGGTCCCAGACGTATTCGGTGTTGAACCAGTCGACGACTTTGTCGAGCCAGTCCCAAAGTTCTTCGCGGAGTGTGGGGTCGGTGCAGCTGGGTGGGTCCCAGGGGCGGGCGAGTTTGGCGGGGTCGCCGATCCGGGTGGTGTCGCCGCTGGCGGCGCCATAGAGGTCGTCGTAGGCGGCTTTCAGTTTCGGCGTGTCCGGCAGCGGGAACGGCTGGGCCAGTGGCCGGCTCATGGTCGGTCTCCGGCCTCGTCGGGTTGTTCGGCGTGGGCGCGGGCGGCCAAGTCACGAGCCTGGACCGAGACTTGGATGCCCCGCTGGCCAGCGAGCGTTCCCCGGGCGATCCGCTGCTGTTGGAGGAGTTGTCGTCCGGCTTTGCCGTCGATGCATCGGTGGAGTCGGGCGAGGATGGGTCGGGTGCTTTCGGCGACGATGAGGGCGTGGCGTTCGGGGAGTTGCCGGATCTCTTCGGGTCGGAGGATGGCGATGTCTTCGCCGCTGCTGGTACGTCCGCCGCGGCCGCCGGTTTGCCAGGTGGTGCGGGCGATGCGGACGGTGCCGACGAGGTCGGAGATTTCGCGGTTGAAGTGGACGTCTTTGCTGCCGCCGAACATGACGAGGACGTTGGTGAGGCCGATGAGGGCGCGGGCTTCGGTTTCGCCGAAGATCGAGACGAGTTGGGCGCGGGTTTGTGCGGCATAGATGAAGCCGATGCCGAGGGCCCGTTCGTTGGCCATCCGGGTTCGCAGGGTGGGCAGTGGTGCGGTGGAGGGGAGTTCGTCGAGGCAGGCGAGCATGGGTGGGCAGAGTCGTCCCCAGGGGCTGTTGTTGGCGAGGGTGAGGGCGGTGTCGAGGATGTCTTCGGCGGCGGCTGTCATGAGGGGTGAGGCGGAGGCGTAGGGGTCTTCGCGTCCGAGGAGGTAGATGGTGCCGCGACGGCGGATCAGGCTGGCGATGTCGGTGGCGGGCCGGTCGGGGCCGGGGACGCAGCGGCGGCGGGTGTCGGGTTGGAAGAACAGGCTCATGGCTTGTTGGGCGGTGGTGATGGTGTTGCCGGTGGTGCGTTCGTCGCCGGTGATGGCGCCTTGGAGGAGGCCGTGCCAGAACGGGGCGGCGTGGGGGTGGCTGAGCAGGATTTCGGCGGGTTCGGGTGAGCCGGTGGGGTTGGCGACCCAGCGCAGGACGGTGTCGAGGGTGGCTCCGGTGAGGGCGGCGGCGTGGAGGTAGGCCATCAGCACTTTGGCGGCTTCGGCGGCATAGAAGCGGGCTGAGGCGTCGCCGGAGTCTCCGGTGGTGGTGGCGTGGATGGTGCCGGCAGCGAATGCTTTGGCGCGGCGTTCGGCGGTGATCGGGTCGGTGCAGCCGCGGATGGGGTCCCAGATGAGTTCGGGCAGTCCTTCGGCGAGCCCGAAGGGGTCGAGGACGGCGACGGGACGTTCGTGGTCTTGGCGGGCGGTGAGGCTGAGGAGCAGGTCGTCGGTCTTGGTGAGGGTGACCAGGGCGGCGCCGGGTGCGCCGAGCAGCGCGGGGGTGAGGACGTCGAGGGTCTTGCCGGAGCCTTGGGGCCCGATGACGCCGGCGGTGCGATCCCAGGGGCACCACAGTTGTCCGGCGCGGGGCTCTGCGGCGGTGCCGATCCGCCAGCCGGTGCTGGCGGGGTCGAATCTGGTGCGCATGGCCGGTGTTCAGATCGCGATGCCGGGGGCGGGTGGCTTGCGTCCGCGGATGGTCGGGTTTGGTGGGCGACGCACGTCGGGCCGGTCGACGGTTTCCCACAGGGGCGGCTGGTTCGTGTCCCGAGTGAGGGTGTCGCGGACCTGCGGTTCGGCGTGGTGGAGGATCTGGTCGCGCATGTCGGGCCACGCCGAGGGTGGCACGACTTGGTCGATGAGGGCGTCGAGGAGCCCGGACACCTGACGGTCGGAGCGGGCGGAGGCTTGGCTTCGTTCGAGGGCCACGACGGCGCTGGCACCGTCGCCGGTGAGCCAGGCGGCCATGCCGGCCAGGAACAGAGGTGCTTCGGCGATCACGTTGGGGGTCTGGTTGACGACGTCGCGCCACAGCCGCAGGTGTTGTTCGGCGTTGGTGCCGGTCATGGACAGCAGGGCGAGGTCGCGGACGGCCGGGTTCTGGGTGACGACGGCGAGCTGGAGCGCGGCCGGGGTGTCGATCCGGCTGGTGGTGCGGCCGGGGTTGGGTGTGGGCAGGTGTTGGTTGATCAGGTCGGCGGCGAGGCTGATGAGGGCGGGGGTGTCGTCGTGGGCGGGCAGGCTGGCCAGGGCTGGTTCGACCTGGGCGAGGAGGTCGCCGGTGATGGTGGCGCTGGCGAACCGGGCGTCGAGTTCTGTCCGGCTGGGCAGGACGGGGAGTCCTTGGAGGGTGGCTTCGGCGGCGAGTGGGCCGTAGCGGTCGACGGTTCCGGTCTGGCCGTCGGGGGTGTGCCACGTCTCGCCGGTGACCAGCATCAGGCCGGTGTCGGTGCGCGGGCCGAGGTGGGTCTGGCAGCGGCGCAGCAGGTCCCAGCCGGTGCGGGGTTGGTTGGTGTAGGCGATGGCGAGCGCGTCGGCGTCGGGGAACCGGGCCCAGATCCGGTCGATCAGGTGCTCGGCCTGGTCGGGTGGCTGGGCGGCGTCGATGTCGATGCGGGCGGTGACCTGGATGCGGCCTTGTTCGAGGACGAGGATCACCAGGGATTCTTCGGGTTGGAAGCCGAGCAGGTGCGGCACGACCTGGGCGACCTCGCTGGGTTCGGTGATTCGCAGGACTGCGGGCTGGTCGCTCATGACCGGTTGTCCTTCCTGGTGCGGTTTCGGCGGCGGGGCCAGTGGGTGGGCCGTCCCGGGTAGGGACGGGCCTTCTGTGGGGCCGGGTCGAGCCGTTCCCACGCCTCGGCGGGCTGCTCGGGGCTCGTGTCGGGTGCTTTTGGTCGGGGGCGGGTGAGGATGGTGAGCGGGAAGCCGCGGCTGGTGGCGTGCCCGCTGACGGTGCCGGTCAGGTCGAGGTGTTGGCCGGTGCGGACCTTGTAGGCCCAGCCAGCGGTGGTGACGGTCTTGGCGCGCCAGGTGCCGCAGTCGAGGATCAGTAGGGCGCGGGCTTTGGCGTTCCACCGGTTCGCCGGCAGCCGGCCGGCGGTGATCACCATCCCTGAGGCGGTGAGGGTCTGCCCGACCTCCCCCACCTGCACCGCAGCGGGTGGGGAGGGTTGGGGCTGGACGGGTGGGGCGACCGGGTCGGGTTCGTGTTCGGCGCCGTGGATGGTGCCGGTGTAGAGGCTGAGCAGGGTGGCGGGTGAGAACTCGTCTTCGATGCGCCAGTCGCAGTCGACGATCCGGTCTTCATCGAGGTCGTCGTCGTCCCAGTCCTCCTCGTCGGGCCAGCCGTACCCGTCGTGGTCCGAGTCGGCGTCGGGGTTGTAGTAGAGGTCGGCGGTGTTGAACAGGTGGATCATCGGGATGATGGGGATGCGCAGGTCGGCGATCGGGTTGGTGAGCTGCACGGTTCCGGTGGGCCGGTCGAAGCGGTGTCCGATGCGGCGCAGCCCGGCCTCGAACATGTCGACCAGGGCAGCGTCGGTGGGTGCGTAATGCTCTGCAGAGGCGTTGATGTCGTCGTAGATCTGGCGGGGCAGCTTGTTGGCGGCGGCGGCGCGTTCGGCGCCGAGGATGTACCAGTAGCCGCCGTCGCGCCGCTCGAGGCTCTCCGGGGTGCGGGAAAGGCACCAGTCGGTGAGGGTCTTGACCCAGCGGGCGTGGCCCTGCCCAGAGCATGGCCGGGGCGGTTGCCAGCGGATCGGTTTGGCGGTGGTCATGGCCTTCTCCTTCGGGTGGGTGTGCTCGGGTACAGGTCGGGACGGATCAGGGGGGCGTTGCGGCGTAGCCGGGTCAGGCCGAGGACCTGTTCGGCCTCGCCAGGGCTGGCCATGCCTTTCATCCGGCCGGGCCCCCACCGTCGGGCCGCCCACAACAGGCCGGCGGCGTAGCTGGCGAGCAGGATCAGCTGGGTGGCGATCAGCCAGCCGTACAGGGCCGGCGTGCTGGCTGTGGGTCCGGTGGTGGTGATGCCGGCGGTGGGGTTGCCGGCGAGGACGGTGGGCAGGCTGGTGTACAGGGTGCGTCCGGCCGGCCAGGTCCAGCCGCCGCCGGCGGTCCAGTTCGCGATCGCGCGGGCGAGGTGGACCCCGAGTGCGGCGAGCAGGAGCCCGCCGGTCAGGATGGCGACCGGGATCTCCCAGGTGTAGGGGTAGGGGTCGTGGCGCCGGTCGGCTTGCAGGATGGTCATGGGCGGGATCCCTAGTGGTTGTAGAAGCTGACGTGGACGTGGTTGCGGTGGGCCAGGGTGGGGTTGGTGTTGCCGTAGGGGTGCCGGTAGGCCCGCCATGTGCTGCTGACCGAGGGCACCCACTTCTTGGCGTCGAAGATGATGTACTTCACGCGCAGCGCCTTGGCGTGGGCCTGCACCCAGTGGGCGACCCGCCACCCGTAGCTGTTGCCGGCCCGGCTGTTCCAGTGGGGGATCATGAAGTCGACGGCGAGTCCGGTGCAGTGGTCGGAGAAGCGGCAGGTCGGCGAGGACGCCGAGCGTCGCCCGCCCATGTACTTGATCGCCGGGAACGCGGACTTGACGCAGCGCAGGCCGTGCAGGGCGGTGGCCCGCAGGCCGTGTTCGGCGCCGGAGTGTGAGGGTGGGCAGGCCTCATCGAAGCCGGGCAGGGTCTCATCAACCGGCAAGCAGTCCGCCGGGTCTTCGGCCTGCACGTTGACGCCGGCTCTTCCGGCGTAGGACCAGGCGTAGTAGAGGACGTCGTTGCGGTAGGAGACGGACCGGTGGTAGGCCCACAGGGCCCGGATCACCCCGGCTGCGCCCTGCCGTACGCCGGAGTGGAGGAGGTAGTTGGCGGCGGAGAAGATCGAGTCGACGTCGTTGTGGATGTCGCGGCGTCCGTCGTGGTTGCCGTCGACACCGTAAGCGGCGAATGTGCCGGGCATGAACTGCATCAGCCCCTGCGCCCCGGCGCTGGAGGTGTGGTTGTTGCGGCCATGGCGGGTTTCGGCCATCCCGATCCCGGCCAGCAGCTGCCACGGGATCCGGTACTTGTTCGCTGCGGTCACGTAGAGGCTCTTGATCCGGGCGGGAATGGCTTGGGCGGGGCTGCGCAGCGACTGGTCGCGGGGACTGCCCCATTTCGGCAGGCCGAAGCTGGCCGTGGTGCTGGTGGTGGCGGAGAGGGTGGCGGTGTCGTAGGCCGAGCACGGGTCGAGCCGGACCTGTTCGGCGACCGCGGGAGTGATCGCGACAGCGCCCATGGTGATGATGCCGATGGGGATCGCCCCGAACACGATCAGGGACAGGATGAGAGTTGCCGGAAGCCAGCGCATGGCTCACCTGGCCCCGAGGAGTTTCTGGCTGGTGAAGGTGAGGTGGCGGCGTTCGAGGGGGTGGAGGATCGTTTCGACCTTGTAGACCCATTCGCCGACTTTCCAGACGGCCCGGCCGGGGGCTTGACGGCACCAGTCGGTGATCCAGTCGACTTCGATGTCGGACAGGTCGAGCAGGGCGGCGAGTTGGTGGGCGACGGCGGCGTCCTGGCCGTGGAGGATCTTGGTGTCGGCCAGGTGGAGCAGGTCTTTGGCGATCTGGGCGGCTTGGGAGCCGGCGTCGGCGACGCTGTCCAGGTCGGTGGGTTTGTGGCCGATGGCGTACTGGATGTCGCCGTCGCGGCGGCTCAACCTGAGGTCGGCGTCGAGACTCTTGACCGCGTCCAGGCCGAGCCGCATGATCTTCCACACCTCGTCGCGGACCACGATCCGCAGGTCGCCGGGCGCGGCGGTCTCCCGCATCGCCCGGCCCCAGCTGTTGAGGCACAGCAGCGCCATGCCGGTCGCCTCGTCGCCGAGGCCTTCGAGCCGGGACAGCGACAGCGACTGGATCGGGGCGGCCCAGTCCAGAGCGATGCTGGTGTGGTCGTCGAACAGGCCTTTGAGGGTGCCGGAGACCATCTTGCCGAGGGCGTCGCGCAGCAGCCGGGTGGAGTCGAGGAAGTGGCGTTGGGAGGCGTACCGGCACACGTCGATGAGCTGGTCGGGGGGTTCGTCGAGGAGGCGCCACAGGGTGGGGATGGTGGTTTCCGCCAACCGGGTGTGGCCGTCGGTGTAGCCGGTGAGCATCTTGAGGGCGGCGTCAACCACGACTTCTTCGCTGGGCCCGAACGGCACCGGCAGGGTGCCGATCTTCTGGGAGCCGACCAGGCCGCGGATCAGGGTGGTCCAGCGGGCGAAGACGACCTTGGCCCGTTCCTGCGCCTGGGCAGGGTCGAGGTGTTCCCAGCCGAGTTTGAGGGGGCCGAACTCGAGCGGGTTGATCCGGGCGGTGAGGCCTTGGCCAATCGCGATCGGGGTGACCCCGACCGCCCGGCACAGCGGTTCGTACTCGTCCTTGACGTCGCCGAGGATGAGCGCTTTGTAGCCGAAGCCGAGCATGCGCAGCAGGAACGCCTTGACGGTGGCCGACTTGCCCATGCCGGGTTTGCCGAAGGTGATCATGTTCGGGTTCGACACCGGGATCGTCTCGTCCAGGACCCAGCCGTTCGGGTCGACGTGGAAGCTGCTCCGCGACAGGTAGTCGATGCCGATCTGGGCGCCGCGGGGCGGGATCGCCGGGCTGGTCACGAACGGCCACAGCACCGGCGCCTGGTCCGAGGTCATCCGCCACACCGACACCGGCGCCGAGGCGGGCGACCAGCCCCGGTCCGGCCGGCGCGGCCCGCGGCGCGGTGTCGGCGGGAACAGGCGCGGTTCCCGTTCGACAGCCGCGGTGGTGGGCACGGTCGGGAGCGGGTGGCCGAAGTCGGCCAGGAGCCGGCCCACTCCCCTGCCGTCCAGACGTGGGTGGCGGCTCATTGGTCGCTGCTCCGGTCCAGGCCGACCCCGAGCGGGATGGTGGCGGCGGCGAATCCGGCGTCCTGGGCGAGGTCGAGCCGTAGCGGCGCGAACCCGGCACGCCGGATGGAGGCGTCCAGCCGGCGGCCGAACTCGGCGATCCGCATCGTGGCCGGCACGGTGGTGCACGCGACCGCGTAGGGGCGGACCAGCGCGTTACCGGAGGCGAGTTTTGCGTCCAGCCCGCGGGTGCGGGCGATCGCGGTGGCGTCCTTGGCGCGGGTCTTGACCCCGGCGTGGCTGCGCAGCGCTTCGCCCATGTCGGCGGCGGTCTCGGCGTTCAGGGCCTGCCGGTCGGCGGTGGTGGCGGGCAGGATCGGGAAGGCGACCAGCATCGAGCGGCGCTCCCCCGGCTCGGTGGGCACCAGCACCGGCGCTAGCGCCCCCAGCACCGCCCCTTTGGCGGGGAGCTTGAGGGTGGCGGTGATGCTGTGCCAGGCGTCGTGGACATAGTGCCGGCTGGTCGTCTCCGCGCCGGAGGGGCCGGCCTGGGCCCACGGCACGTCGGCGTTCACCGTCGGGTCGGCCTCTCGGGCGGTGAGGGCTTCGATGATGCCGACCCGGTCGGCGGGGGCGAAACCGGTGCGGACAGCCGCGGCGAGCTGGGGTGAGGTGAGCCACTCGACGCTGCTGATCCGCATGCCGGTGCGCAGCTGGGTTTCGACCTCGGCCATCAGCATGGTCATCGCCCGGGCCCGGGCGTCGATGCCACGGCCGAACTCCCGTGCTTCGCGGGCGAGCCGGGTTTCGGGGACGACGATGGTGCAGAACGCTTCGGTGCGGACCCCGGCCAGGGCCAAGGTGGCGGCCATCTGGGTGTTGACCAGCCGGGCCAGCTCCGGCGCCGAAGGGTTCTGGTGGGTGGCGAGCCATTGTTCGCGTTCGGCGCCGTCGTCGGGCACCGATCGGATCAGGAACTGGACCTCGCAGATGAGTTCGGTACGGGCACAGGCGTTCAGCAGGCCGGCCAGGCCGCGGCCCTGGCTGTCCCGCTCCGCAGAATCGGCCAGGGCGAGCCCGGGGTGGCTGATCGCTGCGGTCGCTGCCCAGACCCGGCCGGCCCGGTCCTGAATGAGGGCGAACCGGGTGTTCGTCGGGCCCGTCGGCGGCCCGTCATGAACCCGGAACCCGGACAGCACCCCGGGCAGGTCCGGCACGCCCAGCTCTTCGGCCCGGCCGGCAGCAGCACGGGAACGCCACCGGGACCAACCCAGCACCACTCCGGCCGCGTGAGCGGTGGCGGCGAGCAGCCAGCCGGTCGCCGAGCGGCCACGGACCGGGACGACGACCAGCACCAGCAGGACCGCCCAGCCGAGCGCGAGGCCGGCGAACAATCCCCAGCGTTGGGTCTGGACCGCCCACAGCGCCGGGGCGGCCGCTGCGGTCAGGATGCCGAGCTGGACCCCGGTCAGGCCGAAGAACATGCCCACCCGGTCCCGGGCGTAGTCGCTGTACACAACCGCCATCACCGTCTCCGTTCGTCTCATCCGCCTACAGGGCCACCACGGCCACCTCGGCCACCTCGGCCGTCGACGCACCACCCGCCGCCCCGCCACCGGCGGTGCCGCCACCGCTGGATGTGCCCGCTTCGCCCGACACCGAAGGTGGGCCGGTGGGTGCTGGCGGGCTGTCCGGGGTGGTGGGCTGCCCGCCGGACGGTGTTGCGGCCGGCGGGTCGCCCGGCTCGTTCTGGGTGGCGTTGGCTTCGCGGTTGGCGCGGGCAGCCTGGTCGGCGTAGCCGCCCTGGTAGTCGGGCTGGTAGGTGTTGTGGCCGACGCCTTCCTGGTTGGTCATGTCGGTGAGCAGCGAGGTGCCCTGCGCGCCGACCCGGGCGACCATGCCGAGGCCAGCGGCCAGCCCGGCCCCGACCGGGCCGAGGACCTGGCCGGCCTGCTGCATCACCCCGGCCACCCTGCTGCTGGTGGCGGCGTCCGCGGTCGCCTCCCCCGCCGACTGGCCACCGCTGGTCGAGGTTGCCGCGGTGTCCTCGCCCGTACTGGTGGCGGGCTGGCCGTGGAGCAGTCCCTGCACGCCGCCGACGGCCGCCATCCCAGCCCGCATCGACGCCCCCGATGCGGTGCCGGGGTCGACGAACGCCAGGAGTTTGAACAGGGCGACAGGGGAGATGACGGCGATGCAGATCAGCACGATCCCGGGCAGCATGGTGCCAACCGAGGCTTCCGCCGTTCCGGTCTTCCCGGCCGCCACGCCTTCGGCCAGTTTGGTGCCGACGCCGGTCACGACCACGACGAGCAGTGGGGTCGCGACTGCGGCGTGGAACCAGCGGAACGCCTTCCAGAACCAGGCCCGGGTGCCCTCGTTCACCAGCCCGGCGGCGGCGATCGGGCCGGTCGCGACCAGCACCATCAGTGCGGCGTCCCGGGCCAGGATCACCAGCAGGTGCCCGATCGCCGCGATCCACATCAACAACCCGAGCAGGCCCAGCACGGTCGCCAGGCCGGCGTCACTGATCTGCTTGGTGTCCAGGCCGGTCCACGGCTGCCACGAGTTCCACGACGTCACACCCAGCAGCTGCTCCATCACCGATCGGGTCAAGCCGCCGACGGCGACAGTGACCGCGACGGTGTAGGCGAGCCAGCCGCCGGTCAGGACCGCGAACTGGGCCAGCCCGATCCCCGCCCGGGCCAGGCCCTTGCCGTCCCGCCGGCCGGCGGCGATACCGAGCTGGACGACCAGCAGGACCACCACCAGCACCCCGGCGATCCAGAACGTCACCTGATACAGGTCATGGCCGGGCCCATCCGCGGACAAGTCCGGGGTCAGCCAAGCGTCCATCCACGACAGGACCAGCCGCAGCACCCACAAGCCGGCGTTCCACACGCTCAGCCAGGCCGCGGTCCAGGCGTCGGTGACGATCTGCGCCGCCGTCGAAGCCAACTTCGTGAACGGATCCCACGGCATCTCTATCGCTCCAATTCCTCGGTCCACGACAGCCAGCCGGCAGCGGCCGCCGCTCGCGAGCCGGGCCACGTGGACGGCGCTGCCGCGGGCTGGCTGCCGGCGGCGATCAGCCAGCGCTGCTCGGTGGGGCTCCACTGCATGCGGGAGCAGAAGCCGTAGCCCATCCGGGCATCGGTGCGGATCGCGACCTGGACGTCCATCAGCACGCAAGCCAGCGCCCAGTCCGGCCCGTCCACTCCTTTGAGGATCGCCGCGGCAGGGGTGGCCGACACCAAGGTGGTGACATCCTTCGCCTGGCCGCCCTGACGACCGGCGGCCAGGAACGTCTCCACATCCCGGGTCAGCTCCCAGTCCTCGACGGCCGGTCCACCCGGCTGGACCCAGGCCTGGTGGACGTCGCGGGCCACCGAAAGGCTCATCGACTCCAGAACCGTCTTCTCGATCGCCGCCAACTGGCCCACCGCACCCTGCGGCGTGTGAGGGAACCCGGCCGGGACCCCCGCCGGGCCGGCCTCCACGGAGGCGGCCGGAACCAGGATCTGCCAGATCTGCGTGGTTGCGGGGTCCGGGCTGAACGCCGCGTCCGGGTCGACGCTGGCCATCGGGGCCGCCGCGATCCGGTCCCGCACCGACACCGCCCTTCCGTCGGGTTGGTTCGCCGTCGCCGCCGGCGTTGTCGGGGCGGGTTCCACGACGGCGGACCACACCGCGATCGCCAGACCGGCCAGCAGCACACACAGCGCGGCGCCAATACCGGCCAGCATCGCCAGCAGCCGGTTCCGGCTCCACGGAACGTCAGCCGTGCGGGAATGGCGGGCGGGCATGGTGGGCATCAGATGCAGCCGTTTCCGAGGATGCTGTCGACGATGCCGGGGGCGACCACGAAGGCGATCGCGGCCAACACAACGACGAAAATGCCGACAATGCCCGCCTTGCTGGCGTGCGGCATGTTGAAGATCCGGCCGGCCACAATCGCGCCGATCGCCACGATCACCCCGACCGCGAACAGGATGATCACCGCCCATAACACATAGCCGGTGATGTCATCGGCATACTGCTGCGCACCCGGCGGCGCCTTCGGACAGATCTTCAACGGAATCAACGCCGGCGCGAGAGCAGTGCCGGCCAGGTGGGTGAATGTCATCGGAATGTTCCTCTCAGGCTTTCGAGAACGGGAGATACGGCGGCCAGCAGCGCGGCCGGTAACGGATCAGTGGTGATGCCCTCGACGGCGAGCTGGGGATCATGCGGCACCCTGGTGAGCCGTCCCGAGGTGCGGAGCTGGCGGCTGTGGGCGCCGAGAGCCTGTTCGAGTTGGCGGGGCCAGCGTTTCGGTGCGCCGACCACCACGGCGTGGACACGATCCGCGCCCAGACCGGAGATCGCCGCCTCCAGACGTCGTAGCCCCGGCCCGCTCGCCCGGGTCACCACCAGCACGACGGCTGCCGTGCGGGCCAGCGCGCCCAGCCAGGCGGAATCGTGAACCAGTAGATCGACATCCGCCGGGCAGTCGAGGATCGTCAACGGTCTGGTGGTGGCCGACGGTGCCGGCATCACCGCGATGCTGGCCACCCGGTCGGAGCGGCGCTCGATCAGCACCTTGTTCCGGGTGCCCTGCACCCAGCCGTCCGCTGTGGCACCCATCTCTGCGGTACTTGCCCCCGCCAGGCCCGAGGCCGCCACCGTGCAGCACTCCACCACCCGCGCATCCCCGGCACACGTCGCCAGACCCAGTGCCACCGTGGACACGCCCGCACCACCACAGGCGCCGACCACCAACACGACCTGCTCGCCCGGCCCTGGCGCCCAGCCGGTCGCCACGGGATTGGCGGGGGTCGGCCGTGCGCGGTTGGGATGGCGGAACTCGCCGGCAAGCGCGGCACGGTAGGCGCGCCGCAGATCCTCCACCGACACAACCGGGCTCATCGTGGTGGTCATGGCCGCAGCACCTCGGCCCGCTCGCGGAGCCCGGCGCGCAGCACGGTGCTCGGCAGCACCGAGAGCCGCTGTTTGGCGGTCTGGATCGCCTGCAACGTCGCCAACGCGTCAGCCAGCGCACGGATCGCCGCCGGCTCCTCACCCAACAGGGCGAACAGTTCAGCGACCTCGGCAGTCGAGACATCACTCATCGGGCTGAACACCTCCTCCACCCACTAAGCCGGGAAAGCACCCTCGATCCGGACACATCCGGCTACGCAATCCGGCGAAGAACGGCCGAGCGGCCCTCATCCCCGACCGCGACGGCCAGGGTCGTGATCGCGTGGCGGGCATGGCGGCGGACCGTCCGGCCGCTCACCCCCCACCGGGCGGCGACCCGGTCACACACGTGATCGCCCAGCAGCGGAATGCTGTCCGGGTAGCCCTCCCGCCACGCCTCCGCCGCCGCCACCACATCCACCAACAGGCGTGCATCCGCGTCGGTGATCAGGTCCTCCTCGCTCGCCCACGCCAAGACGGCGGCGAGTTCCTCCCGGATCGTCGGATCGGCGGCATCGACACAGGGCTCCGTCGTGGTGGCGAGGTCGTCGTCGAGGAACGTGCGGGCCAGCGTCTTGTCGCCATGGCTCGCGATCCGGGCCCGGTCGCCCAACTCCATGAACACCTGGCGCCGCAGACGCCACGCCAAACTCGCCGCCACACGGGCCGTCGGACGTGAGGCGACCGTGCGGACCTCGATCCACAGACACGCCGCGATGTGTTCATCGATGTCGGGATCGGAATCGGCGAGGATCTCCGACAGCCGAACGGCGGCCGGCATCATCAGCCACGCCAGCACTGCCGCGGCATCCCGGTCATCCCCACCTTCGCGGGCGGCCAGCTCCGCCAGCCCGTGCAACACCCGATCGACCACGTGCGCCGGCGCCGCCCGCCGCCATACATCGATCGAGGACGGATCGGGCAGCAACGCCAAGTCCGGCGCCTGCCTGCACCAAGCCGGCCAGCGCCTGACCAGCAGGTCCAGCACCTGCGAATCCTCCAGGCCCATCGCCTGCATCACGCCCATCGCTGGCTCCTTCTCTCCAGGTCCCTTCCGACCAGAGAAGGCCAGCCCAGGCATGTGGCCACAGATGTCACCACCACATCTGTGGACAACCCCCAGTTATCCACAGATCGCGACAAAACCCCTTGACAAACCCATGTCCCCCCATGTCCCCCCTTCTCTCGGAGCAGGCGGTTGCCGGGCCGAACGGTGACGCCCGGCGGCTGGGGGACGGGAGCTCATCGCTCGGGCGTTAGCCGTACCAGTGGGACGTGCTCACTCGCCCGTGGACGGCGGCCGAGCAAGTGGGTCAACTGGTCAACCTCGGGGGCGCCGAGTTGCGTGGCGGTCCCACCAGCGCATCTTCACCACCTACCGTCGGCCTCACCGCGAAGGGAGTGGCGGCAGTCCACCCGAGACTCACGACGCCTTCCTGCTGGCACCGCTCCTGCGCCACAACGGCACGCCCAGCTTCGTCGTCCACGACATGACCGACCCGAGAGAGTGGGCCCCGATCGACACGATTCTGAGGCGAGCACCAGACCCGGCCTGCGGCGGATGCTCCCCGGGCGCCGACCGGTGTCGTTCGCCATCTGGGTGGGTCAAGACCGGCGCAGGCTGCCCTATAGGAGAGCATCGAGGGCGTCTGCGCAGGGCTGCCGATGAAGCGCTGGAAGCACGGTGTCACGCAGGCTGACGAACAGCTGGGGGGTGCTAGGCACCACCTGGACAAGAGCTTCTTCGATGACTTCAGCCAGACTCGAGTCAGCCAACGCGGACCGAAGACCCTCCAGTTCCACCTCGGTGGCGCGTGCACCAGGGCTCGCGAGTGTCTTGATAGTCGCTGCCGACTGCTGAAGGAGTTGCCGAGTATCGTCCGTCGCGTAGACAGTGACGACCTCGTCAAAGTCTTGCCATCCGTCCGCGGGTTCGCTCGGAAGTGATCGGGTGGGATCTCGACGCACGGACGCCAGGCTCAGGACGTTCGGTTCGAGATCCAGCTCCTTGGAGATTGCAGCGATGAGTTCCTGAATCGCCTCCGCAGTCTGTCTGACAACCGCCACGCCACCCCGTGCGTCCCGGAGTGCACCACTGATGATCGAGCGAGCATCGCTAGCGGCAGCCGCCCTTGCGAGTGTCCGCGCGAATCCGAGTGGGTCTTGAGGCAGGGGGCGTCGCAGTGCGCCGAGACCGCGGACGAGCAGCTGATCGCGCCATCGGGGTTTCGATGCCGCCATGCCGTCGTCAATGAGATCCCAGGCCAATCCTTCGCCGACCGGGACGACGCGTCCAAGACGCTGTGGTGCTGATTCGTCAAGGGTCTGGACAAGTTGGGTGATCGCGTCGCGCTGGTGGGGCTGTGGGTCGGCCATGCATCTGCCCGCGGCGAATACCCACGTGTGCCTCCAGTGTGGTGAGGGCGCGAGTAGACGAAGTCTCGCAAGAACCTGTTCGAACGGGCCCGTGGTCAGTCGTCTCGCTGCCATCATCTCCTGGAGAGAACGGACATCGAACCCGTAGCCCTCGTCGCCCCGTGGAGCGAGCAGCACTAGCCGGTGCGTCGCGGCATTGAGCAGGCTTTCGAGCAGGCGTGCATGTGCGCCACCTGGCTTGTGTCCAGAGTCCTCCAGGACGCTCCACGCGACAGCGCGAAGTTCGTCTTGCGTCAGCACAGCAGTTGCGCCGTCCGCGGCCTCGGCCCGCATCTGAAGTTCCAGGCCGACGCGTTCATGAAGGTCCAGGATGTCTGAACTGTGATCACGCAGCAGCTTCGAGAACCCACCCGTCTTTGACTGTTCACGACGATCAATCGTCTCGTAGTACCGCCAGAAGAGGGTGTAGCGATCGGGAGCGAATTGGCCGGCCGACTCGGCGATGGTCGTCATGATCGCGACCTGAAGTGGGGTACGGAGCAGGTGTTTCAGAGACTCATTGTGGGACGCTGAGTCCAACAGGGTCATGACTTCTCGCGCTCGATCAGGGTCGTTTGCCAGCCGCATCCGAGTGACAAGTTCCCCGTAGTGAAGCGCCTCCGGGATTGTCAAGCCGTCCAAGTCAATTCGCTCAAAAAGCTCGGCCGACAGGTCATCGACATAGCCCATCGGACGAGTTGTGGCCACCACGAGTACGTCCCAGTCTTCGGCCTCAGCCGTTGTCACGAACTCATGAATGGCCTCCACCAGCCGTTGCCGCACAGTGGGCTCTGAGACTTCGTCCAATCCGTCGAGAACTATGAACGAGGGCCACGTTCTGAGCCAGGACCTGAGCATCCATCGCTTCAAGGACTTCGTGTCTGAGCGGGCATCGACTTGGCTGGCGAGCCACTGCACCAGAGTGGCGTCCTGACTGGTCCCGTGCTCGTCGGCATAGGCAGCAAGGTCCACTCGCATCGCCCATCGACGATGTCGGGGCAGATCTCTGCCAAGTCGCTCAAGCGCTTGCCGGGTTCCTTTGATTGCGCCGCGGTGGGTGTCCGAGAGACTGGTTGCGCCCTCGGCGAGCATGGCGGCTCGGTAGGCCTGAACAAGGAATCTGGAGATTGTGGTCTTGCCGTTTCCGGGCGCTCCGGCGACCACGAGGTGTCGTGGCTTCGTGAAGGCCGAAGCGCTTGGTCGAAGAAGCCTGTCGCCACGATTCAGGACGTACCTGATACATCTCGCATTGAGCGACTCGTCGTCTGACCGTCGCACAAGGACTGGAAGATCGACGACGATGCGCTCAACGGGCATGCCCGGGCCGAAGCCGCCGGCTTCGTTGAAGTAGACGTTGCGGTCGCGGATGAGTGCGGCACGGGCGTGCTCTTGCAGGGCCGGTCCGAGTTCGTCGACCGGCAGCGTGTCGGACACTTGCGAGATGCTCGCAAGAATGTCGCCCGGGGTCAGAAGTCCCGCGCTTGATCTCCGGACGCCGTCGTGGGCATCAAGGAGGCCCACGATCTGGTTTCCATCCCAGATTCGCCACTTCCGGAGTCTGCGCATGCGGCGGCGCTGCTCAGCGTGCTGACCGCGAAGGACTGCCGCGCCGGCGAGGTCGCCCGCCTGTTCGATCGGGAGAATGGCCGAATCGTCGGCGAGGTCGGCGAGGAAGCTCGCGATCTGCCTGTCGATGACTGCCAGTCCGCCAGTCTCGGGGACAGGTGTCAGGGGGACATTCGTGATGAATACGAGGTAGTCAGGAACGTCGCCGCGGCCAGACTGCGTGGAGGCCCAAGCTCGAAGTTCCTCCTGTATCTCCTGCCAGAACCACGCTACGTTCCTGCGGTTGTCCTCCAGCCGGTCGTGGTGCTTCACCTGGAAAACGGTGTGCCCATTCCACACTTCTCCAGGTTGGCCGTTCGCTCCCGTCCAAGTCAGAGTCCCCCGACACTCCATGTCCCGCCCGCCATCACGTCCGCGGCCCATGCGAGTGACCTGGGGACCGAAGTCGGCGATCGCGAGTGCGGCGGCGATGTCCTGGAAACCGTACGGCCCAACCCGCTCCAGGTCGTACTTGAGTGACGTCACCGTTATCCCCTCCCGGGTGCATTCTTGCCTAAGGCTGGGACAGCAGAGCCCGTGACACACCCCGTCTGAGCAGAGCGGTTCCGCAAGGCGTACGGGTGTGGCTGCACGGTGTTTCCGCTGTTGCTCAGGAATCTCTTCTCGCTCAGCCTGCGTATTCGGCGGGTTCGAGCCAGCGGTGGGTGCGGAGGATGCGGTCGGCGCGTTCGGGGAGTTCGAGGGGTGGTTCGCCGGTGTTGTCGGTCCAGTCGTTGATGGTTCGGATGAGGGTGGCGGCTTCGTCGTCTCGTCCTTGTTCGATGGCGACGTTGGCGAGGTCGAGGGCTGGGGTGGTTTCGTCGGGGGCGATGAGGAGTGCGAGTTCGGCGGCTGCTCGGGCTTGGTGGAGGTCGCCGGCTTTGAGGGCGATGCTGGTGACGAGGTGGGCGACGTCGACGACGGCTGTTTGGAGGTGGATGTCGGGTCGGCGGTCGGTGAGCCAGGGTCGGGTGTGGCGGTTTCGGTCGGCGTAGGGGGTTCCGCGGACGAGGCGGAGTGCGGCGAGGAGGTCGGGTAGTCCGTCGGTGCCGCGTGTTTCGCCGCGGAGGCGGAGGCGGCGGAACAGGTCGGCGTCGTCGAGGAGTTCTTCGATCACGTACAGCCCGACTCCTTCCCGAACGGCTCCCATGTTGCTGGCGGCGTCGGGCAGGTAGGGGTTTGTGGTGCCGGGCTTGTCGCCGAGCCAGTCGCGCAGCAGGTACATGTCCTTGCGGACCCTGCCGGCGGTTAGGCCCATGGCGGTGGCGATCTCGTCGGTGGTGGCCCCGCGGGTGAGCGCGAGGTAGGCGGCGATGTTGGTGTAGTAGGGCCGGCGTCGCGCGACGGCGGCGGGGTCGCCGCCTGGCCCGACGCGGAGCCGCATCGGCCCGAACACGCTGAGGCGTGGGCGGTCGCAGGTCTCGGCCGCCCACGCTTCCAGGTCGGCGTCCAGGGCCGGGTCGGCGGTTTCGGCGGCGTGCCGGACCTCGACCGGGACGAGCGGTGCGAGCAGGGCGAGGTCTTCGACGGTGTTCGCCGTGATTTCCACCCAGTCCTCGTCGTCGCCGGGCAGAAGGCTGCTGGCCTCAGTGTCGGTGGTGGTGTGGCGGTCGAGGGTGTATTCGGGGCGGAGTTGGCCGGTTTCGTCGCAGAACTCCTCCCAGGGTTCGGTGGGTGCCTGCGGTGCCGGGGTGGGGGTGTCGTCGAGGGTGTCGGCGGCGGCGAGGACGGCGGTGCACCCGATGGCTTCGGAGGGGGTGAGTCCGTTCGCGATGAGGTCGAGGCCGAGGCTGGGGATCTGGACGCGGCCGCTGTCGTCGACCTGGATCTCGATGCCGGTGGCCGCGGTGTCGTCGCTGACGAGCAGGACTGCGGTGGCGGTCCGTCCTGGTTGTTGGGTGATCAGGTCGGTGAGGACGGGTAGGTCGGGCAGGTCGGGTGTGGTGATGAGGATGCGGCTGTCCCAGAGCCGGTCTTCGGCCTGGGCGGCGCGGGCGTCCTCGAGCCGGTCGCGTCCGGTCGCGGCGAGCCGGTCGTGGGTGTCGACCGCGTTGGCGACGGTGGTGGCGAGAATGCCGGGATCGGTGTGGTGGCGGACGCGGGCGGGGTTCAGGCCGGTGATTTCCTGGCCGATGCCGACGCAGTCGATGCGCAGGTCGCGGGCCCAGGGTGTGACGGCGAGTTCGGCGAGGAGGTAGCGGGCGAGGTCGTTGGTGTAGTCGGGGTCGCCGGTGAGGGTGATGACGCCGAGTGCTTCGAGGTTGATCAGCTGCCAGGCGTCGTGGTCGTCCATGCCAATGGTGGCCAGTTGTGGCCAGGCCGGCGGGTCGTCCGGGTCGAGCGGTCCGGTCTGGTCGACCACCGAGCGTTCGACCTGCCACTCGGCACCGTCTGCGAGGGGCTGCCACGGTTCGGGCAGGGTCACTGTGTCGGCGAACCGGGCCGTGAACTGGTCGGTCGTGACTCTCAGCACGGTGAGGGTCGGGATCGGTTGGCCGCCCGCGCGGAGGGCGGCGACGAGTCGGCGTAGTCCTTCGTCGATGGCGGTGAGGATGTCGGCGGTGGGTGCGCCGGTGTGTTCCAGGGTCTTCTCGATCGGTGCGTAGCCGGCGGCGGGGACGGTGATGCTGCGGCCGGGGCGGCGGGCGCGGAACTGTGCGCGGCGTCGGCGTTGCAGCAGCAGCCACAGGGCGCCGGCGAGCAGGCTGCCGGCGCCGGCCAGGCCCGCGACGAGCCAGGCGGGGGTGACCTGATCGTGGTCGGCCGGGGTGACGTCGGAGGTGGCCGTGGGTGGGGCTGGTTCGGCCGTGGTGGCTGTGGCTGGTGCGCTCCGAGTCGGGGCGGTCGGGGTGGTCGCGGTGGGTTCGGGCGGCGCCGTGATGTGCCGGCTGGTCGGCTCTTGGTGTGTGTTCTTCTGGTGGTGCTTGTCGGGCTTGGTGGTCGTCGGCTGGGCGGTGTGCTTGCCGGGGATGGTGAGTTTCCAGCCGGGGATGATCAGGTCGGGGTCGGTGAGGTGGCGGCCGTCGGGCTGCTTGGTGGCTTTGGAGGCGTTGAAGATGCGCGGGTAGGCGTGTCCGTCGCCGAGCTTGTCGAGTGCGATCTCGGAGAGGGTGTCGCCCGGTTTGACCGTGTAGGTGCGCGCGTGGCTGGTGGTCTTGGCCGGCGGGTGCAGGGGGGCGGTCGCGGCCAGCGGAGCAGCGACGGCGGTGGTCGGGTCGGCCGGGGCAGGGTCGGGGGCGGCGGTGTTGATGGTGTTGGTGGCGATGAAGCCGGCCAGGACGGCGGAGACCATGCCGCGGGCGAGGAGTTGGGGCCAGGCCAGGCCGCGGAGTTGCGTGACGGGGAGGTGGCGGGCGCGGCTGGTGATCTCGATGCCGATGCTGGCGGTGAGGATGGCCCAGGAGATCCAGCCGGCGACCTTGACGAGGGTGACGAGCAGGGTGCCGTCGTCGGGTGCCAGGAGTGCCTGCCACAGCCCGTTCGGTGTCCAGCCGAGGTGGGGTGCGGCGACGTCGGCGGTGGCGATGAGCAGGGTGGGCAGGCCGATGATGATCGCGGCGAGTCCGAGGGCGGCGAGGATGCCGGTGAGTCGTCGTTTCATCTATCGCTCCGTTCCGTTTTCGACGCGCAGGATGCGTACCGAGCTGGTTGCGGTGACTTCGATCGTGCCGGCGCCGATGCTGGACAGGAACAGTGGCTGGTAGTCGGCGTGGGCGGTGACGATCAGGGTGGTGCCGTCCTGCACGGTGGTGGTGCCGGTCATGCCGATCGCTTTCAGGTAGTCGAGGGCGGCGGTCTTGGCGTGTTGGGTGCGGACTTCGAGCCGGCCGGTGTTGAACAGGGTGCCGGTGGACAGTTGCTGGCCGGCTTGCCGGGCGGCTTGGGCGGCGGCGTCGGCGGCGGCCTGTTTGGCGCGGACGAGGCCGGACAGGTCGACCGCCACGGCCAGAACGGCCACCATGGTGACGGCGATCACGGCCGTCCATACCGACACGACCGCGCCTCGCTGATCGTGGGTTCGGCGGCGCGTGCGGCTGGTCATCGGCGTCTCTCCCTGTAGGTGTCGATCGGGCTTGTCATGGAGGCGTGGATGGGCATCGAGCCGGGGATGCCGGGTAGCGCGGCGAGGTCGGCGGTGTTCAGGTCGCAGCTGATCTGGACGGTGACGGTGGCCGGCGTCCCGACGGGTCGGGAGAAGCCGGCGGTGTCGATGTCGATCTGGGTGTGGACGCAGTTGACGCCCTGGTTGCTGAGGCTGGTCGCGGCCCACTGCCTCGCTTGGGTTCGGGCGGTGGTGGCGGTGCGGGAGATGGACGCGGCCCGGGCGGCGTCGGCGGCGGCGGTCTGCACGGCCTGGTTGGCCAGGGCGATCCGGCCGCCGAAGATGATCAGCCAGATGAAGCCGGCCAGCAGGGGTGCGCACACGACCATCTCCACGGCCATCGCCGAGCCGCGCTGGTCATGCCTGCGCCGAGGGCGGGTCATGTCGGTCTCTCCACGGGCGCGGCGGCGCGTTGGGACACCGGGTTGTGCCAGCCGGGGAAGACGCTGAGGGCTTGTCCGGTGACGATCGTGGTGGCCCGGGTGGCGGTGCGTTGGCAGCTGACGTGGACGTCGGTGATGGCGTCGCCGATCGCGGCCTGGAGGGTGGCGGCCGCGGCTTGGCAGTCCGCGGTGGTGCCGTGTTCGGCGGCTGCTGCGGCGGCGCCGGTCTGGGCGATGCTGATCGCCGCGCTGCGCCCGTAGTAGTACAGGGCGGCCTGCATCGCGGCCAGGAACAGGCCGATCAGCAGTGGCATCAGCACGATCATCTGCACGGACCCGACCGCGCCGCGCTCCCCGCGCCGAGGGGGGCGGTGTGGGCGGTGCGAGCTGGGCGGGCTGGGCATGGTCCGGGGTTAGTGGAGGGCGGCGAGTTTGCCCTGGATGTAGTCGGCGACGGCCGGGCCGACAAGGGCTAGGACGGCGAGGACGATGATGATCAGGCCGAGGAGTTCGGCGGAGTTGATCGCGCCGCGTTCGCCGCGTTTCATGGTTCGGGTGTCGTTGATGAACGTCACCATCCAGCCGGCGGTCTTGTTCCAGAGGGTCAACATGGCGGGCTTCCTTTCGGGGGTGCGGGTGGGGGTTAGCCGGCGAGGAGCCGGAAGACGGCGGCCATGACGACGACGCCGATGAAGGCGGCGACCATGACCAGGGTGGGCAGCATCAGGGAGTCGCTCTTGGCGTTGATCTCGGCCCGGTCGGTGGTGGTGATCGCGTTCCGCAGCGCGGAGGAGCGGGCGCGGAGGGTGGTGAACACCTGGGCGCCTTCCTCGCCGGCCAGCCGCAGGGTGTCGGCAAGGTCGTCGAGGTCGGGCAGGCCTTGCTGGTTGGCCATGTCGGCCAGCGCGTCCCAGGGTGGGACGCCGGAGTAGCGGCTGCGAACCACCACCTGGCTGATCCGTTCGAACGGCCAGGACCGGCCCAGCCCGGCCGAGGTTTCCATCGCTTGCCGGGTGCCGATCCCGCCGGCTGCCCGGCCCAAGGCGATCAGGTCGATGTAGGCGCTCAGCGCGCGCCGGAACTCGGTCCGCGCTTTGGCTGCGGTTCTGGCGATGCGCCGGTCGGGCAGCAGCCAGGCCACCGCGGCGATCATGAGCGTGGCCAGTGCGGGCACCGCCCACGGCAGGCCGACGCGGGCCGAGTACAGGCCGCCGACCAGCGGGATGCCGACCAGCACGACCAGCACCGCGGAGACCTTCTCGCCGTAGTAGCCGCGCAGCGGCATGCCCAACAGCTGGAGGTCCTTCTCCGGCACGGCCCGCCACCACGAGCCCGGCAGATGGGCCATCGCCCACATCCCGAGCCGGTCCCGCCATCCCTGTGGCCCGGTAGTGTCGTCAACCGGGGCCGGCGCACGGCCGGGTGCGAGCCGGGCCAGCACATGGGCCAGGTCGGGTTGGGCGGGCTGAAGCCACCACACGAGCAGGGCGATCCCGCCACCGACCATCGCGCCGGCCAGCACCCACAGCTGCAGCGCGCCGGTCATCGCGGCACCTCCCTTGCTGGCAGGAATCTGGCGGGCGGGTCGTCGGCCACCATCCGGCGCAGCCAGGCGAGGCCGGCGATGAACATCGTGGCGAGGCCGGCGAGGACGAGTTGTCCGATCGGGGTGGTGTAGGGGGCGAGGAGGTCGCCGGAGAACGCCAGCAGCGCCATCCCGCCGACGGCCAGCATGGTGATCAGCCGGGCCGAGCCGCGGGCCTTGTCCCGGTCGGCTTCGATGTCGCGGCGGGACCGGACCTCTTCGGCCACGGAGTCGGACAGGCCGGTCAGCACCCGGGACAGGCCTTCGCCGCGGTGCCGGGAGCCGATGATCAGGGCACTCACCACGAGGTCTCCGGTCGCGTCGTCGAGCTCGTCGGCGAACTTCAACAAGGCGTCCTCGGTCGACCAGCGGGCCCGGAGCCGGGCGACCAGGTTGGCCACCTGCGGCCGGATCGGTGCGGGGGTGGCACGGAGGCTGGCGGTCAGGGCCTGTTCCAGGCTCTGACCGGCGGTGATCACCGAGGCCAGGTTGCGGGTCCACTCGCTGATCGCATCCAGCCGGGCGATCCGCCGGCCCCCATCCGAGGTGACCAGCAGCACCGGCAGGCCGAGCACCGCGAGCGGCAACAGCACCGCCACCATCACCGGTGCCCCGAACGCGATCGCGACGAGGCCGGCCAGCACGGCCGCGAGCAGCGCCCGGCGCTGCCAGCGCGGCATCCGGGCCCACCGGCTGATCCATGCCGGTGCGGGCCGGTGGGGTCGTGGCGGCGGCACGGGCCGGCGCTGCAGCCCGTAGACGCCCAGCAGCAGGCCGCCGGTGATCATGGCTCCGGCGAGCATCGACAACACGGCGCCGGTCATCGCGGGCTCCCGGTGGTGCGGTACTCGGCGGCTTCGTGTTCGAACGCGGCCGCGTCCATTCCGGCGGCGAGCAGGTCGTCCCAGATGCTGTCCGGGCGGGTGTCGGCCACCCCGGGTTGGCCAGGCAGGCGGCGGAACACGGTGGTGAAGGAGATCCCGCGGGGCCACTCCCCCGGGGTCACCTCGACGATCTCGGAGACGAAGCGGCGTTTGTGGGCCACCTGGCCGAAGTCGTCGATCGGGGTGATCTCCGAATGCATCTGCACCACCAGGTCCAAGGTGGCGGCCAGCTTGGCGGCGACCAGGTCGTGGCTGACGTGCGGGCCGGCCTCCATCGCGCAGGTGATCAGCTTGTGCACCGCCAGGCGGGCGTTCGCGGCGTGGGTGGTGGAGATCGAGCCGGTGCCGGACTCCATCACTTTGATCATGTCCATCGCCTCCGCACCGAGGACCTCGCCGACGATCTGCCGGTCGGCGCGGAACCGGAAACTGCTGGTCACCTGAGCTGCGGTCGTCCGCTGTCCGGCCATGCTGCCGTCCTCGCTGCGCTCGCCCGATCCGGCGCGCATCTCCCAGTCGAACACCACCGCGTGCTGGCCGTCGATCTCGGGCAGGAACAGTTCCCGTTCGGACTCGAAGGTGCCCACGATCTCCATCCGCGGGATCTCCGCACACAACGCCCGCACCAGGGTCGTCTTGCCGGCGCCTTGGGCGCCGGAGACCACGATCGACTTCCGCGCCCGCACCGCGGCACGCAGGAAGTCGGCCATCACCTCACTCAACGAACCCCACTCGACCAGATCAGCGAGTGTGACCCTGCGGATCCGGTGCCGGCGGATCACCAGCGACACCCGGCCGGTCTCCAAGGAAGCGGCCAGCCGGGAACCGTCGGCCAGGGTCAGGTTCAGTGACGGGTGCGCCGGGGTGAACGAGCGCGGGTTGTCCGCCCTCGAGGCGACGAAGGCAATGAAGTCGACCAGGTCGGCGTCGCTGTCGGCCACCGCCGGCAGCTGGCGCATCGACCCGTCGGCGTACTCCACCACCACCCGGTCACACCCGTAGACAAGGATGTTCTCCACCCTCGTGTCGTCCACCAAGGGTTGCAGCCGGCCCAACCGGAACACGCTGTCGAAGATCGCCTGCGCCAACCCTTCCTGCGCCGCAGCTGAGCGCAGCTCACCGGTTCGGGCCACCGTCGCGGCGGCATCCTCCTCCAGCAGTTGCCGGATCACCGACCAGCCCTCGTCCTCCTCCCCGGCCCGGTCCGCCGTACCGCCGACCCGGCCCGGGAGCCGCTTGGCCACCTCGCCCCGGAACCGGGCCACCTCCGCCCAATCCACCCCGCCCGCCGGCGCGGCCGGGGGCTGTTCGCGACGGATCGGCACGACCCGCGACACCGCCGGCGGCGGCTCGGGTGTCGGCTCGTCGGGGGCGCGGAAGCCGCCACGGACCCGGCCCGGCCGGCGTCCCGGCACGGTTCGTTGGCTGTCGAACATGGGCAGTCCGAGCAGGTCCTCGCTGTGTTCAGGCTCGCTCACCGGCCTGCCTCCTCTCCGCTGGCCTGCGGGGCGATCCACCTGGCCCGATCCCGCTCCGAACGTTCCACCACTTCCCGCAGCGCCTCACCCGCGGCGTGGACACTGCGCTGATAGCCCGACGCGGCGAACGCCGCCCTGGCCGCCTCCGGCCCGCGCCTCAGGCGTCGCAGACCACGCGGTGGCGGCAGCGGATCGCCGTGGGAGAACACCGCGGCCCGGGCCGGGTCCCAGCCGATCGACCCGACCACCCCGACACCCAGCGCCCGTGACACCTCGCCGGCGCTGTACGGGCGGCCCGCACCAACCAGCAGCAGCCGCACCTCATGTCCCGGCCCCGCCCCGTCCTGCAACGACAACGCCCACGAGCGTGCCCCGGCGACCGCCACCAGCGTGCTGCGGGCCACCAGGACAAAGACGTCGGCCTGGCTGATCAACGGGGCCGGTGAGCCTTCCAGGCCGAGCCGCCCGGCATCCACGAGGACGTCCTGGTCGCGGGCGGCGAGATCCCGCAACACCTGGGTCAGCGGCTCCCACAGCCGGGACAGACCGGCGGCCTGCTCGTGTGACCGGGAGCCGATGATCACCGACGCCTGAGTGCCCTCGACAGGCATCGCCATCCGCAGCAGCGCGTCAGCCAGCACGCCGGCCCGATGCGCCTTGACCAGGTCGACCACCCCGGTGTGATCACGGGTGCCGCGCCAGTAGCCCGCCAGCAGAGCCGACGACCCGGACGGATCGGCCTCCACCAGCAGGCACCGACGGGGCCAGCACCCGGCCAGCGCCAGCGCGGTCGTGGTCACCCCCGGCGCCCCGGAGGCCGACGTGAGTGTGATCAGGGCCACTGCGATCAGCGCTCCCGGCTCGCCAGCACCAACGCCAGGTTCCCCGACGCCGCCCGGGCGGCCAGTTCCCCGGCCCGGTTGTCGGCCACCAGCACGTCCACCACGGTCTGGGTGTCCCCCAGCGTCACGTTCAACACCGTCGCCGTGATCTCCGTCGGCGCGGCCGAAACCTCACCGCCCTGCGCCGGTGCCTGCACCAGACGCACCGTGTCGCCCGCCTTCAACGGCTCCGCCGGAATCAGTCCGGGCGCGATCGGCACCGCCACCACCGCCACTCCCGCACCAGGCACCACCGCATCGCTGACCTGATCCGGAGACACCAAGGTGCCCACCGCAAGATCGGTCACCGCACGCTTACCCACCAGCGACTCCCGGGCCGTGGCCGGCACCGTCCGCAACGAGGGATCCAGCGTCACCCGGACCGTCATCAGGTCGGTGTCGGTGATCAGCTGGCCGCGCTCGACCGGCGCCTTGACCGCGACCACCTCGATCGCCGACGACGACGAGGTCCACAGCCACAAGCCGATCACCCCACCCAGGCAGACCAGGACCACCGCGAGCACCACGGTGAGCGGTCGACGCTGGAGTTTCGTCACCTCGGGCGCCTGCAGCGGCGCAGCCGTGGGTTCGGAGCCGGCGGCCGGCTTGGTCTCCACAGTCTTCATCGGCGTGCTCCCTACCTGCGTGTCACGATCACCTGGATCTCGCCCACCCGCAGAACCCGGGTGGAGTACAGATCGAGCCGGATCGTCCCCGACTCGCCATAGCCCTGCCAGTCCGCAACCCAGTGCGCCACCGCCCGCACCGTGTAGCGGCCCTGCTGGTCGTACACATGTCCACAGGTCGGGGACTCCCCCACCAAGCCGTTGCGATCGACCATGCTCGGCCGCCACTCGGTGCCCTTGCCGCACCGCAACCACGTGCCATCCCCCATCACCCAGGACACCGACGACACCCGCGCGGTCAACGAGATCCCGCCAGCGGTGATCGATGCCGGCCCCCAGCTCGTCCGCGACGGGTTGTCCACCCACAACCACACCGGAATCCCGACCGCGGTCATCACATCCGGATCCAGCGGGGTCAGACCGATGTCGACCGGCTTCAGCTGCAACCGGGCGATCGCCGCCCAGGCCAGCTGCTCCGCGCTCGCCCGAGGCGGCACCCACAACCCGATCGTGTCCGCGTCGTTCGCGGACAGCCGGCACTCCACATACACCCAGTCGTCCGCCGGCGGATTGTCCGGGACCCCACGAGAGAACGCAGAACACAGTGGCGGCTCCGGTGACTTGCTCTTGCCACCCCCGCCCCCACTCCCGTCGCCACCGTCGTCGATGGTGCAGATCCGTGTGTTCTCATCGCAGCTGACGTCAGCTTGAGCGGTTGACGGGAGGAAGCCCGAAATCGCGATTGCGAGAATCAGAGCGACAGCTGCTCGCCCTATGAAGGACATGGCGCACCGAACCCTTCCTTTTCGCCCACAACCCGCCAGCCCGTTTGGTCGCGGACCTCGAACTCACGGATCGCCACCGGCACCTCCGAAAGCACCTTGCCGGCCTTATCCACAAGAGCCTGGCCTTGGGGATCACGGCAGACGGTGACGTTGACGGACTCGCCGGTACCGCTACCAAACACGTTTGATGCGCTGATCCAGGCGAGTCGAGCAGCGCCCTGGTAGCGCTTGCCTTCCGCCCTCAGCTTCTGGAAGAGAACCAGGTTGCCCTCGAGCATGTCATTCCCCGTCAGCGGCTCGAGCGTCGCCCTCGCGTCGGCTTTGGAGTAGCGGGAGGGGTCAGCGAAGAGGCGCTCGCCCGCAGCGAAGTAGTCCTCGACGACCTTGATCGCTGTCGCCTGGGTCGGGTTCCAGCTGCTCGTCGAGCTGGGCGTCGACGTCTCGGATGCTGTGGATGAGGGGCTCGACGCGGTGGGGCTCGCCGACGTGGAGGGCATGACGGTGGTTGCTGCTCCAGGTGTGCATCCGGCGAGCAGGGCGAGCGCGATCATGCAGCCGGTCAGGCTGAGCCGGTGGGGTTCGGTCATAGGGGCACCCTTCTTCTCTCTAGCCCACTAAGCCGATGAAGAGGGGTCGATCCGGACAAAACAGCAAGATTGCTACATCAGAAGTAGACCGGGGAGCACGATCGCGGCTTCAGTTGTAAGCCCGGCTCCGACGGGACAAGAGAACCCGAGAACGGCCGATCAGCCCGAGGGGGTGGGGCAACTCAGGGTAACGCCGCTTGTCCACGGCCCCGCAAGCCTCGCGGCCACGGAAACTTCCCACTTGCCTCCCACGCACTTCGGGGATCACCCTGCGCACTCTCGGTCTTCGCACGACAACCTCTAGATCCGACATTGCAGAACGTAACGGTTTCTGTGACGATTGTGAACATGGATCATGTGATGGAGGACCGGGTGCGTGCTCCGGAACTGGCGGACTGGGCGCTGGCCCATGGCCGTGGCTCCCTGACGTCGGCGGAGGTCGCTCAACTGCTCGGCGTGAGTGAGGACCAGGTCCGGCAACGTTTGAACGCGCCGGCTCGACGCGGCGAATGGGTCCAGCCAACCAGGGGCCTGTGGGTTCCCGTGCCCCCGGAGTACCGGACCTGGGGCGCACCCCCGGGAATCGAGATCATCGATGCGATGATGCGCCACCGCGGCATCGGCTACTACGTCGGGTGGCTCAGCGCAGCCGCCCTGTACGGGGCGGCACATCAGGCCCCGCAGGCCCTCCAGGTTGCGGTCAATCGACACATCCGCGACCGGGTCGTCGGTCGCACCCGGTTCTCCTTCGCCCAGCGCGATGTGGCCTCCATTCCGAGCATCGACCACCCCACCCGTGACGGCATCGCAAGAGTCTCCACCGTAGCTGCGACCATGCTCGATGTCGCTGACGACCTGCTGCTCGCGGCAGGCATCGACAACGCCGCGACCGTCATCATCGAGCTGTCCGAACACGACTCCTTCGAGATCGCTCAACTGGTCCAGCTCGCGCCTTCCTTTCCCGCCGCAGCCAGCAGACGTGTTGGCTGGATCCTGTCCGAGTTCACCGATCGCGACGACCTCGCGCCACTGGCGCGGACTGCCAGCAGCGCGATCGCCTCAGCCTCCCGGCTCGACCCGCACAACGCAGACGGTGGACCGATAGACAACCGCTGGATGCTGTCCATCAATCGCGAACTGGAGCCCGAAGCATGATCCCCGCCAACGCGGTCACCGCGTGGAGCGTCGACCACCCCTGGCCCACCCGCGAACAGGTCGAGCAGGACCTGCTGCTGTCGCGGGCCATCTGCGCCATCGCCCAGGACGACTACCTCAGCCACGAACTCGTCTTCCGCGGCGGTACCGCACTGCACAAGCTCCACCTCAAACACCCCTACCGCTACAGCGAGGACCTCGACTACGTCCGCAGCTCAGCGACCGGCATCGGCCCCCTCACCCAGACGCTCAGCCACCTCGGCGCCGACCTCGGCTACACCGTCAACACCCGCGTCAGCCAACACCCCAAGGTCTACTGGCGGACGACCGCGACCACCGGCGTCCCACTGCGGATCAAGATCGAAGTGAACACCCACGAACGCTCACCCGCCATACCCCTGATCCAGCGCACACACAGCGTCGACTCACCCTGGTGGAGCGGCACCGCGGCGGTGCGAACCTTCGCGCCAGCCGAATTGATGGCAACCAAGATTCGCGCCCTCTACCAGCGATCCAAAGGCCGCGACCTGTTCGACCTGTGGCTCGCACTCGAACAGCTCCGCCTTCCGGCGCCGGCGATCCTGGCGGCCTTCGCGCCCTACCGACCCGACGGACTCACCGCGACACGAGCGCGGGACAACCTCGCAAGGAAGCTCCAGGACCCACTCTTCCGCAACGACCTCGACCCGTTGGTCACCGCCTGGCCCGACAACTACCACGTGGAAGCAGCAGCCGCCCAGATCAGCGACCAGATCCTCGACCACCTCGACGACTAGCCACTCGACCCACCAGCAAAGACCCGCGACGCCTTATGTCGATCGCTGCCGGGGTGCCGCAATTTCGCTCATAATCGAACAGGTGTTCTACGCTGATGGTGTGTCCGAACGGCTGTACCCCGCACCCCTCAACGCGCTCGGACCACCCCATGGACCCAGCAAGGACAAGCTCTACGAGGGACGCAGGCTCGTCCTGATCCGGCTCGTCTGGCGCACCCACACCGAGATCCGACCCGGAGTCGCCCTCCACCGCGACCAAGGCAGGATCTGCGTCGAATGGAGTCCCGGCCGCGGCGTCACCAGATACACCTGGCTACCCGAGACCGACGTGCGACCCCGGCTCAGGTACCGGGCCTGAGGCGCCGACCAGACAACCCGGCGGCTACCCCGACCCCGGAGCGTGAGGAGGGGCCCGGCGCCGCAAACCCACCCCCAGGCGCGACAGCCGGGCCCCAATACGTCAGGCTACGCCCCCCCCCCGGCACGCCACGGGGCACTGAAAGGCGGGAATCAGTTGCGAGGGTGAGCGAGTACCCAAGAGTGAGTAGCTGGTTTTGTCCGGATCGAGGGGGTGTTTGCGGCTTAGTGGTTCAGGAGCACTGCGATCCCCCAGGAGGATGTCATGACCGCCAGCTATGAACCCGCGGACAACCTGGATGACCTCGGCGGCGGCCCGTATGGGGCGTCGTCCGATGGCGCCCACCCGAAGGTCGCCTCCCTGGGCGAGGACGCCCTCCTGACGACGGCTGAGGTCGCCCTGATGCTGCGGACCCCGGGTGCGACCCTGCGCACGTGGAGGTACCAGGAGATCGGGCCACGCTGGTTCCACCTGGGCCCGCGCGGAGTCCGCTACAAGCGGAGCGACGTCCTCGCCTGGCTGGATCGCCAGTACGACGGCCCGCGTTGACGTTCTGAAGCACACGGGCGCAGCAGGGAATGGGCACGATCGACAAGCGGGCCAACGGTCGCTACTACGCGCGCTGGCGGACGCCGGACGGCAAGAGCCGCAGCAAGGCATTCGCACGCAAGCGAGACGCAGAGGCCTATCTGAGCGGCGTCGAAGGCGCCAAGACCACCGGCGGCTACGTCGATCCCGCGCGCGGAAGAGTCAAGCTCGGGCCGTGGGCGGACGATTGGCTGGCCGGGAAGACCAACCTCACTGCGAAGACTCGTGACCGCTACGAGAATGCGATCCGGGTCCACATCAAGCCGCGCTGGGGAGACTTCGCGATCGGCAAGATCACCCATTCTGACGTCCAGCTGTGGATTGCGGGCATCGACCTCGCGCCCGCCAGCGTGCGAAAGATCCATCGCGTGTTCTCCCAGATCCTCGCGACCGCGGTCCGGGACGGCCGCATCTCCCGCAACGTGGCCGAGGACATCTCCCTGCCCCGGGTGCATGCGACGGAGAAGCGGTTCCTGACCCACACCCAGGTCGAGGACATCGCGCGGCTGGTCGGACCCGACTGGGATCTCCTGGTCAGGTTCCTGGCCTACACCGGGCTCCGGTGGGGCGAAGTGGCCGCGCTGCGCGTGATGCGGATCGACCTCGCACGCCGGCGGGTCGTGGTCGCCGAATCGGTCTCGCCGATCAAAGGTGTCATGACCTGGGGCGCCACCAAGGGCCACGAGCGACGCGAGGTGGCGATCCCTCATTTCCTGATCCCCGAGATCGGGGCAGCGATCGACGGCAAGGCACCCGATGACCTGGTGTTCATCGGGCCGCGTGGCGGAGTCCTTCGCGCCCAGACCTTCCAGCGCGCCGCACTGGTGCCGGCCGCCGAGGAGATGGGACTCTGCGTTCGCAAAGTCGACGCCGAGGGCCGACCGGTCAGCGTCAAGCGAGGACGCGTGGCCGTGCCCGTGTACACCAAGCACTTCCACCCGCACGAGTTCCGTCACACCGCGGCGTCCTTGGCGATCGCGGCCGGTGCCGACGTCAAGGTCGTCCAGCGGATGCTCGGCCACAAGTCGGCGACGATGACCCTGGACCTGTACGGCCATCTGTTCGCCGACCGCCTCGACACGGTCGCCGACGCGATGGACGCCGCCCGGCAAGTGGAACTCGACACCACTCGCCCGGGGCGGTCGGCGGAGCGGATTGCAGCGCTCCCGAACCCCGATCAGGCACCAGCCGAGGACCGCCTTCGAAGGCCGCGATAGCGGCCTCCAGAACCTCCTCAGCGCACGTCATCGTGCGGAAACTGTGTCCAAATTGTGTTCAAACGGCCCCAACGCGGGCTTCGGACAGAAGAAACCCCTTGCCAGAGTTGCCTCTGACAAGGGGTTTCACCTTGTAGCCCCGAGGGGATTCGAACCCCCGCTACCGCCTTGAGAGGGCGGCGTGCTAGGCCGCTACACAACGGGGCCATGCTGCTCTCACAACGCCGCGAACACTATCGGAAGCTCTCCAGCTGCCGCGAATCCGCTGCGCTGGGGTACTAGGACTCGAACCTAGACTGACGGAACCAGAATCCGGCGGGCTGCCAATTACCCCATACCCCAAAGTCGGCCTTGCGGCCGGGGAGTGACTTTACTAGACCTCGTCCCCGCCAACAAACCGAGTGCCGGGCGTGGCGGTGGCGAGCCTCATCCGGGTCGCGATCCAGACCGCGACCGCGGCGAACGCGGCGAAGGCCGCCAGGCTCCAGCCGAGCTCGGCCCAGGTCGTGGTGGTCGTGGTGCGGGTCGCGGTCATCGTCCCGGACAGCGCGGCCCAGCCGAAGGCGATCACGTTGTTGGCCACGTGCGCGGCGATCCCTGCCTCCAGCCCACCGGTCTTCACCACCAGCCAGCCGGCGACCACACCGAACACGAACCGGTACAGGAACGCCGGCAGGTCCTGCGTGCCGTGCATCAGCGCGAACACCGCGGCCGATCCGACCACCCCGAACCACGGGCTGTTCGGGGCCGTCGTATGGATCGCCTGCAGCAGGTAGCCGCGGAAGAAGTACTCCTCCGCGGCGGCCTGCAGCGGTGAGGTGAGCAGGATCGCGACCACGAAGCCCCAGAACGCCGGCTCGGGGTTGACCGCCCACGACTGGCCGATCCGGGTCAGCGCCCAGACCCCGCCCAGGATCGCGAACGCGGCCAGACCTGCCACGAGGGCGAACCGCCAGCGGAAGCCGGGCTGGACCGAGTGCAGCCAGCGCGGGTGGAACCGGTGGATGAACAGGACCAGACCGAGGCTGATCGGGATCAGGGTCGCCAGCCCAAGGTGCGTGGCAACCATCCCCGCCGGTTCGGAGAACGTACTGGTGACCTCGCCGGCCCAATCGAACATCCGGCCCCCCGGGGAGCCCTCGGCCAGCCAGAACAGCGCGATCACCCCGGTCACCACCCACGGCGCAAGGACGACGTAGGTGATCAGGCCGAGCATCGCGCCGCCGACGCCGAGCATGACGGTCCGCCAGCGCGCGCGCAGCGGGTCGTCGACAACCAGCACCTCGGGGTAGGTCACCCCCGGCTGTGGCTCGTTCCTGACCAGCCGGTCGATCCGGGCGCGGATCACCTCGCCGAGCGCCGACACCTACGCTTCCTCCGCGATCACGGGGTTGGACAGGGTGCCGATACCGGAGATGGTCACGCTGACCCGGTCCCCCGGTGCCATCGGTCCGACGCCGGCGGGAGTTCCGGTGAGGATCACATCGCCGGGCAGCAGTGTGGTGAACGAGGTCACGTAGGCGACCAGTTCGGCGATCGAGTGCACCATGAGCCCGGTATTCGCGGCCTGCACCGGCTCGTCGTTCAGGCTGGTCAGCAGATCCAGCCGGCCTGCCTCCTCCAGCTCGATGTGAGTGGCGATCCACGGTCCGAGCGGGCAGAAGCTGTCGAATCCCTTGGCCCGCGTCCACTGACCGTCGGCGTTCTGCAGGTCGCGGCAGGTGACGTCATTCGCGATGGTGTAGCCGAAGATCACGTCGGCGGCACGCTCCGGCGGCACCCGACGGCAGATCCGTCCGATCACGACCGCCAGCTCGCCCTCGTAGTGCAGGTTCGTCGTCTCGGGGGGGCGCACGATCGGTTCGCCCGGCCCGATCACCGACGTGTTCGGCTTCAGGAACACCAGTGGTGAGTCCGGCGCCTCGTTGCCGAGCTCACGCGCATGCTCGACATAGTTGCGGCCCACACCGACGATCTTGCTGCGCGGAATCACCGGTGCGACCAGGCGGACATCGGCCAGCGGCAGCCGCTCCCCGGTGTAGTGGACGGGACCCGCGAGTGGGTCTCCCGAAACGACGGCGACGGTCTCGGGATTGGGGCCCTGGTCTTCGGCCAGCTCTACCACCCCGTAAGCGGGATCTCCCTGGGCCACGAACCTCGCGATACGCATGCCGCGGAGTCTAGACGAGTGGTGAGGGACGAACGTGCCGACGGCGCGGAGGCGGTCGACCGAACGGCGTCAGCCGGCGGACGAGCCTGGGCCCGCGACCACGTTCGCCAGCGGCTCGTCGTGGGCGAAGCGCTCCAGCTGCGTCCGGACGAGGCGTTGCATCCGCGGGTAGAAGGCCGTGCTCTGGCCACCGACGTGGGGGCTGATGAGCACTCCCTGTGTGCGCCACAGCGGGTGCTCGGCGGGCAGCGGCTCGGGGTCGGTGACGTCGAGCGCAGCCCGGATCCGTCCGGTGCCGGTCTCCGCCACCAGCGCCTCGGTGTCGACCACCCTGCCGCGTGCCACGTTCACCAGGAGCGCGCCGTCCGGCAGCGCGGCCAGCTCGGCAGCACCGATCAGGTGCTCGGTGGCCGGGGTGAGCGGGGTGATCACGAACACGACCTCCGCGTCCGGCAGCAGCGCGGGCAGGTGCTCGATCGGGTGCACCGGAGCATCGCCGCCGCGCTCCCGCCGGGCGATCCGGGTCACCGAACCGACCTCGAATCCGGCCAGCCGTCGCTCGATCGCGGCCCCGATGCGGCCGTACCCGACGATCAGGACGCGCCGGTCCGCCAGTGAGGTGGAGAAGTCGTTCCCCCAGGTGCCCGTCGGCATGTTGCGGGCGTACGTGTCCAGGTGACGGTTGCTGGCCAGGGCGAGCGAGACTGCGAGTTCGGCCGTGCTGGCGTCGTGCACGCCGGAGGCGTTGCACAGCTGGACGCCGTCGGGCAGGAAGGGCAGGAAGTTGTCGTAGCCGGCGCTGAGCAGCTGGACGGCCCGCAGCGACGCCATCTCGCCCACACGCTCCATCACGACCGGGGCCGGATGCATGTACGGGGCGACCACCAACTCCACCTCGGCGATCGAATCCGGCCAGGTACCGTCGGCGAGGAAGCAGTCCGCAACCAGCGGTTCCGGCAGCGGGCCGAGCGCTGCCTCGGCGGCGGCGACGTCAGGGTAGGGCAACCAGATGCGACGAGCCATATCCCTAGCCTATGGTGCGCTCATGAGCACCTTCGACGCGGTTGAGTTGATCCGCACCAAACGGGACGGCGGGCGTCTCCAGGACGCCGCCATCGACTGGCTGATCCGCAACTACACCGACGGCGTGGTCAGCGACGAGCAGATGTCGGCGATGGCGATGGCCATCTTCTTCCGCGGGCTCGACGGCACCGAACTCAGCCGCTGGACCAACGCCATGATCGCGACCGGCGAGCGGATGGACTTCTCCAGCCTGTCCAGGCCGACTGTGGACAAGCATTCCACCGGCGGGGTCGGGGACAAGATCACCCTGCCCCTCGCGCCGCTCGTTGCCGCCTGCGGTGCGGCCGTTCCGCAACTGAGCGGACGGGGGCTGGGCCACACCGGAGGCACCCTGGACAAGCTCGAGGCCATCCCGGGCTGGCGGGCGTCGTTGTCGAATGCGGAGATGCTGGACCAGCTGGAATCGGTCGGAGCGGTGATCTGCGCGGCCGGGTCCGGACTCGCCCCTGCGGACAAGAAGTTGTATGCGCTGCGCGACGTGACCGCAACCGTCGAGTCGATCCCGATGATCTCTGCGTCCATCATGAGCAAGAAGATCGCCGAAGGCACCGCGTCGCTGGTGCTGGACGTGAAGACGGGCTCCGGGGCGTTCATGAAGACCTACGCGGACTCCAAGGCGCTCGCCGAGACGATGGTGGGCATCGGCACGGACGCCGGCGTGAACACGGTCGCCCTGATCACCGACATGGACGCACCCCTCGGCCGCACGGCCGGCAACGGCCTCGAGGTCGCAGAGTCGGTGGAGGTGCTGGCCGGCGGGGGGCCAGCCGACGTCGTGGAGTTGACCCTTGCCCTGGCTGCGGAGATGCTCGCCTGCGCTCACATCGACGCTGATCCGGCCGCGGTGCTCGCCTCCGGCCGGGCGATGGACACCTGGAAGGCGATGATCCGCGCACAGGGTGGCGACCCGGACGCCCCGCTGCCCACGGCCCGGCACACCGAGGTGGTTGCGGCGGAAGCGGACGGTTACCTGAGCGGACTGGACGCGATGGCGGTCGGCCTGGCGGCGTGGCGACTGGGCGCGGGACGCGCGAAGCAGGGCGACCCCGTCCAGGCTGCCGCGGGCGTCACCTGGCACGCCTCCGTGGGCGAGTGGGTGCGGGCCGGCCAGCCGCTGTTCACCCTGCACACCGACACCGCCGAGCGGATCGAGCGCGCCCGCGAGGCGCTCGTCGGCGCAGCCAGGATTGAGGATGCGCCAGCAGCCCGGCGGCCGATCGTGCTGGAGCGAATCAGCGTCGGTTGAGTACCGGACCGCGGCACCGCCCCCGAGCGGCGGCGCGCTACGCGAGTGCCTCCGTGGCGGCCACGTCGGCGACGGCCGAGTGGGTCAGTCCCCACCGGTAGCCGTCGTAGAGCGCCTCCCAGGACGCCTCGATCACGTTGGTGCCGACGCCGACCGTGGTCCAGGTACGCTCCCCGTCCGTCATGTCGATCAGGGTGCGCACGATCGCGTCCGTACCGTGGCCCTGCTCCAGGATGCGCACCTTGAAATCGATGAGCTCGAAGTAGTCGACCTTCGGGTAGGCCTGCGTGAGCGCGGCCCGCAGGGCCACATCCAGCGCGTTCAGCGGGCCGTGGCCGTCGCCGGCGAGGTTGTAGCTGACTCCCTTGGCGCGCACCTTCACCACAGCCTCGGAGTCACCCTCCGGACGCACCTCGTGGCCGGTGATGACCCGCCAGGAGAGCACCTCGAAGAACTCCTCCATTCGGCCGAGCTCCTCGCGCAGCAGCAACTCGAAGGACGCGTCGGCCGACTCGTAGGAGTAGCCGTCCATCTCGCGCTGTTTCACCTTGTCGGTGATCCGTGCGGCGAGTTCGCGGTCGGAGAGGTCGTAGCCCAGCTCTGAGCCCTTGAGCTGGATGTTCGCGCGCCCGGCCATGTCCGAGACCAGCATGCGCATGTCGTTGCCGACCAGGGTCGGGTCGATGTGCTGGTAGAGGTTCGCGTCCACCTTGATCGCGGACGCGTGCAGGCCCGCCTTGTGCGCGAACGCGGACGCGCCCACATAGGGCTGGCGGTTGTTCATCGGCACGTTCGTCACGCCCGCGATCGCATGGCTGATCCGGGTGGCCTCGGCGAGCGCGGACGGGGGCAGCAGCGGCCAGCCGTACTTCAGCTGAAGGTTTGCCACGACGGTGATGAGGTTCGCGTTGCCGGTACGCTCGCCGTGCCCGTTCATCGTGCCCTGCACGTGGGTCACGCCGGCCTCCACAGCGGCAAGGGTGTTCGCCACTGCGCAGCCGGTGTCGTTGTGGCAGTGGATGCCAAGGTCCACTCCGACCTGGGCTGCAGCCGAGACGATGTCGGCCATCCAGGACGGCAGCATCCCGCCGTTGGTGTCACACAGCACCACGACCTCCGCCCCGGCCTCCGCCGCCGTGCGGACGACCTCGAGCGCGTACTCGGGATTGGCGCGGTAGCCGTCGAAGAAGTGCTCACAGTCGACGAAGACCCTGCGGCCACTCCCGACCAGGTGGGACACCGTGTCAGCCACCATCGCGAGGTTCTCCTCGAGCGTGGTGTGCAGCGCGCGGTAGACGTGCTCGTCGTGGCTCTTCGCGACGATGCAGACGATCTCGGTGCCGGCATCGATCAGCGCCTGCACCTGCGGGTCGTCCGCAGCTCTCGAACCCACCTTGCGGGTGGCACCGAACGCCACCAGCTTCGCGTGCTTCAGCGGCAACTGCCCTGCGGCGGCCGCGGCGAAGAAGGCGGTGTCGTTCGGGTTCGCGCCGGGCCAGCCGCCCTCGATGAAGCCCACGCCCAGCTCGTCGAGGTAGCGGGCGATCTTCAGCTTGTCGCTGACACTGAGCTGCAGGCCCTCCTGCTGGGCCCCGTCGCGCAACGTGGTGTCGTAGACATGGAAGCTGTCCGGTGCGGCTGGGATCTGAGTCACCGGGCGAGTAAACCTGCTGGAGCCCCGGTTACGGTTGCGTTTCAGCGCGTGAGACTACGATCTCGGCATGGCAACCATCACGCGCCGCGGCGCGAGCGTCCACACCATCGGAGACCTGCCGGCGATCGGCGCCCCGCTGCCGCCGTTCACCGTGACCGGCAGCGACATGGCGGACTTCGGCGCGGACGTGATCGGCGCGCGCCGTGTGGTGCTGAACATCTTCCCCAGCGTCGACACTGCGGTGTGCGCGATGAGCGTGCGCCGGTTCAACGAACTCGCGGCAGGCCTGGAGAACACGCTCGTGCTGTGTATCTCGGCCGACCTGCCCTACGCGCAGAAGCGGTTCTGCGGCGCAGAGGGCATCGAGAACGTCATCACGGCCTCGTCCTTCCGCTCCAGCTTCGGCTCCGACTACGGCGTCACCATGCTGGACGGGAGCATGCGCGGCCTGCTGTCCCGCGCCGTCGTGGTCGCCGACGCCGAGGGCCGCGTCCTGTACACCGAACAGGTGCCCGACATCTCCTCCGAGCCCGACTACGACGCGGCCCTGGCCGTCCTCGGCTGACCCTCGCGTCGAGCGGGCGATCACACCACGCGGCGCAGCCAGCCGTGGATGTCCTCAACCCGGCCGTACTGGATGTCGAGGACGGCGTTGCGGATGCCGAGCGTCGCGGGCGAACCGTTCTCCGGCAGCCGCCACTCTCCCCGCGTGGACTTGAAGGCACCGATCGGTGTGACCACCGCCGCGGTGCCGCAGGAGAAGGCCTCCACCGTGCTGCCGTCCGAGATGCCCGCGAAGAACTCCTCCGGCGTGATCCGGCGCTCCTCGGGGGCGAGGCCCAGGTCGGACGCGACCGTCAGGATGGTCTTGCGGGTGATCCCGTCCAGGATCGTCCCGGTCAGCGCTGGGGTGATCAGGCGCCCGTCCGCGGTGATCAGGAAGACGTTCATGCCGCCGAGTTCCTCGACCCGGTCCTTGTCAGCGGCCTCGATGAACAGCACCTGGGAGCAGCCGTGGTCGTAGCCCTCGTACTGGGCGATCAGGGACGCCGCGTAGTTGCCTCCGCACTTGGCTGCGCCGGTGCCGCCCACCCCGGCCCGGGCGTAGGTGTCGGTCACCCAGATATCCACCGGCTTCACGCCCCCGGTGAAGTACGGGCCGGCCGGTGAGGCGATTACAGAGAAGGTCACCGTCTGGGCCGCGCGCACGCCGAGGAACACCTCCGCGGCGAACATGAACGGACGCAGGTAGAGGCTGCGCTCCCCCTCTGCCCCAGGCACCCAGCGGGCGTCGACCTTCACCAGCTCTGCGCAGGCGGTCACGAAGTCGTCCACGTCGAGGGCCGGCAGCATCATCCGGGCCGCAGAGGACTGGAAACGACGCGCGTTCTCCTCCGGCCGGAAGAGGTGGATCGAGCCGTCGGCATGCCGGTAGGCCTTCAGCCCTTCGAAGACCTCCTGCGCGTAGTGCAGCACCGCGCTGGCCGGGTCGAGCTGGAACGGCCCGTACGGCTTCACCTCGTCCGCACCCCAGCCGCCGTCCTTCGTCCACGTTGCCACGGCCATGTGGTCGGTGAAGTGGTCCCCGAAACCGGGGTCGGCGAGCACCCGGGCGACGGCGTCGTCGGTGGCCGGAGCGGGATTGCTGTGCAGAGGGAAGGTCAGGGACATGGGGGCATGGTAGCGCCGCGGTACTGGCGCCCGCGCAGCGGGTCGATGGGGTGTCACTGGTCGGGATTGAGACGGGATTGTCCGCCAGCTGGTCACCCCGGTAGCCTCCCGCGGGTGAGCAACGCAGCAGCCGCCAAGCCCGTCATCTCCGTCATCGCCGGTGACGGCATCGGACCCGAGGTCGTCGCGGAGGGACTGAAGGTCCTCACCACCGTCGTGGGTGAGGACGCATTCGACTTCGTGCACCACGACCTGGGCGCCGAGCGGTGGCAGCGCACCGGAGAGGTGTTGCCGGACGCGGAGCTGGAGCAGCTGGCCGCGTCGCAGGCGATCATCCTCGGCGCAGTGGGCGCGGCTCCCGGCTCGAAGGCGATCCCGTCCGGCCTGCTCGAGCGCGGCCTGCTGCTGAAGCTGCGCTTTGCGTTCGACCACTACGTGAACCTGCGGCCGTCCAAGCTGTACCCGGGCATCCCGACGCCGCTGGCCGAGTCGGTGACCAGCCGTGGGCCGGTCGACTTCGTCGTGGTGCGTGAGGGCACCGAGGGCCTCTACTGCGGTAACGGCGGGGCCTTCCGCGCCGGCACCCCGTTCGAGGTCGCGACCGAGGTGAGCATCAACACCGCCCACGGCGTCGAGCGGGTGATCCGGGACGCGTTCGAGCGCGCGGAGAAGCGGCGCAAGAAGGTCACGATGGTGCACAAGCACAACGTGCTGGTGAACGCCGGCGGGCTGTGGAACCGGCTGTTCACCACCGTCGCGGCCGAGCACCCCGACGTCGCCACCGACTACCTGCACGTGGACGCGGCGACGATCGCCCTGGTGCAGGATCCGCAGCGCTTCGACGTGATGGTCACCGACAACCTGTTCGGCGACATCCTCACCGACCTGGCCGGCGCGATCACGGGAGGCATCGGGCTGGCCGCCAGCGCGAACATCAACCCGACCGGCGAGTTCCCGTCCATGTTCGAGCCGGTGCACGGCTCGGCGCCCGATATCGCGGGCCAGGGCATCGCCGACCCCACCGCCACGATCCTGTCGATGGCCCTGCTCCTGGACCACCTGGGGCGGGCTGAGGATGCCCAGCGCATCGAGGCCGCCGTGGACGCCGACATCGCCGAGCGCGGCGCCACGAAGCGGCCTACCTCTGTGGTCGGGGACGACATCGCCGCGCGCGTGCGCTGATCCCCGCACGGGGACTCACCGCTGCGGGCTCGCCGCGGTAGCGTGCTGCCAGCGGACGGAGAGCAATGAGCGGCCCCTATCAGTACGAGCAGTACCCCGAACCCCAGCCGCGACCGGTTCCGGCACCGGTCGCCTACATCGCTCCGCTCACCGACCAGCAGCCGGTGAGCACGCCGGTCGTGGTGGTCGCCTGGGTGGTCACGGTACTGACCGGCCTCTACATGCTTCCGTGGGCGATCGCTGCGAGCCGGGGCAAGGCGAACCAGTGGTCGGTGTTCGCGGTCAGCCTGCTCCTCGGCTGGACGATCGTCGGCTGGATCGTCGCGCTCGTGCTCTCCTGCACCGCACACCGTCCGCTCGCCGTCACGCCGCCGCTGCTCGGCTACACCCCGCTCGCCGCCCTGCCCGCAGCGCTGCCGCCCGCAGGGTGGTACCCGAATCCCGGCGGCCCCGGCCAGCGCTACTGGGACGGCCACGAGTGGACGCAGCACTACGCCTGAGCCGGTCCTTCCCGGCACTGCGGCACCGGGCTACCGCGGGCCTGCCCGGGCACCGCGCCGGGTGAACCCTGCCCCTGCTTCGCTGGGCTCCTACTTCTCGGCCAGGCTTCCGAACAGGTGCCGGTGCTCGCCGGTGACGCGTCCGGACACCCACCAGATGGCCTCGACCAGCACCGCTGCCAGCAGTCCCATTGCGGCGCCGGTGGCCATCATGGCGGCGTTGCTCGGGTCGAGTTGTGGGTCGAACCGCTTCAGGAACGGCCATGCGGCGATCCAGCCACTGACCTGGTAGGGCAGCCAGAAGATCACCAGGTAGGCCGCCACCGAGCACAGCCCGATCATCAGCAGCTTCCACCACTCGTACGGCCGGGCGGTGGTGATCATCACCCAGGCTCCGCCGATCATCAGCGTGAGCAGGGTCGCGGTGGACGCCTGCACGCCCGCCGTCGACTCGATCCCCGCGTTCGTGCGCACCATCAGGTAGGTGAGGAAGGTGACCACGGCCACCACCACCCCGGAGGGGATCGAGAAGCTCATCACCCGCTGCAGGAAGCCGTGCCGGGCCCGCTCGGCATTCGGGGCCAGGGCGAGGATGGATGCGGGAATGCCGATGGTGAACCAGCCCACGAACGAGATGTGGATCGGCACGAACGGGAACGGCAACCGCCACAGCGCCACCAGCAGCGCGAGAATGATCGAGTACATCGTCTTGGTGAGGAAGAAGTTCGCGACCCGCTCGATGTTGCCGATCACGCGACGGCCCTCCGCCACGACGTGCGGTAGCGTCGCGAAGCTGTCGTCGAGAAGCACCAGCTGGGCCACGGAGCGTGTGGCCGCCGCACCTGAACCCATCGCAACGCCCAGGTCGGAGTCCTTGATCGCGAGCACGTCGTTGACGCCGTCGCCGGTCATCGCGACGTTGTGGCCCTTCGACTGAAGGGCAGAGACCATCTGCCGCTTCTGTTGCGGCGTCACACGCCCGAACACTCCGGCGGACTGCACCCGGTCGGCGAACTGCTGCTCGTCGCTCGGCAGTTGGCGGGCATCGACGACCTCGCCGGACTCGACGCCGAGCGAACCGGTGACCGCTCCCACCGATGTGGCGTTGTCGCCGGAGATCACCTTCACAGCGACGCCCTGCGCAGCGAAGTAGGCCAGGGTGTCGCGGGCCTCCGGACGCACCTTCTGCTCCAGCACAACCAGGGCGCGCGGTTCCACCACTCCGGGGGCGTCCGGAGCGTCCACCACGCGGTCGCTCTCCCCCAGCAGCAGGACGCGGCGTCCGGTCGCCCCCAACGCCTCCGCGCGGGTCGCGGCCGGACTGCCGGGCGCCGCGAGCACGTCGGGTGCGCCGAGCACCCAGTTCCCGCGGTCACCGAACGACATGCCCGACCACTTCTTCGCCGACGTGAACGGCGCCATCGCTGTCACGTCCCAACTCTCGCCCTCCAGCTGCAGCGAGTGGGCCAGCGCTATAACCGAGGCGTTCGGACGCGGGTCCGCCGCGGCCAGCTGGGCGAGCACGGCCCGCTCGGAATCTCCTTCGCCGCCGAGCACGTCCAGCTCACCGAACTGGAGGCCGTTCTCGGTCAGGGTGCCGGTCTTGTCCGCGCAGACGACGTCCACCCGTGCGAGGCCCTCGATCGCGGGCAGCTCCTGTACGAGCACGTTCCGCTGGCCGAGCCGCACCACGCCCACAGCGAAGGCCAGCGAGGTGAGCAGCACCAGGCCCTCGGGCACCATCGGAACCAGGGCGCCGGCCATCGAGAGCACCTTGTCCTGCCAGAGCCCCGGTTGCGCCCACTGCACCCAGACCGTGGCCGCGCCCACCGGGATCAGCAGCCAGGTGATCAGCCGCAGAATCTTGTTGATACCGCTCTGCAGTTCGGACTTCACGAGCGAGAACTTGCTCGCCTCGATCGTGAGCTTCGCCGCGTAGGAGTCGTGGCCCACCCGGGTCGCACGGAACGCGCCCACTCCGGCCACGACGAAGCTGCCCGACATCACCTCGTCGCCCGGCTGCTTGAGCAGCGGGTCCGACTCGCCGGTGAGCAGCGACTCGTCCACTTCGAGGTAGGACGCCTCGACGACCTCCCCGTCCACGATCACCTGGTCGCCGGGCCCGATCTCGATGATGTCGTCGAGCACGATCTCCTCGCGGGCCACGAGCCGGGCTTCTCCGTCCCGCCGGACCAAAGGCTTCCCCTCCCCGACGACCGCCAGGTTGTCCAGGGTCCGCTTCGCGCGGAGTTCCTGCACGATGCCGATGCCGGAGTTGATGATGATCAGGAACCCGAACAGCGCGTTCACGATGCTGCCGGTGCTCAGCACGAGTGCGAACAGCACCATCAGCAGGAAGTTGATCCGGGTGAAGACGTTCGCCTTGACGATGTCCCAGGTGGTGCGGCCCGAGCGGGGAGGCAGGTCGTTGGCGAGCCCGCGCTCGACGCGCTCAGCGACTTCGGCAGCGGACAGGCCCGAGGCACGGCGGGTGTCGACGGTCACGCCGCCAGCCTGCCACACCGGAGCAATCGGGACGATCAGCGCAACTGCGGGGTCTCGCCCCGGAGTCGCTGCTCCCTGCGGAGCTGGCGCCGCAGCCGCCGCTCGTCGCCCCGGTTCGGGTAGCGGACGATCATCGTCCCGATCCCCAGCGAGCCGCTCAGCACCAGCACGGGCTGACCGGGCTCAGGCTCCTCGAGCACCTTGATCCGCCGCGAGCCGATGCCAGGACGGAGCCGGTCGGACTGCGCCGCCCAGCCCACCGGCAGCACCAGCACGATCGTTCCGGCGCCGCCGGAGACGTCCAGCTGGATCACCGGGGAGACCAGTCGGGCCCTGCGGAAGTCGAGCCGGACCGAGCCAAGGTCGCCGTGGATACGCAGGTATGGCGGAACGGTCCACGCCCCGTCCTTGCGGAGCGTGCTGCCGCCCGCGGCCAGCACGAGCGGGTCCTGGGGGCTGAAGCCGGGTCGAGGCGGCAGCGCCGGGGCAGGGACGGGAACCAGCGCCGCCGGACCGCCCGGGTCGGCCGCGTCCGGGACGAATGACTGGGCACCGGCCTGGTAGGTCGGCCACTCCGGTTCCTGCGGTGGCTGTGCCATGGCAGGAGCCTACCGACGAGCACCGACCTGTGGTGACCGACGGTCCCGGTGTCCGCGCGACACGGCGAGCTGTCGCCGTCGCTCAGGCCTTGGCGAGCGCCCCCACGACCAGCGTGCGGATCTCGTCGGCCTTCTGCGGCACCATGGTCATCGATGCGTAGGTCACGGTGTTCCCGTATCGCACGAAGGTGTCGGTGATCGGCAGCCCCTGGAGCGTCCCGGTGACCTGCACGAGATCCGGCCGATCCTCGCTCAGGCGCGCGACCACGTACGGCCCTCCGTATCGATAGCTGCACGGCTTTCGCAGCATCGCCCGAACGGCGGCCAGCTTGGCGGCGGCGGCATCCGGATTCGCGAGGACGATCGTGGTGACACTCGACCACTCCATGATGTCGAGCGCGACCCAGGGCGCCCCTGGCTCGGCGACGACCCGTGACGGGGTCACCTCGCCGGGTACGAGATCAGCCACCTTCCCGGTCTTCACCCCGAGGTTCCGGCCGGCTTCACTGTTCCTCCATGCCTTCTCCACCCGCCTGGCGGTGAGCGTGGGGCCGCCGGCGCCCGCAGTGGACGTCGGCGTGCCGCCGGGCATCGCGCACGCCGGCTCGGTGGGCACGGGATAGCTCGGAAGCTCGGCCGGACGAGCCGGGCTCGTGGCAGTGGAGGTCGAGGCCGTCGGCGTCTCCGTCGCGCGGAGGATCGGCGAACCGGAGACGGTCGGCCCGGGCGCGCCGGGCGGGGAAGGCAGACCGCACGCCGAACAGGACAGCAGCAGGATCAGAACGCTCGCGGCGACTGCCGCACGATGCGGGGGGTGACGGCGTCCCGGGGGTGGCACCATGCCACGGAAACTACACGAGCGCCGGGTGCCGCGGGGCTCCGGCGGCGAAGTCCCGCGAGCCGCTCCCCTCGGCGTCCTGCGCGGCTGTCGGCGACAGCTCGGCCCGGTGCCGGCTGGAGGCTCCGTGGGTGGCCGGAGCTCCCCAGGCTCAGGAGTTCCGGCCGCTCACGAGCACGCGGCTTACCGCGCCGCAGTGCCCTCCACGTAGTCGTCGTCGTGGTTCTTCACCCACGACATCAGGCCACGCAGCTTGCGTCCGGTCTCCTCGATCGGATGCTGCTCGGCCTTCGCGCGCAGCGCCTTGAACTCCGGTGCACCGGCGTCCTGGTCATCGATGAAGCGCTTCGCGAAGGCGCCGGACTGGATGTCGGCCAGCACCTCCTTCATGCGCTGCTTCACCGAAGCATCGATGATCCGGGGACCCGAGACGTAGTCGCCGAACTCCGCGGTGTCAGAGATCGACCAGCGCTGCTTGGCGATGCCGCCCTCGTACATCAGGTCGACGATCAGCTTCAGCTCGTGCAGGCACTCGAAGTAGGCCACCTCAGGCTGGTAGCCGGCCTCAGTGAGCACCTCGAACCCGGTCTCGACAAGGGCGGACATGCCGCCACAGAGCACGGACTGCTCGCCGAAGAGATCCGTCTCGGTCTCCTCTGTGAAGGTGGTCTTGATGCCGCCGGCACGAAGGCCGCCGATCGCCTTGGCGTAGGACAGGGCCAGCGGCCAGGCGTTGCCGGTCTCGTCCTTCTCGACCGCGACGATCACCGGGACGCCACGGCCCTCGGTGTACTCGCGGCGGACCAGGTGACCCGGGCCCTTCGGCGCGACCATGCACACGTCCACGCCGGCCGGCGGGACGATGTAGCCGAACCGGATGTTGAAGCCGTGCGCGAAGAACAGGGCGTCACCGGGCACCAGGTTGGGCTCGATCGCCTCCTTGTAGAGGTGGCGCTGCACCTGGTCGGGCGCGAGCACCATGATCAGGTCGGCCTCCTCGCAGGCCTGGGCCGGCGTGACGACCCGAAGGCCCTCGGCCTCGGCCTTCGCCCAGCTCTTCGAGCCCTCCCGCAGGCCGACCCGAACGTCGACACCGGAGTCGCGCAGCGAGAGTGCGTGCGCGTGGCCCTGGCTGCCGTAGCCGATCACGGCGACGTTGCGTCCCTGGATCACCGCGAGATCGGCGTCGTCGTCGTAGAACATCTGTGCCATCTGGATGTGCTTCCTCACTTAGTTGGCCAGCCGAGCGGCCGGACGGGTCTTCTCGATCTTGGCACGATCGGACAGGGATCTGCTGCCCCTGGCGAGTGCCACCAGCCCGGACTGCACGAGTTCGCGCACTCCGTAGGGCTTGAGCATCTCCAGCAGGGCCTCCAGTTTGTCAGGCGAACCGGTGGCCTCGATGGTCATGGAGTCGTTGTGGACGTCGACGGTCTTGCCACGGAACAGCTGGACGATCTCGATGATCTGGCTGCGCGTGGCCGGGTCGGCCTTCACCTTGATCAGGACGAGCTCGCGCCGCACCGCGGCGGCGTCCTCGAGCTCGACGATCTTGAGCACCTCGATCAGCTTGTTCAGCTGCTTGACGATCTGCTCCAGGACGAGCTGGCTGTCCACCGCCACCTGCACCGTGATCCGGGAGAACTCGTCGTTCTCGGTCGGGCCGACGGCGAGCGACTCGATGTTGTAGCCGCGCCGGGCGAACAGGCCGGCGATCCGGGCGAGCACGCCGGGCTTGTTCTCCACCAGCACGCTCAGGGTATGCGTGTTCACAGGACCTCCCCCTCCCAGTCGGGAGCGAGGTCCCGAGCGATCTTGATGTCGTCGTTGCTGGTGCCGGCTGCGACCATCGGCCAGACCATGGCGTCCTTGTGCACCACGAACTCGACCACGACCGGGCGATCGTTGATGGCCATCGCCTCGTTGATCACCCGATCCACGTCCTCGAGGGTCTCGGCCCGCAGCCCGACCGCGCCCATGGCCTCGGCCAGCTTCGGGAAGTCCGGGACAAGGTGGGTCTTCAGGTTGGTGTTGGAGTAGCGCTCCCCGTAGAACAGGGTCTGCCACTGCCGCACCATGCCCAGGCTGCGGTTGTTGATCACAGCGATCTTGATCGGAATGTCGTTCAGGGCGCAGGTGACCAGCTCCTGGTTGGTCATCTGGAAGCAGCCGTCGCCGTCTATGCCCCAGACCACGGCATCCGGGCGTCCCACCTTGGCTCCCATCGCGGCCGGGACGCAGTAGCCCATCGTTCCGGCCCCGCCGGAGTTCAGCCAACGGCCCGGACGCTCGTGCGGCAACAGGTGCGCGGACCACATCTGGTGCTGGCCCACGCCGGTGACGAAGGTGGCGTCCGGACCGGCGATCTCGCCGATCCGCTTGATCACGTACTCGGGGCTCAGCAACTCCTCCTGCAGCGGCTCCGGGTCGAGCGCGTACTTCGCCTTCAGCCCCTTCAGGTAGCGCCCCCACTCGCCGTAGTCGGGCAGGTCCGCGGTGCGCAGCAGGCTGTTCAGCTCGGCGATCACCTCGGAGAGGTGGCCGACGATCGGGACGTCCGCGACGCGATTCTTGGAGATCTCCGCAGGGTCGATGTCGGCGTGGATCACCTTCGCGTCCGGGGCGAAGGAGTCCAGCTTGCCCGTGACCCGGTCATCGAAGCGGGCGCCCAGGGTGATCAGCAGGTCCGAGCGCTGCAGCGCCCCCACCGCGGCCACGGTGCCGTGCATTCCCGGCATGCCCATGTTCAACTCGTGGCTGTCGGGGAACGCTCCGCGCGCCATCAGCGTGGTCACGACCGGGATCCGGGTGATCCGGACGAGTTCGGCCAGCGCGTCGTAGGCCTGCGCCTTCACCACTCCGCCACCCACATAGAGGACGGGGCGCTTCGCCTCGCCGATCAACCGGGCAGCCTCGCGCAACTGCTTGCTGTGCGGCTTGGCGACCGGGTGGTAGCCAGGCAGGTCCAGTTCCTCGGGCCAGACGAACTCGGCCGTCGACGAGAGCGCGTCCTTGGCGATGTCCACCAGCACCGGGCCCGGACGGCCGGTCGCGGCGAGATGGAACGCCGCCGCGATCGCATGCGGGATGCCCGTGGTCTCGGTGACGAGGAAGCTGTGCTTCGTGATCGGCATCGTGATGCCGCGGATGTCGGCCTCCTGGAACGCATCCGTACCGATCGCCTTGCTCGCCACCTGGCCCGTGATCGCGACGATCGGCACCGAGTCCATGTAGGCGTCGGCGATCGCCGTGACGAGGTTGGTCGCACCGGGCCCGGAGGTGGCGATGCACACCCCCACGCGGCCGGTGACCATCGCGTAGCCCTCGGCGGCGTGGCCGGCGCCCTGCTCGTGGCGGACCAGGATGTGCCGCACCTTCGAGTCGTAGAGCGGGTCGTAGGCAGGCAGGATCGCGCCGCCTGGGATGCCGAAGACGACATCGACGCCGACCCGCTCCAGTGACTCCACCAGGGCCTGGGCCCCGGTCAGGATTGTCGGTGACTCCCCGGGCATCTCTACCTCTCTTCGTTGACGGTTGGCGTACGGACGCAGAAAAAAACCCCCGCTGCTGACGCAGGCGAGGGAGCGTGTCGGTTGATGAACGCTGGGCTCAGCCGACACGCTGGCTAACTACGAGAAGGGACTTCCGCACGGGACAAGCGTGACTGCCGGAGCCGGCAATGTCAACACATGAGCGCGGCGTTTCACATCGTGGTCCGGCAATGGCGATCGGTGGGCGAAGGCTCAACCCGTGCCTTCGACTTCGGCACCAATTCTGAAGAATTCTCAGCCTCGGGGTGGATGCGGCGTCCGCACTGGGCGACGATGGTAACCAGCTCGCAGATCGAAGGGACCCCCCGATGTTCACCAACGCTGCGCACCTCACGTTCGCGCGTGCCGCCGTCGCAACGTCAGCGACGGCTGCCCTCCTGCTCGGGCTGGGCGGGTTCGGCAGCCCGGCCCGCGCGGACACCGCGGTCACACCACAGAGCGGATCGGTCACGATCAGTGGTGCGGGCTGGGGCCACGGCAAGGGCATGTCGCAGTGGGGCGCCTACGGTGCCGCCAGCAAGGGCCTGGACTACTCCGAGATCGTCGGCTTCTACTACCCCGGCACGACGCTGGACACGCTGGCGTCGAAGACCATCCGGGTATGGATCAGCGGCGACAACGACAACGGCGTCCACTTCCGCCCGATCAAGGGCCAGACCGTCACCGACTCCGCGGGCAAGAAGCTGACCCTGCCGTACGGGTCGAAGTACACCAAGTGGCGGATCCGCCGCTCCGGCAGTTCCCGCGTCCTCTACTACCGCAACACCTCCGGCACCTACGTGAAGTACGCCACCAAGCTCAACCCGAAGCGGGTCTGGTACGTGGCAAGCCCGACCGGCATCGTCAAGCTCGCCATGCCGGACGGCGCCACGCGCAGCTACCGGGGCAAGCTCGGCGCACGATTCTCCGGCTCGGGCCTGAAGACGGTGAACTACCTCTCGATCGAGGACTACCTGCGTTCCGTGGTGCCGGCGGAGATGCCGGGCGGCTGGTCCACCGAGGCGCTCAAGGCGCAGGCCGTGGCCGCCCGCACCTACGCGGCCTACCTGCGTGCCCACAGCACCGCGGGCATCTATGACCTGTGCGACACCTCGGCCTGCCAGGTCTACAAGGGCACGTCTTCGGAGTACAGCGCCACCGACAAGGCGGTCAGCGCGACCGCAGGCAAGGTGGTCGAGTACAAGGGCAACCTCGCCCTGACCATGTTCTCCGCGTCCAACGGCGGCTGGTCCGCCTCCGGAGGCTCGGGCTACCCGTACCTGAAGGCCCAGAAGGACCCCTACGACGGCGTGAAGCGGGACCAGTCCTGGACGGTGACGCTCAGCTCGTCGAAGGTCCAGAAGGCCTATTCGAGCATCGGCACCCTGAAGACCGTCCAGGTCACCGCCAGGGACGGGGACGGGACCTACGGGGGCCGCGTCGACCAACTGAAGATCAGCGGGTCGAAGGGCTCGGTGACCGTGAGCGGCTCCTCCTTCAAGAGCACCTTCGGCCTCAAGGAACGGCTGTTCACCGTGCTGGGTGGAGGCGGAACGACGTCCGCGACCAGCACGGCGACGACCACGGCGTCCGGCACCGCCACCAGCACGGCTTCCGCGTCCAGCACCGCGAGCTCCACCGCTTCCAGCACCGCGAGCTCCACCGCTTCCAGCACCGCGACGGCCACCGCCACGAGCACGGGGACCAGCGCCACGGGGGGCGCGGCCACCACCCTGACCGGCGACGTGGCGAAGGCCTACGACGCGCTCAGTGCCAGCCAGGCGAGCACGCTCGGCGAGCCGAAGACCGGGGTGGTGAAGACCTCCACCGGAACCTATGCCGACTTCGCGCTCGGCAGGATCACCTGCCCGACCGGGAAGGACTGCATCGTCAGCTTCGGCTGACCTCTCCAAGCCGCGACAGTCACCGGCTGGTCAGTGCTCGCCAACGATCTGGTGGTGCACCCGGTCGAGGTCGATCCCCTGCTCCTTCACCATCAGCTCGCGCAACCCGGGACGGTGGGCGTAACGCGGCACCAGGTGCACGTGCAAGTGGAACACCTCCTGGCCGGCGGAGATACCACTGCTGCTGAGCAGGTTCAGACCGTCCGCAGCGAGCCGATCGACGAGCAGCCGGCTCACCGCGCTGATCGCGGGCGCGATCTCGGTGAGCGCCTCCGGCTTGCCGAGCAGGTCGTCGACGTGCCGGCGCGGCACGACCAGGGTGTGCCCGACATGCCACGGGCTGATGTCGAGGAACGCGACCGCGTGCTCATCGGCGTAGACCTGCCGGGCGGGGATCTCGCCGGCGACGATCCGGCAGAACAGACACTCCATGGAGCTCAGCGTACGGGGAATCCGGCGTCGGCGAGGCCGGCCTTGACCTCGGCGATGCCCAGCGTGCCGTAGTGGAACACGCTGGCGGCCAGGACTGCGTCCGCGCCCGCCCGGGCGGCCTCGACGAAGTGTGCGACCGTGCCCGCGCCGCCGGACGCGATCACCGGGACGTCCACGACATCCTTCACCGCGGCGATCATCTCGACGTCGAAGCCGTCAGTCGTGCCGTCGGCGTCCATCGAATTGAGCAGGATCTCGCCCGCGCCACGCTCGACGGCCTCGCGCACCCAGGCGATGGCGTCCAGACCCGCGGCCCGGCGTCCGCCGTGGGTCGTGACACCGAAGCCGGAGGGCTGGCCCGGCTCGCGCCGGGCGTCCAGGGAAAGGACCAGCACCTGGTTGCCGAAGCGGTGTGCGATCTCGTCGATCGCTGCCGGGCGCTCGATGGCGCCGGTGTTGATGCCGATCTTGTCCGCACCGCTGCGCAGCAGCCGGTCGACATCCTCGACGCCGCGCACTCCCCCACCCACGGCGAGGGGGATGAACACGGTCTCCGCCGTACGCCGGACCATCTCGTAGGTGGTCGCACGGCCCTCCGCCGAGGCGGAGATGTCCAGGAAGACCAGCTCGTCGGCGCCCTGCTCGCCGTAGGCAGCGGCCAGCTCGACCGGATCACCCGCATCGCGCAGGTTCAGGAAGTTGACGCCCTTGACCACGCGTCCGTCATGCACGTCGAGGCAGGGGATGACCCGGATGGCGAGCGTCATGGCCTCAGGTTAGCGAGCCCCGGGGACGGTTCCCTTCCCGTTCACACCGGGGCCGACCCCATCCCCGTGTCTCAGGTGGGCGGCCGATCTGCGCCCTCGTCTCGCCGGACGGCGCCTCCTCGCGGCTCAGTCCTCGAGCGGGGCAGCGTCCACCACACCACGGCGGACGCGGAAGACCAGCTCGCGACAGGTGTCCCGCAGCGGCCCGGCCCCGACGGCGTCGGAGAGCTGGCCGGCAGCGTCCACCACCTGGCGTGCCCAGCGCACGAAGTCGCCGGCCGTGAGCCCGGAGAGGTAGAGCACGTCGGCCAGTTCCGCCCCGGCCGTCCACGCATGGATCGCTTCGGCGAAGCCGATGTCGGGCTCGTCGTGGCTGGGCAGGCGGTGGTCCCGCTCCGTGAGGGAGACCTGGCGCCAGACGCTCCGCAAGCGGATCTGGGCGTCCTCCGAACGCCGGTCAGGCATCCGCGCCGGGTTCCGCCGGTCGCCGCGCGCCTCGTAGACCAGACTCGACACCACCGCGGCCAGCTGCGCCGCGCTGAGCCCGTCGAACACACCGTCCCGGACAGCTTCCGCGGTGACCAGATCCAGTTCGGAGTAGATCCGCGCCAGCATCCGGCCCGAGTCCGTCACCTGTCGGCCACCGTCCGCACTCAGGTAACCCAACGACTCCAGCACCGAGCAGATCCGGTCGAACCGGACTGCGATGGTGTTGGTGCGGCGGTCCGCCTGTCGCTGCACGAGCTCGGTGTCACGCTCGAGCCTCAGCGCCGACTCCGCGTACCGGGCGTGCCGCTCCCGGTCGGGGCACTCATGCACCGGGTGGGCCCGCAGCTCCATCCGCAGCTCGGCGATCCGGGCCACGGCGTCCGGATCTGCGGCATCGGAGCTCGTACTGCGGGACGGCGGGTCGCGGTGCAGCTTCGCCTCCAGCGCGGCGGCGAGGTTCCGCCGGAAGGACGCCGAGCGCGCATCAAAGTGCTTGGGCACCTTCATGTGCGAGCCGACGCTCGGCGGTTCCGGGAAGTCCGCTGCCGAGAGCCGCTTCAGCTGGCGATCGACAGTGAGCACAGTCGGCGTCGGCCCGTTGCCGCCCAGCCCGGCGTCCACAACCACCGCCCAGTGCCGGTGCCGCTTGCCCGGCACGTCGATGATGTCGCCGACCCGAAGTCCCTGCATCACCTCGATCGTCTCGCTGCGCCGATCGGCGCGGCGCTCCCGGGCGGCCTGCGCCTCGACCGCCGAGATCCGGCCCCGCAGCCGGAAGTACGCCTGGGCATCACCCCGGTCGCAGGCGGCCTCCGCCCACTCGGCCGCGATCCGGGTCCTGTTCCCTGCGATCGCGTGCGCGAGTCCGACCACCGAGCGATCGGACTGGTACTGGGCGAAGGACTGCTCGAGCAGGCCGCGGGCCCGCTCGCGTCCTACGGTCGCGACGAGGTTCACGGCCATGTTGTAGGTGGGCTGGAAGGACGACCGCAGCGGATAGGTGCGCCGGGACGCGAGGCCCGCGACGGCCCGCGGGTCGAGGCCGGCCTGCCAACAGACCACGGCATGCCCCTCGACATCGATGCCGCGCCGGCCCGCGCGTCCGGTGAGCTGGGTGTACTCCCCCGCCGTGATGTCCGCGTGCGTCTCACCGTTGTACTTCACAAGCTTCTCGAGTACGACGCTCTTCGCGGGCATGTTGATGCCGAGCGCGAGCGTCTCCGTGGCGAACACCACCTTGACCAGCCCGGCAGCGAAAGCTTCCTCGACCATCTCCTTGAACGCCGGCAGCAGACCTGCGTGATGGGCAGCGATGCCATCGGTGAACGCGGCCAGGAACCGGTCGTAGTCGAGTGCGGCGAGGTCGGACGGACTGAGCCCCGCCGTGTGCCGGGACGCGATCTCGGCCAGCGCGCGGCGCTCGTCCGGGGCCGTCAGCCGCAGTCCGGAGCTGGCCAGCTGGCCGACGGCGGTGTCACAACCCTGCCGGGAGAAGATGAAGTAGATGGCTGGGAGCAGGCCCTCGGCAGCCAGGCGCTCGATGGTGGCGTCCCGCCGGGGAACGAGGCGGCGGCTCGCGTCCATCCGCTCGCGCGCGGCGGCGCCGCCGTAGCGTCCCGAACCGTAGGCGGTGGTGCGACGGCCGTTGCCAGAGCGTCCGCGGGGCCTGCGGCTGTCGTCGCGGACGTCGCGGGACTCCTCCTTGGCCAGGCGCACCAGTTCGGGGTTCACGTCGTCGCCCGCGAACAACTCGAGCAGTCGCCGTCCGACCATCACATGCTGGTACAGGGGCACCGGCCTGCGCTCGGTGACGACCACCTCGACACCGCCCCGCACCTCGGAAAGCCAGTCGCCGAACTCCTCGGCGTTGCTGACCGTCGCGGACAGCGCGACCAACTGGACGGAGTCGGCGAGGGAGATGATCACCTCCTCCCACACCGCACCCCGGAACCGGTCGGCGAGGTAGTGCACCTCGTCCATCACCACGAAGCCGAGGTTGGCAAGGGTGGGCGAGCCGGCGTAGAGCATGTTGCGCAGGACCTCGGTGGTCATCACCACTACCGGAGCCTCGCTGTTGATGCTGGTGTCGCCGGTGAGGAGGCCGACCGAGCTCTCGCCATGGCGCGCGCACAGGTCGTGGTACTTCTGGTTGCTCAGCGCCTTGATCGGGGTGGTGTAGAAGCACTTCCGTCCGCTCGCGAGCGCGAGGAACACGGCGAACTCCCCCACGATGGTCTTGCCCGCCCCGGTCGGCGCCGCGACCAGGACGCCGTGACCGACGGCCACGTGCTCGCAGGCCTCCACCTGGTACGGGTCGAGGACGAACGAGTAGAGCGCGCGGAAGGAGGCCAGGGAGTCCACGGTGCCCAACCTAACCGACCTCCCGGCGTGGACGGAAAGGAGAACCGTCCCCTTATCGGCCACAACCTCACCGACCCGCCGGCGTGGACGAAAAGGAGAACCGTCCCCTTATCGGCCAGCGATGGCGACGGACTCGGGCACGAAGACGCTGAGCATGTCCGGCACGGCGCGCAACCGCAGCGGGACCGCGCCCAGCTCCTCGCCGTCGCCCATGCCGTAGAGGCCGTCGCCGTCCACCACGACCTCGCGGGCGCGCAGCCGTTCCACGGCCGGGTCGCGCACATAGCCGCCGTCGAACATCCGGGGCAGCAGGCGCAGCAGGGTGACCCTGCTGACCGGATGGATCACGGTCAGGTCGAGCAGGCCGTCCGTGACGTCGGCGTCCACGCAGCCCTGCATGCCGCCCCCGAACCAGCCGGCGTTCCCTACCGCGACGAACATGGC
>Ga0334885_1000307_pt1 | contig 90306 bp, 87 predicted proteins | sample GraSluR1_MG_8_FD_207233 | JGI IMG/M metagenome (GOLD analysis project Ga0334885, IMG submission 207233) | Sludge microbial communities from methane-producing bioreactor in Wageningen University, Netherlands - Granular Sludge_31_05-R1 | ecosystem: Engineered > Bioreactor > Anaerobic >...
GAGGTGTACGGTGCCCGCTTGTGGTTCAGCCTGGGCGGCATCAACTTTCAGCCCGGTGAGGTGGCCAAGCTGCTCTTGGTCGTCTTCTTCGCCGGCTATCTCACCGAGGTCCGAGAACTCCTGGCCGTGAGTACCAGGCGGTTCTTGGGCATCAAGGTGCCCCCTTTCCGATATCTCACGCCTCTCCTTTCCGTCTGGGCGCTCTCGGTGGCGCTCATCATCTTCATGAAAGACTTGGGTACCGGCCTGCTCTTCTTCGGGGCGCTTCTCGCCCTTCTGTACGTGGCCACTGATCGCTTTCTCTACGTGACCGTGGGCGTAGGGCTCTTCGCGGCCGGTGCGGCTGTGCTCTATCGCCTGTTCCCGCATGTTCAGCAGCGGGTGGATATCTGGATCGATCCCTGGGCGGACCCTACCGGAGCCGGCTATCAGATTGTGCAGTCGCTGTTCGCCCTGGCGGCCGGAGGTCTGTTCGGCCGGGGCTTGGGAGAGGGCTACCTGCTGTTTCAGTCTGGGCGCACCATCATCCCTGCGCTCGAGACCGACTTCATCTTCTCCGCCATCGGTGAGGAGCTGGGCTTCGCCGGCGCTGTGGCCATCGTGCTCCTGTACCTCATCTTCGTGTACCGCGGTCTTCGTATAGCCGTGACGGCCAAGGACGACTTCTCCCGCCTTCTTGCAGTGGGTCTTACCACCATCTTCGGCTTTCAGGCCTTCCTTATTCTGGGAGGGGTCACGAAGCTCATCCCGCTCACCGGCATCACCCTGCCCTTTGTGAGCTACGGAGGTAGTTCCATCGTGGCGAACTTCGCCCTCCTGGCGCTGCTTCTCCTGGCCTCCGACCGGTCAGCGCGCGACGAGCAGGAGGAGCTGTAGTGGAGCGTCCCGTCCGCCGGCTCCTCTGGTTCTTTGCGGCCGCCTTTCTCGTTCTGATAGGGCAACTCACCTACGTGCAGGTGTTCGCGGCTCCCTCTCTCAACACCAACGCGTACAACACCCGTGGTCTCGAGGCCGAGATGCGCATCGAGCGCGGACTCATCGTGGCAAGAGACGGAGTCGAACTTGCCACCAACCGCAGAGAGGGCCCCTATTTCCTACGGAGCTATCCTCGTGGCGGGCTCACCTCCCCCTGGCTCGGATACAACAGCCTCCGCTACGGGCGTGCGGGAGTGGAGCGCGTGTACAATCCGGAACTCTCCGGGCAGATCGGGGGGCTTGCCGTCCGGAACTTCATCGACGTGGTGACCGGCAGACCCAGAAGGGGGGCCGACCTGCTTCTCACGCTGGATGTACCCACGCAGGAGGCGGCGGTTTCGGCCCTGGGTGACCGCAAGGGTGCGGTGGTCGCTCTCGATCCTCGCTCGGGGGCATTGCTCGCGATGGTGTCGTATCCTCGTTTCGATCCGAACTCGCTCGAGTCGAACTGGGAGAGCTTGAACGCCGACCCCGGCAAGCCCCTGTTCGATCGGGCCCTGCAGGGTCGCTATCCGCCCGGCTCCGTCTTCAAAGTCGTGGTGGCGGCGGCGGGTCTGCAGGAAGGTGTTGTGACGCCGGATACGCCTTTCGATGACGAGGGCTCGTGGCTTGTGGGCGGCTACAGGGTGAACAACTTCGGGGGCAACGTATACGGGGAGCACGACTTCAGCTCGGCCTTCGCGCGCAGCATCAACACCACCTTCGCCAAGGTGGGGGTGGAGGTCGGAGCTGAGCGGCTCCATCACTACGCCGAGGCCTTCGGATTCGGCCGTACTGTGCCCTGGAGCCTGGGAGGTTTCACCGGCTCGTTTCCCGACCCGGCCCATATGGACAGTGCCCACGTGGCCCAGGTCTCCTTCGGGCAGGGCGAGCTCTTGGCGTCGCCCATGGAGATGGCTCTGATTGCCTGCGGTATCGCCAACGGTGGCACCATCATGCGTCCTTACGTGGTGCAGGAGGTGCGAGACTACACCGGCCGTGTGGTGGACGGCGCTACGTCGCAGGCCTGGCTCACCCCGATCTCGTCGGCGACGGCCGCTGAGATCAGCAGCCTCATGGTGCAGGTGGTGGCAAACGGCACGGGAACCCGGGCCGCCATTGAAGGCGTCAACGTTGCGGGCAAGACGGGCACCGCCGAGGTGGCCGACGCCGAGAGCCACGCTTGGTTCATCGGTTTCGCGCCTGCCGAGAATCCACGTGTCGCGGTCGCGATCCTCGTGGAGAACGCCGGCACGGGTGGAGCGGTCGCCGCCCCCATCGCCCGGGAGGTCATGAGAGCCGCTCTGGCGAACTGAGAGAAACGGAGGGTCCACCGTCTTGATAGGCCGCGTCTTCGATAACAGATACGAGATCATTCGCCGGATAGGCAGCGGCGGCATGGCTGAGGTCTACCTTGCCCACGACCGTCATCTCGACCGCGATGTGGCGCTCAAGGTGCTGCTCTCGCGTTACGCGGAGGATCCCATCTTCATCGAGAGGTTTCGCCGGGAAGCCTCTTCCGCCGCCGGTCTCAACCACCCCCACATCGTGCAGATCTACGACAGGGGCGAGGCCGAGGGCACCTACTACATCGCCATGGAGTATCTGGAGGGGCGCACGTTGAAAGACATCATCGTGCGCTTCGCGCCGCTCCGGGTCGACCACGTGCTGTCGATCTCGGCACAGATACTCGAAGCGCTCCGCTTTGCCCACCGCAAAGACGTCATACATCGTGATATCAAGCCCCAGAACATCATGGTCGACGATGAGGGGCGGGTGAAGGTTACTGACTTCGGCATAGCCCGGGCGGGCAGTGCCTCCAGCATGACCGAGACCGGTTCCATCCTGGGGACCGCCCACTATCTGAGCCCGGAACAGGCCCAGGGGGTGCATCTCGAAGCGGGCTCCGATCTCTATTCGTTGGGCGTGCTCATGTATGAGATGGCCACGGGATCTCTGCCCTTCACGGGCGAGAACCCGGTGGCGATAGCCATGCAGCATGTGCACGAGCCGCCGATACTCCCGCGTGAGCGGAATCCGGAGGTGCCGGAGGGGCTGGAGCGGGTCATACTGAAGGCGCTGACGAAGGACCCACAGCAACGCTATCAGACCGCGCAGGACTTCCTTGACGATGTAGGCAAGGTCCGCGATGGCAGAACGGTGGCGCCCCCACCGTCGTTCACCGACGCACCCACGACGGTCATGGCGGGCTCGCTGCGTCCCGGTCCCATGGACGCCACCCAGGTTCGTGCGGGTGGGGCCCCACGCCGCGGCCCCGTGCCGAGCTACGAATCCCGGTACGACGAATCCTCCCCTGCAGGCAGCGCGACGAGGAGCAAGGGGGGCAGGCTCCCCTGGGTGTTGTTGGTGCTCTTCGTCTTGGTGCTGGCGGGCGGCGTCTGGGCGGTGTTCTCCCTGCTCGGCGGAGGCGATGCCGTGGCCGCCCCCAACCTCGTCGGCAAGACCTTCCCCGAGGCGGAGGCCTTGGCGGAGGAGTTTGGTATCAAGGTCGCTGAAGGGGGTCCGGCGGAGCCCTCGGCTCAGTATCCCGAGGGTGTGATAGTGAGGCAGGAGCCTGCCGAGGGGGTCAAGGTGGGCGCAGGTGGCACCATCAAGGTGTGGCTGTCTTCCGGCCAGGAGACCACCGAGGTGCCCCCACTTGTGGGACTCACCCGCGAGCAGGCCGGAGTGGCGCTGGACCAAGCGGGCCTGGTACCCGATTTTCGGGAGGAGGCCTCGCTCGACGAGCCGGTGGGCACGGTACTGCGCCAGGACCCCACAGCCGGCACTAAGGTCGACGCCGGCCGGACGGTCATCGTGTACGTGAGTTCAGGACCGCCTGCCGGTCAAGTGGAGGTGCCGAATGTCATCGGGAAGAGCCAGGATGATGCTGTGGCCGACCTCGAGGAGGCCAAGCTCGTGCCCAGGATACAACCGCGCGATTCCGACCGGCCTGAGGGTGAGGTGGTGGACCAGAGCCCCAAGGGTGGTGTGCGGGTGGCTGAAGCCTCGTTCGTCACCATCTGGGTGAGCGGCGGCCCGCAGCCCACCACAGTGGATGTGCCCCGGGTCATCGGCATGCAGCGGGTGGCGGCCATCTCCGCCATCCGGGTCGAAGGCCTGGTGGCGAGAGTGATAGAAGAGCCGACGGGCGAACACACCGCCGGTGAGGTCTTCCGCCAAGATCCAGCGGGCGGCACAAGAGTGAATCGTGGCAGCACGGTCACCATTTACGTGGCGGTGGCTCCACCCACCACCACCACGACCACGGCACCCACCACGACCACGACGGCAGCTCCCACGACCACCACGACTACCATCACCACCACCACGACCGCACCTTAGTGCTCTGCGAAGCGGGCTCTGCGGGGTTGAGGCACCCGGGGCCGAGGGCTGTGAGGTTGCATCAGCGGCGGACGGACGGGACCGAGCGGCCGCTGCCGGTTCACCGGGTAGGGGGCTACCGGTAGAAGAGTATCTGGGTGATGGCCGCTTGGTAGCGGCCTTCCTCATGTTCCGTGAGCCGCGTGAACCAGACCCGGCCCTGTTGGAAGGTGCTCTCCAGTTCGATCACCTGTGACTCGAGCCCCTCCAGCCCGGCCACGGGGGTCATCTTGCCGTCCAGGGTCCTGATGAAGAGTTCGCCTCTCCAACCGGGCCGCAGGGAGTCGATGCGCATGATGAGGGCGGGGCTCTCGAGTTCGAACTCGAAGCCCACCCCGTTCTTGTTATCGCCCATCTCGGGATCGCCGTAGCTCTCGGTCCGCCAGGCCGTGTCGGCCTTGCCGTCGATCATGCGTCCCAGGAGGTCGGGGTTCTCGTCCTGGTCCCCTTCGGGGTCGTAGTCGGTGATGAGTGTGACGCTCACCGGGACGGGCTCCCTCGTTACCGTGAGCTGGACCGTGTCGCCCGGCATCTTCTCGCCGGGCTCGGGATCTTGGGCCGTCACCACATTGGGCTCCTGCAGGAGGGTGGTGACCTGTTCGACCACCTCTACCTTGAGGTCGACCGAGGCGGCTGACTCCTTGGCCGCATCCAGTGAGAGGCCCACGAGTTCGGGAGCGGCTGTGCCTCTGCCCAAGAGCACGATGAGCAGGACCACCGCGGCCACAACGAGGGCGGCGACCCCACCGACCATGAGCCGGCTGCGGGTCTTCGTGCTCCTGCGACGGCTGGGTGCCTCGGTGCGCCTCACATCGGCCGGGGGTTCGAGGCGCGTATCGGGGGGCGGTACCCACTCGCCGGAGCCGCTCAGGGTGTCGTCGGGAGATGTGGGACCTGGTCGTAGGGCTCCGAAGAAACCACGGGTGGGAGCCCGCTCGGGGGCGTAGAGGCCGAGGCCCACCAGCGCCCCCAACAGTTCATCCATGGATTGGAAGCGATCATCGGGGTTCTTCTCGAGGCAACGCATGACCACTCTCTCCAAGCCCGGTGGGAGGTCGCTCCTTATCTCCGTGAGCGGCGCGGGCTGCTCGTGGAGGTGCATCCGGCCGATCTCGGCTATGGACGTACCGTTGAAAGGCGGCCCGCCGGCGAGCATCTCGTAGAAGACGACCCCGAGCGCGTAGATGTCGGAGCGTCCGTCAAGGGTGCGGTTCTGTATCTGCTCCGGTGACATGTAGCGGCTGCTGCCGATGACCGCGCCCATCCTGGTGACTCGGGTCCACTCCGGGGAGATGGCGATGCCGAAGTCGGTGAGTTTGGCCCGGCCCTCGGCGTCCAGGAGGATGTTCTGCGGCTTCACGTCGCGGTGGACTATGCCGGCGAGGTGGACAAGAGCCAGTCCTGCCGCTATTTGTCCAGCCACGCGGCCGGCGTCGACCGGCCGCAGGGGGCCGTGGGCCGCGATCTCGTCTTTGAGCGAACGGCCCTCCACGTATTCGAACACGAGGTAGTGTTCGCTCTCACTGGAGCCTTGGTCGATGAGGGCGACAATATTGGGATGGGACACCCGGGCGATGGCCCTGCCCTCTCTGTCGAAACGGGCCCGGGCTCGGGGGTCGCTGCTCAGGGGGGCCTCGAGGCGCTTGATGGCGACGTACCGCTGCAGGCGCGTGTCCCAGGCGCGATAGACGGCACAGGTGCCTCCCTTCCCGAGCAGGGGGCCGAGTTCATAGCGGTCTTCGAAGAGGGGCGAACCCGGTTCCGTGGAGTCGGCCGGGGAAGGTTCCCGGGTTGCGGGCGGCCGGGGAGGCTCTCCGCCTGTCGTCGGCCGGGACGGGTCCGGCTCCTCTCCGATGGGCGGTTCTTTGCGCGTGCGGGAGCCGGCCGGCACAGACCCGCGGTCTCCGCGGGGGGGTGCGGGGACGTCGGGAGGGCCGAGGCGGGAAGAGTCAGCCTCAGGCTCTCGAGCGTGGTGGCTGTTGCGTGGTTCGTCGTTCACGGTTATCGTTTATCATATTCTATCCACGCCGTCGTAATACCTACGCCGGGGGATGTGGAGGTCTCTGGGGAGAATGATCTACTACGTTGTTCCGCGGGAGTTGGCCGACGAGTACTACGAAGTCCTCAAGAAGCGTTTCGAGGGCATGGAGGGCGTGGAGGTCATCGTCGATCGCAGGCAGGCAGAGAGGCGCACCGCCGGCGAAGGTGGCGGCAGGCGCGTATTGCGTGATCGCAGGCGCCGCCGCATCGGCGGCAGCTTTCCCGAGCTATAGGGCCGTGCCGAACACGACTGAGGCCCGCCCCGGTGTGCATCCCCGCGGCTCCGGGCCCTTCTTGGTCGACCTTCACAATCACACCGCCTTCTCGTCTGATGGGGTGCTCGATCCGCACAGTCTGCTCTGGGCCGCGCGCAGCCGCGGCATTCACTGTCTCGGTGTGACCGACCACAACACCCTTCGCGGCGGGTTGGCCTGTGCCCGCCTGGCTGCCACAGACCCCGGTCTGCCGCGGGTGCTCCCTGGGGTTGAAATAGCCACTGCCCAGGGGGATCTGGTGGGGTTCTTCGTGGAAGAAGACATCCCCCGCGGTCTCGACATGGAGGAGACGGTGGGCCGCATTCGGGCCCAGGGCGGAGTGGTGTACCTTCCCCACCCCTGCGATTCCGTGAGACGGTCGAGCGTGGTCGCGGAGGTGAGGGAGAGGGTGGCTCCGCTCTGCGACATCATCGAGGTGGCGAACGGCCGGGCGTTGGTGCCGGATCATGAGGAGCAGGCGCTCCGTTTGGCGGCGAGGGCCGGCTGCCTCATCGGCGCTGGGAGTGATGCCCACTACGGGGCGGAGGTGGGTAGGGTCTATGTAGAAGCCCGGGCGATACCCACGCGCGACGACCTGCTCGAGACTCTTCGCACGGCTCGGCCCGGAGGCTGGAGCGGTACCCGCCAGGTGGGTGCGGCGTGGGTCTTCTGCCTGGGCACCGGCCTCTCGAAGGCGAGGGCGGCATCGTGGCGGGCGTTGACAAGCAGTTTGCGCCGCGGCGCAGGTGGCAATAACTATCTGTGAACACCAGGCGACTGAGCATGCATCGAGGGAGGCGTCGTGATCACGTTGCCACCGGTTCCCGATCACTCCGTGAGGGAGGCTCTCCTGTGGGAGACCTGGAAGAGTGGTCCCACGGTTCACTGCTTCTTGTGCGCCCACCACTGCCGGGTGACTCCCGGTGAGCGTGGGCTCTGCGGGGTACGCGAGAACCGGGAAGGTGTTCTCCACACACTGGTGTACAACTGCCCCATAGCCGCTGCGGTCGACCCCATCGAGAAGAAGCCCCTCTTCCACTTCCTTCCCGGCACCCTCAGCTACTCCATCGCCACGGTGGGCTGCAATTTCTCCTGCAGCTTCTGCCAGAATGCCGATATCAGTCAGATGCCCCGTGATCACGGCCGTATCGCGGGTGGCAGCATGACGGCCGATCAGGTCGTGCGGGAGGCTCTCGAGAGAGGCTGCCGGTCGGTCGCCTACACCTACACGGAGCCCACCATCTACTTCGAGTATGCGCTGGACTGCATGCAGAAGGCGTCGGCCGCCGGCCTCAAGAACGTCTTCGTCACCAACGGGTACATGACAGCGGAGGCTCTCGAAATGCTCGGCGGCGATCTGCACGCGGCCAATGTCGACCTGAAGGCCTTCTCCGATACCTACTATCAGGAGGTGGTGGGTGCAAGGCTCAAGCCGGTGAAAGACAGTATCCGCAGGATGTATGAATCGGGGGTGTGGGTGGAAGTCACCACGCTCCTGGTGCCCGGCCGCAACGACGACGAGGGGGAGTTGGCGGAATTGGCAAGCTTCTTGGTATCACTCAGCCGCGACATCCCCTGGCACGTGTCCCGCTTCCATCCCACATACCGCATGCTTGACGTGCCCTCGACACCGCTCGCCACCCTCGAGAAGGCAGTGCGCATCGGGAGGGAGGCGGGTCTGCGCTATGTGTTCGCAGGGAATGTGCCGGGTCACGACTCTGAGTCCACCTTCTGTCCCGGATGCGGTCACCGGGTGCTCGAGAGGCAGGGCTTCCGTGTTGTAGCCCGAGATACGGTGGAGGGTGCCTGTGGCAGCTGTGGCTCGCGACTCAACATCGTGGAGGAGGCTGAACCATGAGCCTTGCCGGCGGTTTCGTTACCCCTCACCCCCCTATCATCGTGCCGGAAGTGGGGGGAGCGAGCCTACAAGAAGTGCCGGCAACCGTGAGCGGCATGAATCAGCTGGCGGCGAAGGCGGCCGCACTCGATCCGGAGACCATTGTGATCCTGTCCCCTCACGCTCCTCTCCACCCGGACAGGATGGGCGTCCTCGCGGCCGAGAGCCTTGAGGGCTCATTGGCACACTTCGGTGTGCCGGAAGTCTCACTCTCGTTCGCGGGTGACGTCGAACTCGCTGAGTCCATCGCAGAGGAAGCGGCTGGGCGTGGAGTGCCCTGTGGGGCCCGGCGGGGACTGGGTACGGTCCATCTCGACCACGGGGCCCTCGTGCCCCTCTACTACGTGAGCTCGCGTTTGCCCCGCACGCCCCTCTTGGTGGAACTGGCGTTCTCGTTTCGGGGCCGGGAAGACCACCTTCGTTTCGGAGAGGCCGTCGGCGCGGCCGCGGATGCCCACTTGAGACCGGTGCTCTTCGTGGCGAGCGGAGACCTGAGCCACCGTCTCACCCCGAGCGCGCCTGCCGGCTACAACCCCGAGGGGGCTGAATTCGACCGGCGGGTGGTGGAGGCGTTTGCTTCCGGCTCTCTTGAGCTGCTGCTCGATATACCGGCCGGCCTGCAGGAGAACGCGGGTGAGTGTGGCTACCGATCCCTGCTGGTTCTTGCGGGGCTCCTGAGAAACCGGCGTTTCTCGACGCGGGTACTCTCGTACGAGGGCCCCTTCGGAGTGGGATATTTGGTGGGCGCGGTCGACCTCACCGGTGGCGGGCTCAGCGACTCGGAGGGGTAGCAGCATGGGCGAGAGAAAGGAAGAAGCGATGCCGGCGGATCCCATCGTGGCCTTGGCGAGAAGGGCTGTGGAGACCTTCGTGAGGGAGGGGCGCCCGGAGGAGCCGAGCCTGCCCGCCGAGGTGCATCCTGAGCGTGCCGGGGTGTTCGTGTCACTTCACAACCCCGACGGTTCTTTGCGGGGGTGTATCGGAACCTTCGCTTCCAGCCGCCCGACCCTGGCCGAGGAGATCGTGGGCAACGCCATCAGCGCTGCGGCGCGGGATCCCCGCTTCCCACCCGTGCGGGAGGAGGAGCTGTCCGGTGTGGATATCTCGGTGGACGTGTTGGGCGAACCTGAGGAGGTGTCCGGTCTTTCCGACCTCGATCCCAAGCGTTACGGCATCATCGTACAGACCGGCGATGGCCGCCAGGCACTGCTCCTGCCCGACCTCGAAGGCGTTGACACCATCGAGCAGCAGGTCGATATCACCTGCCGAAAAGGGGGGATCGACCCCGCGAGAGATCACTATCGGATCTTCCGCTTCGAGGTGGAGCGGCATCACTGACCCATGGAGTCGAGGAATGTGAGGCTGACGCGCTGTGGCATCTGCGGGGCCCTCAAGGCCGAGGGGCAGCCCTGCCGCTTCTGTGACGAAGCCTCCCCCGAGGACCTGCCCGGCGATGGGCCCCGGACGGCCGCCACGCCCGCTTCGAGCGGCCGGGATGCATGGCGCGAATTGCAGGAGAGTGGGATGGATGAGTTCGCGACCGCCCAGGACGCCGGCGGGGCCGACAGCGAGGGTGAGCCTACGGCCGAACCTGTCGGCGCGGCGAAGGCCCGCCGCGGGCGCTCGTTCGTCATCGTCGCCTCGCTCATTCTCATCGGTGTCGCCGCCTTGGTGGTCGCGCTCACCGCGGGGAGAGACACGAGTTACGAGGGCCGGGTGCGCAGCCTGAGTTCAGCCCTCGGGAAGGCGAGTGCAGAGCTTGCCCCCCTACTCGGTAGAGGCCCCGGCTTGAGCACCGCGGAGCTGATGCGGGTGCGGGCCCTGTCTGAAGAGATCTCCGGCCTTACCCGTCAAGGATGGGCTCTTCGCCCAACTGTGCAGGTGGTCGAGGCGCACTCGTATTTCACCGGGGCGCTCACCAGTTTCGACAGCGCGTGCGGGGAGGCGCGGAGCTTCGTCGATTACGCGCTACACGTCGACCGGCCGGAAGCCGACCTGGCCCTGGAGGCTCTGGCCACCTTGAGTGCCGCTCATCTGCAGCTGGAAGAAGCGGCAAGGGCACTCGAGAGGGAGCCCGCCGCCTCTCCCTGAGGCCGGCCGGGCCGGACCGTCGGTGTGGCACACACAGGCAAACCGGAGTATGATTGGTTGCTATGACAGCCAGCTTTGACAACGTTTATTATCCGCAGGGCATTTCCTACGAACGCCGCTCGGCCGTGCGCCGGCGCCGCATGGCGCTGAACGCCCGTGTGATAGCAGGACTCCGGCGGGCCGGCCTCAAGGCGGGCTCGCTTGGTGAGGCCGGTTGGTTGGTGGTCATCAAGGCACTCGAGAAGGCTTCGGGATATCGTCGTGGCTTGGGCAGTAACGACTTCCAGATCGCCGCCACCACCAAAGAGCTTGTCACCCAGAAGAGTCGTGCCGTCCGCGATGAGGTCGATACTCTCTTACAGACCATCATGGCGAAGGGCGCCTATGTGGCCAAGGAAGACGCGGCTCGAGCTTTGCACGCCGTGGTGAGTGCGTGCCAAGACAGGCTTTCCCCCGAGATGACCCGCCGGCTCAGGGAGTCGGTGCGGCAAGAGGAGCACACCGAGCAGTAGGCCGTGTCCGGGGTTCCTCCCGCGTGCTGGTTCCTCGGTATTCGGGTGCCTACCCTTTGATGACGCCCAGCGGACGAAGACGGGCCACCCGGGGGGAGATCCCTGCCCGGTCCATGACCGCTACCACGCGGTCGACATCTTTGTAGGCTTCGGGCATTTCCTCTCCCAGGGTCTTCCTGCCTCGGGCCCGCACCAGGATCCCACGGTCGGCGAGTTCGCGGTCGATGCTCCGGCCCTTGGCTCTCTTGAGGGCCTGAGAGCGGCTGAGCACGCGTCCGGCTCCGTGGCAGGTGGATCCGAAGGTCTCGCGCATGGCCACGTCGGTACCCCTGCAGACGAAAGAGGCCGTTCCCATGTCACCGGGAATCAGCACCGGCTGGCCCACGGCTCGGAAGGCAGGCGGGAGTTCCTCGCTCCTCGGACCGAACGCCCGGGTGGCGCCCTTGCGGTGCACACACACCGCCACGCGCTCGCCGTTTACCTCGTGCTCCTCGAGTTTCGCAATGTTGTGAGCGACGTCGTAGACCAAGCGCACGCCGAGTTCCTGCACCGGTCTCGAGAGAGCCGCGGCCAGCGCCTCCTTGACCAAGTGCATGAGCATCTGCCGGTTGGCCCAGGCGTAGTTGGCCGCGCAGGCCATCGCACTCAAGTAGGCCTGCCCCTCTTCGGATTCGACGGGTACACAGGCCAGCTGCCGGTCGGGCAGGGCGATGCCGTATGTGCGGGCGGCTTTGTCCATGACTGCCAGGTAATCGTCGCACACCTGGTAGCCGAGGCCGCGTGAGCCGCAGTGGATCATCAACGTGACGGCGTTCTCATGCAACCCGAAAGTGGAAGCGGCGGTCGGGTCGAATACCTCCTCAACCACCTGCAGTTCCAGGAAGTGGTTGCCAGAGCCGAGGGTTCCCACCTGGTCGGCACCGCGCGCGAGGGCGCGCGGGCTCACGCGCGCCGGGTCGGCTCCGGGCAGGCGTCCTCCGGCCTCCGTGTGCTCGAGGTCATGGGGTTCACCGAAGCCCTGCTCGACCGCCCAAGCCGCACCCGTGGTGAGCACCTGCTCGAGTTCTTGCCGGGAGAGCTTGGTGATTGCTCCCGACGAACCGACTCCCGCGGGCACGTCGCGCAACAATTGGGCGATGATGGGCTCCACTCGCCCGCGCACATCCTCCAGCGTGAGATCGGTGGCGAGCAGGCGCACGCCACAGTTGATGTCGTAGCCGACCCCGCCGGGAGAGACCACCCCCTCGGCCACAGAGAATGCGGCCACGCCGCCGATGGCGAAGCCGTAGCCGAAGTGGATGTCGGGCATGGCCAGCGAGCGTCCGACGATGCCGGGTAGGCAAGCCACGTTGCGCACTTGACTGAGACTCCCGTCGGAGAGAACGTCTTCGAGCAGGACATCGTCGGCGAACACCCTCCCCGGTACCCGCATGGCACCGGTGCGGGGCAGATCCCAGGTGACCTCACCGGACTTGATGAGGGTGGGAGGGATGGCGTGTGCCTTGTGGGAGCCATCCATGAAGAATCACTCCTTGAACAATCAGACGTCGAGAAGTACGGTGGCCCTCCACGAGCCGGTCGGGTCTTCGCTGGCGGCCAACCTGTGGTAGGTCACGGCCTTGATCTCCGTGAGCAGGGAGTGTCGCTCGGGTTCATAGCTCTCCCCGTGCAGACGGGCGCGGGTACGGCCGTCACCGGTGGACAGCACCTCGGCGGAGCAGGCCAGGAACCCGTCGGTGCCGAAGCCGACGAGGGCTTCCTGCAAGAGGGAGCGCAGCGTGCTCGGCACGTCTTCCTCCGAAACGACGAAGAGGCGCTCATCGGCTCCCTGCACCTGGCTGAGTTCCACCATATGATCGTAGAGGGCGTAGAGCCCGTTCTCCAGGAGTTCGTGCAGATTGCGCCCTCGAATCTCCAGCATGAGGTCTGCCGGATGGTCGAGCTCCACGTACGCACCGGTCATGTCTCTCTCGCTCCAGGGCTCATGGCGCATGGTGGTCAGCTCTTTGCGCCGCCGGCCGCCGGCTTCTCGGCCTCGGCGGCCGCTTCGGATCCGGCCGACGCGTCGCAGTTACCGGCTTCTTCAGTCTTGGCCGCCGGCCGCCGGGTACGTTTCTTGCGCAAGGCCTCTTTCAAGACTCTCTCGACGTGGTCGGCGAAGATGAACTCGATACCCTCGAGCAGTTCATCCTTGACCTCGTCGAGGTCGGCTTCGTTGCGGTCGGGCAGGAAGATCTTCTTGATGCCGGCCCGCCGGGCCGCGAGCACCTTCTCCTTTATGCCACCCACCGGGAGCACTTGCCCCACCAGGGTGATCTCCCCGGTCATGGCCACGTCGGGATCCACCTCTCTGCCGGTTGCCATGCTGGCGAGGGCCGTGGCGATGGCGACGCCCGCCGACGGCCCGTCCTTGGGGACGGCGCCGGCCGGTACATGGACGTGCATGTCATGACGCTTGAAGAATTCCTTGGGGATGCCCATGTCGGGCGCCACACTACGGATGTAGGTGAGGGCCGCCTGAGCCGACTCTTTCATGACCTCGCCGAGTTGCCCGGTGAGTATCAACTTTCCACTACCGGGCATGGCACGGGCCTCGATGAAGAGGATGTCGCCACCGGTGGGGGTCCAGGCCAGGCCTGTGGCCACTCCCGGGTCGCTGGTACGCCTCTTGGCTTCGGGGAACACCCTCTGTCGGCCCAGGTAGTCGCACACCTCGCCGCCGCCCACCACGGCTGATTCGGCCTCGTCTTCGGCGATCTTTCTCGCCAGCTTGCGGGCGACGGTGCCAATCTGGCGTTCGAGGTTGCGTACACCGGCCTCGCGCGTGTAGCTACGGATAATGAGGCGAAGGGCGTCTTCGGTGAGCTGGAGTTGGTCCTCGCTCAGTCCGTTGCGGTCGATTTGGCGAGGGAGGAGGTACTTCTCCGCGATGTGGACCTTCTCATCCTCGATGTAGCCGGCGATGTTGATGATCTCCATGCGGTCCTGCAGGGGGCCGGGGATGGTGTCCAGCATGTTGGCCGTGGTGATGAACATGACCCGCGACAGGTCGAAAGGCAGGTCCAGATAGTGGTCGCGGAAGGTGGAGTGTTGCTCCGGGTCGAGTACCTCCAGCATGGCGCTCGAGGGATCGCCGCGCCAGTCGGAGCCCATCTTGTCGATCTCGTCGATCATGAACACGGGGTTGTTGCTTCCGGCGTCACGGATGGCGCGCATGATGGTGCCGGGCATGGCTCCGATGTAGGTGCGCCTGTGGCCTCTGATCTCGGCCTCGTCGCGCACGCCGCCCACGCTGATACGGTTGAACTTGCGGCTGAGCGCTCGGGCGATGCTCTGGCCCAGGCTGGTCTTGCCCACACCGGGAGGGCCAACGAAGCACAGGATGGGACTCTTCACTTCGGGCTTCAGCTTCTGGACGGCCAAGAACTCCAGAATGCGGTCCTTCACATCGTCAAGATCGTAGTGATCGGCGTCGAGCACCTCGCGGGCATGGGCGATATCGAGGTTGTCCTCGGTGGAGGTGTTCCAGGGCAGCGAGAGTATCCAGTCGAGGTACGTGCGGATGACCCCGTACTCGGCGGCGGCGGAGGGAAGCTTTGAGAGCCGGTCGAGCTCACGCCGGGCGGCCTTCTCCACCTCTTCGGGCAGACCTGCTTCGTCGATCTGCCGGCGGAGTTCGTTGATCTCGGCCTGGGTCTCGTCTGTCTCGCCAAGCTCCTCCTGGATGGTCTTGAGTTGCTGCCGGAGAAAGTATTCCCGCTGACCTTTGTCGAGCTCCTCCTGGACTTGGCTTTGGATCTTCGAACCGAGCTCCAAGACCTCGAGTTCGCGGTTGAGCACGGTGGTCAGTTCGTGCAGGCGGTCTCTCACCGTCTCCTGTTCGAGCAGGCTCTGCTTCTCTTCGGTCTTCATGCGCATGGTAGAGGCGATGAAGTAGGCGAGAGCCACCGGGTCGTCGATGTTCACCGCCGCCATCTGCAACTCCTCGGGCAGATACGGCATGAGCTTGACGATCTGGAGGAAGATGGAGACCAGGTTGCGCTGTAGGGCCTCGAGTTCCTTGCTCTCCTCCACCACCTCGGGGAAGTCAGAGACCCGGGCCTGAAGGAAAGGCTCCTCGGCCACGAACTCCTCGATACGTAGCCGGGATATGCCCTGCACCACTATGCGAAGGGTGCCGTCGGGGGCCTTGATCATCTTCTGAATGCTGCCCAGGCAGCCCACGCGGTACACATCGGCGGGCGAGGGCAACTCCACATCGGGAGTCTTGACGGCAACCAGTCCAACCAGCTTCGCGCCGGCGATGACATCGTCAATCAGCCGTACCGAGCGGGGCTGGCCCACGGCCAGGGGCATCATGGTCTCGGGGAACACGACCGTCTCTTTGAGCGGCAGTATGGGTAGCACCTCGGGCAGTGGGTCTTCGTGCTCCCGGCCGGAGAAACCGCCGGGTCCGGGCAGGTCAATCGTGTCCGCATTCTCGAGAGCCGGGTCGATGATCTCCTCGGGGTCGTCGAACGAAAGGAGTGAGTAACCAGTCATGGGGTCGAGTCCTTAAGAGCCGTCGGCGTGGAGGGGATCGGATCCGGACGAGGTGTGGGAAGAGGACTCCTGGTCCGATTCACGCACGTCTACCGCGATGCTCCTTGGTCCCTTGGGGCCTGCCATGGGCAGGATGATCTCCAAGAAGCCGTCTTCATAGTGAGCTGTAGCCTTGGCCGGGTCGACCTCGGCCGGCAGGCCGAGCCGCCGTTCAAAGGGCCCGTAATCGATCTCCATCTGTTGGTAGACCCTTCCCGCCCGGGTGGCGGCAAGCCGCTCGCCCCGCACGTGGAGTATTCGTTCGCGCGCTTCGAGTACGACGCTGTCGGGATCGATGCCTGCGAGTTCCAATGTGACGATGATGGCATCTGCAGCCTTGTCGAAGAACATGTCGGCTTTGGGGCGGAAGGTGGCAGGCGCATGGGGGAACATGCGGTCGGCGCCCATGAGCTCCAGCAGTAGACGATCGGTCTCCTGCTTGAGACGGCGCAGAGCATCCTGGCTTTCGTCACGTGTCGTACTCACCGAAACCTCTCCTCGGGCGGGCCGGTGCCTAGAATGATATACGTGTGAATCAGATTATCCCCTCGACCCAAGAGCTGCAAACGGGGGGAGGGGGCAGAGGAAGGCGAACGTCCGCCGGTCTCTTGGGGGCCGCCGGCCCTGAGGGGCGGGTCGGTTGGCGAGTTTTCCGGGGCCTGCTTTTGGGGAAAGCCCGCGGCAGAAGGCAAGGCTTCACTGCCGAAGCGAAGCCTCCCGCAGGGAGGGGAGGCCGGGAGGGAAGGGAGGCCGCGGGTCGGCCCGACCATCCATGAGGCTCTGGCTCCACACCTACATGACCGGAGAGTCCTATGCGCTACTCATACAAGCTGTTCACGGTCTTTGGCATAGAGGTGCGTGTGCACATCTCGTTCCTTCTGATCGTGGCGTACTTCGCCTATATCTGGGGTGTCATCCAGCCGCCGGGAGGTTGGGGGGGAGCACTGTACGGCGCCCTACTCGTCATCATGCTTTTCGCCTTTGTGGTCATTCACGAGCTCACTCACTCACGGGTGGCGCAGCATTATGGCATCGAGGTGAAAGGAATCACGCTTCTGCCCATCGGGGGCATGGCACAGATGGCGGAGATCCCGGCCGAAGCCAAGAAAGAACTCGCCATCTCCGTGGCCGGTCCGCTCTCCAACCTGGTCATCGCCGCCCTCATGGGCGTGGGGTCCCTCTTCATCGATTTCGGCGGCATCACGAACGCGGAGGAGCTCGGAGCCCTTCTCTTCTCGCGCACGTGGCAGGGCACCTACATGTATCTGTTACTGATCAACATAGTCCTCGCCCTGTTCAATCTGCTTCCCGCCTTTCCGATGGATGGGGGCCGGGTATTCAGAGCCCTGCTCTCCCTGTGGATGGATCGTTCCCGTGCCACAAGAGTGGCGATGGTGGTGGGGCAGGTCATGGCCATACTGCTCGGTCTCTGGGGCCTCTTCGGAGGCGGCCTGTTACTCTTGGTCATCGCCGTGTTCATCTACTTCGGCGCGAGTGCCGAAGGCCGGGGTGAGGAGGTCAAGAGCACGCTCAGCGATCTCAGAGTGAGCCAGGCGGTCAACACCAAGGTGGAGTTCGCCCGTCCCACGCAGACCATCGGGGAGTTGGCCGCCAGGTTGTTCCACATCTACCAGGAGGATTTCCCGGTTATCGACGAGGAGGGCGGCTTGGTGGGGATCCTCACCCGCGATGCACTCATCCGGGCGCTCGGCCAGCACGGCACCGGCTATCTGGTGGCGGAGGCCATGCGCAGGGAGTTCCCGGTGGCCTCTCCCGCCGAGGGTGTGTATGAGGCCTTCAACAAGATGCGCACGGAGAACATCAAGGCCATGCCGGTGGTGGAGGCCGGCCGGTTCGTGGGGCTGGTGTCGATGGAGGACATCAGCGAGGTGTACACGCTGCTCTCGGCGGCGGGGCCCGAGCTTGTCCGCAAGGTCTCGAATCAGCGCTGAGCTGCAGACGGGCAGGGTACAGATCGACCCCCGGGGGTCACCCGGGGGTGAGTAGGTGGCCTAGAAAGGTGCGGCGCAGCCCGCCCTCAGGCGGGCTGCGCCGCACACCCATCCCTCCGGTCGGCCCGGAGGGATGGGTGGCAGTTTACTGCGAGAGCGCGGCCAGGCGTTCGAGCACGCGGCCCAGCTCGTCGATGAGCTCCCCGTAGGTGGCCCAGTCTCCCGCTCTCTGGGCATCGAGTGCCTCTTCGTAGAGATTCTCGGCGAGGGCGATGAGTGCGGCCGCGTCGGTGGGCAGCGTGGGACCGGTCGTTGTCGTCGTGGTGGGCGCCGCCGTCGTCGTGGTGGTCTCGGGGGGCGCCGTCGTGGTCGTGGTGGGTGCGAGCGTGGTGGGTGGGGTGCCGGAGCCGAATATCCTCTCGAGCGATTCCGCCAACGTGCGCTCCATCACCACGACGTCACCGTAGTTCACGATGACCCGCCTCAACTCCGGGATGGGGCTTTGATCGGCCTGCAGGAACAACGGCTCCACATACATGACTGAGTCTTCGATGGGAATGACGAGCAGGTTTCCGCGGATCACCCGGCTGCCGGCCTGGCTCCACAGGGTGATCTGAGCCGATATCTCCGGGTCGTTGGAGATTCGGGCCTCCACCTGGGAAGGACCGAAGATGAGCCTGTCCTTGGGGAAGTCGAAGATCACCAGCTCGCCGTAGTTGTCGCCGTCCATGCGGGCGCCCATCCAGGCCACCATGTTGTTGCGCTCGAGCGGCGTGAACGGCTGCAGGAGAACGAATTCCTCCTGCCGTTCGCCCGGTAGGCCCATGATGACGTAGTAGGGCTGTACGGGAACTTCTTCATCGAAGTAGATCTCCTTGGGGATCTGCCACACGTCTTCCTTGTTGTAGAAGGTCTGCGGGTCTTCCATGTGGTAGATGGCCATTTTGTCGGCCTGGATGGAGAAGAGGTCTTCGGGGTAGCGCATATGGCGGCGCAGGTCTTCGGGGAGTTCACTGGCGGGACGCAGCAGCTCAGGGTAGACCCGGCCCCACGTGGTGGCCAGGGCGTCATCCGGATCGATCTGGTAGAAGGTGACGGAGCCATTATATGCGTCGATGACGACCTTGATGGAATTCCTGATGTAGTTGAGGGTGTCGCCCGTGGGCTGGGAGTAGGGGAAGCGCCCCGACGTGGTGTAGGCGTCCCACATCCACACCAGGGAACCGTCATCACGGATGACAATGTAGGGGTCACGGTCGTAGCTCAGGAAGGGAGCGATGGCTTCCACGCGTTCGCGAATGGTGCGTTTGTACATGACGCGTGATTCCGGTGTGAGCAGCTCCGAGAAGAGCAATTTCAGATCCTGGAAGCGGACGGTGAAGGCGACACGCCTGAGGAAGCTGGAGATGGGCACACCTCCCTCGCCCTCATAGGTGGTGAACACGTTCTCATTGCCTTGGGGATAGTCGAACTCCAGCGCCTTCGTTCTCACGATGACGAAATCATTGCCGATCTCGCCGTAGTAGATCTCGGGGCGGGTGATGACGAGATCAGTGCGTGTCTGCGGGGGGATGTCCTCGATGAGGAAGGCAGGCAGGCCCTCACCTCTCACTTCGTTGACCGCACTGGCCACCACTCCGTAGCCGTGGGTGAAGGTGAGGCGTTCGTTCACCCACGTCCTGGCCTGGGCTTGCAGGCCGGATTGGTCGAGCTCCCGCGCGGAGAGCATGACCTGGCGGTAGTTTCCGTCGACCGTGTATCTGTCGACGTCGACATCCCGGAAGCGGTAGTAGAGCCGGATCTCCTGCAGCTGTGCGTAGGTCTCGAGCAGGGGGCGCGGGTCCCACAGGCGGATGTTGTCGATGGTGCCGGGATTCGCTTCGATGTCGGCAAGGGTGAGTTGCTGCTCCGCCGGGAACGGCGTGGTGACGGCGTCGTTCAGATTGAAGGCCGTACGCGTGGCCCCGATGTTGTAGAGGATGTAGGGGCGCTCCACCTCGACCTCATTGGGCGAGACGCGATACTGCTGCACGATGGCCGGATATATCTGCCCGGCGCCGATCCACATCACCACCAGGAGTCCGAGTGCGATGAGGGGGAGCCGGAAGCCCCGGTAGTAGATGTTGACGAGAAGGATGACGGCGGATATGGCAGCCACGATGGCCAAGAGGCGGAGCACGGGAAGCTGAGCCACGATGTCGGTGTAGCTCGCTCCGAAGGTGACGCCGCGTGTGGAGTAGACGAGTTCCCAGGTCTGGATGAGGAAGTCACCGGCCTTGGCCAGAAGGAGTATGGCGCCGACCACCGAGAGGTGGGCCTTGACGTGCGGAGCCAGGATGAGCCCGCGGCCCGTGCTCTTGGTGGTGATGGCACGGTCGAAGAAGTAGAGGCCGGCTACGCCTATGAGGGTGACGATGAGCATGCCGTTTATGAAGCTGAGGAGCCTGCGTAGGACAGGCAGCACATAGACGTAGAAGGAGGCATCGCGGTTGAAGATGGGATCGACGTAGCCGAACTCCGCTCGGTTGAAGAAGAGCAGGATCTCCTGCCAACCGCCGGCGGTGCCGACGGCGAAGAAGAAGGCCACGACGAGCGAACCTATGAGGAGGAGCCGGTTGACCGTGCGGTCGGGGGTGGGCACCAACTCGAGCACCTCGGCTTCATCTCCGGCCCCCTCTTTCGCCACCCGGATGCGGGGCGAGAGCTTGCGGGCCAGCCGCAGGTTGAGGTAGAACACGAAGAAGAAGACGGCTCCTGCGGCGATTGCCAACACGATGGGCACCCAGATACGGGTCCAGAAGATGCCTTGATAGCCCACCTCGCCAAACCACAGCAGGTCGGTCCAGAAGGTGGAGAGTGCCAACGCGACTATGACAAGGAGTATAAGGCCGCCCACCACGGCCATGATGATCTTCGAGCGTTTGCTGAGCCCCGGCCGGGGCTTGTCTTCCGATTCCCCATTACCGCCGCCGCCTCCGGTGCGGCCTTCATTCCATTTCTTGAGTGTTTCGAAGAGGGCTTCCGCCGGAGTCTTCGGTGCCTGTGAACCGCCGAACCCCCCTTCGGCCGCAACCTTGCGGGCCCGTGCGCCTTTGTCTTCGGCGAATGCGTCGGTCATCGTCTCTCCCGGTGGCCGTGTGTCGTTCGCGTTGTCGGAACTGCGCAGCGTAACCGTATGCAGTCTGAACGACTGTGCAGTCCCTGATGCATAGGATAACCCACGCGGGGCTCGGAGGCCCGCCCCCTCCGGGAGGCCCGTCCCCTCCGGGAGGGGTGTACCCCCTTCCAGCCTGGCGCCCTGCCTTGGGGTTTGGCACCTCTCAGAGGGAGATCACTCTCTCCGCCTCGAAAGCGAGTTCCTCGAACAGCATCATGTTGCCGATCTCGCCGACGGCGAGAATCTCGGTGGCGTCGAAATAGTCGAGACAGGTGCCGCACGAGTAAATGGTCCAGCCCTTCGCGGACATCTCTTTCAGCGAGTCCAGTATCGGAGAGCCTTCGAGGGCCAGATGCACTCCGCGGTTCACGAACCACACAGTGGCGGGGTCGTCGATCACCCTACCCACGCTATTGAAGAAGGATTGGGTGAGCAGCGCACCGAGCTCCGGATCAGCTCCAATGGTGTCTGAAGCTACAATGAGGAAAGTACCGGCCATGCGTCCTCCTCTGATACCAGTCGCGAGTGAGTGGTCCCACGCCGACCGTTGCCCTATGCTAACAAGACAGCGGTTCGGCCGAGGGTCACCTACATCATAACGATTGCGCATTGGCTGACAAACGTCTGATCATGCAGCGTGCGACAACAAGGTTCCGTGGAAGAAGTCGGTTTGGGCTGCGTGTGAGAAGACCGTTGGTGTCACCCAGGGGGAGCACATGAACCTTCGTTACCTCAAGACTTTCACGGTCGTGGCAGAGTTCCAGAGCTTCACGGGAGCGGCGCAGCGCTTGGGGCTCACGCAGTCGGCGGTCAGCCTTCAGATCCAGAAACTCGAGCGGGAATTCGGGGCCCAGCTTCTCGATCGGACCCGACAACCGGTGGTTCCGACTCCTGCGGGCGAGGCGCTTCTCGAGGAGAGCAAGGTCATGCTCCATTCATTCGATCAGGCGGTCGAAGCAGTGCAGGCCGCCTCGAACGAGGTACGGGGGCGCTTGGCCCTGGCTGCATCCACCATTCCCGGAGAGTACCTCTTGCCACGGTTGCTCGCAAGATTCATCCGGGAATACCCGGCCGTGTCGGTGGAACTCCGGGTGGGCGATACGGCTGAGGTGTATGAGCTGCTCTCGGAGGGCAGGGCCGCTTTTGGTTTCGTGGGCTCGAAGCGCGAGGATCTCGGCTTGACCCATCGATCCTTCGCCGAGGACAAGGTGGTGCTCGTCGGCCCGCCGGTACGCATGCAGGCCGGTGTTGCGGGCGAGACGCCAAGGGTGGATCCCGCTTCGTCCTTGCAGGTCGAAGCGCTCGTCGACCTGCCCCTCGTGTTCAGGGAGGAGGGCTCCGGGACCATGGCGACCGTAGCGGAGAAGCTCAAGGCGGCCGGCGTCGATGTGGCCCGCTTCAAACCCCTCATGGTGCTCGGTTCTACCCATGCGGTTCTCGAGGCGGTACGTGCGGGGACGGGCTACGGGTTCGTATCGGTGGTCGCGGCCGAGGACCTGCTCGACACGGGGGAATTGCGGGAGGTGCCGGTGGCGGGCCTCGAGCTCTGCCGCACGATATGGACGGTGTACGAGCAGGGTCGCATCCAGGGCGCTCTCCGGTTGGCGTTTGCGGACTTCCTGCACAGAGGGCGTGGTTCCTCGGAACGGATATCGGTGAGGAAAGGAGGCTGTCATGGTTGAGAAGACCTACGTGGTGCCGGGCATTTCCTGCGACCACTGTAGGCGGGCCATCGAGAAGGCCCTGGCCGAACTCGACGGCGTGGAGCAGGTCACGGTTGACGTGGTCGGCAAGAGCGTCGCGGTCTCGCTCGATGAGAGCGTGCGCGATGAAGCCGTGAAAGCACGTCTGGCGGAGGAGGGCTATCCGGTGGAGGAGTAGTAACCGGGCTTCTCGGGGGCACGCTCAACGCTCGTACGGGCTCAACGGGCGTGATCCATCACCGCCACCGTGAGATCCTCAGGCAGCCTGTCGGCAGTGATCTGCATGGCGCTCGAACCCACCTGCACGATGTTGTCCTGAAGGCTCAGGAAGTCGTCCACTCGGGCGATGGGCATGGTGCACCGGTCATTGCTGAAGTGCATGGGGACCACCAGCCGGGGGGTGAGCGACTTCATCACTTCATTGGCCATCTTCGCGTCGACGGTGTACGTGCCCCCCACGGGCAGGAGTAGCACATCAACCCTGCCGATGGCGGCGATGGTGGAGTCATCGAGGAGGTGGCCCAAGTCTCCCAGGTGCACGAGGCGGAGCCCGTCATCCTCCAGCACTATCACGGTGTTTAGCCCGCGTTCCGACCCCTGGCTCTCGTCGTGGGCCGTCTTCACTCCGGTAATGCTCACACTGCCGATCGAGAACTCTTGCGGCTCGATGATGATCCGAGGGTTGCCCGGGATGGTGTCGACGGCCCCGTGGTCGTCGTGGCCGTGGGTGGCGAGCACGAGATCGGCGCGTTCGGCTATGGGTGCGTAGCCCAAGGCGCCCGAGAAGATGCCCGAGCGATAGGGGTCGATGATAATTCGTGTCCCTTCTGAAGCTTCGACCAGGAAGGCGGAGTGTCCATACCAGGTGAGGCGCATCGTTCTTCTCCTCCGTGTAGGTGTGCTTCTGCGTTCGCGCTGTCATTGTCCAAGCCGCGGCGGGCGACACGGGTATGGAGTCAGCCTGTCGCGCCCGCCCGCGGGGGCGTGACCTTCCGTGCGTCGTCCAAGGATACGATTCGTTGTAGGATTACCCAGCAACCGGCTTTGGGTAACAACAGAGACCGGGGCTGCCCGAGGCCGGGAGCCCTTCGAGGGTGGTTGTGCAGGTGGCGTTGATGTGGTAATATACCCCCTAGGGTATGCTTGGGGTCCGCGGTGAGCCGTGCGTGAGGCCACCGGGCTGGTGTCTTTGTCAAACGCCCTCGGACGGAGTAGGTACACAAGACCTGTGAAGGAGAGGATCGATGGGTGGCAACGTGATGGAGCTGAACGCCCAGTCGTTCGAGACTGAGGTCATGAAGGCCGAGGGCAGTGTGATTGTCGATTTCTGGGCTCCCTGGTGTGGACCGTGCAAGATGGTCGGGCCCGTGCTCGAGAAGCTGGCCACCGACCACGCCGATACCGTCAGGGTGGGCAAGGTCAACGTCGACGAGAACCAGGAGTTGGCGGCGAAGTTCGGCATCATGAGCATTCCTACGGTAATCCTCTTTGAGGGCGGCAAGGTCAAGAGCCAGATAGTCGGTGCTCGGGCGCAGAAGGACTACGAGCAGGAGTTCGGTCTGGCGTAGGGCGCGAGGGCTGAGTGGCCGGCCGCCGGGAAGGCGAGGTATGGAGCAGCACGAAACATACAAGAACATCGTGATCCTGGGGTCCCGGGCGGCGGATGCCTGCCGCATGGGCGGCTGAGGCCCCTCTCTGTCTCTGGAGGAGACAGTCGTCTACATCAACAAGTACTTGAAGCAGGACTATGGCGACGAGCTCCAGGTGAAATACGTCGACATCGACGACGCGGAGCTGCAGCAGTTCCCGGCTCTCGTGCAGGCGCGCGAGGAGAGGAACGGCAGGCTTCCCCTGGTGCTTGTGGGCGACAAGGTCAAGGTACCCTACTCCCTTTCCTTCTCCTGGATCGTGAACGAGTTCAAGGAACTCGGGAGGGTGGCGTAGTGGGCTTCTACGATCTGAGGTGCAGAAGCTGTGGGGAAGACTTCGAGGTGTTCTGCCAGGGGTTCATCAAGGATGAAGCGAAGGTGTGCCCCGACTGCGGCAGTGTCGACGTCGAACAGCGTCTCACCGGTGGTTTTCTCATGGGCGGCGGCAGACTCTCGGCCGCTTCTTCCGGGGAATGTACCCCTCCCCCCGGGGGATGTTCCCACTCCTTCGGTTGAAGTCACTGAGAGTGGGGCCGTGGGTCCCTCGAACATGATGTGGGGCGGGCCTTCGTGCCCGCCTCTTGCATATGTACCCTGAGCTTTTCCGCATTGGTCCTTTGACCGTGCACGCCTACGGCGTGTTCATGGCCCTCGCCTTTGCGGTTGCCGGCATGGTGATGTACCGTCGCCTGAGGCGGGTGGGTGCCGACCCCAGTCTGGCATTCGATCTCCTCATCGCCGCCGTGGTGGGGGGGCTGGCGGGAGCCAAGCTCAACTATCTCCTCGTTCATCCTGAGCACTTCCCCGAGGCCCTCCTCAGTGGACAGGGCCTTATCTGGTACGGAGGTCTCGCTGGGGGGGCGGCGGCTGTGGTACTGGTGGCGCTATGGCGCAGATTGCCGGTGGGTGCGGCTGCGGACGTCGCCGCGCCGGCAATCGCGGCGGGCTACGCCGTGGGCCGCGTCGGGTGCTTTCTCAATGGATGCTGCTACGGGACGGAGTGCGGCCTACCGTGGTGCGTCGCTTTCCCCCAAGGTGTGCCTCCCACGACTGAACTCGTCCACCCCACGCAACTCTACGAAAGCATCGGGTCGCTCGGCATCTTCTTGGTGTTGGTGTTCGTTCTTGCTCCACGGCTCTCCCCACGGGGAGCGCTGTTCTTCTGCTACCTGGCCATGGCGGGCGCCGCGCGTTTCCTGGTCGAGTTCCTGCGGACGAATCCCGTGCTGGTGGCCGGCCTGAGCCTGCAGCAGGTGATCAGTCTCGCCGCCATCCTCGGGGGCGTCGCGGGATTGGTATGGTTGTACCGGCGGGAGGGACGCCACATCGTCTCCGACCTTGGAAGGCCTGGCTCAAGGGGTCAGGAGCGATGCCGATACCGTAAGGGGTGACACCGATACCGTGAGGGGCGACACGGACGTGCCGGAGAGGTTCCCCAGTGAGTAAGGGGGCACGGTCGCGGAGGAGGGTTCAAGCTCGGGAAGGGGCGAGTCGATGAGTGAAGCACGTGAGGTCAATCGCAGTGCCGGCCGGTCCGGGGAAGTCGAAGACGCCGGGCGGCTCGTGGCCGAGCTGGGTGGCAGCGACGGCATGAAGCGAAAGGCGGCACGAGAAGTCCTGGTGTCGCTCGGGGAACCGTCCGTGGATGTGTTGCTGCCGCTCCTCGGGGCACGAAGTGACATCCTCCGTTGGGAGGCGGCAAAGGCTCTGTCGGAGATAGGGAGTCCGGTTGCCGGCCCGGCTCTCGTCCGTGCCTTGGAAGACGGCTCCTCGGGTGTGAGATGGCTGGCCGCGCAAGGTCTCATAGCTGCCGGTGGAGTGGTAGTTCCTCTGGTGCTTGAGGCGCTGATCGACCGCAGCGGTTCCTCGCTGCTCATGACCGGCGCCCACCATGTGCTCCATGACACCGCAAAGGCTGATCCCGCTGTGCGGCCGGTACTTCGACCCGTTCTCGAGGCACTGGAAGGGATTGACCCCACTTCGGAAGTGCCACCGGCGGCCGCAGAAGCACTCCGTGCTCTGCGAGGATGAGACTGAGAGGAGGTCGCATGATGGCGAGATCTGTTGTAAGGGTGCCCCAGTCCGGGCGGCGGCGCGTTGTGATGCCCGCGATTCTTGGGCTGGTCGCGGTTCTCTCTCTATTCCTGGTTACGGGATGCGGAGGAGGCGGCGCTTCGCCGTCTGGGGCTCCGGTATTCTCCGGCGTGACCCTCGACGGCAGCGAGGTCTCGAACGCAACCTTCCTGGGCCGCCCCACCGTGCTTGTCTTCTGGGGAACGTGGTGACCCGCCTGCCGGGACGAGACTCCCGAACTCGATAGGTTCTATCGAGACAACGGTGACGAGGTGGGTTTCTTGCTCATAGGTACCCAGGACGGCGCAGCCCGGCTGGGCGGCTTTCTGAGAGACGGGGGATTCGATCTGCCCGCTCTTCCCGACCCGGACGGTTCCATCGCGCGGGCGTTCGCCGTGAGGGCGGTACCGACGGCCGTGATCATGGACGCGCAAGGGGAGGTGGTGCAGACGAAGGTGGGCACCACCACCAGCGCTGAACTCGAGAGGCTCGTGGGGGTGGGGAACTGATAGAACAGGTTTCACTGGGGGCATTCTTTCTGGCGGCGCTGGCTGGTCTGGCCAGTTTCTTCAGTCCCTGTGTGCTGCCGCTGCTTCCCGGCTACCTGTCGTTCGTATCCGGGGTGTCGGTAGGCGAGCTTTCGCTGAACATAAGGCGCGTATTCACCGCCACGCTGGCGTTCGTGGCCGGGTTCTCGATCGTGTTCGTGGCGGCCGGGGCCGGAGCGGCCGTTGTGGGTTCGGCGCTTCTGCGCTACGAACGCGTCCTTCAGATCGTGGCGGGTTCGCTGCTCATCGTCTTCGGCTTGGTCGTCGCCGGTGCCCTCCCGGTCCGTTTCCTTGACCGGGAACGCAGGGCCTTTCCCTTCCGGCCGCCGAGAGGTCTCGTGGGGGCGGGCCTCACGGGCATCGCGTTCTCCGTGGCGTGGACGCCCTGCGCCGGTCCCATCCTCGCCTCCATCCTCACCATTGCGGCCTCGGGCAGCGACCCCTTTGGCGGGGCTCTGCTCCTCTTAGTCTACTCGCTGGGGCTGGGGCTGCCCTTCGTGCTCTTCGGCCTCTTGTTCGCCAAGCTCGTCTCGGTGCTCGACTGGGCGAAGCGCCACATCCGGGCCATACGGATCACATCCGGAGTGCTTCTTGCCGCCTACGGCGCACTCATCGTGTTCGGGCAACTGGGGTGGTTGACATCCATTCTCGGTGGCAGGGGGCTCTTCGACCTATAATGAGCGGGAGGGCGGCGGCAGCGCCGGGAACCCCTCGTGCCCCGGCGTGAGTGCCGGAGGAGCCGCACAGTCAGAAGGAGAGGCCTGATTTGAAGTTGGAGGGCACAGTCGAGGGTCTGGAACTCGGGGAGGTCTTCCGCTTGCTCAAGCTCGAGGGCGGGAGCGGTGTGCTCGAGGTATTCCGCGGGGCGGCACGGACTCATTTCCGGATAGCCGGGGGCCTGCTGTACTTCGCCGACTCACCTGCCGTCTTCCCCGGGCTGGATGAGCGCTTCGTCAGAGCCGGTGTGCCGGGGTACGTCGTGCGCGACCTGCGTGCGCGTGCCGCCTCGAACGATCCACTGGTCTGGGTCGACATGCTGCTCAGAGAGGAGCAGCTCACGCGCGAAGACATGGCGGACATCATCAGGCGACATGTCGAGGCGGTCGCCTTCCTTGCCCTTTCGTGGGACCGAGCCTCCTACACCCTCACCCCCCTCCCCGGCGACCCGGATGAACGCCGGCTGGTCGGGCTCGACTTGGATGGGGTGGCGATCGAGGGAGTGCGGAGGGTCGATGAATGGCGGCTCATGATGCAGGCCATCGGCAGCCTCGAGCGGGTTCCGCACCCGGTTCCGGGCTCAACCCGGGAGGTCGTGCTGAGCGCCTCCGAGTGGGAGTTCGTGTGTTTCGCGGATGGGCGCCGTGATCTCCACACCATGGTCAAAGACACCCGTATGGAACGTTTTGAGCTGGTGAAGCTCGCCCATGGGCTCGTGAAGGCGGGTCTGATCGTGGTGCGCGACCCCACCCTCGAACTGCTGGGCCAAACCACGGCTGTCGCACTCAAAGGGCCTATCGACATCTATAACCTCACCTTCTTGACCACCGCGGTTGCGGGGGAGGTCTCCTCCCATCTCCGGCTGGAGACGGTGGAGGAGGAGGAGATAGAGATCCACTTGTCGGCCGGTGTGCGCGACCTGGGCGATGACGAGAGCTGCCTCCTCTACTTCGCCGATGCCCGCACACCTTCGTGGGTCATCAAGCGAATGGCGATGGAGACTTCGGGCTTCGTGCTTCTCGTCAACGTGAACTCCCGCGATTCGATCGCCGTGTCACGCGGCGATGTGGCGCTATTGGAGGAGATCGGCGATCGTCCCTATGTGGTGGCAACCTATGCCTCTCTGGAAGAGGAGAAGATAGAGGACGAAGAGGTGAGGGCCATACTCCGCGTGAACGACGAGGTGCCTCTCTTGCGCTGCGGTCTACGCGATCACGAGGAGGTCGCCGCGGTACTCGAGGCGCTCTTGGCCCTGATCCCTTGATGGGGGTGCCGCTTCGAGTGCATGCCGGTGGGGTGTTCCTGTGAAACGCGGCGCCTCCAAGAAGAAGAGCCCGTGGTGGCACTATGACCACTGGCTGCGCATAGGCCGGATTCGGATCACGGCTCGGGTGAACGCCGTTCTGGGCCGGCATCCCGCACTGTTTCCCGGGACACTGTTTCTCGGCGGAGCGCTGGTGGCTGCCTGCGGTCTTCTCATCGGTCACCAGGCCGGCCCCTCCCAGCCGGCGGGGGCCATCCTCCTGGGTGTGGGCGCGGTGGGTCTCGTGTTCGGAGTGGGGTTCGGATTGGCGTCGCTCCTCGCTTATCTGGCCGGTGTGCGTGCGGGACACGAGGAAGAGGTCAGCGAGACCGGGGAGGTGGGTCGCAGTGGAGACCGGTGGTGAGAGGCTGAAGCGCGGCTTGAAGATAGCCGTCACAGGCAAAGGGGGGGTGGGTAAGACCACCGTGGCTGCGACCCTGGCGCATGTGCTTCGTGGGCGCGGTTACAGGGTGCTGGCCGTGGATGCGGACCCCGACGCCAACCTGGCCGCTGCGCTGGGGGTTCCCCGCCAAGAGGCGGTGGGTATCGTCCCTATCGCAGAGATGAAGGAACTCATCGCCGAGCGCACCGGGGCGCAGCCGGGCACCATGGGCGGCTTCTTCAAGATGAACCCGAGGGTGGACGACCTGCCCGACGAGCTCAGCCTCGAGGTCGACGGTGTGAGGCTCATGGTCATGGGCACGGTGAAGCGCGCAGCAGGTGGCTGCGTGTGCCCGGAATCGGTCTTGCTGCGGAACCTCGTGACCCATCTGCTGGTGGGCCGGGGAGAAGCGATCATCCTTGACATGGAGGCCGGCATCGAGCATCTGGGCCGGGCGACGGCCCAGGGAGTGGATGCCATGGTGGTGGTGGTCGAGCCGGGCGTACGCAGCGTGAGAACGGCACAGGCAATCGCGCATCTGGCGGAGGAGCTTGCCATCAGACGTGTGTTCGTCGTATCCAACAAGGTTGATTACTCCCGGGCCGCCGCCTTGGAGCTGCTTCTGGCCGACTTTGAGGTGTTGGGGACCCTGCCCTACAGCGAGGCGGTTGCCCGCTCCGATCTGGAGGAAGTGTCGGTGCACGGACATGCTCCGGAGTTCTTGGCCGCCGTGGAGGGTGTGGTCGATGAACTGGAAGCGAGATTGGCCGGCGCCTGAGGAGGTTCGCGGCGGGCGGGCGGAGGCCGGGGGCCGGCGGTCCGGCAGATATTCGCTACGCAGCGCGGAAGGGTGCCTCAGACGAGCACGGAGAGGCCGCCCGGCTCCACCCAGACGTGGAAGGGACCCCGGCCGGGATGCTCGCCATCCAGGTCGAGCAGAATGGGCTCGTCCCCCTCGATGAGGACTTCCCTCCCGGTCATGACCGATGCCTTTGGGTGTTCCACGTAGCGGCCGTTGTACATGCCGGGCACGTTGAGGAGCAGGTCGCGTTTGGAGATATCGCCCACGATGATGAGGTCGAGGAGGCCGTCGTCGATGTGGGCGAAAGGTGCCACTTTGACGCCTCCTCCGAAGAAACGTCCATTGGCCACGATCGCGGTGGCCACCGGCCCTTCGTGTCGTACCTCTCCGTCCACGGTGATGGTCATGGGGATATTGGTGAATTCGAAGAATCCGGCGATGATGGCCCACAGGAAGGAGATAGTGCCGCCCAATGCCTTGTTGCCACGGTTGACGCGTTCAGCCACCACACCGCCCAGGCCGGCGTCGGCCACATTCACGAAGTAGCGGCGGGTCTCGGCTCCGTCGAGGCCGACAAAGGTGGTAGCGGCTACATCGATGGTGCGGCTCCTTGAGCGCTTGAGGCGCTCGATGGCCGCCTCCACTCCTCGGCTCAGGCCGAGCGCGCGGGGCAGATCGCCACCCGTCCCTCGGGGTAGGGCGGCCAGTGCAGGGCGGGCGATGACCGGGGCGGCGAGCAGGCCGTTGGCGACTTCGTTCGCGGTCCCGTCGCCGCCTACGTACATGACCCGGGCGTATCCCTGCTGGGCTGCGTGGAGGGCGAGCGCGGTGGCGTGAAGCGGCCCCTCGGTGGCCGCCCAGTCGAAGCTTAGGCCGGCAGCCCGGAGCTCCGCCTCCGCTCTGGGCCAGAAGCGGGCGGTGGAGCCGTTGGCGGAGGCCGGATTGACTATGACGAAGAGTTCATGCACGCGACTAGTGTAAACGATGAAGGCAGGCGGGTAATAATGAGAGCCGCCGGTTGGCGGCGGCGTGCGGAAGGTACGTGCCGGGTGTGGCCGGGACCGGGGAAGAGCATCCGCGGGCGGGAGGCCCAGGGAGCGAGAGGTTGTCGTGAGCGCATACGAGGACATACGGTTGGATGGACACATCATCGACTCGCTGCTTCTGCCGCGGGTGCTCGACGAAGTACTCGAGCGCGGAGGTGAGTACCGCATCCTGCGGTTCCGCATGGGGCGGACGAAAGACGATCACTCGACGGCACTCTTGAGAGTCACCGCCCCCGATGAGGAGCACCTGCGGGCAATACTGCGTGATCTCCAGCAGCACGGCGTCGAGATCGTCGAGCAGGAAGATGTCCACCTCGCACCCGCTCCGGCGGACGGAGTATTCCCTGAGGACTTCTACTCCACCACCAACCTCGAGACCTACGTGCGGGTGCAGGAGCAGTGGCTGCGCGTGGAGTGGCCGGAGATGGACTGCGGCATCGTGGTTGATCCGGCCGCTCGTTCGGCGCGCACGGTACCGCTCATCCACGTGCGGGCCGGGGACCTCATCGTGGTCGGCTCCTACGGCATCCGTACGGTGCCCCTGGGCCGTGACCGGGCCTCGCGCGCCTTCGAGTTCATGGGTTCCGCCGTCTCCTCGGAGAAGCCCAAGCGGCTGGTGATCGCGAAAGTGGCCCGCCTCATGCGTGACATCAAGGCGGAAGACAAGAAGATCGTGGCCGTCCTGGGCCCGGCGGTAGTGCATACGGGGGCGGCTCCCGCCTTTTCCCGGCTTGCCGCCGGAGGTTGGATCGACGTGGTGTTCGGAGGCAATGCCATCGCCGTGCACGACATCGAATCCACCTTCTTCAACACCTCGCTCGGCGTCAACCTGTCCGAGGGTGAGACGGTGGAAGGGGGGCATGAGCACCACCTGCGGGCCATCAATCGCATACGGGCCTGCGGGAGCATACGAGGGGCTGTTGAGCAGGGCGTGCTCACTTCCGGTCTCTTCCATGAGCTGGTGAAGCGGGATATCCCCTATGTACTGGCGGGCTCCATCCGCGACGACGGCCCGCTGCCCGACGTCATCACCGACGCCATGGTCGCCCAGCAGGCCATGAGAGAACATGTGCGTGATGCCGGCCTGTGCCTCATGCTGTGTAGCATGCTTCACTCCATAGCCACCGGCAATCTTCTCCCCGCCTCGGTGCACACGGTGTGCGTCGACATCAATCCCGCCGTCGCCACGAAGCTGTCCGATCGAGGTAGCTTCCAGACCATAGCCATCGTCACCGACGTGGGGCTCTTTCTGGATGAACTGGTCGCCGAACTCGCGGAGGAACCGGCTTCGTCGCGGTCTGCGTCTCAGGGGTATTCATGAGGAGGGCGGCAGCAGAAGTGGCGGCTCGTCGCCTGTAGGGGTTTTCCGGCGCCGTGCCGTGGGCGCGGCCTCGGGGGGAGGGGTCGAGATGATGAGATGGAGAGGTGTCTGCCGAGAGAGGCCGGTGTCGCAACGGCGGTGTGCGGTGATGGGGTTGGCACTCTGTGTCACTCTCTTGTCCGCGGCCGTGCTGCTGTCCACCGGCTGCGGATCCGACCGGGAGTCACAGCCGGTACGCGCAGTCACGGAAACCACCGTAGCGGTCACCACCACGATGGCGGGGGCCTCCTCTCCGTCGTCCGACTCTGCGAAAGAAGGTGGCTACGCAGAAAGCGGAGAAGACACATTGTACGGCGAGACCCCCGGCCGGCTCGCCGTCACCGTGGCTCAGACCGCCTTCGATCGGAAGATCATCAGCAACGCCAATCTGCAGATCGAAGTGGAGAAGGGGCGCTTCCAGACTGCTTTTGACCAAGCCACGCTTCTTGCTGACAAGTACGGTGGGTACATCGTGAGCTCCAATGCGAGCGTGGTCTCCGACGAGGACGAGATGCGGAGCGGCACCATTGCTGTCAGGATTCCGGCGGCGTCCATGGCGGCCGCCCTGAGCGACGCGGCCAAGTTGGGAACGGTCAAGGCACGCGGCCTGGAGTCACAGGATGTGACGGAGGAGTACGTTGACCTCAAGGCCCGGTTGGCCAACGCCGAAGCCCAGGAGCGCGCGCTTCTCGACCTGATGGGCCGGGCGAAGACCATCGATGAGATTCTGCAGGTGCGGCAGGTTCTTACCAATACGCAGCAGGAGATCGAGCAGTTCAAGGGGCGGATGAAGTTTCTGGAGGAACACTCCAGCTTCGCTACCATTGTCTTGACCATCTACGAACCGGGCACCATCACCTCGCCTGAGGATGAAGGGTGGGGTTTCGTGGAGGCGTTGAGGGAGGCCCTTCGCGGTCTGGTCTCCACCATCAACGAATTGGTGGTGTTCTTGGGTGAAGCCCTGCCGGTGCTCGTGATCTTGGCCGTCATCGCCTATGTCGTGTACCGGATCGTGAGAGCCGTTGTCCGGCGGCGTGATGCCCGAGCGACGGCTGAGCGAGAATACTGGGCTCAGGCGGCCACGGCCCAAGGGGGTCAGGCTCGGCCTCTCGGCCAGGCTGCCGCCCAAGCCGGACAGGCTCCGCCCGTTGCACAGGACCCGTCCGGACGGGGAGCCGCGGCCTCGCATGGCGCCGGGGCACCGCATACTCCGGCGGCGCCGGAGGCTCCGTCGGCAGGCGATGAGCCGGAACAGGGGCGATAGGCCCGGGTTCGCTGGCGGCGACTGACGTTCACGTCGGCCGCCGCCGATGCGTTGAGGCGATGTCCGCCTCGCCACGGCTTTCAAGGAGAAGGGGGCGGGGGTGCGCGTGCGCACCCCCGCCCCCTTCTGGAACGGTCTTGCTCGAAGGCGGACGGAGCCTCAGGAGGAGGTTGCGCCGGGGCCGGCCGCCCAGTGGTCGAAGCGCTTTCGGATGATCTCCACTGCTTCATCGACCTCCCCGACACAGTGCGGCAGGGCGAAGTCGGCGTCATCCGCGTACGTGACCTCGGTGCCGCTCATGTTGCGCCGGGCCCATTCCACGAGTTCGCTCCACATGTGGCCCACCAGGATGAGGGGCGAGTCGCTGAGTTTGCGGACCTGCAGAAGCTGCCACACTGTCATGAGTTCGAGCGCCGTACCGATGCCTCCCGGGGTGACGACGAAAGCGCTTGAGCGGAGGACGAAATGGTGGAGCCGCGAGAAGAAGGTGCGGTGCTCGAAGGTTTCCCCCACGTACGGGTTGGCGGCCTGCTCGAATTCGAGGGCGATGCGGATGCCGATGGATCGCTCGGGGTGATCGGGTGCCCCGGCACGGGCGCCCTCATTGGCGGCCTGCATGAGGCCGGGCCCGCCGCCCGTGACCACTTCGCAACCCATGGCGGTGAGGCTGGAGGCAAGCCGCCGGATGTCCTCGTACTCCTTGCATCCCGGAATGATGCGGGCGGAGCCGAAGATACTGACACTGTACGCGGACGGTCTCTCCGGCCGGAGGCGGGTGATGTCATCCACCACATCCCACAGCCTGAGGGCCGACGAGTAGAGTATGCGAAGGACTTCCTCATCGACCTTATCGCCCAGGGGCACCACATCGGCGCGGATGGGATTGGTCGGAGGATCCGACCCGGCGTGTGGCTCGATCATGACTCGGTCTCCCCAATTTCGAACGTCAGAAGGGCTGTCTCGGCCCCATCTTTCAGTGTGAGGGTGGCCCCCTCGACGGCGTAGGCGGTGGTCGCCTCGAGCGCGGCGACGAAGGCGCCTTCCTGCTCCATGCTGGGTTCCTCGCAGGCCATGAGCGTCTGAACGATCTCGGAGATCTTTAATGTGCCGTCGCCTACAGTGTAGGTGCCGCCATATGAGTTGCATCCCCCAGAGCCTCCCACCCGCCCGCTATCGAACGTCGCAGTCACGGTGACCTCGGTCAGCGCGTCCACCATGGTTCCGTCAGCGGCCTTCCATGAGGTGAGCACCCAGGTCGGCCCCTCCAAAGCCTGTGTCTCCTCCGAGGACCCGCAGGCGCCCAGGAAGCCGGCGCCCAGGAAAATGGAGGCCGATAGGATGACGGCCAGAACGAGGCCGGTCCACTTCATCTTCACGAATCTCCTCCTCAATACCGGTATCTGCCGTGTCTTCACCAGCTGTCAGGGTGGCTTCGGGGCGAGAACGAAGCCGCCACAGGGTTCACGTGCCTTCTTCATCGTCCGTGGGAGATTCCTTGTCCACGTGGACGTCCACATCGGCGGTGCCGACGTCGTTATCTACACCTGTCTTCCCCTCCTCGCGGGCAGGCTCAGGCGCCGGGACGGGCGATGCAGGACTGCGGCCGGACGAGGAGTGGAGGCGGGAGAGACCACGACTGAAGATGGAGCGCGGTTCATGCCCTTCCAGGGCTGCGCGCCTCCGCTGGGCGACCACGAAGCCAATGCCCGCCAAGACGAGCCCGAAGGCGAGCAGCAGCCATGTTCGTGTCACCAGGCTCGAAGTCAATGAGCGGTAGGCTTGGTCGACCACCACGCGTGACAAGGGTCTCTCTATGCCACCCGTGAGGGCGATGCGGCTGATGGGCACGAAGATCAGTATCAGCACAGAGCCGAAGGCCAGCTGGAGACCGGTGAGGCGCACGACATCGAGCCGGCGCTGCGCTCGAAAGACGGAGAGGGCGAAGAGCCCCACCCCGAGCAGGAGTGCCCCGGCGGCGATGAAAGGCGTGCGCCGTGCGGCCACCCTCACGGGGGCAACCGTCTCCTTTGTGAGGATCACCACTTCTGAGAGAGCCTCGGGTGGAGGGAGGCGCTCGAGGATGGTTGGGTCGATGACATCCACAATTCCATAGATGATCTGATAGGCCTGCCCAATACGGAGAACGACCTGGTCTCTGGCGTCTGTGGTGATCAGGAGATGGAGCTCAGAAGCAGTGGAGCGCAAGACCTCTTCAAAGAGGGCTGTTCCCAGCAGGCCGCTGATCGCCGCCTCCACCGGGCGTCTCACGATGGTCTGCACCAGCGGGTAGTCCTCGAGGGCTCTGTCGACCACGGCTGTGGCGACGGCGTCACGAACCGGTTCAGAGGTGAGCGCAGAGGTGGTGACCTCACCGAAACGGCGGCTGTCGATAACGGTGTCGGTGACCCAGAGCTCCACGTAGCCGAACAGGAAGGAGGCGGCCGCCATGAAGGTCAGCACCATGACGACTCGCCGCCATCCGGCGGCGCCACTCAATCGGAGTCGGGTCATGGGCTCATCCTTACTCATTCTGCAGTGGCCGGACAGCTTGAGTATTGCACGGTGCTGTTCCCGCTAAACATCTGGATCCGCGCAATTCCGGTCTGCGCTGTGGGCAGGATGGTGACCAGTGTGTTCGATCTTGTTTCGAGGCGCACTGGGCAGGGTACAGCGCCATCGTTGATTCCTGGGAGCTCGCCTCGTGACGCCGTGTTCTGTGTGAAGAATCCCGAAAGACGAGGCACCGATCCCAAAGCGTTCATCTTTCCCTTCCTATGGCTCATCGTTCTCACCCTCACGGGATATCCGGCCGCGGGCTACAGCTGGAACGTAGTCCCGCCCGACCCAGTCCTCATCAAAGCCCTTCCCGGTCCGCACATTGTGCCCGAGAGCGACGAACTGGGCGCGCCGGCGGTGTACTCGTTCTCCGGTCTCGCCCTCTCCACAGGCACGGTGAAAGTGGACGCTGAATACGTGGGGCCCGATGGGACGCGGGAGCGGACCTTCGAGGTGACCGTGGAGATAGTCCCCTCGATGCCGACCACCTCCACTCTGCCTACCACAACCACCGAATCAACCACCACCACGACGACCAAGCCGCCGACCACCACATCTCCACCCACCACGACCACAACCGCCGCTCCAACCGCGACGACCACGGCCTCACCCACTACGACCACGACGATCCCCCGCACCACGACCACGATCGCACCGAATACGGTCTACATCGACGAACGTTATGACGGGCAGTTCGTCCACGTGCCGTACGGGTACCGGCTGGTGCTCACGCTGGGGGGAAACCCTTCAGCCGGCTACGACTGGCGAATCAGCAAGCACTATCCGGATGTCATGGTCCCGCAGGGAGACCCGGTGTGGCACCCGGCGTATGCGACAGACGGCTCCCCGGGTGTGTGGGTGTGGACGTTCGCCCTGCCCAAGATGGGGTCATCACCCCTCGAATTGGAGTACGTTGACGTCAAAGTGGGTAAGGCGATCGATCTCTTCTACGTTGGTGTCATCGTCGATGTGCCACCAATGACAGCGATTCCAGCTCGGTAAAAGGCCAGTTGACCAACAGGTAATCGGAGGTAGGACGTATGAGCGAGATGATTGTGTTTGCATTCGACACGCCGGACGGAGCTGCGGCTATGCAGGCCGGACTAGGTGATCTGCAGAAGCAGAAACTCATTGAACTGGATGACGCCGCCATCGTCGTGAGGCGCCCCGACGGCAAGGTGAAGGTGAAGCAGGCTCAGAATCTGGTCGGCGCGGGTGCGTTCGGCGGGGCCTTCTGGGGCATGTTGATCGGCCTTCTCTTCTTCATGCCCTGGTTGGGCATGGCCGTCGGAGCCATATCCGGCGCGCTTGCGGGCAGGTTTGCCGATGTGGGGATCGACGACGGCTTCATCAAGGAAGTGGGGGCCACCGTCCAGCCCAACCACTCGGCGCTCTTCATCCTGGTGCGCAGCATGACCGAAGACAAGGTCATGGGGGAACTCCAGAAGTACCCGGCGAAGATTCTTCGCACCTCGCTCTCGAACGAGGACGAGGCCAAGTTGAAGGCCGCTTTCGGGGCCGAAGACTAGAATGAAGAGAGGCGGCGGGCCGCGGAGCGCACGCTCCGTGGCCCGCCCCAAGAGGAGGACCTGACGCCCGTCGGACCACTCGAGTATCTGATAATCGCTTTCCCCGGCAACCGGTCTAAAGGGGAGATCATTCCCGCTCTTCGCGAGGTGGTTGAGAACGGCACTGTTCGCATCATCGATCTCGTGTTCGTGAAGAACGATGCGGCGGGAAACGTTTCAGTTGCCGAACTGGAGGAATTCGACCGGGAAGAGGCGGCGGATTTCGCCGCATTGGAGGAAGAGGAGCACGGCCTGTTCGCCGACGACGACGTTCGCAGCGTGGCCGAAGCCTTCGAACCCGACAGCTCCGCCGCGCTCCTTCTTGTCGAGCACGTGTGGGTGGCGAGGGTGCGGGATGCCGTGCTTGACGCCGGCGGGTACCTGTTGGCCTACGAGCGCATTCCCCGTGAGCTGGTCGACGCGGCCCTGGAATGGGAAGAGGTGAACCTCGGGTAGCCGTGGGCAGCGCTGGTTTGCCTCGTACAGTTGGGGATCACGAAGGAATGGGAGGTTGAAATGCCGATACGTCGAGGCGGCCGCCCCGGACTCGTGGGGACCATGGCCCGCACGGCCGTGATTGCAGGTACCGCGGGCGCCGCCGCCGCCGGCGTCGCCCATCGCCAGCAGTCCAAGTTTGCGGCTCAGCAGGCTGGGGCGGAGGAGGGGCTGCAGAGGCAACAGATGGCCGAGATGGAAGCGCAGGTGGCTGCTCTGCAGGCACAGGCAGTAGCCACCCCGGCACCTGCGGCAGCCGATACTCCGGAGCAGGATCCTGGTGCCGCAGCAGCCCCGCCGGTCGGGGCGTTGACCATGGAACAGAAGATCGCTCAACTCGAAGAGCTTGCCGAGTTGAAGCAGGCAGGAATCCTGAGTGAGGCGGAATTCGAGGTCGAGAAGCAGAAGGTGCTTACGCAGTAGGGTTCTGAGTCGGCGGTCTGGCGGTGTCGCTTCCCCCGGCCGCCGGCATGCCTGCCTTTGGTTCCTGCGAAGTCGGGCGGCGCCGATGGGGGACTCGGTTCATGGTTGGTCTTTGGGCCCGGTCGTCTCCCGAGGGGCCACCTCCTGAGAGGGGCCCTCGCTCTTCTCTGAACCATGTCTCACCCACGGCCATTTCGTTCCTTCACGCTGCTGCCGGGGTGGCTTGTCGCCTTCATCGCGCGTGAGATCGCTCTCCATGACCTCGTACCGTGTGGAATAGGTGGTGATGCCCGCTTGGATGACTGCGGCCACCGGTAAAGCCAGAAAGGCTCCCGCCACTCCAAAGAGCGCGCCGCCCACGAAGGCGGAACCCAGGGCCACCGCCGGATGGAGTTCCATGGTCTTGCCGTAGATCTTGGGGCCGAGGAAGTAGTTCTCCACCCCCTGATAGATGAGGTAGTAGGCACCCAGGATGAGGAACTTGGTGGGGCTGATGAACACGGTGATGAGAAGCGGAAGGACGGCGGCCAGATACGAGCCGACGGCGGGGATGAACTGCGAGACGACGCCGGACCACACGGCCAATGGCAGAGCGAAGGGGATGCCGAGGATTCTCAAGACGATGTACGCGCCGACTCCCGTAATTGCGGCTTGGGGCACTCGCGAGTAGAGGTAGCCTCCGGTCTTGCGAATGGCCACGTCCCAGGTCCAGACGACGGTCTTCTGCTGTTCTGGTTTCATGAACGAGAACAGGTAGCGCCGCAGCTTGGGGCCGTCGAGCACGAAGAAGAAGGTGAAGAAGGCGATGGCCATGAAGGAGGCGACGAACCCCACGACGCTGCCCACTGCACCGAGCAATCCCCCCACAGCACTCAGACCGAGGTCGGCGAATGACGGTCCTATCTGCTTCACGGTCTCGAACGAGAACTCGGTGCCGAACCATTCATTGAGGTAGGGATTCAGCCTCTCCAGTACGTCGCCCACGAAGGTGCCCAGCTGGCCGAACTGGCTCACGAACATAGGTATGAACGCAAGTGCGAGACCGGCGAAGAGCAGTATCACCAAGAGCATGATGAACGAGGTGGCCCAGAAGCGGGTCCAACGATGCTTCGCGAACCAGTTGACCCCCGGTTCGATGGCCAGTGGCAAGAAGAGCGAAAGCACCATGATCCCGATGAAGCCGCGCAGGCGGGAAAGCACGGCGAGTGAAGCAAAGACGGCGACCGCCATGACGGCTACGAATACGATCAGTCTCGGCGCCCAGGCGGGCATCCCCGAGTGACCGGCCCCCGAGTGATCGGCGCCCGCCTCTCGCCCGGGGCGGGTCTCCTGCGTGGTCGAATCGTGGTAACCGGCCGTCTGCGGTTGGCCGTCGGAGCCTATGGCACCTGTCCCGGCATCCATCATCCTTCCCCCCTTTCCATCACCTCGTGTGCATTCGTGGAGCACGAGGGGCGCTACCCTACCATCTCGAAATCGCCAGGTGGCCGGGACGTCCGGCCGGTGGTGCTCCGCGACATCTTCCCGGCCGTGCGTGGTCGTGTATACTTCGTCACCGGCACCGTCCACAGACGTCTCGCGGTAAGTGTGGCCGCAGAGTCGTCGTCCAGGGAGCGGTACGGTCTCGCGGTCCTGCCGTCGGCACCCGTGGGGTTACAATTTCATATCACTCACTCCTGCTCCGGCATAAGGGCCGGGGCCGCTTCTAGTCCGAAGGAGGTGACCACACTGAACAGCTACGAGCTGATGATGATCTTGCGTCCCGATGTCGAAGATGCCGGGCGGGGAGCGATTCTCGAGAGAGTCACGCAGATCATCGACAACGAGGGCGGAACGGTTTTCAAGGTCGACGAATGGGGCAAGCGCCGCTTCGCCTATGAGATCGACCACATGAACGAGGGCTTCTACTACGTCCTCACCGCCAAGTGCAGCCCTGAGACCATGGACGAGCTCACCCGTATCCTCGGCATTGCCGACTCCGTGGTGCGCAGCATGCCCGTGCGGCTTCGCGAGGAGCCTCAGGAATCAATCCCGTACACGCCGCAGTCCGCTGAGTCGGCCGCGGTGGCGGCCGAGGCGGATGCGGGCGAGACGACGGAGGAGTAATCGTGGCCAGAGGCTTCGCCCGCGCATCTGTCGTTGGCAACTTGACTCGTGATCCCGAATTGCGGCAGACGCCGAACGGTGCCAGCGTGTGCCAGCTGGGAGTTGCAGTGGGGCGTTCGTACAAGGACGCCTCGGGACAGTGGCAGGAGGAGACGAGCTTCTTCGATGTGGTGGTGTGGGGCCGGCAGGGCGAGAACTGCGCGCAGTACCTATCGAAGGGCCGCCAAGTGGCTATCGACGGGGAGTTGCGCCAGCGTAGCTGGGAGGCCCAGGACGGCACCAGGCGGAGCAAGGTGGAGATAGTCGCCAATCAGGTCGTGTTCATGGGTGGCGGCGCTCCTGAAGGCGGCTCTCGGCCCGGGGCCGAACGTTCCGGACCTGGTCGTGAGGCAGGCTCCGACATCACCCCCGCCGGCGACGATTTCAAGGATATCGACTTCGGCGACGAAGACGATATCCCGTTCTAGACTGATTGGGAGGTAGTGAGAGGTGGCATTTGCGAGGAGGCGTCGTCCCCGCCCTACAACGGGCTCGCGGCGACGCAAGTACTGCTATCTGTGTAAAGAGAAGATCGAATTTGTGGACTGGAAGGACTACAACACCCTGCGGCGCTTCATGTCCGACCGGGCGAAGATCAGGTCGCGCCGCACCACTGGTGCCTGCCGCAGGCATCAGAGGCAGGTGGCGGTAGCCATCAAGAGGGCCCGAGAGATGGCTCTCTTGCCATACAGCAGCCGCTAGGAGAGCGGCCCGAACGGCCGCAGGAGGTCAGCTGTTGAGGTCTCTTGGAACGAAGGCGGTGGCCGATGGAGGCAGGGCAGCAGCACTGGTTGCGGTCTTGGCCTTGGTTGCTGCGTTCGTGCCCTTGGCCTCCATGTTGGCTCTGCCACTCATGCCGCTGCCCATCGGCTACGTGGCGTACCGCCATCCGGCCCTGGTGAGCGTGTGTGCCACCATCGCGGCCGCTGGAGTGGGCGCCGCGGCGGCGGGTCCCGTGGCTGGTCTGAGTACGGTGCTTCTCGCCGGCGGCGCCGGCATGGTGTACGGTGCCGGTCTGCGTAGGGGTTTCGGCTTTTCGCGGCTCTTCTTGAGCGTTGCGGGTGCGGCAGCCGTCGCTGTGGCCGTGTCGGCAACCGTCGTGTGGTTCGTGGCGGGCATGACCATGGAGCAGCTTCAGCTCCTGCTCGAAGAGGCGGTAGCGGCGGGTGCCGCCATGTCAGGGGCATCCGGCGTCGAGGCAGAGTCGGTGCTCGGTGGGTTCAATGAATGGCTTCGTGTCCTGCCCTACATGCTTCCCGGTCTGTTCGGCATGGCGGGAGTGTTCATCGCGGGCGCGATGATCGGCCTCGGAGGGGCGATATTCCGGCGCATGGGGCTTACTCTCGCGCACACGGAGTTCGCGGCGTTTCGGCTTCACTGGTCGCTCGCGTATGGTCTGATCGGGGGCCTCGCGCTGCTGCTCTTCGCACCGAGATTCGGGCAGGGTGAGTTTGTGCTGCGGGTGTTGGGGCTCAATCTGATGTTGATCTTCCAGTCCCTCTTTCTGTTCCAGGGGCTGGCGGTGGTGAGGTGGCTGACGATCTCGCGCCGCATGAGCCAAGGAGGTACGTTCCTGCTCTTTGCCCTCATGCTGGTGGGCCAGCTGTTCATCCAGCTGGCGAGCTGGGTGGGGCTGCTCGATACATGGCTCGACATACGGCGCAGGGCGGCGCGGAGAAACAACGACGATGCGCACGTCACACCGGGGCAGGCTCCCGGAGGGCGTGACGGAGAGGAAGGCTAGGTGGACGTCATACTGCTGAAGGACCTGGAGGGAGTGGGCAACAAGGGCGAGGTGGCCTCGGTGAGCGACGGCTACGCCCGCAACTACCTGCTTCCCCGCAAGTTGGCCGAGGTGGCCACTGCGGCGCGTACTGCGGAAGTCAGGCGGCAGATGGAGGACAAGGCTGAGCAGGAGCGCCGTGAGGCCGAGCGGGCTGAAGAGGTGCGGGATATCCTGAACAAGACGGTGCTCACCGTTCCGGCGGCGGCAGGCCAGGGCGAGAAGCTCTTCGGCTCCATCACCAACCAGGACATCGCCCAAGCCATCTACACCGCCCGTAAGATCCGGCTCGACAAGCATCGCGTGCTGCTCGAGGACCATATCAAAGCGCTGGGCACGTATATGGTGCCGGTCGACGTGCACCAGTCGGTCGAGCACGCGGAAGTGAAGGTCATAGTCGTTCCCAAGGAGGAATAGGGCGGCCGGCGCCGCCGTTCTCTTGGTTCGCGTCAGGGGTAGGTGATGGCGAAGACCAGCCGGACGGAAGCCACGGCCGACCACGGCCATCTTCCGCCGCAGAACCTCGAAGCCGAGCTCTCGGTGCTCGGCTCGATGATGATGGCGCCCAACATGATCGCCGGCGTCACCGAGGTTCTGCGTGCGAAACACTTCTATCGCGGCGCGCACCAGACCATCTATGGCGCCATCGAAGACCTCTACGCCCGGGGTGAGCCGGTCGATCCCATCACCGTCTCGGAAGAGCTCTCCACGCGGGGCAACCTCGAGGAGGTGGGAGGCCGGGCGTTCATCCACAGTATGGTGTCGGCCGCGCCTGCCGTCACCAATGCCCGCTACTATGCCGAGATCGTCCGTGAGAACTACCTTCTCCGTTCGCTCATCGAGGTAGGAGGAGAGATCGCCGAGATGGGCTACCGGCGCGAGGGTGAGCCCCGGGAACTCATCGACCGTGCCGAACAGCTGGTGTTCGACATCTCTCAGGTGCGCACCTCTGAGCAATTCACGCCCATCGGCGACCTCATAAGCGACAGCTTCACCGAACTCGAGCGCGTCATGTCTGAAGGCCGCCACACCACGGGAGTGGAGACCGGTTTCAGGCGCCTCGACGACATCATCACCGGGCTGCAACCGGCCAATCTCGTCATCCTGGCGGCGCGGCCCAGCATGGGCAAGACGGCCTTCGCCTTGAATGTGGCCCGCAACGTCGCGGTCGATCAGGGCAAGGGAGTGGCCGTGTTCAGCCTGGAGATGGCCAAGATGGAGCTGGTGCAACGCATGCTCTGCAGCGAGGCCCGCGTCGACAGCCACCGGCTGCGCCACGGCCAGCTGCAGGCTTCAGAGTGGAGCAAGCTCACCTCGGCCTGCGCCCCCCTGTTCAAGGCTCCCATCTATATCGACGATACCGCCCAGGCCAACATGATGGAGATCCGGGCAAAGGCGCGCCGGTTGAAGTCGAAGGAGAAGAACCTCGGCCTCGTCATCATCGACTACCTCCAGCTCATGGTGGGCGACGGCAACGCTGAGAACCGCCAGCAGGAGATCTCCGCCATCTCCCGCTCGCTCAAGATCATGGCCCGGGAGTTGAACGTGCCGGTGCTGGCGCTCTCGCAGCTGTCACGGCTCGTGGAACAGCGGTCCGGCAACAGGCCGGTGCTGAGCGATTTGAGGGAATCGGGCGCGATCGAGCAGGATGCAGACGTGGTGCTCTTCATCTACCGTGACGAGGTCTACAACCGGGACAGCCCCGAGAAGGGCACCGCTGAGGTCATCGTGGGCAAGCAGCGAAACGGGCCCATCGGTATGGCCAAGCTTGCCTTCATCCAGAACTACACGAAGTTCTCCGACATGGCCGGCGAGGGACGGACCCAGCCGTGAGGACCCAGCCGTGACAGACGGAGGCCCAAGCGGGAGATTCGATGTGGTCATCGTGGGTGCCGGGCCCGCGGGCATCTTCGCCGCTCTCGAGCTGGCCGGGGCTCCCGGCCTGCGGGTGCTCCTTCTCGAGAAGGGTTCCGATATCGAGAGACGGAGCTGTCCCGCCCGGGAAACGGGGCGCTGTGTGCGCTGCCATCCCTGCGGTATCACCTCGGGTTGGGGAGGCGCGGGCGCCTTCTCCGACGGCAAGCTCACGTTGAGCCCGGCGGTGGGCGGATGGTTGGATGAATATGTGTCCCGCTCCGAGCTCGAGGGGATGCTGGCCGAGGTCGACGCGGGCTGGCTCGAATTCGGTGCACCCACCCGCATGTACGGTGAGGATTCCGACGTGGCCGGCGAGTGGAGGCTACGCGCGCTCCGTGAGGGTCTGCGGCTGGTCGACTCCCCCATAAGGCACATGGGCACCGAACGCTGTGTGCAGGTGCTCACGGGTATGCGGCACTCGCTCGAAGGCCGGGTGGAGGTACGGACGGGGGTCGCGGTCGGGCAACTCGAAGTCGAGCAGGGCCGGGTGCGAGGGGTGCGGGTCACCGGCGGCGAACTGATCGAGGCCGGGGCGGTCATCGTGGCTCCGGGCCGGGAAGGGGCCGGCTGGCTGAAGGAGGAAGCCCTCCGATTGGGATTGCCTGTGCGAAGCAACGCCGTCGACATCGGTGTGAGGGTGGAGGTGCCCGCACTCGTGCTCGAACCGATCACTCGTGAGCTCTACGAGCCCAAGCTGCTCTTCACCACCCCCCACTTCGAGGATCCCGTGCGTACCTTCTGCATGAACCCTTACGGGGTGGTGTGCAAGGAGAGTTACGGAGACGTCGTCACCGTGAACGGCCACAGCTACGCGGAGGAGGGGCGCCGAACCCTCTATACCAACTTCGCCCTTCTGGTCTCCACATGCTTCACCGAGCCCTTCAAAGAACCCATCGTATACGGCAAGTCGGTGGCCCGCTTGGCCAACCTCCTGGGCCACGACATCATCGTGCAGAGGCTGGGTGATCTGAAGGCGGGCCGCCGGACCACACCCGAGCGACTCGCGCGAGGCACGGTGGAGCTCACCCTGGCCGAGGCCACCCCCGGTGACCTGAGCTTCGTGCTCCCCTACCGCCATCTGCGGGACATCATCGACATGCTGCAGGCCATGGATGGGCTCTTACCGGGCGTGGCTGGACGCGACACCCTGCTCTATGGGGTGGAGGTGAAGTTCTACTCCTCCCGCCTCGAGCTGGACGAGGGACTCCAGACCCACGTGGAGGGGCTCTACGCCGTGGGCGACGGTGCCGGTGTCACCCGGGGCATCATGCAGGCCTCGGTTTCGGGCATGATGGCCGCCCGGGCGGTGGTGGCCGCGCACGAGTCTCGTCGTTAGCCGGCCGGCACGTGGCCCCGGGTGGTAGCAGGGCGGCCGGCCGCATGGCGTCGCCCAGGCGGGCACTGCTGCCGGGACCCGCTCGTGTGATTGCGCCGAGGCCGGCACCATGTCGCCGCCGCGCGGGCGCTGCGCCGGCACTGCGGCTCGTCGCCGCATCGCCGCCCGCTGCCGCTCCACCGTCATCGTGCTGCTGCGGCCGTGTAGTACACTGTGTCTTCCGGATATCCGCACATCTCGACAGATCTGCGCGCAGCTCGAGGAGGGTGACGTGCCCGTCAGGATCATCGTAGGGGCCCAGTGGGGCGACGAAGGCAAGGGCAAGGTGGTCGACCTTCTTGCCGATCAAGCCGACGTTGTGGTCCGCTATCAGGGTGGCAACAACGCGGGCCATACCATTGAGAACGAGCATGGCAAGTTCGCCCTCCACCTCGTGCCGTCGGGCATCTTCAATCCGCGCACACAGGCTGTCATCGGCAACGGCGTGGTCGTGAACCCGGTGGCGCTCCGTGACGAGATACGTACGCTCGAGGAGAGAGGTATCTCCACTCGTAACCTCAAGGTGTCCGGCGGAGCCCACCTCATCATGCCCTACCATCTGGTCGAGGACGGGGCCTACGAGGCCTCGCTCGGCAAGAGCAAGATCGGCACCACCCGCCGCGGCATCGGCCCGGCCTATGCCGACAAGGCGGCCCGTATCGGCATCCGCATGCAGGAGGTGCTCGACCGGGCCTCGTTCCGGGAGAGGGTGAAAGGCATTCTGGAGGCGAAGGCGCGGCATCTGCGCCTCGTGTACGGTGCCGACATCTCCACGCTCGCCGAGGAGTGCTCTCGTTTTGTGCAGGCGGCCGAGTCGCTGGTGCACTACGTCACCGACACCTCGGCACTGGTATGGAATGCAGTCAAGCAGGGCAAACAGGTGCTCTTTGAGGGAGCGCAGGGCATCCTGCTCGACCTCGACCACGGCACCTACCCCTTCGTCACCTCCTCCAACCCGAGCGCCGGGTTTGCCTGCGTGGGTGCGGGTATAGGCCCCACCTATGTCGATGAGGTTCTCGGTATCTGCAAGGCATACACCACCCGCGTGGGAGAGGGTCCGTTTCCCACCGAACTGCACGATGCCGCGGGCGACAAGCTGCGCGAGGTGGGTCGGGAGTTCGGCACCACCACGGGGCGGGAGCGCCGCTGTGGCTGGCTCGACCTGGTGGCTCTGCGGTATGCCGTGCGGGTCAGCGGACTCACGGGGTTGTGCATCACCAAGCTCGACGTGCTCAACGAGTTCGATGAGATCAAGGTGTGCTGCGCGTACAGGGTGGAGGGGAGGGTCTACCCGGATATGCCTCCCTATCAAGCAGCCGTGCGGCAGGTGCAGCCGGTGCTCGAGAGCTTGGCTGGTTGGCGGACCGATGTCTCCGGGGCCCGTGTGCTCGGCGACCTGCCGGAAGAGGCTCAGGCCTATCTGGCCTTCGTGACGAATTTCGCCGAGGTTCCGCTGCGGCTGGTATCGGTGGGTCCGGCCCGGGAGCAGACCATCGTGGTGAGCGAGCCATCGCGGTGAGCGAGCCGGCGTGGGAGAGAGTGGATGTTTGAAGAGAGAACCCGCGGGGTTGAGGGGAGATTGGCATGGGCATAGATGTGCTGGTGGTGGGAGGAGGCGGCCGAGAGCACGCGTTGGTCGACGCGATATCGTGCAGTCCCTTGTTGGGGCACCTCTATTGCACTCCCGGAAACGCCGGCATCGATCGTGTTGCGGAGAGGGCACCGGTCGACGCCGATGACGTGGGAGCGGTGGCGGCGTTTGCCGAGGCCAAACACATCGGCTTGGTGGTCGTCGGTCCCGAGGCTCCGTTGGTCGCGGGTTATGCCGACGAACTCGCCTGGAGAGACATCCCGGTGTTCGGTCCTCTGCGCGAGGCTGCACTCATAGAGGGTTCCAAAGCCTTCGCCAAGGACATCATGCTCTCGGCGGGAGTACCCACGGGACGTGCCGAGGTGTTCACGTCTCTCGAGCCGGCTCTGGCTTTCGCCCACGAACTGGGGGCTCCGTTGGTGGTGAAGGCCGACGGCTTGGCGGCGGGCAAGGGAGTGGTTGTCTGCCGCACCGAGGAGGAGGCAGAGGAAGCACTGCGCGCCTGCTTGATCGAGAAGCGCTTCGGTGCCGCGGGCGAGACGGTGCTCGTGGAGGAGTTCCTCGAGGGCGAAGAAGCCAGCCTGCTCGCCATTGTGTGCGATAACAAGGTGCTGCCTCTGGCGCCGGCACAGGACTACAAGCGCATCTTCGACGGCGACGAAGGGCCCAATACCGGGGGCATGGGCTCCTATTCCCCCGTACCGGCCGTGAACGACGAACTGTACGCGGATATCGTGAACACCGTGGTCCGGCCCACCGTGAGGGAACTCAACCGGCGGGGCATCTCCTACCGGGGAGTGCTCTACTGCGGCATGATCCTCACCGCTGAGGGGCCGAAGGTGCTGGAGTTCAACTGCCGCTTCGGTGACCCCGAGGTGCAGGTGCTCATACCGTTGCTCAAGACCGACCTTCTGGGCATGCTGTTTGTGGCGGCCACCGGCGGCAAACTGCCCGCCCGCGTGGAGTGGCAGCCCGGGGCCTGCGTGGGTGTGGTCATGGCCTCGCGGGGCTACCCGGTCTCCAGCTCCAAGGGTGATGTCATCACCGGAGCGGAGGAAGCGGAGGCGCTCCCCGGGGTCAGGGTATACCAGGCCGGCACGGCCATGAGTGACGGCCGGTTGGTGACGGCGGGAGGCCGCGTTCTGGCGGTCACCGCAGTGGGGCCCACCTTCGCCGAGGCGAGGGCCCGTGCCTACGAAGGAGTCGAGCGCATCTCGTTCGAAGGTGCTCAGTTCAGGCGGGACATCGGGCTGAGAGCAGAGATCGCAGAGAGTCAAGGGCATGCAGGCGGGGTTGGAGGGTAGGAGGTCGACGTGGCGCCACAAACTCAGGCTGACGAGCGCATAGAAGAGATGCTCGAAGAGGTGGCGGGCAATCCGCCGCTCGTGGGCATCCTCATGGGGTCGAAATCCGACGAGGAGGTCATGAAGCCGGCGACGGAGGAGCTCGCGGCTCGGGGCATAGGCTTCGAGGTGAACGTCCTCTCGGCGCATCGCGATCCCGATGCCGTGCGGCAGTACTCCCTGTCCGCGGAGCAGCGGGGGCTCAAGGTCATCATCGCGGGTGCGGGTAAAGCGGCCGCCCTGCCCGGAGTGGTGGCGGCCTTCACCGATCTGCCGGTGATCGGTGTGCCCATCAAGACCTCTGACCTTGGCGGGCTCGATTCACTTCTCTCCATCGTGCAGATGCCCTCAGGTGTGCCGGTGGCCTGCGTGGCCATCAACGGTGCCCGTAATGCCGCCATCCTGGCCGCGAAGATACTCAGGCTGTGCTGGCTCTCGCCCACAGCGGCCGGGTTGGGTACCGACACCATCTGACAGCGGGGAGGGGCGCATGATCGAACGCTACACCACTCCGGAGATGGGTGCCCTGTGGACCGACAGGGCCCGCATGGCCGCCTGGCTCGATGTCGAGATAGCGGTGTGCGAGGCGTGGGCCGAATTGGGGGAGATACCGGCGGCGGCGGTGGAGGAGATCAAGGCGAAGGCTGGCTTCGACGTCGACCGGGTGGCGGAGATCGAGCGGACCACCAACCACGATGTCATCGCCTTCCTCACCAATGTGGCCGAGCATGTGGGCGAGCCGGCGAAGTACATCCACTTCGGCATGACCTCCTCCGACATGCTCGATACGGCTCTCGCTCTGCAACTCAAGCGGGCGGGCGCCCTTATCGGCGAGCAGACGCGGGAGTTGGGGCGGGTGCTCACCCGCCGGTCTCTCGAGCACCGCGACACGGTGATGATGGGCCGCAGTCACGGCGTGCACGCCGAGCCCATCACCTTCGGCATGGTGCTCGGCCTGTGGGCCTTCGAGGTGAAGCGAGGTCTCGAGCGGCTGGAGAGGGCCGTCGAGCAGGTGGCTGTGGGCAAGATCTCCGGAGCGGTGGGCACGTACGCGAGTGTGGACCCGCGCGTGGAAGAGATCGTATGCACCAAGCTCGGTCTGACCGCGGCTCCCATCTCCACACAGGTGGTGCAACGCGACCGCCACGCCGAGTTCATGTCCGCCCTGGCGCTGCTCGCCACCACTCTCGAGAAGATCGCCGTGCAGGTGCGCCATTACCAGCGCACCGAGGTGCTGGAAGCAGAGGAGTACTTTGCGCCCGGCCAGAAGGGGTCCTCAGCTATGCCGCACAAGCGCAACCCCATCATCTCCGAGCGGCTGGCCGGGCAGGCCCGCATCATCCGGGGCAATATGGTGGCGGCATTCGAGAACGTGGCCCTCTGGCACGAGCGCGACATCAGCCACTCGAGCGCCGAGAGGGTGATCTTCCCCGACAGCACCACCCTCCTTCACTACATGCTCAAGAAGGCCACCTGGCTTGTCGATACCCTGCTTGTGTACCCGGACAACATGGCGGCCAACGTGGAGAAGAGCTACGGTCTCATCTACAGCCAGCGGGTGCTTCTCGAGCTGGTGAAGGCGGGCTACGCGCGTGACGACGCCTATGCACTGGTGCAGCGGAATGCGATGAGGGCATGGCAGGAGAAGCGCTCCTTCAAGGACCTACTGCTGGACGACGCGGAACTGGTAGCGCGGATGGGCGGGCCGGCGGTGCTCGAGGCTTGCTTTGATCCCGGCTATCACCTGCGCAACCTCGAGACCATCTTCGCCCGGGTGGAGCGCCTTTCCTGGTAGTGGTGGCCCGGCGCGGCCGCACACGCACGCGTGTCAAGAAGCTGGCCGCCGGCCAGGTGCTCTTCGTGCTTCTCCTGTCACTCGTGCTCGCCGGCCTCTTCTCTGCCGAGAAGCTGCGGGCCCGGGCGGAGGCTCTGCCATACGGGCCCGGGCGGGAGGTGGTGCTCGTGGTGGTACAGCCCATCCACCGGGTGAGCACCGCGCTTGGTTTGGACGGTCCGGCAAGAGCTGTGGCTGAGCTCATGGGGCGGGGGCCGTCTGCACAGGCGGACGGCGAGACCCGGTCTGGCACCGAGGGCGAGCGGGGGGGCCTACCTCGGCCCGGAGAGCCTGCCTTGGGCAGGCTCGGCGACCCAGCGGGACAAGGCTGTAAGCCGGCCTCGAGCGCTGGTCCTGGTGGCTTCACACAGGTCGGGGGGAGCACGCACATGGGTGTGCCGGCCCCCGCTCTATCCGCCGATGATGTGCCCGCAGGCCCTGAGCCTGCCGACGATTCCCCCGCCAACGAGGTCGGCCCGAAGGTGAGCGCGGAGCGGCCGCTCACGGTGTGGGTGTGCGGTGACTCGATTGTGTTGCAGGTGGGCGTGTCTTTGGAGAGCTACGCCACCAATCACGCGTGGGTGCAGGCATCCACCACCTGCAAGATAAGCTCGGGTCTGAGCCGCCCCGACTTCTACAACTGGCCCGGGGTGATGGCGGAAAAGCTGACGGAGCTCGACCCGGATGTGGTGGTGGCCATGTTCGGCGGCAACGATGCGCAGGGTCTGCTCAAAGAGGGCAAGGCGCTCCAGACCTTCTCCGAGGAGTGGAACGCCGAGTACGCCTCCCGGGCGGGAGCGGCCATGGATCTGCTCGGCTCGCGGGGGGCGCGGGTGATCTGGCTGGGAGGCCCCATCAAGCGCTCGACCCAGCTCTCCGCCGAAACGGAGAAGCTCAACCGCATCTACCGGGCCGAGGCGGAGCAGCGGGGGCACGTCACCTTCATCGACTCCTGGGCCCTCTTCAGTGACGAGAGCGGGCGGTACACCTCGTATCTGGTGGACCACAACGGCAAGCGCCGCCACGTGCGCGAACCCGACGGCGAGCATCTCACCCTGGCCGGAGGGGACCGCATGGCCGCCGAGATACTCAAGGAGATCCGCCATCTGTTCGAAGTCGAGGGCTGAGCCGGGCTGCAGGCGGCGGTTGCCCATAGTGCTAGAATACCGCTGCCGGTGTGACCGCGGACGGCCGGAGGCAGGCGAGGCTGCGCGGGCGCTCCTCTCTTGGACTACTCATCACGCAAGGAAGGTTTGAGGGAGCATGATTCGAGGCGAGAAGCTCCACGAGGGCAAAGCCAAGGTTGTGTACGCCACCGACGATCCCCATGTCTACATCCAAGACTTCAAAGACTCGGCCAGTGCCTTCGACGGCAAGAAGATGGGCACCATCGCGAGCAAGGGCCGCATGAACAACGCCATCTCCGCCCACCTGTTCGAACTGGTGGAGAGCCAAGGGGTGCCCACCCACTTCTTGGGTGACGAGTCTCCCACCGCTATGGCCATCCGGCGTCTGGAGATGTTCCAAGTCGAGTTCGTGGTGCGCAACATCGCCGCCGGCTCGTTGTCGAAGCGCATCGGCTATCCCGAGGGCACGCCGCTCAAACATCCGCCCATCGTCGAGTACTACTACAAGGACGATGCTTTGGGTGACCCCCTGCTCTGCATGACCCATCTGGACGAACTGGGAGTGATCTCGCCTGAAGACTTGGAGGAGGCGACCCGGCTCTCGCGCAGGGTGAACGAGGTCTTGAGCGAGTTCTTCGCCGGCAAGGGCATCATCCTGGTCGACTTCAAGCTCGAGTTCGGCAAGGACGCCGCCGGGGTCGTGCGCTTGGGTGATGAGATATCGCCGGATACCTGCCGGTTGTGGGACGCAGAGACCAAGGAGAAGCTCGACAAGGACCGCTTCCGGCGTGATCTGGGCGGTGTGGAGGACGCGTACGCCGAGGTGCTGAGGAGGATTCTCGAATAGGTCGGGCGGGCGGAAGCCTGGGCCGGGAGGTATGAGCGATGTCTGAGACCATGTGTCCCCGCTGTGGCCATAAGAACTCCTTCCGGAAGGGCTTCCTGCCGGGCATGTGCTCCTGCACCATCTGTCTGAGCCAGCTCGACTACAGGGAGATACCGGGTGCCGGTCCTGATTGCCTTGCTGTGCCGCCGGCCCAAGGGCCGGCCGGCGGGTCTGCCGAGGGGGCCAATGAAGAGGTGGAAAAGGGAGCCGAGCAGAATGCGTGAGACGAGTTCACGCCGGTGGCCGACCTCTGGTGCGCGGGCGCTCGCTGCGAGTGAAGGGCGTAGCGGTGAGAGGTAGGGGCGCACTCGACGGTGACCTGTGGGGTGACTCGCCGCGTGAGGAGTGCGGCATCTTCGCCATCTATGCGCCTGGGCGCGATGTCGCCCGCCTCACCTACTTCGCTCTGTTCGCCCTGCAGCACCGCGGCCAGGAGTCGGCGGGCATCGCGGTGAGCGAGAACTCCGAGATCGTGGTGTACAAAGACCTGGGGCTTCTCTCGCAGGTCTTCAACGAGCGCATATTGAAGAGCCTCTCCGGGCACTCGGCCATCGGCCACGTCCGCTACTCGACCACCGGGGCCACCGGTTGGAGCAACGCCCAGCCCATCATCAAGGGCCGCAATCACGGTGCCGTGGCCCTGGCCCACAACGGCAACCTCGTCAATACGGCGGAACTGCGGGGCCGGCTCCTCGACAGTGGCCACACCTTCGATACCACGTCCGACACCGAGGTCATTGCCGGCCTTCTGGCGCAGTATGCCGAGGGCGACGTGAAGGACGCCCTGCGCGAGGTCATCCCCCAATTGCGCGGGGCTTTCAGCGCGGTGGTGCTCACCGACGAGGAGGTCATCGGCTTCCGCGACCCCTATGGGGTGCGTCCCTTGGTGCTGGGCGAACTCGACGGCCGCTACGTGCTGGCCAGTGAGACCTCGGCGTTCGACATCATTGGCGCCCGCACGCTCCGCGAGATCGAACCGGGCGAGATGTGCTTTATAGACGACACCGGGTACCACATCGAGCAGGTGGCGGGTCGACAGCGGGAGTCCCTCTGTGTGTTCGAATTCATCTACTTCGGCCGGCCCGACTCCGTCATGAAGGGGCAGACGCTTTACGACGCCCGGGTGCGCATGGGGCGGCGTTTGGCGGAGGAGTCGCCGGTTGACGCCGACTTGGTCATCCCCGTGCCCGACACGGGCAAGCCGGGTGCGGTGGGCTTCGCCGAGGAGAGCGGCATTCACTTCGGTGACGGCCTCATCAAGAACAAGTACGTCGGGCGCACCTTCATCGAACCCGCCGACGAGTTGCGCCGCCTGGGCATCCGCATGAAGCTCAACCCGCTCGTCTCCAACATCGAGGGGCGGCGCATCGTGGCGGTCGACGACTCCATCGTGCGGGGCAACACCACGCGGCGCCTCGTGGCCATGCTGTTCGAGGCGGGTGCGGCGGAGGTTCACCTGCGCATCTGCTCGCCTCCCATCGTATTTCCCTGCTTCTACGGCATCGACATGGCCGACCAGGACGAGCTCATTGCCTTTCAGCAGTCGGTGGCGGATGTCGGCCGGCAGGTGGGAGCCACTTCGCTCGCCTATCTGTCACTCGAAGGGTTGCAGGCGGCCACCGGGGTGGAGGACTGTTTCTGCACGGCCTGTTTCAGCGGTTCGTACCCCTGCTCTGTGCCCGACGACCTGCGTCTGGCCAAGTTGCGCTTCGAGGAGAACGCCGGCGCCAGGCGTTGAGAACCTCGGGCACCAACAACCGGCAACCCGTGCGTGGGGCGGGCGGCGGTGTGTCGGTGCTGCACTCACCAGCACGCATGCGGGCCACGCCCCCATGCCCCCATTGATGCGTCCGCCTCGATGGTGATACGCTACCGGGCCTGTTGAGGCTGCTGGGGCCGCACATGTAGACGGGAAGCGAGGGCCCATGGGGGAATCGGCTGCGGACATTGTCGTCTTCTTGCTGGTCGTGGCTGCGCGGCTACTGCTCCCTCTGGCGATCTTCCGCTATCCCCTCCCTGCGATCATCGCCTGCCTCGTGCTCGACGCCGTCGACCAGACGATCTTCCAGGTCTTCACCACGCTCAACCTGGACGGCTATCAGCCCTACGATAAGGCCCTCGACGTCTTCTACCTCTCCATCGCCTACATCGCCACGCTCCGCAACTGGACCAGCCTGTTCGCGTTTCAGGCGAGCCGCTTCCTCTTCTACTACAGGCTCGTGGGAGTGCTCGCGTTCAACATCACCGAGATCAGGTGGCTCCTGTTCATGTTCCCCAACACCTTCGAGTACTTCTTCATCTTCTACGAGCTGGTACGCACCCGCTGGAACCCGGTGCGGCTCAGCAGGAAGGCGTGGATCATCGCGGTTGCGGCCATCTGGATCGTGATCAAGTTGCCTCAGGAGTGGTGGATACACATCGCGAAGCTGGACATGACCGACTTCATCAAGATGCACATCTTCGGGGCCGAACTGATCGACTCCTGGGGCCAGGCCTTCGCCATGCGGCCGTGGGTCTTCGCGGTGGCGGCGGCCGTGGTGGGGTTGATCGTTCTGCTGCTGTGGTGGCTCATCGCCAAGAAGCTTCCGGCGGCCGACTGGAAGTGGCGCTTCCGGGCGGATCCGCTGCCTCCCGAGAGCACCGACCTGAAAGAGAGGCTGGCCGTGAAGGCAATTGGACGTGTGTTCAACCGCCGGCTGCTGGAGAAGGTGGTGCTGGTGGCTTTCCTCTCGGTGATCTTCGCTCAGACGCTTCCCGGTATCCAATCCACCAACCTGCAATTGGCCGTGGGTGTGGGAATTCTTGTGGTCATCAACGCGTTCGTGAGCCATTGGCTGGCGGCACGGGACAAGGGCTGGGCCTCGGCCGGGCGTGAATTTCTGGCCATGACGGTGATCAACATGGGTGTGGTGCTGCTCCTCGGCTCCGTGCTCGGTTGGGCGGGCGGCTCATTGAACTGGGGCAACACCATCTTCTTCGTGATGATGCTCACCCTACTCGTCACGTTGTACGACCGCTATCGATACGTGTTCGGGTTGCGCTTCCCGTTTGAGGGGGTTGCGAAGGGGGAATCGGTGCACGGAGCGTAGGAGGGCTCCGTGGCATCGCTCGGATCTTTTCGAGGAAGGAGAGTAGGGGCGCATGGACGCTCAGCCCTTGGATCACATCTCGCTGTCGGCCTTCTACCCGCTCACGGTTCTACTGCTGACGGCCGCTTTTCTGGGAGGCTATCTCTACGCGCGGCAAGGTCCGGGCAGGAAACACGAGGGCTTCGACACCGGAGTGGGGGCCATCACGGGGGCGACGTTGGCCCTGCTCACCTTTCTTCTTGCCTTTGTGGTCGGGTTCGGCGTGAACGCCTCACAGGAGCGCAGAATGTCGACGACGGCGGAGGCCAACGCGATAGGCACGGCGTGGTTGCGTGCCGGCTACCTTGACGACGAGTATCGGGGGCCGGCTCGGGATTTGCTGCGGGAGTATGTAGACCAGCGCGTGGCCGTGGCCCTGGATCGAACCAAGTTCGCCGAGGTCCGGGGGCGCTCCGAGGAGATCCACGCGGAACTGTGGGCGCAGGTGGAAGAGATCGTACGTGGGGGTAACACGGCACCGACGACCGGCCTGTACATCTCTGCCCTCAACGAGGTGATCGATCTGCACACGGAGAGGGTGGTCGTGGGGGTTTACGTGCGCATTCCCCCCTTCGTGTTATTGAGCATGTTCGTGATCGCCGTGGTTGCGGTGTTCATGGTCGGCATACAGACGGGGTACGCGGTCAAGAGGGACTTCGTCGCTCTCGCCCTGCTCCTTTTGGTGCTGGCATTCGTGCTCTACCTCATCGTGGATCTCGACCGGAGTACGGAGGGACTTCTCCGGGCGAACCAGCAGGCCCTCTTTGATCTACAGACGCAGCTCCACTCGGCCCCTTAGACAAGGCGCCCTGGGCAACCGGCCGCAGGCGACGCCCTCCCGACCACGGCTACACACTGAGAGCGAGTATCAGCGCCGAGACGGCGACCACGGCCGCCTGCACGAGGACGCCGGGCATCGGGCCACAGCTTCCGTGCGGGTAGCGGCGCCAGTGGCTGGGGAACCAGCGGACGCTGCGTCTGAAGGGCAGAAGCGAGTCGAGGACGTCGAGATCGGGGAGGGCCGATACCGCTCCGGTGAGCAGCACCAGGCTGGGGAAGCCGAATACCAGGGCGCCTGTCAGGAACAGCCCCAGTGACAGCAGCACATCGAGGCCGCCCCACAGCCTGCGCAGCCGGTGGTGCGTATAGTCCCAGTGGGGAACGAGGTCGAGCAGGGCGTGGAGTGCCAGCGAGGCCACGATGGCGGCGGTGACGGTGAGCGGACGTCCCCACCACGCGGCGGGTAAGAGGGCTCCGAGCGCCAAGCCAGACATGAGATGAACCGCAACCCACACGGGTTCAGATGGTACCATCTGAACCCATGGGAAGCGTGACGCCACTTCGCGTGCGCGGTCTGAGGGGCCGCACGACAGCCCACCCGGCGGGCCGCCTGATGAGCTGCCGACCTCCACATTTGACGGAAAAGGCCGGGCCGTCGTGAGTTCCGCCTTCAGTGCAGTCCTCTTCGTTCTGCTCGTGGCCTTCTTCGGGAGTGTTCTCTTGGGATTACTCGAGCGCGACCGGCGTCTTCTGGGTCTGGCGACTGTAAGTCTGGTGGCGACGGTGGCTTCCGTCATTCTGTGGTTCTAGGCGAGGGCGCACGCTGCTGTGTGACATGCCTGTGCGAATCTGACGAGGGAGGATGATGGCCGGCAAGGACGAGGGGAAAGACGGGCTCACCTACACGCAGGCGGGGGTGGACATCGATGCCGGCGAGCGCGCCGTCGAGCTGATCAAGGGGGCGGTGGAGAGCACCCGCACCCCGGGAGTTATCGGTTCCGTGGGAGGTTTCGGCGCCCTCTTCGAGATGCCTACCGGCATGGAGAATCCCGTCTTGGTGTCGGCCACAGATGGAGTGGGCACCAAGATCCTTCTGGCGCAGGAGCTTGCCTGCCTCGACACGGTGGGTATCGACTTGGTGGCCATGTCGGTGAACGACGTGCTCACCTTGGGAGCCCGCCCGCTGTTCTTTCTCGACTACCTGGCCGTCGGCCGGCTGGTGCCCGAGGAGACGGCTGCCTTGGTGGAAGGCGTGGCCGAGGGCTGCCGCCGCTCGGGCTGCGCCCTCGTGGGCGGCGAGATGGCCGAGATGCCTGGTTTGTACGCTCCGAGCGAGTTCGATTTGGCCGGCTTCTGCGTGGGCGTGGTGGAGAAGACCGCGATCGTGGATGGCTCCCGAGTGGAGGTGGGCGACCAGGTGATAGGCCTGGCGTCCGATGGTTTCCACTCCAACGGATACTCGCTGGTGCGGCGGGTGCTGGCCGAGGCCGGCATCGGTCTGGGCGAGCGGTTGTCCGGGGCCGGTGACGGCGCGGAGGGCACCGCCCTCGGCACTGCGGCCGTCGCTGCGGACGGGACGATCTTCGGTGAGCTGTTGTTGCGGCCCACGCGCATCTACGTCAAGCCGGTTCTCGAGCTCCTCGAGCTCGGCCTCCCGGTGAGGGCAATGGCCCACATCACGGGTGGCGGTATCGGGGGCAACTTGGGCCGGGTCATCCCGCGGGGAATGTCGGCCCGCCTTCACTTCGAGAGCTGGAGGGTGCCGCGGGAGTTCCGGGTCATCCAGGAGCTCGGGGGCGTGGCCGACACGGAGATGTTCCGCACCTTCAATATGGGGGTGGGTTTCGTGCTGGTTGTGGCGCAGGAAGCGGCCGAGCACGTGGCTACGCTACTCGAGCGGGCGGGCGAGCGACCACTCTCGCTGGGACGGATCGTGCGCGGCGAGCGGACGGTCGAGCTGGAGGGAGTGTTTTGATATGAGCGGCCCCGAGGCGGGTGGGCAAGGCGGTAGCGCCGGCGCCGGGGCGGCCGGCCGCGGCGCGGACCGCGACGGCAACGCCGCCGGCATGCCGGCCTCCTATCGGGTGGTGGTGCTGGTGTCGGGCAGCGGGTCGAACCTACAGGCCCTCATCGACCGGTTGCACGGCAGGGTGGCCGGCATCGAGATCGTGCTTGTGATCAGCAACGTGCCCGGCGTGATGGGGCTCACCCGGGCTGAGCGGGCCGGTATTCCCACAGCGGTGTTCCGCGCGGACGACTATCGGTCACGCGAGGAGCGCGACCGGGCCATGGGCGACGCCATCGAAGCGGTCTCCGCCGACCTCATCGTGGGGGCCGGCTACATGCACATCCTCACCCCATCCTTCGTCCAACGCTTTCCCCATCGCATCATCAATCTTCATCCCGCGCTCCTGCCCTCGTTTCCCGGCCACAGTGCCTTCCAGGAGGCCATCGACTACGGCGTGAAGGTCACGGGGGTGACGGTGCACTTCATAGACGAGGGGGTCGATTCCGGGCCGGTGATCGCGCAGGAGCCGGTGCGGGTGCGCGACGACGACACGGCCGACACCCTGGCGGAGCGGATTCACCTCGTGGAGCACCGGGTGCTGCCCCGGGTGGTGGAACTCATGGCGCGGAAAAAGGTGACGCCGCCGCGCGCCGGGTCGAGGCTGGTGAGGGTGGAGGACGAACGAGAGCCGGAGTACGGCCGCGGATTGGCCGTAGACGCTTCGGCGACTGGATAGCAATCGCAGTTTCGGGAGGAATACAGTGAGGATTCGCCGGGCGCTGGTGTCGGTATCGGACAAGAGAGGGCTTGTGCCCTTCGTGGAGGGGTTGGCCGCAATGGGAGTGGAGATCATCTCCACCGGGGGAACGGCTCGTTTCCTGGAGGAGAACGGTGTTACCGTGACGCCGGTCTCTCAGGTGACGGGGTTTCCCGAGATCATGGATGGACGGGTCAAGACCCTCCATCCGGCCATCCACGGCGGCATCCTGGCCGACCGCAACATCCATGAGCACATGGAGGCCATCCAGGAGCTCGGCATCGAGCCCATCGACCTGGTGGTGGTCAACCTGTACCCGTTCAGCGAGACGGCTTCGCGGCGCGGCGTGGACGAAGCCGAGATCATCGAGAACATCGACATTGGCGGCCCCACCATGGTGCGGGCGGCGGCCAAGAACTTCGGCGGCGTGGGTATCGTGGTGAACCCGGGCGAGTACGACGGTGTGCTTGCGGAAATGCGTGGCAACGAAGGTCGACTCTCGCTCGAGACGCGGCGGCGCCTTGCAGCCGCCGCCTTCAATCACACCGCCGCCTACGACACCGCCATCGCCACCTGGTTCAACGAGGCGGCGGGCGAGTTCCCCGATTCCCTCATGCTCGACTTCGTGAAGCTCCAGGACCTGCGCTACGGGGAGAACCCCCACCAGCGAGCCGCGCTGTACTCGGATCTGGCGACCGATCGCACCCCGGTCTTCACCATCAACCAGCTGCACGGAGCGCAGCTCTCCTTCAACAACATCCTCGATCTCGACTCGGCCCGGCGGCTGGTGGACGAGTTCGCCCTCCCCTGCTGCGTGATCATCAAGCACAACAATCCCTGCGGGTGCGCCGTCGCCGAGGGCATCACCCACGCCTATTTGAAGGCGCTCTCCTGCGACCCGGGGTCGGCGTACGGCAGCGTCATCGCCGTGAACCGGGTGGTGGACGAAGTGCTGGCCGAGGAGATGAGCAAGAACTTCATCGAGGTGCTTTCCGCGCCTGGTTACGAGGAGGAGGCGCTCGAGATTCTCACCCGCAAGGCCGATATCCGCATCCTGGTCGACACCGAGAGCCGGCAGACACTCCGCCGCCGCTTCGACATGAAGCGCATCAACGGCGGTCTCCTGGTGGAGGATCGCGACACCGAGGTGGACGAGCGGGAGAACATGCGGGTGGTGACCACGCGCCATCCGTCGGAGGACGAGTGGGGCGACCTGCTCTTCGGCTGGCGGGTGGCCAAGCACGTGAAGTCGAATGCCATCGTCTTGGCCAAGGACCTCATGACCGTGGGGGTGGGGGCGGGACAGATGAGCCGGGTCGATTCGGCCCGCATCGCCGTGCAGAAGGCGCTCCACTCGCTGGAGGGGTGCGTGGTGGCGTCCGATGCCTTCTTCCCCTTCCCCGACGCGCTCGAGGTCTGCATCGACGCCGGGGCGACGGCGGCCGTCCAGCCGGGCGGCTCGAAGCGGGACGATGAGGTGCTGGCCGCGGCCGAAGCCCGTGGCATCGCCATGGTGATGACCGGGCGGAGGCACTTCCGGCATTAGGAGGGCCGGCGGGGCGCCGTTTCGGGCGCCGGCGGCAGCCTTGGGTGGCGGCGGTAGTAGGGCACCTGGATGATACGGGAGCGGATGCCGTGCATAATTGTGCCACAATGGTGTAAGATGTGGCACAAATGTACATGCGGCTCGGGGGTGCCTACGTGCGCGAGATGTCTATCCGGGAGCTCAGAGCCCACCTGTCCACCATCGACGACGTGGTGGAGCGGGAAGGCGAGGTGGTGGTAACGAGGCATGGGCGTGCGGTTGCCAAGGTGGTCCCTGTGCGTCCACGGTCGGAAGCCCCCTCCCACGCCGATCTGCGCGCGGCTATGCCCCCCATGCAGCGCCCGAGTGAAGAGCTCATCCGTGAAGATCGCGGGGGTTGAGGGAGGGCCGTCTCAAGCGGCGGCAGCCTTGGGCGGCTGCTCCGGGTGAAGGCCCGTGACGGATGTCCGTCTACTTCGACACAAGCGCCCTGGTCAAGTGGTACCTGAACGAAGCGTTTTCGGACGAGGTGGAGGAGTTCCTGCAGGGGGAGGCGCCGGTGGCCATCAGCCTGCTGACCAAGGTGGAGATGCGGGCTCTTCTGGCCCGCCGCCGCCGGGAGGGTTCTATCGACGCCGCGCTCGAGAACAGAGTGTACGCCGTGTTCGAGGGCGACATCGCTGCGGGGCACCTCGTCCTTCTCCCGCAGCGGGTGGAGCATCTTCTGCTGGCGGAGTCGCTCATCGGGTCTCTACCGGCCACCTCCCTCCGCAGCCTCGATGCGTTGCATCTCGGCATCGTGAAGGGCGAGGGCATCGGGACGCTGGCGACCGCCGACCGGGTGATGGCGCTGGCGGCGGAGGCGCTGGGCATCGAGTGCCGGCGGTTCTTCGCCGAGTGAGGTGTGGCTGCCGGACAGTGGCTTGGCGGATGTACCCCTACGGAGTCCAGGACGGCCGGCGGGTTTGACGCTCTCTTTCAGGCTGAGATAAACTCCAAGAAGAGTGGGCGCGGGAGTCCTCGGGAGGATGTCGAAACAGGCTCCGGGCTGCTGCCGCCTTCTCGCGCGGGCCGTTAGCTCAGTTGGTAGAGCACCGGACTTTTAATCCGATGGTCGCTGGTTCGAGTCCAGCACGGCTCATGAAAGAAAACACCTGCAAATGCAGGTGTTTCGTCGCAAAGAGTGTCGCTTGGGTAGATTTCGTTGAGAGTGGGCTCTTGCGGCTCTTCTTCCTCCTCCCTTCCTCCTCCCCTTCCTCGAGACGGCTACGGCACGACCAGGAATCTCTCCGCACGAAAGTGCTGATCCGTGGCGACGGCCGTCGAGATTCCTAGTTCTCTCATCACACTGAAGCTCACGCAGTCGCAGAACGAATACCCTTTGTCCGTGCGCGCACAGAACAGAGCCCACGCGGCGCGCTCTGTCTGCGGCGTGGGATGGATCACCCGCACTTCCGGAGCAGAACAGAGCCTGGTTCCCACAGCGACGGCGAGGCCGTGTCCGTGCCTTCGCGCGAGCAGAGTCACGAGCTCCGACAATACATGTGTGGTGGTGACAAGCACGACACCATCGGAGCCCATCAGAGGGGCGACCTCGGCATGGCGTGGGGAACCCTCGACTATCGCGTCATACCAGGCAGAGGTGTCGACGAATACAGTGCTCACTTGATGGGCCTGGCCACAGGTCCATACAGGACGCCGTCGTGGTCGGCACCTGAGAAGCCGGACGTGTCCTTGATCATGCCGATTATGGCTGCCACCGGAGTCTCCTCTCGGGAGGTCGATTCCATCTTCTCTTCAACCAAGGCGCGGATGTATGCGGAGACGCTTATTCCCTGCCTGGCAGCTTCCTTGGCGAGGAATCGGTGCTCCTCTTCCTTCAGCAGTATCTGTGTTCGGGTCATGCGGGGCATGGTACGGCCGTAGACTCCTTCGTGTCGTCGGACTTTGGTCTGAGTGTGGTGCCTGTGACGTGCGAGTTGACGGTGCAGTAGTGATGTATAGAGGATACATCATCAGACGGCTCTAGGGCCGTTCCGGGCTGCGGCCGGCCTCGCCCGCCGGCTCGCAGGTTACGAGACTGCGCGAAGCCACGGGCGGGTGGAGGTTCTGCCCGAATACGCCTCCGGACTCCGGGATCTCAAGGGCGGCACGATGCACTCTTCGCCCGCCATCTTGACCCCCCGCCAAGGCGGTGTCAGGATGGTTCCAGGACGGAAGCATCCCTCGAGAGAAGGGAAGCGCCCGTCTGGAACCGGGCACGGGCCCGGCCGTTCCTTCAGGGGGGAGTCATGGAGAAGAAGGCCGCCGAGGGGATGGGTGAGGTTGTTCTTGCCGCAGCGCGTCTCGATAATCCACAGTTCACGAAAGCAGTGATCGGCGCCGGTGGGTTCGACTCGGCCGACGAGCCTGTGGAGCAGGTCATTGGCCGGGTGTTGGGCGGAGCGGCCGGCAGAGTATTGGCGGGTCAGGTGAAGGAAGCATCGTTGCCGGGTGAGGCGGCTGCCTTCTACGTCGCCGTGGGGCCGACCATGGTGGCGTTCTTCTCCATCAAGAGGGGGTTGTTCAAGAATTCACTGGGAGACCCATTGGTCGCCTTCCCTCGAAGCGACGTTCGCCTGGTGGAGTTGGGCAAGGGCTATATGCCCGCCGTTCGCTTCGTATTCGCGGACGGCACCCACTACGTCTTCCTGTGTGCCCGTATCCAGGTCGGCAATTTCAAGAAGGTACAGGAGCTTCTGGGTTTCGCCCAGCCTGGTCGAGTTCCGGTAACATGGGCACTCCGTCACGACGGCCGTGATCACGGAGGCCCATGGAGACGAAGGACCGTAGTCGCCGGGAGTATCTCGAAAGACCACTGGGTGGTTTGATACTCCGCAACAGCATGCCGGCGATTCTGTCGATGCTGGTCATCAGTCTGTACCAGATCGTCGACGGCATCTTCCTGGGGAGGAGGCTGGGGCCCGAAGCCATGGCCTCGGTGAATCTTCTCTACCCCATCCTCGCCCTCTACATTGGTCTCGCGGTGATGATAGGCATGGGAGGGAACGCCCGCATCGGCGTGCTCCTCGGTGCGGGAGACCGCTACAACGCCGGCCGTACGCTCAGTCTCATCCTCTGTTTGGGTGTGGGTCTGGGGGTGGGTGGTTCTCTGGTCACGATCCCGTTGTTGCCCTTGGTGCCCCCTCTTCTGGGCGCCGGCGGCGATCTCGCGGCCTTCGCCACCGACTATCTGGCCGCCCTCCTGCCGTTCTTCACGCCCCTGATCCTTTCGTTCATCCTCGAACAGGCGACCCGGAACGACGGTCGTCCGGGTCTCGCGTCGGGAGTGATCATCTCCACCACTCTTCTCAACATCGTCTTGGACTACCTCTTCATCTTCCCGCTGGACATGGGGATAATGGGGGCTGCCGTGGCGACCGGCATTGCCAATGCCTGCGCCACCCTTGTCTTTCTTGGACGCTTTGCGATGAAGACGATGCGGGATGCGCGGGCTCCCGGGGCTCGGGGGGGTGTTGCGTCTGAGGGGTTGGTGCTTCATCGTCCGGGTGGTGGGATCGGTGTGCTCGGCAGAATCGCGTACAACGGATCGTCGGAGTTGATGAACGAGATGGCGGGCGGCGTGACCACCTATCTCTACAATCGGACGATCCTGGCCATGTTGGGGCCCATCGCGCTCGCGTCGTTCACCATGGTGCAGTACCTGCTCATCTTCGGGCTGATGATACTCATGGGGCTGGGGATTGGAGCTCAGCCTATCATAGGCTACAACCACGGAGCGGGAAACACCGCCCGGGTGGCCGGGACCCTCACGCGGCTGCTGGTCGCCGGCTTCGCCCTTGGAGTCGTGTTGTTCGTGCTGCTCCAGACGCAGTCAGAGGCCATGGCGCGGCTCTTCTTCCCCGGGCATCCGGAGCTGCTGCCCCTGACGGCCGAGATCAGCCGATTGGTGAGCATCTCCATGCTTCTGATGCCGTTCGGCGTGGTCGGTTCCATCTTCTTCACGTCGCTTCAGAAGGCGGGTCACTCGATGCTCGTGGCCGCCGCGCGCGGCTTCGCGTTCACCGTGATCGGCATCGTCACGCTGCCCCGGCTGCTCGGCCCGACGGGCATTTGGCTGACGCCGGTCTTCGCCGAGGGGCTGACGGCCGTGTGTGCGGCCCTGCTGTTGGTTCGTTGGCGGCAGCGGGCGCGAGCGGGTCTCTCGGGCGCCCGTTGCTTTGCCCAAGGCGGTGAGTAGCAGTACTCAGCATGCTGAGTGACAGCCACACCGCGGGCGGCGTGCGAGGGCGTTGTCTTGTTCAAGGCAATGAGTAATAATACTCATCATAATGAGTAAATCGTTGCCATCCTTCCAGCGGCAGCAAGTGGTCGACCTGAGGCGGCGCTTGGAGGAGCCACGTGGGTTCATTCAAGTGGTGGCGGGTCCGCGCCAAGTGGGAAAGACCACCCTGGTGCTTCAGGCGACCAAAGAGTTGTCCGTGCCGGTTCGTTACGCGACTGCCGATGAGCCCACGCTGCGGGGGCAGGGATGGGTCGCCGAACAGTGGGAGTTGGCGCGCGTGGCGGCCGGGGAACGCGAGGCGATCCTCGTGCTCGATGAAGTGCAGAAGGCCGTGGGGTGGGAGGAGTCGGTCAAGCGGCTGTGGGACGAGGATTCGCGGGCAGGTCGTTCGGTCAAGGTGGTGCTCCTGGGTTCGGCGCCGCTTCTCGTGCAGCGCGGACTCACGGAGAGCATGGCCGGCCGCTTTGAGATCCTTCGCGTGCCTCATTGGTCGTTCGCGGAGATGCGGGCGGCGTTCGGGCTGGCGTGCGACCAGTACGTGTACTATGGCGGCTACCCGGGTGCGGTCACGCTGATGCGTGAGCCAGAGCGGTGGCGTCGCTACCTCCTCGACGCCTTGATCGAAACCACAATATCGAGAGACGTACTCCTGCTGACACGGGTGGACAAACCTGTGCTGCTGCGCCGAGTCTTCGAACTCGGGTGCAGGTACTCCGGACAAGTTCTCTCGTACACCAAGATGCTCGGGCAGCTCCAAGATGCCGGGAACGCCACAACCCTCGCTCACTACCTCAATCTTCTCGAAGGGGCAGGCATGATCGCGGGTCTTTCCAAGCACGCCGGGCAGGAAGTGCGGCGAAGGGCGTCGAGTCCGAAGTTGCAGGTATTCAACAACGCACTTCTCGGCGCACAGTCGGGGGCATCTTTCGAGCAGGCGTATTCAGACCCACAGTTCTGGGGCCGTATGATCGAATCAGCGGTAGGAGCCCATCTCGTCAACGCAGCCATGCCGGGTGACATCGAGCTCTTCTACTGGCGGGAGCGAAATCGGGAGGTTGACTTTGTGGTCCAAGGAGGGCGCGCACTCCTGGCCGTCGAGGTCAAGAGCCGACGTGTCCCCAAGGAGCACTCCGGTCTCTCCGCCTTTGTCCGGGCCTTCCCGACGGCCCGGCCACTTCTGGTGGGTGGTGAAGGGATGTCGGTGGAGGAGTTTCTGCTGACCCCTGTTCGGGAGTGGGTGGGGTAGGCCGGTCCTCTGTCGCGCGGCCACCGCGGGTACGCCGCCCGGCGGTATCGAGTCGTCTCGGCCCCCCAGTCGCTTCAGCGGCTCAGTTCGTCTCAGCTCCGCAGCCGCCGCAGCACTGCTTCATACTCCTCTCGGACGGCCGCCGGCCGGGAAGTGCCCAGTGCCTTTCCGAGAAAGTGTGCCGCCCGGGGAGGTTCGAGGGCGGCGAGGGCCTCCACGGCGAGGAGTTCCTTCACCGTGCGGGGTGGATAGGCACGAGTCATGGTGTGGTTGCGTATTCCGGACCAATTCGGCCATCGGTTCCGATTGGAATCGGCCGGGCATTCCGGCCAAAATCGGCCACCCCGCCGGCGCACATCGGCACTCTTCCAGCGGCCTCTCCTCCGGGGACTTCTACACCACATTAGGGGACTTGACCCCAGATCCAGACCTAAGACCTTGGTGAAGAATTCCTTGGCTCGCTCGTAGCTCTGGGCACGGACTACACCGCACGCCATTGTGTCCGCAAGGCTTGCCATGACGCAACCTCCCCTTCTTCGCCTACGTGTACTCCCGCGCCGAGCGTGCCGGGAATGGGACGTCTGGCGCGACCGCAAATTGGGGAAAGGACCGGCAATGAGGTCGGGAGGAGGCAACCATGGCGTATGCGACCAACGGCACTGACGGGACGCACATCTGGTTCGAAGACGCAGGAGGACACGGAGCCCCCACATTGTTACACGGCGGGCTTCTGGACACGGTTGACCTGTTGCGCCAGGGGGCCATCGCGCAAGCGCTGGATGACGACGAGTTCAGGCTCATCCTCGTGGACCATCGGGGCGTGGGTCGAAGCGATCGCCCGCACGGTGTAGAGGCATATGCCATGGCCCTGCGGGCGGCCGACGCGGTGGCGGTTCTCGATGTGCTGGGTCTGGAGAGGGCCCACTTCATCGGTACCTCGTACGGGGCTCGCCTGGGATTCGGTCTGGGGGAGCACGCCCCCAAGCGAGTCCGATCACTCATCATGGGTGGTCAACAACCCTATGCGATCAATCCCGAGGGGCCTCTGTTCCGGTTGGTCACCGAAGGCTTGGCCCGCTCGGTGGATGTGGGCACCATCGAGCCCTTCGTGGCCGCGCTGGAGGAATCGGCCGGAGGTCGGTGCATACAGGAGGACATTCGGGCGGTGTATCTGGAGCAGGACCCGGTGGCGATGAACGCAACCTCCTCCAAGATGGTCTCCGAGGGGGATATCGCCCCCAGTCTCGGCTCATGGCAGATGCCTTGTCTTATCTTTGCGGTGGAGGAAGACTCGGACTTCGTCGACCAGGCTCGCCGCGCGTCTGAGGAAATCCCCGGCGCCGAGTTTGTTCTCGTTCCCGCTGCTGGGCATCTCGCTTCCCACCTCTCCCACGATGTGGTGCTACCCGCCATCCTTCGCTCTCTACGTCGTGGCTGAGACGGCTCGGTGACCGTGTCGGTGGTCAAGTCCAGATGTCTTTCCAAATACACCGTGATGTGTAGGTCAAGAGCGCTTCTTGGTCACGCCATGGCCTCACCTCCCTTGGGCTTCGCGTGATCCTTCAGACGGCAGTTTGGCCTATGTGTGGAGACGACGTCGCAGTTGTGATGGAGCCGGTCGAGGATGGTCGAAGCCAGCACGCCATCGCCCAGCACCTGACCCGCCTCGCTGAGGGCCTCGTTGGAAGTGACGATGATGGAGCGCCGTTCACAGCGGCGGGCGACCAGCTGGAATGCCATGTTGGCCTCGGCCCGGGAGAGCGGTAGGTAGCCGGCCTCATCCACGACCAGTGGAGCCGACTTTATGAGGCGGCCCGTCTGAGTGCCATGTGTGGGCGAGCCGGGGCACGCTGTTCTTGGCTGAGAACATGTTTGCGGTACCCGCATAGCTGGAAGTATCAGACCGACTGAGTTCGTGTTCAACCCTGACGGCAGGTTTGCACTGAGGCCCGAGGGCAGAGCCGCTGACAACCATTGATGCAGGAGGAGATTGCGATGTGTGCGGCGCGCAGTCTGGACATGGGGTTCACCGATCAGAGTTTTCCCGTGGGGGCTCATATCTGCCTGCTCTACGAAAGCGAAGAGGAACGTCGGCGGCTGATGTCGAGATTCCTGGAGGCCGGTCTTCGCGATGGCGAGAGGGTTCTCTATCTCACGGATGTCATGACTCCTGGGCAGGTGCGGGAGTGGCTGGCCGGGCTCGGTGTGGAACTCCCCGAGGGCCCGGACTACCGGCGATTCGTCGTGACCGATGCCGAGTCCGTCTACTGTCGAGAGGGCGAGTTCAGGCCCGAGAGAATGTTCGACTTCTGGTCAGAAATCTACGAGGACTCACTTGCGTACGGATATCCGGCAATCAGGGCCACGGGAGAGACGTCGTGGGCCGTGCGCGGCACCCCCGGATCCGAACGGCTGATCGAGTACGAGGCTCTTCTCAACAAGACGCTCGAGAAGGCCCCGGTTACTACGGTCTGCCAATATGACGTCAAGCTGTTCGACGGGGGTACGATACTTGACGTCCTTCGCGTGCACCCGGTCATGATCTCTCGCGGTCAACTCGTTCGGAATCCCTTCTACGTCAGACCCGACGAATTCCTGGCGGGTCACTTGGGGAGGTAGTATGGAGCGGGTTGGCGATGAGGGGCCGCTGCCCGATCCCCGTGTGCTGGGTTGGCTGCTCGCCACCCAGAATGTGCTGCAGATCATGGATGGCGGGAAGCAACTCGCCGAGTTCGTCTCCCGCGCCCTGAGTGATGTCCCGGGCGTGTCGCTCTGCCGATTGTTTCTTGCTGGACGCGACGAGCAGGCTCCTTCAGCATCCGCGGATCTTGGAGAGATTGTCCACTTCTCTCTGGAGACCAGCAACGATGAGTATGGTCGATTGCTGATCCACCTTGAAGATCGCGAAGCTTTCGCTGCCTACGAGCCTTTCATAGGCAATTTTGCGGGTTCGCTTGCCCTCCTTCTCGAGAACCGCCGCCAGAAGAGCCGGCTGGAGGAGGCGTTGGAGCAAGTCAAGGTGAGTGAGAGCAGGTATCGGCGACTCTTCTCCGAGATGTCGTCGGGCCTAGCGGTCCACGAGATCATCTTGGATGACGAAGGCCACCCTTGCGACTATCGTTTCCTTGAGGTGAACCGTGCCTTTGAGGAACTGACCGGTCTCATGGCGGGAGACGTGGTGGGACGGGGGATCGTCGAGATCCTGCCCGAGCTGGAAGCGTCATGGATCGAACGCTTCGGACGCGTCGCCCTTCACGGTGAGAGCATCTGTTTCGAGGACTACAATCGCGATCTCGACCGGCATTATGAGGTCACTGCCTATCAGCCCCAACCGGCGCAGTTTGCCGCCGTGTTCACTGACGTCAGCGAGAGGAAGTGCCTGGAGCGGAAGCTCGAGGAGGCATCCAGAAGACTTGCGGCGACCAACCAAGAACTCGTGACTCAGAACACACTGCTTCGACGTCAGTCAGAGGAGTTGCTCAGCAGGCAGGCCGAACTACTGGACAGCAACAGGCGGTTGGAGCTCGTGTCGGGAACGGCCGCGCGGCTGTTGGCCAGCGGGCGGCCCAAGCAGATCGTGGTGGGGCTCTGCTGGGAGGTGATGAGGCATCTCGACTGCCAAGTGTTCTTCAATTACCTAGTAGATGAGGAAATAGGCCGGCTGCGCCTGAACGCGTGCAGCGGGATCTCAGACGACGCGGCACGACGCCTTGAATGGCTGGACTTTGGTCAGGCTTTGTGCGGATGGGTTGCCCGCGAGGGTGTACAGAGGGCGGAGGAAGACATTCAGCACTCGCAGGAGCAGCTCACCGAGGTGGTTCGCTCTCTCGGCATTCAGGCATACGCTGCCCAACCGCTCACTGTGAACGACCAAGTGATCGGTACCCTGTCGTTCGGGAGTCGCACCCGTATTGGCTTCTCTCCCGACGATCTCTCGCTGATGCAGGTCATTGCCAACCAGGTGGCGGTAGCCGTCGAGCGTGAGCGTTCGCGCGCGGCTTTGGAGGAAAGCGAAACGCGGTTTCGCAGTATGGCCGAACGTCTGCAGTCCGCGCTTCTCGATATTCCGCAGGAGATCGGCAGACTGCAGCTCAGCCATCTGTATCGTTCCGCCACTGAAATGGCGAAGGTTGGAGGGGACTTCTATGATGCCTTCGAAGTGGGTGGGAAGAAGATTGCAATCCTCATGGGGGATGTGGCGGGCCACGGCATCGAAGCAGCCAGAACGGCAACACTGGTCAAGGATGTGGTCCATGCCTTTGCTCATCAATCTCTTGGACCGATTGAAATACTGGAGCGCGTGAATCAGCTTCTGATGGCGAAGAGACTCTCTGGCTTCGTCACTCTCTTCTTGGGGATCCTCGATCCGGAAGCAGGAGTCCTGACGTATGAATCGGCCGGTCATCCGGAGGCACTACTCAAGCGCCGTTCCGGTGAGGTCGAGGCGCTTGGATCGGGAACAGTCCCTGTGGGGGTCGTGCACGATCCGGGGTGGAACGTGCACAAGACGGAGTTGATGGCGGGCGACATTCTGGTCCTCTACACCGACGGCATTATCGAAGCGCGGCGGGGTGGAGAGCCTTTCGGCGAGGAGAGTCTGAGAAAGCTTCTCGAGGCGTACGCGGAGGAACTCCAGCGACTCCCCTCCTTCATACTTGACAGTGTCCTCGACTTCTCCGGAGACGTACTCTCCGACGACGCGGCGATTCTTGTCTTCGCTCTTCAGCCGCATGCGGCAGTCGGCTGCAGCTCAACCGAGTAGAACGGTCTACCTGTGGGTATAGGGCACCCACCTGCTGCCCAAGGGAGGATCCGTTCATGACGGAATCATCAGATCAGACGCCTCGACCGCCGGAGCCTGCGTTCCAATCACTGGGGATGCCACTCCCCTTCGATGCTCAGGTCTCTTACCGGTTCGGCGTTCCGCTGATCTATGTGGAGGGTGAGCTCGATTACGAGTCTGTGGATGAGCTTCGGGAAGTCATCGACGAAGAATTGAGCAGTGATCAGTCGGTCCTGCTTCTGGAGTTCAGTCGACTTGCCTACATGGACAGCCGAGGTCTGTCGCTCTTGTTCAGCACTCTGGAAAGACTGAGAGGAACGGGGTGGTTGGGGGTCGTGAACCCCAAGCCGAACGTGAGGAAATTGGCGGAGATGACCGGTCTCGCTGACCGCGACGGCTTTCTGTTCATTGAAGACCTGGAATCCGTACCAGCGGCAATCGGAGAGAGGTCGAAGGAGCCTTGACCGGTGCGCAGACTATGGTTGAGTGTGTCGAAGCGCTGAATCACTCCAACCGGTCACGCGATGCATGGTCTCGAGCAGCTTTCCGGGAGGTTCGCCCATGGCCGCATGCCCGTCCACACGCAAGACTCCGGGAGGCTGGAAGTATCCGTTCTGGACTGCCAAGAGGATGATGGCGGCCGGGTGATCCTGGCTCTTGAGCTTGTTGATTGTGCTTTCGAGGGATGCGCTGGGAGTCTCGTTGGCGAGTGTCACATCGATGAGCACGACGTCCGGTTGGGTGTGCGCGGCAAGAAGGGGTAGCTGCGTCAGATCGTCGGCGGTCCGGATGACGTTCGTGTTGTGGATGGAGAGAAATGTGCAAAGACCATCGCACAACGCAGGACTTTGGCTTGCCACAATGACGTCCACCCCAGAGTTCCCCATTCTGATACTGCGTCGCGGCACAGCGTCTTCACAGCACTTGCAAGGCTCAGCTTAGGTGAGATGAGCACGCTGCGACAGAGCCATTCGGCCCAACCACACCTAGCCGAATGATATGTATGGGGGAAGCAAGGAGGCCCCAAAGAATCGACAGAGTGCTTGGGGTCAGGTGAGGTGGTCTCTCATCGCGATCATGGCCGCGCTCGTCCGGTTTGTCACTCCGAGCTTCGCGAGGATGTTACTCACGTGCAGACGCACGGTGCCGGTGCTGAGGTGCAGGTGCTGTCCGATCTCCTTGTTGCTCAATCCGGCCGATATGAGAGCAAGGACTTCGCGTTCCCGGGGTGTGAGTCCCCAGTCGGTATCGTGAGGATCCCGATCTGGGGCGGTGAAAGCCTGCATCGCGTGACTGTCGATGGACCCACGGCCGACGAAGGCGTCTCGGATGGCCAGGACGAGCCTTTCCGACCGGGCATCCTTGAGTACGTAGCCAATCGCTCCCGCGTTGAGGGTGGACTTCACATGGTCCTCGTCAACGAAGCTGGTCAGGGCGATCACGCTCGCGTTGGGGTCGACTTCGCGCAGCCGGGCCGTCGCTTCGGCGCCGTCCATGCCGGGCATCACGATATCCATGAGAACCACGTCGGGCAGAAGATCTTGGTACAGACGGACGGCTTCGGCCCCGTCCTCCGCTTCGCCGACGACCTCAAGGTCGGCGGTCGTCGACAGCAGCACCTTCAGGCCCTCTCTGACCATATGGTGATCATCGACTATCATCACTCGAATGCGAGGTGATTCTTGCATCATGTCTCGCTCCCTCTTTCTCTGGATGCGTGCGATCGGGTCCAGACTGCGACTACCGAAGTGCCGCGGCCGGGCGTGCTGTCGATGCTCAGTGTCGCGCCCAGTTCTCTCAGACGTTCGTGGAGTATGCTGATCCCCATGTGTTCCGAGGAGACACGGCGCGGGTCAAAGCCGCGGCCGTCGTCTTGCACCGTGAGAGTCACCTGGTGTGTCGTCTGATGCACAGATACCGAAGCTCGATGTGCCTTGGCGTGCTTGGCTATGTTGCTGAAGGCCTCCTGCGTCACTCGATAGAAGGCGATTCTCACTTCTACGGGCAACTCTATGTCCCCCGAAACATCGACCTCCACGGGAATCTGTGCCTGGCCGGCAAGGGCATCGCCGAGACGTTCGAGCAGGGTGTCGAGGCTCGCGGCTCTGAGCGCCGACGGTCGTAGTTCGAACAGTAATGTACGCATCTCGCCCAAGGCGCCTCGTACGAGCAACCTCAATCGTGCGAGAGTCTCCGATCCCTCCTCAGGACTTCTTCTCCATATCGTTGGAAGCGCTTCGGCGATAAGGTTGGCGGAGTAGATGCTTTGAGTGACGGCGTCGTGGAGATCCCTCGCCAAGCGGCTTCGCTCATCTGCCGCCGCCTGTCGCTTCTCCCAGTCGTGCAGACGTTCGTTCTTCACCGCGATGGCCATGGTGTCTGCGATGGTGTTGGTGAGCCGGACATCCTGGGGAGAGAATCCCGGCCTTCCGTTGTTGCGCGTCACGCTCAGGATGCCGATGACTTCTCCCCTCACAACCATCGGCATCATGAGAAGCTCCTCGATGTTCGATTGGTTGAGTAGCTGAACGGTGGACTCCGACATCTGCAGCAGGGTGAATTCTGTGAGGAGAACCGGCTGTCGTCCGCTTGCGGCCTCCCTATAGAATGCGCCACTCTCCAGAGGAATCCTGACCGCTTCCCCCGCAACCGCCCGAGACACAGCGATACTTGTTGGCTTCACTACCAGGCTACCGTCGGGACTGATACCGAGAAGATCGATCTGGACGTGACGTGCTTCGAAGAGGCTCAGAATATGCTTGGCGGCAGTTCGTAAGCCGGCAGACAGATCTCCTCGTGCCACGAGTGAGTCGCTCACGCTGTGGAGCGCGTTCAATCCCGCGACCCTCTGTCGAAGAGTCCCCTCGGTGAGGGTGCGGCTGGCGACTTCACGCGCAAGCGCCTGATTCGCTGCGTCGAGGTCTCTCACTCGAGCGTCCACCATTGCCTCCAGACCCGTGCCATACGCCTGCAGGGCCTTGGTGGATCTCAGTGAGTCCACCTGTACCGCGACGCTGGAGGTGACCACGGCAGCCAGAAGACCGATCTGTGTGAGCAGCTGTCCGATCACCTCTTGGTCGCCAAGGACATCGACGGCCATGGTCGCGGCGAACAAGGGGAGAGCGACGGAGAGATACCTGACCTTGCTTCGGGACAGTCGGCCGCGGCGTGTTCGGAACAGTGCGTAGAGCACGAATGCGAAAGTGACAATCGTCAGGCCAACATGGATCCAGGCCAGGGGATGGATAAGACCATGCCGTGCGGACTCGCTTGTGGTGGCGTGGAGGAGTCCGGCCGGCAGGACACTGTTGAGAAGCAGTGTGGCCGCGAAGCCCGCACTCATGGCCCAGGGCCAGTGGAGCGGGCGCACGTCGACTGCGAAGCTCACAAACCAGATCGTGCCCACCGTCCACGCAACGCTGGCCGGGAACGATAGCCACTTGGCTATCATGACGTGCTCCGCTTCGGTTCCCGCCGCCTGCAGCATCGCTACGGACAGGGCGCCCACGGACATGGCTGCGGAGGTTGCGGACAAGGCGAGCAGAGTGCGGTCTCGAGGTCTGCGGGAGAAGCCGGTCAACCCGTGCGTGACGGCCGCGAGCAAACCAATGCCCGCGATCAGCCCCATGCCGAGCGTCATAGCGTTCACAGCAGAAACCTCACGTGTAGAGAGCTGAGCGCTCTCGCTTTCCACGAGGAAGTGGTCTTGATGCGTCCATCATTCCCGGACGCCTGCATCCAAAACCCCCCGTCAGGTCATCGCCGGGCTTCTCCGAATTCGCTTGGACGTGGACCAGTGTCCGAGCTCACTATGACGATTGTCCAGTGCCAAGACAGGACACTCGGCAGTACCCCTCGAGCGGCATCTAGACGAGCATGGAACTGACGCATCGGGCGGCGCCTTTCGCGCGTCCACGCTACGGATGGAAAGACCCGAGAATGACAAGCTCATGGAGGTACCTGCAATGTCCAGAAGGCGATTGTCAACAATCATCGCACTCACCTTGGTTCTGGCGGTTCTCTTCGCCGGCATCGCCTACGCCGCGCAGAGTGGCGATGGAAAGGCCGGTGCGGCCGCCGCCGACAAGTACAAGGAAAAGGCGGCCAAGGTCAAGGACAAGATCGACAAACAGGTGACACAGAAGGACCGTCAGGAGGCGGCCGCACGAGGGCTTCAAGAAGGAGCTCTCAACCCGCTGATGATGACAGGGGCGGACCTGCAGATGATGCCGGGCATGGCCCCTCACTACTTCAGCCATCCGAACTACGCGAACAGTCAGCTACCCACCCTGAGTGTCGCTCCCGGGGGTGAGACCACGGTAGGGAACGCCTTGACGGAGCGGGCCCATGCCTCGGATATGGCGGCCGAAGTTCTGGTCGTTGTGCCTGCACCACTGCCCGATGGATACATCACCAGCTTCGACCTCTGGAACCAGGCGGCGGCTGGGGGCAGCGACGGGCCGTCGGCGGGACGCACGTTCCATGCGTACGTGTTGCGTCCGGGCGGCGCTCCCGGCGAATATCTGGTTGTCTTCGACAGTGGGCAATTGACCGTTCCCGCTTTGAGCGACCCCACGGTGAGCGAAGCGGCCTCTTTCCCGGTCGCCAACCTGGCGGTTCAGGCTGGGGATGTCCTGGCCTTCTACGGGCGGGGCATACCCTTCGATCAAGATCCGGGGGGTATCGATCAGGTGTACTACCCATCGGCCCAGCCTCTCCAAGGCGCCACCATTGCACTCGGGACCGATGGCTACCCACTCTACCCGGATGCTCGGATCTACTCCTTCTCGGCACAGGTTCTGGGTGCTGATGTGGTAGAGGTGAGCGGCGGGATACGGAAGTTCGTCGACACGTTGCCCGGTTTGGGCGCGGGTGCGGCGAACAACCTCGGGCAGTACATCCCGGTGGCTGTTCCTGACACCACTACCTACCCGGGCTCCGACTACTACGAGATCGCGGTGGTCCAGTACCTCGAGAAGATGCACAGCGACATCCCGGCCACTCTGTTGCGCGGGTACGTTCAGCTCTCAACGACTGTTGTTCCGGGTGAACAAGTGGCCCTGTCGAACGATTTGCTGGGCGGAGGGACACAGCCCACCGGCTACTCCGGCGTGACCGCGCCTCACTACATGGGGCCGACCATCGTCGCTCAGAAGGACCGCCCGGTACGGATCAAGTTCGTCAACCTCTTGCCGACTGGGGTCAACGGCAATCTCTTCATCCCGGTTGACACCACCGTGATGGGTTCCGGCATGGGCTCCTACGGGATGACGCCGAACATGGGGATGGAGGAAGAAGACCCGCTGAACCCTATGGCCGGGATGCTGCCCAAACCCTATGGGGCATATACAGAGAACCGGGCCACCCTGCATCTGCACGGTGGCATAACCCCCTGGATCAGCGATGGTACGCCGCATCAGTGGATTACCCCAGCGAATGAGAACACCCCGTATCCCCAGGGTGTGAGCGTCGTTCCCGTCCCGGACATGGATGATACCGGCGATCCCGGTGACGGGGTGATGACCTTCTACTACACGAACCAGCAATCTGCCCGCTTGATGTTCTATCACGATCACGCCTGGGGCATCACCCGACTGAACGTCTACGCGGGCGAGGCCGCTCCTTACATCATCCAGGACACCAAGGAGCAGGAGCTGTTGGATGGTGGGTTGATACCCGGCGCCGACGACACCATCCCGCTGGTGATCCAGGACAAGACCTTCGTTCCCGACGTGGATCAGCTGATGATGCAGGACGAAACCTGGGATATGGGGCGGTGGGGAGGAGAGGGCGGCCTGTGGCTGCCGCACGTCTACTCTCCCGCCCAGAACCCAGGCGATAGTTCCGGTGTCAACGAGTACGGTCGATGGGCGTACGGACCCTGGTTCTGGCCCCCGACGACCGACATCAAGCATGGCCCCGTCGCCAACCCCTACTACGACCCGAACGCTGATCCCGATGGCGGCTGGGTCGAGCCTCCGCTGATGCCCGGTACCCCCTTCAATTCCATGGGTATGGAGGCCTTCCTCGACACCCCGGTTCTGAACGGAACAGCGTATCCGACGACCACGGTGGAGCCGAAAGCGTATCGCTTCCGCATCCTCAATGCGGCCAACGACCGGTTCTTCAACCTGTCGCTGTATGAGGCCGACCCGACGCAGCCGAGCCCCATCCCGGGGGTTGGACTGAGTGAGGTGGCGCTGAATCCGACGGAGGTCGCGGATGCCCTCCAGGATCCATTCGTGGTCTTCCCGACTCCCGATCTGTCCCTGAGCCCGACGGGGCCCGACTGGATCCAAATCGGGACGGAGGGCGGGTTCCTTCCGGCTCCAGTGGTGATCCCCGCTCAACACACGACGTGGGTGAACGATCCCACCGTGTTCAACGCGGGCAACGTCGACCAGCACTCGTTGCTCCTGGCTCCGGCTGAGCGCGCCGACGTGATTGTCGACTTCTCCGCCTATCCCGGCAAGACCCTGATTCTCTACAACGACGCTCCCGCGGCATTCCCGGCGCGCGATCCCCGCTACGACTACTACACCGGCAATGCCGATCTGCGCGATACCGGAGGTACTCCGTCCACGCTCGCCGGCTATGGACCGAACACCCGCACCATCATGCAGATCAAGGTGGCGGATGCTCCAGCCGCGGCGGCCTTCAATGTGACGGCGCTGGTGAACGCCTTCAAGTCCAAGGAGATGGGCGGTCTCGGCATCTTCGAAGAAGGCCAGAAGCCCATCATCGTGGGCCAGGCGCCGTACAATTCTGCCTACAATGAGTCCTTCAAGACGAACGGGCCGGATGCGGGGCTGGTGCAGATCTTCGATACCTCAATCTCGTTCAAGACTCTCGCCAACGGTGCGGCCGGACCTTCATTGACCATCCCGATGCACCCCAAGCAGATCCAGGATGAGATGGGAGAGGCCTTCGATCGCGAGTACGGACGCATGAGCGGCTTCCTGGGAGTGGAAACGCCCAACGCTCAAGCCGGGCTGCAGAACATGATCCTGTATCCCTTCACGTACCCGCCGTCGGAGGTCCTCAAGGGAGTCGTTCTGCCCGAAGGGGTGGCCCTCGAGCCAATAGCCTCTGCTGACGACGGTACGCAGATCTGGAAGTTCACTCACAACGGGGTGGACACGCATCCGATCCATTTCCACCTGTACGACGTGCAGCTCATCAACCGGGTCGGTTGGGACGGGATCATCCGGAGACCGGACGCCAACGAACTTGGCTGGAAGGATACCGTTCGCGTCAGCCCGCTCGAAGACACCATAGTTGCCCTCCGGCCGGTCATTCCCCCCATTCCCTTCGAACTGCCCAACAGCATCCGACTCATCAACCCCATGATGCCGGAAGGTGAGGTACTGGAGCCCACATTGGCAAGAGACCTGGCCGGCCTGCCCTTGATGGCGTTTGCACCGGACGGAGAGCCCATCGACATCGTTAACCACTACGTCAACTTCGGGTGGGAGTACGTCACTCACTGCCACATCCTCAGTCACGAAGAGATGGACATGATGCGGCCGGTGGTCGTGGGTATCGCGCCGAAGGCGCCCACGGATCTCATCTACAACACGACGGGCAATGGGAACAACCGCAGGAACGTTCTCACGTGGACCGACAACTCGATGAATGAGACGGCGTTCGTGATCGAACGCTCGACGTCGCCCGCCGGTCCCTGGACGGTTCTCGCCACCATTCCGTCCGATCGTCTCGACGTCGGGCCCGGCACCGGCACCAGAACCTACACGGACCCGATCGGAAACACCCGGACCGTGTACTACTACCAGGTGTACGCGATCAACACCGTTGGGGACACCTGGGACTACTCGAATCCGGAACTCAACGAGATTCCGCCGGGAGGCGGTTTCCCGACCCTCACGCTGTCGTCCAAGGAGGGTGCGCTCACTTCGACAGCAGCGCCCAGCGATCTGACGGCGAGTGCCGTCAGGAAGAACAACAACGTGGCCACTGTGACCCTGAACTGGACCGACAATGCCGCCAACGAGGATGGCTTCGTCATCCAGCGGGCTGACAACGCGGCCTTCACGCTCAACCTGGTCAATACAACGGTGGGGGCCGACGTTGTGACCTTCATGCAGCAGGTGGCCCGTGGCAAGACCTTCTACTACAGAGTGTCCGCCTTCGGCCTCGCCGGCACATCGACCTGGTCGAACACGGCCTCTGTGACCACCCCATAGTCGGGTCGCGCCGGCCGATGAGGGCCGATAAGCGCCGAAGAAGGAAGGGCCGCCTCCGACTGGAGGCGGCCCTTCGATAATCCGAAAAGCACCCGAATCGTGGTCCAGAAGAGAGGGGAGGTTTCATCATGAAGCGAAGACTGTTGTCGGCCTTCGCACTGCTTCTCGTCCTGTTGTTGCCGTCCACGGCCCTCGCCCTGTCGGTAGGGGTGGAAGCGGTCACGCTTGATGAGTCGGCGGCGGCAGCTGTCGGCGAGAAGATATTTCTTCGACACCGATCTCTCCAGCCCCAAGAGGACAGTCGTGTGCGTCGTGCCATAGTCTTGAGGCGGGCTATGCGGACCCAGATGGCGCGGCCGTTTCACCGGGGGCAGTTCCGCATCGCTTTGGCAATCGGAACGGTCCCATGTCCGCGTATGCCATGTATATCCCCGAGTTCTACTACGACGAAGAGGAGGACTTGTATTTCGGACCCAGTTCTGGGATGGCCGAGTACTCACTCTCGAGGAGCAGGCCAAAGGCCCGTTCTTGAATCCTCTTGAGATGAACATGCCCAACAAGCAGTCCGTGGTCGCCCGAGTAGCAGCCTCGGACTACGCGAACCAGTTCAAGGCGGTATTCGGTCCCACCAGCCTAAAGCCTCAAGAATGTCGATTACGCCTACGATCGAATCGGTCAAGTCCCGAATTGTGGTGTAATTCCTGATCGTCGGTCCTCGTTCTAGTCGTGGACCAGAACCACCTCCCCTTTCGGGTTGCCGACGGCTCTGGGCTGCTGCTCCGTCTCCCCGGTATCGATGGCCGCATCCAGCTTAGCCAGGGACTCCAGGGAGAGGTAGCGTCGGCCCACCAACCACTCATCATTCTGCTCGAGGAGGAGCGCTCCCGCCAGGCGGATCAGGCTGCCATCGTTCGGATAGATGCCGACTACGTCGCTCCTGCGTCCGATCTCCCGGTTGATACGCTCCAGCGGATTGGTGGAACGTAGCTTGGACCAGTGTTCGCGGGGAAATGCAGTGAAGGCCAGGAGTTCCTCCTCCGCCTCTTCGAGGAACCGGGCCACCTTGGGGGCGACCGACCGGAGCCGGTTCGCGACGTCACCGAGGAGGAGCCGGGCTTGACCTTGGTCGTTTGCCCGAAAGATCTGACCCAAGGCGGCGGAGACCATCTGCTGCTTCGGTCGGGAGACGTGACCGCGCATATCTTTGCCAAAGTGTACCGTGCAACGCTGCCAGGGACAGCCCAAGACCTGGGCGATGGCGTTCTTCAAACCCTGGTGGGCGTCGGAGACGCAGAGGCAGACACCGGAGAGTCCCCGGGCCACGAGGGAGCGCAGGAACTCCCGCCAGAACGCTTCACTCTCGGCTTCCCCCACGTCGATGCCGATCACTTCGCGGCGCCCGCTCTCGTGCACGCCGTAGGCCACCACTAGGGCCTTGTGCCGTATGCCCCCCCCCTTCTCCCGTATGCGTTCCACCCTGGCATCCAGCCACAGGTAGGGGTAGCGGCCTTCCAGGGGGCGTTCGCGGAAGAGACGGACCTGCTCGTCGAGGGTGCGGCAGAGACGGCTCACGCTGGAGCGACTCATGGATTCCACGCCGAGCTGCTCCACCAGGCGCTCCACCTTGCGGGTGGAGACCCCGTTCACGTAGGCCTCGCAGACGACGGCCACCAGAGCCTGCTCACTGCGTCTCCGTGCTTCGAGGAAGGAGGGGAAGTAGGTGCCCTGTCGCAGCCGGGGGATGGCCAGCTCCAGTGTACCCACCCGGGTCTGGAAGGTACGGGGGCGGTAGCCGTTCCGCTGAGTCTGGCGGTCGGGCGAACGCTCATAGAGACCGGCGCCGGCGGCTTCGGTCACTTCGCACTCCATGAGCTCGACCAGGATCATACGCACTGCCTCCCGCAGGACGTCCGCGTGCTCGTCGGACAGAAGCTTGCCTGCAAGGTCGTTCACCGTCATGCTGTAGGGGTCGGCCATCGTGGTGCTCCTCTCGTCGTATGTTCTTGCCGGAACACCGACGATTCTAGGACGCCCGGTGGCCGATCTTCCAGCGGCCTCTCCTCCCGGGGACTTCTACACCACATTAGGGGACTTGACCGTCAAACGTGGACACGGACGGAAAGGCCATCTAAGAAGTACCTCCAAAACAGCCGAATATGGACCTCTCTGGACCGCTCGAAATCAGACTATTAATCCGATGGTCGCTGGTTCGAGTCCAGCACGGTTCATAGATGAAAGCCCTGTAAATCAGGGCTTCTTCTTTGCCTTCTGAGCCTTCTTCTTGGGCGCGCCCAGAGGCCTCTTGCGACCATTCTGCTACCCGTTTGGCGCCGGGCAGTGGAATGGCCGCCACTATGGCCTCCTCCATTCCGGGCATCATGCGGCTGTAGACCTGCAGCGTCATGCTCGCGGAGGAGTGGCTGCCACGGCTGTGGATGAGCTTCAACGGCGCCCCCGACTTGATGAGCATCGAGGCGTGCAAGTGTCTTGCACCGACACGAGGGCTGCACGAGTGCACTGCGCCGGCTGTGGGAGGTCTTCGGCGTGGTCTTGACGATGGGCTTCCGGCCAACCTTGATTACGGTCTGTACTGCGGTGAACGAGCGGGCCTCCAAGTCCACGTGCTTCCAGCGCAGTCCCAGAACCTCACCACGGCGAAGAGCATGTCGAACTAGTCAAGCAGGAACGCGGCAAGCTCCTTTGCGACGAGGTCGGGCGCGGCCAGATGACCCATGTGCCCCTGCCCGGGCAGAACAACCTTCCGCGCGTTTGGCAGCAGATCCAGCAACTCCTGGGTGGGATAGGACGGGTTGTTCTCCGTCATGCTTCCTGTCATGAGGAGCACCGGCATCGACAGGTTCTTGTAGTTCTTGACCTGGGGATCGAATGCCCAGATTGCCTCCCACTCCTCGGGCAAGGTGGGAGCCAGCGATACCAGGATGTCCCAGGCGGGAGTGCTGCGCATGAAAGCGATCTGCTCGTCGGTCATCCGAAGCTCGTCCCTGCAGAACAGGTCGATGGCCGCATCACCGCCGCCCTCACCGAGCTTCGCCTTGTACTGGGCCATGAGGCTGTCGACCTCAGGCCCCTTGTAGTAGAAGGGGGGCTCGTAGAGCGCCAGCTTCTTTACCGGGTAGCGCCGTGCCGCCTCAAGCGCCATCAGGGCACCGGACGAGTGCCCCAACAGGGCGGCGTCCGGTCCGACCGCGTCCAGCACGGCCTTGATGTCGGCGGCCTCCGCCTCGACCGAGTACCCGGCTCCCAGGCCGCTGCGGCCCTTTCCCCGCCGATCGATGGGACAGCAGGTGACCTTGTCCGCCAGCGTATTGGCCACAAACGACCAGTCCATGGCGACTCCCAGCGCACCGGGGACGATAACCAATGGCGGCCCGCTGCCAATCTTCAGGTAGCCGATCTCCGTACCGTCGGCAGAACGGACAACCTTCTCCTCGAACTGAGTGTCCATGTGCTTCCTTTCTCTGGTGCTACGGGTGAAGTGAAGCTTGCGCTGACCGCTCAACCATTTACTTTTACCCGCATAACATCGATGCTACTCATTACCCAAGCCGGTCACTCAGGTGCAGACGTGGGGAGTGGAGAAGTGTGTGGCCCTCCTTCTGTACAAAGACACCCTGCAGAACGGCTCCATCCAGCGTATCGAGCACAAGGTCGACCGCCTGTTCTGGAGCGTACTCACCGTGGGCGGCCGTGGCTGGACGTGGGGGTACATGCCGCGGGTGTGGATTGCTGATATTGGCGGGGTCATCTACGTGTATATGGGCACGCTTCCCTCCTGGGCCGCTCCCCAGTGCACGCATTTTGGCCGCGAGGACCTCGGCATCGAGACCTGGTGGAACGGCGACCGCCAGCGCTGGACGCATCCCATCCACTATGGCCTCTGACGCACCCACAAGGCGCTCGAGGCCTGGGCCGGCATCTCGCCCACCCGGCAGGTAGCTTCTGTGCTGATAAGCGCGGGCAGCCAGGAAGGTCGGGCGCACCTCTTGGAGGTGGTCTTTCAGAATGGTGATACCACCCGGGTAGCCCTGCTCTTGCAGGCGCTCGCGTATCACAGGCAGCAAAGACGCCCGCCGGCGGACATACGTCGGCGGCTCGGAAAGACCAAGGAGACGATCGACGGTGGTGCGGCTCATCTTGAGCTCTCGTGCGATCTGACGTCTTGACTTGTGGTCTCGGTGATACGAGCGGTGAACCTCGTCCCAATCCATCACTCGATACACTCCTTGCTCCCATGGAATAGCCAGTCTCGTCCTACAGCAATCCTCCCCTGGAAGCCTCCACGTGAGGGGCCATGCGAGTTCATGCAGCGCAGGTTGCCTCGGACCGGGTTTGGTACTACCATGACTTCAAGAAGGGTAGGTTTTGGACACACATAGTGTGGTCTCTGGTCGGGCTTCGAGAGAGTCATTGCTCCAGAGGGGAGGAGGCGTCCATGACCGGTCCTTCCGAGCGGCCGCATCGGTGGTGCATCTCACCGCCTCGTGGCGTCCTGCTCCTTGTTACTGTCGCGTTCGTGCTGATCCTCGTGGGCCTGGGGGTATTCCCGGCCCATGCCGCCGGCTTCCCGGATGTGCCGGGCAACCACCCGTACGAGACTGCAATCAACAACCTCGCCGCTCGAGGCATCATTCTCGGTTTTCCGGACGGTCATTTCGGTCCGGGGGAGCCCGTGTCTCGCCAGCAATTCGCCAAGATGATCGTGCTCACCCTCGGGCTTCCGACGTCAGAAGCCGACATCTGCCCATTCTCTGATGTGGGTGTCTCGGGACCGGGCAGTCTCTACCCTGACAACTATGTGGCGGTGGCGGCGAAAACGCGCATAACCGTCGGCACCAGTCCCATCACGTTCTCCCCCTGGGGAAACATCAGTCGCTACCAGGTGATCACGATGGTGGTACGAGCGGCCGAGCAACTCCATCCGACGATCTTGGCCGTTCCGCCCCCCGTCTATCAGTCCACGTGGGACCCGGCCTCAAGCGCCGAACATGGGGCACACGCGCGCAAAGCACAGTACAACGGCTTGCTGTCCGTCCTGCCCCTGGGCGGTCTCGATCCCTGGTTGCCTATGTCTCGCGGGGAAGTGGCCCAAGTGCTTCACAACCTCTTACAGAAACTCCAACCGCCGCAGACCATCAGAACATGGATACGCTACAAGATCAGCACCGCCAAGATGAACCATTCCCCAAGGATCCACGGCAACCACGCGGCCTGGCTGGGCATTGTCGGCAACCGCTCTCAAGCCTTCCTGCACAGCATCGACACAGACTCGACCATCCAGATCGACACCGGCCCCGGCTGGTCACACGAGCACCTGGATCTGCAGGGCAATTGGCTCGCTATCGAGGCCTCGAACGGCTCCCAATCGGATATCTTCCTCTACAACATCTCGCAGGGCAGCGTCGCCCGCCTGACCAACAGCCCAACCGACGAAAAGCACCCCAGCATCAGCAGCGGCCGGGTGGTCTGGAGCGGGTTTGACGGTTCGGACTGGGAACTCTATCTCCATGAGACGGGAAGCGGTCAGACCTACCGCATCACAAACAACACCGATGATGAGGAGGATCCGATCGTCGATGGCGACTGGATCGTATCGAGCGGGCATTGGGCATCCTCCGCCGACATCGATCTGTTTCTCAACAACATCGGCAGTTCGTACAGCCGGTTGCTGCGGACCGACTTCGCGAACGACGCGAACTACTCCTTGAAGGGGAACTTCGTTGTGTGGGAGAAACCGAATACCAGCGGAGGCACGGACATCTACCTGCACGACATCGCGGCTGCGCACACGGTCAATCTGACGCCGTCGACAGAGTGGGGTGTGGAACCGACCATGGACGCCGGCCGGATCGTGTGGGTAACGTCGGACGGCAACGATAGCGAACTCATTCTCTACAACATCGCCTCTGGAACCAAGACCAAGATCACGAACAATTCCTTCGACGACTACTCCCCGCACCTGGCCGGTCCACACCTCACCTGGTCGGCGGATACCACCTACCCGGCGACCGACGTCTACTATCGAAACCTCTCCCTGCCCGGGTACGGCGACATCGAGCCGATCATCCTCGAGACCATCGGGCAATCGGCTGCCCGGAACATGCGCCCGCGGGTGAGTGGAGAGGCTATCGTCTGGACGCGGGAGTGGATAGACTACGATATCTTCCTGGCCCGCAAAGTGGACATGCCGATCATCCCCATCAAGTGAGCGGTGCATTTTGTAGCAGGTCCGGGCGAAGGCCGGTATGGTCTTCGAGCTCGTCAGCCCGCGCTACGAACGGGGGTAAGTCATCGTCAGTTCAAACAGTTCGGCTGCAATGAGCATCCCGTGTGGTCCCATCAGCTCCCCGCCACCCGCGTGAGATTCCAGAGCGTCTGCGCCACCTCTCCGCAGCTGGCATTACTCCAGACGTTCCAGCCAGCGAGGGTGATGCCGGTGAGGAGTCCGTTGTACTCCGCTGCGCGGATGTTGGCCCACGGGGAGAAAGCGGTGGAACTCGTTCCTCTGGTGATGCCCTTCGAGGCGGCCACGGCTACGTAGTTGTCCGGGTAGAGGGAGGAGGGGCCGCTCCTGTCCACGTCAGCGAAGCTGCAGTGGTCGCTCTCGGACACGGGGAGATTCAGAGAGAGGACAATCATCTTGGCAAACTGCTGGCGCACTACCAGGTTGGTGGGGCGGAAGGTGCCGTCGGAGAAGAGCGGGAACACGGGTGCAGGGCCTACTCCCGACAAGGTGATCGTGTGGGATACTCCCACTCCCCAAGCCCAGACGCGTAGGTGGTAGGTCCCGGAAGTCGCGGGGGTGTACCTCTTACCTCCATCAGCGTTGAAGAAGAAGAGTTCGCGATACATGGCATCCCTGAGCGACAGAAACCCGGGCGGGTAGAGGGACACGCGTGCGTATCCCCTGTCGGACGTGTTCTTGGCAGTAATGGTCATCTCTTGCCCGGCTATGAGCGTTATGGCATAGACGTCGTTCTTGTCGGTCACATCGTCCACCACGCCGGCCCACGAGCCGTTGCCCATGGGGATGCCGGGGATGTCGTTGCTGTCGGGGGTCGTGATGTGGGGGTCGGGGCCGGGGACCACCTTCAACGTGTAAGGAACGCCGTGACCGAACGTCCTCACCCTGACGTAGTAGGTACCCGTTACGGCCGGCATGTACCTGCACCCGTCGTTCGAATTGAAGAACAGTATCTCTCCGCTGGTCACCGCGCCCAGAGAGACTGATCCGGGTGGGTGGAGGTATACGCGCACGTTCTGTCTCGCCTCTGTATCCGAGGCGATAATATGCACCTGCTGGCCTTCGTACAGGAATATGGCGTACACGTCATTCGGGTCCGTTGTGGCATAGACCACTCCCTGAACGGCCTGCCCAATACTCATGGGCACGCCCGGGATATCGTCGTCGGCGTCAGCGTGGGCGATCGACGGGATGAGCGCGAACACCCCGGCCAGCACGAGAACCGATATTGCCAGCAGCCACATGCTCCCTACACGACGGCTCTTGAACGGGCGCTTCACTACATCATCTCGTCCCGCGGAAGGCGACACGACAGACTGCTCAGGGGGACTGAGGAGTGGCTCAGGTTTCAACCGGCGATAGTGGCTCAGGTTTCGACCGGCGTTGACAAGTGATGGTCTCGTTCTTGGCGAAGCGCTGCTGCAGCGAGCCCTCAAGTCTCTTCAGGAACCGGCCCGATTTCGATCGGGGGACTTGGCCCATTATTCAACCGGCGGCGACACCAGCCCACGGTGAATCCGATATCATGGGGCGCCTGTGGGGGGGCAGGGGCGCCTGTGGGAGGCGCACGCGTCGTGTTCGTTCGTGTGTGTTTCCGGACTCCCCCGAGGCGATATTCGCGAGGAGTGCCCGGCACGATCAGTCCAGTGAGAAGAAGCAGTGTAACTGTTGGCGGAGGAGGCCGTGGCCGCCGTGGCTGCCGTCCCGCACCCAGCTACGCGTGGGTGATTCTCGCCGTGGGTACGTTGTGCGTGTTCGGCGCAGTGGGCATGGGGCGCTTCGGGTACGGCATGTTGGTCCCCTCCATGCAGTTGGGGCTGGGCATGAACAACGTCGATGCGGGCATCCTCGCCACGGCCAACCTCGTGGGCTACTTGGTGATGTCGGTGATCGGGGGCGCGCTGGCGACCCGCTTTGGCGCGCGTATCGTCATCAGCGCGGGCATGCTTCTGGCGGGAATCGGCATGGTGCTCACCGGGTGGGCGGCGCTGTGGATGACGGCGGCCGTGTGGAGGTTGCTGACAGGCCTCGGGACCGGCGCCGTCAACGTGCCCACCATGGGGCTGGTCTCGGCCTGGTTCAGCCGGGAGCGTCGTGGACTGGCGGTGGGCGTGGTGCTTGCCGGCCAAGCGGCCGCTCTCATTGTGGCCGGCTTTCTCTTTCCCTGGATACTCTCGGTACAGGGGGATATGAACGGTTGGCGGCTGTGCTGGCACCTGGTGGGTGGCCTCACCATCGTGCTCGGCGTGGTCGCCATACTGTTTATGCGGAACGGCATCGGGGACAGCGCTCTGATCATGGGCCGCGAGAGGGCGGTCTCTGTCGCAGGCATTTCTGCTGAGGCAATGGCCGGACCTACCCGGGGACGGGACACAGCGCGTGCAGGTGTTGCCGAGGCTGGCCTCAATTGGCGGCTCGTCTACCGCTCTGGCCACGTGGTGCACTTGGGGATGGTGTACCTGACGTATGGCTTCTCCTACATCATCTTCATGACCTTCTTCACCACGCGGCTGGTGAGTGACATGTCCTTCACCGAAGGGACGGCCGGCAGGCTGTTCATGCTTCTGGGGCTTCTCAGCGTGTTCTCTGCCGGCCTGTGGGGTTGGGTCTCGGATCGCGTGGGCCGCAAACCCGTGATCATCGTGATCCTGTCGATGCTCACTGCCTCCTTGGCCGTCTTGGCCCTACCCGGCTCGACCGCCAGTGTGCTTCTCAGCACGGTACTCTTCGGGCTGAGTTCTTGGAGTGTGCCCGTTCTCATGGCCGCCACCTGTGCCGACGCCGTAGGTCCTCGTATGGGTCCTGCCGCCCTGGGGCTGATCACCTTGTTCTTTGGCGTGGGCCAAGCCGTGGCGCCCACCGTGGCGGGAGCCATGGCGGACGCGGCCAATGGTTTCTCCTCTGCCTTCTGGTTGGCTGCCGGGGTGATGGGGTTGGGTACCCTGGGTGCGGTGCCGCTCCGGCGGTCGTGGATCGAGGGGGCCTCCCACAAGGAGTGAGGGTCTACTCACCTTCACGAGATGCAGAACAGAACCCAGGCGTTGGACTGGGCCGGCGGTGTGAGATGAACCGTCTACATTCGGCTCTCAATAGACGGGAACAGCTGCGGCCCCGCCCCGCAGAGTGATGCGACCTCGGGTTGTCTCCCCATGTTTAGTCTTCACGCACGACGGATATTCCATAGCAATAGCTTGCGTCTTAGTAGTTGGTAGAAAGGGGGAAGTCAATGAAATCGCGTTTTGGTCTTCTGTTGGTTGTAGCACTTCTCATCTTCGTGGTCGGAGCGGCGGCCGGCTGCGGAGAGACGACCACCACCACCGCACCCGGAGACACCACCACCACGGTTGAGGCGACCACGACGACCGCTGCCCCGATCGGCACGGTTGTCGTCATGGGCGTATGGGGCGGCGGAGAGCTCGAGAGCTTCCAGGCGGTTGCTGCGGGCTGGGAACAAGAAACCGGCGGCACCATGGAGTTCGAGGGTACTCGTGACCTCACGGCTATCCTGAGGGCGCGCGTGTCCGGTAACAACCCACCCGACATGGCCATCCTCCCCAATCCCGCCCTCATGGTGGAGTTCGCGAAAGCGGGAGTCCTCCAGCCGATCGACGAGATGCTCGACATGGCCCAGCTCGCCGCCGATTATGGTGAGGCGTGGATAGATCAGGGTAGCGTCGACGGCGCTTTGTACGGTCTCTTCATCAAAGCGGCCACCAAGAGCACGGTCTGGTACAGTCCGGCGCAGTTCGAGCAGAACGGTTGGGCAGTGCCCACCACGTGGGATGAGATGATCGCTCTCTCCGACGAGATCGTGGTCGCCGGCAATGCGCCCTGGTCGGTCGGCGTGGAGTCGGGCGGTGCGAGTGGATGGCCCGGCACCGACTGGATTCAAGAGATACTCCTCGCTGAGTCAGGCCCCGACATCTACGACCAGTGGGTGGCGCACGAGATACCGTGGACCGACGCGGCGGTGAAGTCGGCCTTTGAGAAGTTCGGGGAGATCGTCTTGACCGAGGGCTATGTTCCCGGTGGCGCCCAGGCCGCGCTCGCCACGAACTTCGAAGATGCCTCCTACCTGCCTTTCGATACGCCCCCGCAGGCCTACATGTACTTCTTGGGGGCGTTCACGCAGGGCTTCATCACGGCCCAGTTCCCAGACCTCGTTGCCGAGGAAGACTATGACTTCTTCTCCTTCCCCACCATCAATCCGGCCCACGCAGGTGCCGTGACCGGCGGCGGAGATATCATCATCGTGTTCAACGACTCTCCGTCCGTCCACTCCTTGTTGAATTACTTGGCACAGGCGGACCCGTGGGAATCGTGGGCTGCGGCGGGAGGCTATGCCTCGCCGAACAAATCCTTGCCTCTCTCCGTGTATCCCGACCCGATATCCGCGAAGGCGGCTGAGCAGCTCACCGAGTCGGCCATCTTCCGCTTCGATGCCGACGACCTGATGCCCGGTGAGGTGCAGGCCGCATTCTTCAAGGCCATCCTCGATTACCTGCAGAACCCGGCCAACCTCGACACATATCTCGCCGATGTGGAGGCGGTGGCAACGACCGCCTACGGACAGTAAACCATTGGGGGGCTCGGGGGCGGAGGGGCGTACGCCCCTC